>Ga0315306_10000745_pt1 | contig 15710 bp, 12 predicted proteins | sample TDP1_MG_FD_203803 | JGI IMG/M metagenome (GOLD analysis project Ga0315306, IMG submission 203803) | Freshwater sediment microbial communities from Lake Towuti, South Sulawesi, Indonesia - TDP1 | ecosystem: Environmental > Aquatic > Freshwater > Lake > Sediment | place: Indonesia: South Sulawesi... | reverse complement strand
GATACGAGCGAAGACGTGCTGAAGAAGAATGCTTTGGGCTTCCCCACGGCGGCATAATTATTGGCTTAGCCATCGGCGTGATAATACTGCTCTGGGGCTCTTTCGAGTTAGCTAGACAAATGAACTGGATTACTGTTGTGCCGGAGATTTGGCCCATTGCCATCATCATCTTTGGTTTGATCATCGTTCTTGGCGCGCTTTATCGACTCAGTCGCCGACCGCCACCGCCACCTTAAACTTCCCTTTTTTGTGTATCATTCGGCAAAACTACAAGAGTCTAAGGTGCATTTGGAGCAGATTCGCTTGTGATCCCATTGAGAAAGCGATATCCGAGTAAGGAGCCAAAAAACACTCAGGGCAACAAAGAAGAGATCAACTGAAGTGCTGTGAGCCAACTCTTCATTGCCGATTAGAATTAGGAACGTTCCAACAACGAAGAAAACACTTGAAAACAAACGAATGACACTGTTCTGAAGTATGGGCAAAGGAGACTGCAGCAAACCGAAGACAACTCCCAAAGCACCAATTAAAATCATCAGAAAAGCATTTTGTCCCATCTGCCAGTTTCCAAAGAAATACAATGCCACACCGACCAGAGCAATCAGGGCTCCTAAGAACAGTCCTGAACAAGTGGCACATAACAGCTTGCCGCCTAAACTAAAAATGTGCGCAGAAAAGCGCCCGCACACGGGATGGTGACCACGCAAAGTTAGGGTAGTCGTGTAAGAAATTGACTTATTTCGTTTGAATCCAAAAAATCTGTTTTGATGTTTCTCTTGCTTCCCAAGGTCAAAAAATTTTGAACATGTTTTGGGAAAGAATACTGCAAGAATTCCTAGTACGCACACAACACTGTACGTTGAGCCAACAAGGGGTTTTCGCCAGACAAAGTTTTCTTGTGAAATGGGCGGGTAAAGAGCGAGCAATACTGTGAGAATCAGTCCGAAGAATGACACCGAGACAAGAAAGAGCAAGGTTGAAATGTGAAGTTTGTGATTGGGTGATGACATAAAGAATCAACTCAGACCAGATTCTTCAACTGCCTCATAACGTTTTGACAAGCCATATATCGGTAGACTCTTCTCTTTATTTCATTTTTTGAGAAAATACCCTGCAATCTTCTGCGCCAAGAGCCGAAGAAACTGCTATAGCACTTGTAGAGTTCTTGTTGCACCTGCTCTCTGGTTAGGGTTTCAGTTGACATAATGGCATGAACCATGTCATAATTTGCCCAGTTCCAATCCTCGATCCAACCGTTGCGTTTGGCTTCCTCATAGAGTTCGGTTCTTGGAAACGGCGTCAAAATCATAAAAATGGCTATGTCAGGATCAAGGCTACTCACAAATTCTCTCAGATCGGCTATTGATTCCGTCGAGTCTTTGCGTTCTCCGATGATGCATGTTGCCTGAGAAAACATGCCGTTTTGTTTCAACAATTTTATCGCTGTCTCAGCGTCTTCTGGTTTTGTGCCTTTGTGGAAAGTATCCAGAGTGGATTTGCTGTGGCTTTCAACGCCGAGGAGTAGCCAATTAATCCCAGCCTTACTCATTTTTGGCAGTAGACTCTGATTTTTCACGATGTCGTCGCATCTAGCTTGCATGAAACATGTTATGTTGTCTGAGAACCCACGCTTGACTAATTCGTCGCATAGGTCTTTCATGCGTTTGCCTAAGCCGAAGTTGTCGTCTGTCAGCCACAGAAGCTTGCTTCCATAATTTTTGTAAAGGAACTCCATTTCTTCGGCGATTCGCTTCACGGATTTGTGTCTCCAAGTGCATTGCCAATGTTTCCATTGAGAACAGAACGTGCATCGGTGAGGGCATCCACGAGACGCTTCTATCATGCCGTATCTTGCCTTGCGACCAGCCATCATAGTGAAATGGTATCTATGAGCATAGTCTTCAACAAAATGGTATCCTGGAAAGGGCAATTCGTCTAGGTTTTCCATTAGTGGACGCGACGGATTGTGTCGAATCTCTTGTCTGTGCCTAAAAGATATGCCCTTTATTCCAGAAAAGTTTGTTTTTTCGTCGACTGCCTTGACAAGTTCTACGAGCGTTTCTTCTCCTTCTCCCCGAACAATCACGTCGATTTCAGGATAAGCCTCAAGGCTTTCTTGAGCCATAACCGTGAAATGTTGCCCTCCTGTGACTGTTAAAACATCGGGTTTCAGTTTTTTGGCTGTTTCTAGGGTTCGTACTGTTACGTAGGCGTTGCAGGTGGCAAATCCGCTTGAGGCTACGATGTCAGGATTGAAAGATTCAATGCGTTTTTCTAATCCTTTCCAGTCTAGAGCCATGGCTTGGCAGTCCACAACCTCAATTTCCACATCTTTCATTTTGTTTTCAAGGAAGGCTGCGAGTTGAAGAATTCCGTATGGAGGCGGAAGGTATTCACCCATAACGAACCAATAATCCTTAGGAGGCTCAACGAAAAGAACCTTGGTCAACATAATGCACTCTGCATGTTTTGATTCGTCCACGCTAAATTGCTAGTTCTTTTGCCAGTTCCAGAAGCCTTAAGTCTAATGGTTTTGTCGATTTTGCAGATTCTTCAAGGTCTACGGCAGTTATCTCACAGCCGACTAACCCAACTATTTTGTTTCTCTCTTCGTTTAAAATCAATTCTACAGCTTTGTCTCCGAACAGGCAAGCCAAATACCTGCTTCTAGCCGTTGGGGCACCACCTCTCTGAGAGTAGCCTAAAACGCTCAGCCTGACCTCGCTCTTCGTGCGTTCTTCAATTTCTTTCGCTAATACTCGGTTTTCTCCAACACCTTCTGCGGCTACGATTATGTGGGATTTTTTGCCTCTCCGACGGCTGTCTTCAATGTTCTCAATTAAATCAGGTTTTTCAAACTTGACCTCGGGAACCAGAATGATTTCTGCCCCGACTGTTAGTCCCACAGTGAGGGCGAGAAAACCTCGAGTCCTACCCATAACTTCGATTATGAAAACCCTTTCATGCGATATGGCTGTGTCTCTAATCTTGTCTATTTCTGAAACCGCCGTGTTCACAGCTGTGTCGAAGCCTATGGTTTCATCTGCTCCGAAGACATCGTTGTCGATTGTGGCTGGAATCCCTACAATGGCGGTGTCAGATTCTTTGCTGAGGTCTAAAGCGCCATTAAAAGAGCCGTTGCCGCCGATTACTACAAGTCCGTAGACATCGTTTCGGTCTAGGATTTCCGCCGCCTTCAAAACGCCCTCCTTTTTCTGGAATTCAGGGCATCTGGACGTGTAAAGTATGGTGCCTCCTTGATTTATTATTCCGCTCACTGAGCGAGGTCCTAAAGGTCTGGAGGTGTTGGTTAACAAGCCTTCCCATCCTCTCTCAAAGCCTAAAACTTCCATATGCCTAGAATGTGCCAAGCGGACAACGGCGCGAATGGCAGCGTTCATACCTGGAGCATCGCCTCCGCTGGTGACAATGCCTATCTTCTTCAAACGTTTTCCTCCAAATTACCGCTATCTAGATGACTGCCTAGCTTAAGAATATTAACTAAACACGAATGCTGCGGAAAGGTTTAAAATCGTTTATTTTCTATCGGGTCGGTAAACCACGGTTCCGCAGTCTTTGCAGAAATAAAAGTTGCTTTCGATTTTTTTCTGTTCTTCATCGTTGATTTTGTTGTTGCAACCTGTTTTTGGACACTTCATTTTTTCTTTACCTTCCAGTTTTAGATTCGCTTTTTCTTTTCGGCGAAAAGTCGTTTGGGAGCATCTGGGTGCGGGTGCTTCACTGTTGTCACCTATTGGTAAATTCCATGCGTTTAGTTCAAATATCTTATGAAAGTGGGATACGCATTCATAATCGCTAGCTACCATCGTGAGCAGAAAGTGTATCGCAACATAGGAAACTTAATAGGACACTTTTTAATCTTTGAGCATGCCAACTCAAAAACGAGGTAAAAATAAGTCATGGGTCGATACAAACAGATCGACGAAATCGTTCAACTCATGAATAACTTAGAGTACATTAGGAACACAAGCATCATCGCCCACGTTGATCACGGCAAAACAACACTATCCGACAGCCTACTCGCAGCAGCAGGCATAATCAGTGAACAAACCGCTGGACAAAAACTGTTCCTAGACTCTTGGGAACTTGAACAGAAAAGACAAATGACTGTGTTTGCATCAAACATAAGCCTTGCACACAATTACCAAGGAAAAGACTACCTCATTAACCTCATAGACACTCCAGGGCACATTGACTTTAGTGGCGCTGTTACCCGAAGCCTACGAGCAGTCGATGGAGCACTTGTTGTTGTTGACGCTGTTGAAGGACCCATGACTCAGACCGAAACCGTGCTCATGCAAGCGCTGCGTGAACGTGTCAAACCCATTTTATTTATTAACAAAGTTGATCGCCTCATAAAGGAAATTCGATTAACTCCCCAGGCTATTCAAGAAAAATTTGCGAAAATCATCACTAGAGTAAATATGCTTATTGAAAAATATGCACCGCCTGAACACAAACAAGACTGGCAAGTCAAAGTTGAAGACGGCCGTGTAGCCTTTGGTGCAGCATTACATCGATGGGGACTAAACCTACCTCACATGAAAGCAAAGGGCATAACATTTCAAAACATTATCGACGCTTACAGCGGAGCACCTGAAGAAATAGGAAAAAAAGTTGATGAACTCAGCAAGAAGGCTCCACTCTACGAAACCATCCTAGACATGTTCTGCGAACACTTACCTAACCCTCTCGAGGCGCAACCATATCGACAGAACCAAATATGGCCAGGTGACCCAAAAAGTCCAATCGGCGAAGCCATGGCAAAAGTTGATCCCAAAGGTCCAGCACTCATGTGTATCAGCACCATAGAAGTTGACCCCCACAGCGGAGTCGTAGCCATAGGGCGCGTTTTCAGCGGAACAATCGAAAAAGGCAAGCCTGTGCGCCTAGTCACAGCTCACGTGAATGGAACTGTTCAGCAGGTCTATATGAGTATGGCGGCTGACCGTGTAATTGTTGATCGCATTCCAGCGGGTAATATTGCGGCTGTTGGTGGGTTGCCATCAGTTCGTGTGGGCGAAACTGTAGCAGAACAGGGAACAGAGACGCAACCGTTTGAGGGCCTACAATACGTGTCAGATCCAGTGGTCACCGTAGCCGTGGAGCCTGCAGAAGTGAAGGATTTGCCACTGTTCGACAAGGTCATGCATAAACTAACTCTTGAAGACCCAAACTTACATCTTACCCTAAACAAGGAAAGCGGAGAGTACCTCCTCAGCGGGATGGGTGAACTGCATCTGGAAGTCACTGCCTACAGAATGCAGGAAGCTGGTTTGAAAGTTAAAACTGGCAAGCCGATCGTGATTTATCGCGAAACTATCAGCCACAACTATAATGGCTCTCCAGTTATGGGCAAGAGCCCGAACACACACAGCAAATTATGGGTAACATTAGAAAAATTGCCAGACAACGTGATTGAAGGAATAAAAAAGGGTAAGATTTCTGAACTGCAAAGTCGTGATGAGAGACGCAAAGCCCTGGTGCAACAGTTTGGATGGGACGCAGACGACGCACGCAACGCTGTGTCCATCGAAGACACCAATATTCTGGTTAATAAAATAAAGGGAAGACAATACGTCGAAGAGGTCATGGATCACATTAAATCAGGATTCCGAGAGGCAGTACATACTAGTATCTTAGCTAAAGAACCCGCCTACGGCTTAAAAGTTAACCTAATGGATATTACGGTTCATGAAGATCCCGTTCACCGTGGTCCAGCACAGATTCTTCCCATGACTTGGCGTCCAATTTGGGCTTGCATCTTGTTAAGTGACCCCATACTATTAGAACCCATCATAAACTTTGAGTGCAAGGTGCCTAGTGATTTTGTGAGTTCTGTGCTTGCCATACTTCAGAGACGCCGTGGCAAAATTCTCGATATGCCCCACGAAGAAGATCACATTATTGTTAAGGCTGAAATGCCTGTTGCGGAATCTTTTGGTCTCGCCGACGAATTGAGGTCTTCTACGCAGGGCAGAGCCTTCTGGGCAACTCAATTTAGTCATTGGGCGCCTGTTCCCGATTCAATGCAACTGACTGTTATTGGTGAGATTCGGAAACGCCGAGGATTGAGTCCAACTCCACCCAGAGCTGATGAATTCTTAGAGAGAGAACAAGCTTAGCGCAATCTTTCTCTGCAACTATAATTGAGAAAATCTAGGTTTGAAGTGCGATTTCGCCTTTACCTGAGGGAATGAAACTCTGAATCTCTTCTAACGAAATCTCAAGTATTTGTTTCCGCCATTCTGCAGGCGCTTTCTCAGTCAAAAGTTTTCGTATATGCTTGGCGAGTGAGCTGCTCGTCTGCTGTCCTGGAATTATCTCAACATATAGGTTTGTTTGTTTCTTGATGGCTTCTGGAGGACCGCCAACAACTTCAACATGTTTTTCTTGCATCACCATTCCAACGGCAACACGCATTGAAACATTTCTAACATAATTCTTTTTTCCACGAATAATGAAAGCGCCTTTTTCCAGATATTGTCCAAGCGGTGGACTCTTGCTCAGTTGGTCTGGATGCACCCAGTAAACATCGATTGCGGGGAGCATTTCTCTCCAAGCCCTTGAGTAGGATGCCGCCAACTGGGCTGCTTCGTGTATAGTTTGTTCAGATGGAGTTTTGCCCTCAGTCTTAATTACTACGAAGGGAGCGCCGACGATTTCGGCGTGAAAGACAATGTCACTTGGTTCCGTATGCTTCTTGATGAGAATTTCGTTGGTTGTTGCGTCTCGTCCGCCTATGACAAGAAAGCCGTCTGAAGAACGGAACCAACGGAACTTTTCATACCACGCCTTTTCTTTCCTTTTCGGCGGAGCCTCTTCGGTAACTTTTTCAGTTTTTTCCTTCAAATGTCGCTTTAGTTCTTCAATTTTTGTTTGGGTTTCTCGCCGTGCTTTCTCAGCGCCTTCCAGTTTTCTTTCAGCTTTTTTCGCCCTCTCATAGTAGCCAGCCGCGTTTGCTTGGATTGAACGAGTTAGGTCCAGTGAAAAAGTTGTGTTTTCTACTATAACATTGAGAACGCGGCGCTTTGAGTCTAAAGACCCGAAGTAGATGAAGGGAATGCGCCTTGCTTGCTTCTCTTTCTCAATTTCTGAGCTGATTTGCTCCCAAGTTTTGTCGCGGCTCTTTTCATCAATAATCCGTTGAGTGAGTAACTGAAGCTCACCAAAGTGAACGTAGATGAGGTTGCCTATTGTCTTGTTTTGCTCCATTATCCTCTTAGACTCTTCAAGAGCTTTCTCTTGGTCTTCAAGCGTTCTCTGCAGTTTTGCGAGTTCGCGTGCAAATTCCCTTTCAGCTTTAGAAACCTTTTCGATTGTAACAGCCTTCGAGTAATATTCATCTGAGGCTTCGTTGAAAGACTTGTACGGCTTCAACGTTAAGTCGGCGTATCTTTTCAACGGAAACGGAACAATGTCAACCCATTCGCCTTTTTCATCAACTACGACACAGGGTTCAAATTTTCCAGAGGTTGTTTTGGAGAGAAGAGTTTGTGTGTGGGTAAATAATTCATCGATTTGTTGTTTTGTCAGCGCCTCACATGAGGTGTTTTTGTCAATTTTGGCTCGAAGCAAGATTTCTTCGGCGTAGAGTCCTCCTATGCTCAGAAACTTAGTCAGCGCTCGCACGATTTCCAACCGCCCATAGTGTTTAATTTCGTCAAGGTCTAGTCGGCTGAGGTGAAACGGGTTTTTTCTGCTCGGCGGTGCATGTTTAAAGCTTTCTCCTCGTAGGATGTTGCGGTCTCGCATTCTTCGGTAGGTCAACGCATAAAGAATTGTGCCCTGTGGGCTTACGAGGATTATGTTGCCATCTCCGAAGAGTTCAGTTATCAACGAAAACGTGCCTTCTCTGGTTTCTATTTTGATGGTGATTACTCGTTCAAACTCATGCTGCTGAACTTCGCTTATTTTGCCGTTTCTCACATGTTTTCTCAAAGCCATGCAAAATGAAGGTGGCTTCAAAGGTTTGCTCAGAACGTATGAGGTTAAGTGGGCTCGTTTACCTGCCTCTAATAGCAATTGAAGAGTGGGCTGATTGGATTGATGAAGCCTGACTAGTAAAGTGGTTGGGTTGAGTTGGTAGATGTTTTCGATACGAGCGTCTTTGATGACCTGATTGAGTTCGTAGACTAGTGCTGCTATGTCGAAGCTTGTCATCTCAGCCTTCAACTTGCCTTTTTGCTCCTCAAACAATGACGATAAGCGAGTTTCTAGTTTAAACGTTTAACCCGTCAGGTTTGCGCTTAAACCCTATACTTCCAAATCTTTTAGGTCTTCTGAAGAGCATGATTGCGTTTTTCTTAGTGATGTAGTCAAAGCCTGCTGCTAGAATTTCTTTTGGCAAGGTTTGTTCGTGTTACCTTTCACGAATCCGCAACAACCATTAAATGTCAAAAAAAGATAATTAGGATTAATAGTTTAGGGGAGAGGTGATATTTTGGGTAGGATAGAAAAGTCGATTGAAATCAAGGCTCCGCCTGAGAAAGTCTGGGAAATGCTTGCTTTCGACAGGCTTTTAGAATGGTCGGAAGGATGGAAAGGTGAGCTGAAGAGCGTGGAGTACACTTCCAAGGTGCGCACACCCGAAGACAAGTTAAGAGTGGGTGCATCTGCCCAAGGGATACCCAAGAAACAGGGAGAATCTATCAAATTTAATTTTGAGATCACAGAGAGTCTCGAAAACAAGAAGATTACGTATCGTTTGTATGGTAAGATTCGCGCGCTTGGAACATATACCTTGGAACCCGTAGAGAGGGGAACTAAATTCACACTTGTGGCGGACTATGAAATGCCCTGGGGGATTTTTGGCAAGATCCTCGAACCATTGTTCTTTCACAGAGTAATGGAAAAGGAGTCCGAGAGAGATTTAAAGAACTTCAAAAGCATTCTGGAGAAATAGATGCTCACACGAAGACAGCAACTGTTAGATGTTAAAAGAAGAGAACAATGAGGGGATGTATTATGTCATTAGAAGAGAATAAGGCTATCGTACGAAGGTGGATTGAAGAAATCAATAAGCAAAACCTAGCCGTACTAGACGAGTTAGTAGCACCCGACTTCTTTCACCCTACTTGGCAGTTGCGGGGTCCTGAAAGTATGAAACAATTCTATACTATGTTTCTCAAGGGCTTTCCCGATTGCCATGAGACCATTGAGGACATAATCGCTGAAGGGGATAAGGTGTGGCATCGTTTTAAAACTACGGGGACACACACAGGCGAATTTGAATTTGGTCCGATAAGATTAGCCCCTACTGGCAAGAAGGTTACATGGACGGGTGTTAACTTCTGGCGTATAGTTGATGGTAAGGTTGTAGAGAAAGGGTCAGTCTATGACATGTTGGATTTCCTTAAACAACTAGGTGTTATCGAATACACAGAAAAAGCAAAGAAACTTTTTCCTTAGGATGTTTCGTAATTGCTTTGACTTCCATTTCAGCAGTCCACACGTCTATTGAGTAAGTAGCGAAGCATTGACGTATTATCCTCTATCAATTTTTATAAGCATCTACAAGCCTTCCGTGGATTTTGGAGAAAAAGGATAACTGAACTCAGAGTTCTGATGTCCGGAGACATCTCCAGCCCTCAATGATTAAACGTTTTATAGTCTCTTTGTGCTTTATCTTTATCTTGGACGATGAAGAAATCGAGGTAAATTGAAAGGGACAATAAGATGATATCTTGTCTCGCTACTGAGTCCACCTATAAAAAATAGCCATTTGCCTTTGTCATCAGAGCCATCGAAGCCGAATTCCTTCATAAACCGAAGATGCATGATTTCTATAACGCTTATCTTTCATTTGATTCATTTCACATTTTGAAGCTATTTGGCTCCAAATAGAAGACTCTAGACGACCCTATACCCGTCTCTGTCGCTCACTCTGCCTATTAGCATCCAAATAGAGGGGCGTATCTACCAGTGCGCACACATACATAAATTAGGCTAGGCAATCTGTTTTGTTCCCTAACCCTATTTTACAATCAGAGCCCTTCTACGGGTCATCATGACCCCCCTCCTAGGCGCACACACATATACGGAAAACTTCAAGACTAAAAGGGTTCCTTATGGGTGTTCTTTCAGCCATTGAGCAGCCTTTTTAAACAAAGGATTTGAGGACATGTCAATAACTGGAACCATTATCTTTTCTTTAGTCTCTATTATTAACCTGTATTCGGGCATCAGTGCGTAGCCCGCGAACGCCCAGTAAACCTTCTTCTCCTCTATTAGGGCTTTTGTGGCAGTTTCAGTTGTTGTAGGCATGGGATAGTAGAAGAAAGCAACACCATTTGCCCAGTACACACCTGTGGGTTTCCCACCTGCAGCGACATTGAGGAAGCGAGCCAAATCGTCTGGTGTGTTAAACCTCATGTATTCCAAAATGGCAATTTCCTTGAGGGGTTCGTAGTGAATGTTAATTTCGTCTGTCATGGTTCAATCACTCTTGGGAGTAACCATATTCTTAATGGTTGTTGCTTATTTTTTTATTGCTTCTCTTCGTCACTTCACTTTTATGAGAAAAAGAGCGCTGAATTTGCAGACCTTCGTTGACTAAGACCTATGTGATTAACGAATAGAACGAATTCTTGTCACGTATAGGTAAACAAGATAAATTGCAGAGAAGATTGTGAGACCTACTTCAAAAAACAATATTGTAGGGTTTCTTTCCACACCCATGAAATAGCCCTGCGTGGCTATGTCTTTGAACACTAAGATTTGAAGGAACACAGCGCCGCCTAAACAGCTCAAGCCTAAACTGTGGAAAATCAGTCGTAAACGTCCAAGGAAGCGCCCGTTTATTTTGAACCTGGCCAACGTCTATCGTACTATATTGAGCCATTGCCTAAATAGTTATGATTTATGAAAACTCAATACAAACAATAGTTATGATTTGCAGATATAGATGAGTGGGAATCATTAGTTATGTTAAACTGTTAATCTCATGATACTAATCTATACAAATACGCATATAGAGAGAAGTATTTTTATCTATTCAACAAAGCGCGTGAATTTAAAACTGTTTTAAAGGGGTTTAATTTTTAACAGGAACATCTTCACCTCGCTAGGAGCGAAGTTTAAGTCCATGTAGGTCTTACTTGTCTCATTTTTAACATGAGCCTTTTCGCCTTTAACTAGGTCCTCAACTTGCCAAATGTCCTTTAAGGAGACGGTTGCACGCACACTGACCCTTTCATGATTTATTAGTATCAGAACCGCCTCATCTTTGTTTTCCGTCTCCATCCAACCGACCTCGATAAACGGATTGTCACAAGTATAAGGCTTATTCAATCCAGCCTCAATTCCCACGGCGTCATAAAGCCTATATGTCTCATCCTTTAGGTAGATGTCTGGGACATTGCTGAGATACTGTTCAATCGGATGCGCAACCAGTATGGCTGAGCCTTCGCCCTTTTTTCTATTAACAACTAAAGCTGGATTCCCACGGCTGTCGAAGCCCACTGCACATCCACTGTCAGTCTTTAACTCTATGCACGAGGTTTTAGTTGTGTTTGAATAGGTTAGCTTTAACTGATTTAGATTCATCCAATCCTTTGTAAAGGTTATTTCCTCTAAAGGCATTGGAGCGATTCTGTCCTGAAGTGAAACGCCGAATATCTCGTTGAAGAACGGCCCAAGCGGGTTTGGAGAACCCATCCATGCTCCACCATACGAGAAGTATAGGCATCCTCCATGCGAGACGTAATCTTTAAAGGCATACCAAGAAGATGTCCTAAGGGCAAGACTGCTCGGAACGATTACAATTTTGTAGTTGGACGGGTCTTCTCCTTCACGGATAAAATCCACTTCCATATGCGCCTCTTTGGTCAGTATAAAGGCTTCGAAGAGCCGAGGCCAAACATTGTCTACATGTTTATAGTAGTCCTTAGGTATCAGTAGGGCTATCTCAGGCTTTCTGAAACGGAACCTTTCCAAGTCGATCTTCTTTATAAGCTGGGCGAATCTGCTTAGCTCTTTGGCTGGAAGTTTCTCCTCGCCGTCGCTGCACAGTATTCCAAAGGAAGTCTCGTAAGGTTTTTCGTCAAGCGGGAATTCTTGATGGTGTTTAGGGTCATAGTCGTAGAGTATCCAGGGCATGATGCCTATAGATCCGTTTATGAAGCTTGAGTACATGACAACCCTGTAGTAGTCTCCAGCCCTTTGACCGGAAGTCCAGACAGTTGTTGTTCCGGGACCTTCTGACAGCAGTACAGGTTTTCCTAACTGACTAAACTTTAAGAAGAAGGATGTAAAGTATGTCGAACGCATTGATGTGTGAGGTTCAGGTGCCTTTAGGCTATAAATTGGGTATGCGCATAAGGAGAAGAAATCTTGAATAGGAATTAGACGTTCAACCTGGAATCCCGTGTTTTCGATTATGTGGCAGTTGTCGAACCCAAGAGTGACAGGATGTCTCTTATCTTTAGACTTTATAGCTTCATAGATAAAGGAGACCCAGTTGGTAGCCGTATCAGCATCTGTGTTTCCGCCGTAGTAGTAGGGCTCATCGCTTATGTCCCAAGCCAGTATAGCTGGGTTATCCGCGTACCTAGTAGCCAAGGTTTCTATGTGTTTACGTTCAAGCTTCAGCATCTCAGGGTCCTTGTATATGTTCCTCCCACGGCGCCAAGGCACATCCCATATGTCGACGCATACACCTACGAATAGGAAGGGCATAACGTGTATTTCGTATTTTTCAGCGATCTCCAAAAACTTGTCGAATCTTTCGAGGAACTTAGGGCTTATAACACCTTCCTCGGGTTCAACCGAAGCCCAGAAAAGTGGGATTCTTATGGCTTCTAAGTTGAGTTCTTTCATCTTCTTGAAGTCTTCTTCGATTTGGTCTGGGTTCCAATCTTCCCAGAGGCGGTAGAAGGCTTTACTCGGCATGTAGTTTATTCCAACTAGAATGAACCTTCGACCTTTCTTGGTGAAGTAATCCTTCTCTAACCTAAGAGGCTCCAATTCCCTCAGAAAAACTCCATTTTTTACTTAAAGTCGGTATGGAAGATAAAAGTTTTTTAGTATAGTCCTGTTCAGGGTTCGCTATTATCTCCTCGACTTTTCCTTCCTCAACTATCTGCCCTTTCTGCATAACGAGCATTCTGTCGCTTATGTAATATGCCAACCCTACATCATGTGTAATAAATATTATTGACAGTCCTTGCTTTTCCTTCAGATTTAAGAAAACCTTTAGAATGTCAACCCTTGTAGAAGCATCTATCATGCTTGTAGGCTCATCTGCCAGTAGAATTTCAGGGTTAACGATTAAGCTTCTAGCTATTAGTATACGTTGCCGCTGTCCCCCACTGAGCTGATGGGGATATTTCCCTAAAATTTCTCTGGGATTCAAATCGACCATCTTTAAGGAAGACTCTATCATCTCCTTCCTCTCGTCTTTGCTAAAGGGCTTATCGAATAGATTGAAGATTATGTTAAAAACTCTGTCAACCTTGTAGAACAGGTTGAAGGGAGCGTATGGATCTTGAAATATCCCTTGCACGTGCCTCCAATAGTTTATCAGCTCTTCTTTCTTCTTAAATTCAGATATATCCTTACCTTTATACAGGATTCTTCCATCGGTAAGTGGAAGCAATTTGAGTATTATCCTTGCCACGGTTGTCTTTCCGCTTCCGCTTTCACCAACAAGAGAGATTATTTCTCTTTCATGCAAATTGAATGAAACGTTGTCCACTGCTACAAGTGATCTTCTCTTGAAAAGACCTGAATGAAAAACCTTTGTTAAGTTTTTAGTTTCAAGTATTATTTTGCTTGACACAAAGCTCACCTAAGCATAAAGCCAGCATCGAACAATTCCTCTGTTTTTAGAAAACAGCGGCGGAACTTCCTTCTCACATTTCGGCATGACGAACTTACATCTCGGATGGAATCTGCAGCCAGGTGGAGGATTCTTGAGGTTTGGAGGCGCACCTGGAATTCCCGTTAAAACCTTTTCTTTAATATCAGGTTCAGGCACTATCACAGTTGATATCAGTCCCTGAGTGTACGGGTGAAGCGGCTTGAATACAACGTCTTCCGTATCGTTTACCTCAACGATCATTCCAGCGTACATCAACATAATCCTATCAGCTATCTGTCTTAATACAGCAATATCATGAGTGACGAAGATTATGCTTTGGACGATTCCCTTATCCTTTAAGCTTACCAAAAGATTCAAGACGGTTCGCTGAGTTGAAACATCGAGAGCTGCAGTGGGCTCATCGGCGACGAGAACTTTTGGATTGAGGATAGAAGAAATAGCTATTACACTTCTCTGTTTCATTCCCCCACTGAGCTCGAAGGGGTATGATTCTAAAACTCTAGGCGGTAAACCTAACTCTGCAAACTGCTTCATAGAAATCTTTAATATCTCTTCTTTAGGCATTTTGGGATAATGAGCTTTAATGGCGTCAATAACCAGATCCTTTATCTTTTTAGTCGGGTTTAAAGCATTCATGGCGCTTTGAGGTATCAAAGCCAAATATTTTCCGCGTATTTTCCTTCTTAAGGTTATTTCTTTAAGCTCGAATATGTTTTTTCCATCTTCTGTGATAAGTCTTCCACCAATTAGCTTAAGAGGTGGAAGTATAACCGTTGAAAGCGTTGCCGCCAAGGTTGATTTTCCGCATCCAGATTCCCCTGCGATACCCAAGATTTCACCAGTCTTCAGATTGAACGTTACATCTTCAACAGCTTTAACATCGCTGTCTAGAAGTTTATAGTAGGCTGTTATGTTCTCCGCGCTCAAAATTGACATATGGTATAACCTCAAAAGTTGCCTATTATAGTCTCCTCATTCTCGGATTGAATATTTCATCCATGGCTGTGTTGATGAGAAGCAGAGATGTTGTTAGAAGAGTTATAGCTACAGTGACTGGAACAAAAAGCCACCATTTGCCTGTTCTTACGGTCTCCCATAGAATTGCCCATCTGAGCATCCCGCCAAGAGAAATTATGTCTGTAGGTCCAAGACCTATCATACTCAAAGCAGTCTCGGATAGAATACCAGTCGCCATCTGAAGGGCAAAACACATGAAAATATAGGAAAACATGTTGGGAAGCACATCTTGAAATATTATTTTCAATTCCGATAAACCAGACATGCGGGATAGGTCGATGAACTCCCTTGCTTTTAAAGATAAAGTCTGAGATCTAATGGACCTAGCTGCCCAAGGCCAAGAAGTAATCCCGATTAAAAATGCCATGAGCATCTCGTTCCTTATCTTAAGAAAATCAGCTAAGACTATCATGAGGGCTAAGGTCGGTATTACAAGCATCACGTTCGTTATGCTCATAAGTACTTCGTCTACGTTTCCGCCCCTGTAGCCAGCTATGGCTCCTACTGCAACACCTGCCGCTGTAGCTATAAGCCCCGCTAGAATCCCGATTCTAAGGGACATATTCATCCCGTGGACAAATAAGGAGAATACATCCTTACCGAAGAGGTCTGTTCCTAGGATCCTTTCGAGCGACGGAGGTTTCCAAGGCGTGTCTACAAACTCATTCGGGTCAGGCACGAACCATATAACTATAGTCGCTAGACCTATGAAAAACAGGAGAATGCTGATGCCCACGAGAAACTTCTTGGATTTTTTTAAGAGTCCCAGACTCATGCCTTTTCACCTGCATATACCGCTCTTATTCTAGGGTCAATAAATACGTAGACTATGTCCATAAGAAAGTTGGCG
>Ga0315306_10000744_pt1 | contig 15712 bp, 5 predicted proteins | sample TDP1_MG_FD_203803 | JGI IMG/M metagenome (GOLD analysis project Ga0315306, IMG submission 203803) | Freshwater sediment microbial communities from Lake Towuti, South Sulawesi, Indonesia - TDP1 | ecosystem: Environmental > Aquatic > Freshwater > Lake > Sediment | place: Indonesia: South Sulawesi... | reverse complement strand
GCTGGATCATACACAAGGAAGAAAACCCTGAGTGCTTCTTGGACGGCTACTTCGACAACACGCGAGACCCGCCACAGCTCTGGATACGGGAGAAGCACGGGACCTTCGGAGGCGGCGCCTACCCGGCTTGGCACGTCAACCTCATCGATGTGGAGCAGACGCTCTACTCCAAGATCGCCAACAGCGGAGACGGCTCCGCTTGGGTGAAGGTCAAGTTCACCGTGGAGTGGGTTGAGGGCGCGGTCACAGCCGAGTACTGGTCCAACGAGGCAGAGGTTCCAGCGGTCTACAGAGACCCAGACACGGGCGAGAAGGTGTACCCACTGGTCACAGTGGCAACACCACCGTTCATACCGGGGTCATACGGAGACTACACCGTCACGGCAGCCCTCTACTTCAAGTCAGGCGACATGCCAGACTACGTGCTCTACGAACCGTGCGTGCCACGGTTCGGCGGCACAGGAACAGCCAGAGACATAGCCACCAAATTCAAAGTCGCAGAACAAATGACAATAAAGTAAGCCATCGTCAACAACCCAACCAACCCCCATTTTTTTATTCCCTTTATCATAATCAGAAATTATGCTGCAGCCAAGTTAAGAAAAGGCAAGAGTGACTAGACACTGCAGCAGTGCCTCTTATGAGATTGCCGTGTTGACCACGCCTTGTGAGTTGGTGCATACAAGAAGAACTACCTGGTAGCAATCCGGATATCGAGCCAAGTCCCATAATGTTGTTCATTGGCACACACCTCTTGGCAAATCGAAGCATTGCGGAAGCATAGTGCAGCTACAGAGATATTCTCGCCATTGAGAATTTCAGTGTATCATTGAGCCTTCTGCACCTGTCACTTGAACCTCGTAGAAGAAAAAGTGGAAGGTTGCGGAAGCTTAGTGGTGTTTCCACTCGCTAGAGCATCAGTATAGATATCCTATTGTAAACGGGATCACAGAACCTAACCTTTGCCTCTACGCATAAAGAACACTACTGCCGCGAGCACTACTCCTATTAAGACTGCGGCTGCGACGCCTATTATCCACAGCGGGAAAGCTGCAGAGGAAACGAAAAAGTTGACAGCCAGTGTATTGCTTTCAAACACGGTTATGCCGTAGGTGTCGTCGCTGATGCTCTCCGTTGTGTAGTAATAGGTTCCTGCCGTAGATTTCGTTAATGTGTCGTTCAGAGTTATTGCTCCGTCGAAGCTTACTCCATCATACTGATACACTGCGGTCCAAGTTATGGAGGCTGTGCTGCCTACTTCAACCGTGTCATCGTTCGTTGAGAGTGTAACGGTCACCTTATCGAATATCACATCAACTTCATTTGTGGTAAACGCTGTCAGTCCGTGAGTCAGGTCTGATATCGACGCAACGTCATATCCATATTTTCCCACAACAGTTTTCGATAGTGTATCATTGTATGCAATAGAACCCTCGAATAGAGAGCCGTCGTACGCATAGGTTCCTGTCCAAGAGAGAGCTGCGGTATCGCCGACGTTTATCCTGTCATCCGCGACCGAAATGACTATTTGAACCCTGTCAAAGACGCAGTAAACGGAGTTGCTCTCAAACACAGTGAGACCATGGGTTGGGTCGGATATGGAGGCGACGGTGTATCCGTATTTGCCAACAGTGTCTTTCGTCAAGGTGTCGTTAAACGACAATGTTCCTGTGAATGCTGTCGAGTCGTATTCATAATAGCCAGTCCCTGTAACCGCGGCGCTTGTTCCTATGTCTATTCGGTTGTCATCTACATTAAGGGTGATGTGAACCTTGTCGAAGACCACTGACACGGAATTCGATGCGAAAACTGTTATGCCGTGGCTGTCACCTGAAATGCCTTGCGTTGTGTAACCATACTTTCCAACCACGGTTTTTGTTAATGTATCGTTGAGTGTTATGGTGCCATCGTATATTGCGTTATTATATTGGTAGATGCCCGATTTGGTAATCGATGCCGGAGAACTAACGTCTATACGGTCGTCGTTCACAGCGAGAGTTATTGTCACTTTGTCGAAGATAACGGGGACGCTGTTGGATGCGAACTCTTTTAGCCCATGCTTTTCTTCGATGATGCTCTTAGTTGTGTACCAGTATTTGCCCACTATCTCTTTGGTCAAAGTGTCATTATATACGACTTCTCCATTAAATGTGGAGCCGTCGTACTCATAGGTTCCTGTCCAAGAGAGAGCTGCGGTATCGCCGACGTTTATCCTGTCGTCTGTGACCAAAATGACGATCTGAACCCTGTCAAAGACGCAGTAAACAGGCTCACACTCAAACTTGGTGAGACCATGGGTTGGGTCGGATATGGAGGCAACTGTGTACCAGTACTTGCCGACAGCATTCTTGGTCAGGGTGTCGTTAAGGGTTAATGTTCCAGTGAAGGTTGTTAAGTCGTATTTGTAGTAGCCAGTCCATGTAATGGTAGCGCTTGTTCCTATGTCTATTCGGTTGTCATCTACATTCAGAGTGATGCGAACCTTGTCAAAGACTACAGATACCGCATTAGTTTCGAACTTTGTTATACCGTAGCTGTCGCCAGAAATTTCTTGTGTTTTGTAACCGTATTTTCCAACCGTGGATTTTGTTAATGTATCGTTGAGTGTTATGGTGCCATCGTATATTGCGTTATTATATTGGTAGATGCCCGATTTGGTAATGGGTGCCGGGGAATCAACGTCTATCCAGTCATCGTTGACAACGAGAGTTACTGTCACCTTGTCGAAGATGCAGTAGAGGGGGTTGCTCTCAAACTTGGTGAGACCATGGGTTGGGTCGGATATTTGGGTGACCTTGTACCAGTATTTTCCAACCACGTCCTTCGTGCGGGTGTCGTTATACGCCTCCACTGTTCCGGTGAAGTCAGAGTTATCGTACTCGTAAATTCCTGTCCATGTGATAGAAGCTGTGTCGCCTACATTTATACGGTTGTCGGTAACCCTTAACGTTAAGTTTACTTTGTCCCAGATGATGTAGGGGTCGTCGATTATCTTCAAGTAGGTGGTTACGTAGCGGGCGGAGACACCCGTGATCGTCCAAAGGCGTTTGCCTACGGTGTCGTAAGCCGGCGTGTTGAAGCTGATCCAGCCTGTTCCATTCAGAGGGAAGCTTGTTTCGTTTGCGTATATGAATCCCGTTGTTACGTCGGAGCCGGTAAGTTCCCATTTCGCGTGGAAGCTTATGGTTTGTTCTGTGCCGACGTCGCATCTGTCGTCACTTGTGACTGCGTTGTCGATGACGACGTGTCCTATCCACTGGTATACGAGTGGATAGTTGTCGTTGTTGGATTGGTCGATGATGTATGGGTGGTCCCATATTCCATCGCTCCCTGTCTCGTTTTGGTATGAACCGCTGTATAAGTCGACGTCGGTGTAGTCGCTCCAGTAGTTTCCGCCTGAAGGATAGCCGTTATCCCAGAAGTTTTCTCCATAGTCGTATGCCTGCAGGACGCTTGTCACCTTCACTGGAAGCCAATCAGTATAAATAACGTTTTCTTCGTCTAGGGTTCCTTTGAACATTCTAACAAGGAAGTTGCTGTCACTGAGTTCATCCCATGTCCACGTTCTGTCGTCGGTCACGTCTTCATATACTGTTGTGTTGGAGTCGCTTATGGGTGGTGTGTAACTAAATAGGCTGGTCCAGCTGGCTCCATTGTCCCAACTGACCTGAACCTGCAGGTAGTCGTCGCCGCTTGAACAGAACCCTTCGATCCCAACCTCAACTTTCGTGATCTTTGCGGGGATGCCCGAATATATGATTTCGGTGAACCCATAACCGTAGTAGGTTGCGTTTGCTCCTTCGACTGTGGCGTTAGTGTAAAAGTTGTCGCTGGTATAGGCGTCCTCCGGCGAATCCCAGTTACTTGACTCCCAGACACCTGTTGCATTCTTGAGAGTCTCAGCTAACGCGTTATCCAAGAAGTTGTTGTGGTAGAAGATGTTGTCGTCGCCACCGCCCACGTAAACGCCGAGTTTTTCGCTGTTTGAAATGGTGTTAGCTACCACGGCGTTGCTGTTGGCATTATTAAGGTAAATGCCTTCACCGAAGGTCTGATCAATAGTGTTTCCATAAATTGTGTTGTAGTTGGATTCCTCCAGATACATCCCTGAGTATCCGTTTTTGATGAGCACGTTTTTGCTGATGGTGTTGTAGCAGCTACTAGAATAGAGGAGTACGCCACACTCTGCGTTGTTCGAAATGGTGTTAGCTACCACGGCGTTGCTGTTGGAGCCATCCCACTCCAAACCTAATCCGTTTGAATCAATCGTGTTTCCATAAATTGTGCTGCCGTTAGAACTCTTCAGATATATCCCTGAAAATCTGTTTTTGATAAGAATGTTATTGCTGATGGTGTTGTTGTCAGAAGAGAACACGAAAATGCCATTAAAGCCACAGTTTAAGATGGTGTTGCCGGAGATGTTGTGGTTACTGCAACCCTCCAAGTGGATGCCGAAATAAGTACTGTTCTGCATTGTAAATCCGCTGATGTTAACATTGTCAGCCGTGACGTAGATGATTTTGTCAAATACTCCACTACCTTCGATAATGGTGGTGCTGCGGTCTTCTCCAACAAGTCTTAAAGATTTATTGAGCACCACGTTTTCGTAGTATGTTCCGGCGTCCACCAGAATTGTGTGCCCGTCCAGAGTTTCATAGTCGTTTATTGCTTCCTGGATGGTCTTGTAACGCTTGTTTGTGTCGATGTTGAGAACAGGCATATACGCGTAGTTTGCCGTCAGGGAGAGGTCGGTTGTTAAGTTTATGACTCGTGTGGAGTCTGTCGGTCCGTCTGCCCAGTTTACGAATCTGTATGTTTTTTCAAGGATCGTTTGTTTTGAAGGCATAACGACCGTGTAGCAGTTGTCCTCAAGATCAGCTGAGAAGGGGGTTGTGTATGGGGTGCTGTCGAGGGTGAACTCGATTCCTGATACGGGTGAAGAGTCTATTGTGAGCGAGTGTTTTTCGTTGATGAACCATCCGTCGACCGTCTCCACGGTGATATCTGAGCCTGCAGAGTTGCGGAGACGAAGGCGGTATAGGTGTAAAGCGGATTTCCCGTTGCCTTCGACTAGGAATGTGATTTGAGCGAGGGTTCCGCTGCCTGTTACGCCTGTTGTTCCTGTTCTGGTGCAGTTGGCGTATATGTAGCCCTCATCATTGTGGATCTCACGGTAGAGAGGCTGGCTGAGAAAGTCTCCTTCAACCACGCTGGTGACGTTCAACAACGTGGGATCAGACCAGTTCAAACAAAACTCCCAACTGTACAAATCTTCAACGTAGCCTGCGGATACGTTTACGGTGAAACTTTCGCCAACCTTCACGCCTCTGACTCGTGGCGGATCAACATAGACCGGTCCGTTGCTGAAATAACTGTCAAAAAAACACTCTGGGTGGTATTCTTTTGGGTATATTGGGTTTTTGGTAATGATCCAGCCTCCTGTCCTGTTGGCTAGGCCGGTCTCTAGTCCAAGAGCTATTGGGGAGACTCCGTATCCGAAAACCTCGAACGTGATTGTCGCAAGCGTACCACTGCCCGTGGGGAAGTTCTTCAATGGGAAGAGAGCGGCTGCGAATAGGCCCAGTGTTCCAGCCTCGTTGTCGAATCCCGGACCTGGCACCACGACGGTTGTGCCTCCAGCGCTCTCGAGGAAGGGCCCGTTCTGAACGCTCACGCCATGTAGCACGGCAGGGTTGAAGCTCAGTTCGAACTGGTAGCCCCAGAGTTTTTCGACGTTATCTACGCGTAGGTCGATTGTGAAGTTTTTGGGTGGCACTAATGCGGGGTCAACAACCTTTGGGGGGTTTAAGCTAACGGTTGGTAGGGAAGCCGGAGATACTTCTACCACGGCCATGCTGAGGATGAGGACTAGAAGTATTGAGAGTGTTAAGGGCGTAATGAGGAGGCGCTTCTTCCTTCTTGTGAAAAGCCTTTTACAACTAGTCAACATTCTAAAAAGCACTCTTTCCCCTCCCACTCGCATGATTATTTAATGGTTCGGTGATATTTCAAGTTTGTTCCTATCTCGTAAAAGACGGGGCAAGCCGGCAATTTCTTGGGCGAGTCCCTTAGCATACCATTTACTTACTTTGTCAGGTAACGTGAAGTGTCGAATACTATTGTGCACGCTAAGATAGTTAGTTTGTGCTCGTAGAGCTTGACTTCTAGGCTGGCTTCAGTGTTTGAAGAAAAGTTTTGGGAAGTGTTTGGTAGGGTTTTGTTCGGCGTCTGCTCCTCTGCCAAAGATAGATGATAGCCACCACGAGGGCTATCTCTATGGGTGCTCCTAAGGGGAACTCAGGAATCACCGCAGGTTTTACTCGTATACCTGCTGTGCTGCCTGTGTTGTCGGTCTTCCTGTATTCGTATGGAACTATGGTTGCGTTTGCCCACACGGTGTACCATACGTTGACAACTGTGAGCCCAGATGTGTCCCACGTGAACGTCACATTAACCCTAGCTACGGCGCTCAGGCTTGAGATGGTCTGTGTGCCGACTGGGGTGATTGGGGTGACTGCCCCGCCCGGGGCCTGGTACCAGCAGTCTACCTCGATTGAGGATTCCGTGTAGTTGCCGTGGTTTTCGATTGTCACGTTGAGTTTTGCGGTTTCTCCGACGGTCACGTTCCATTTCGCGGGGGTGGCGGGCCACCCTTGTGCGACGCCCCAGAGTAGGGGGGATCCCACGTATATGTCGTGGGCCTTGACTATGAAGGAGTCTTTGGCGGAGGCCACTATGCCGTCGCTGTCCTTGACCGTTAGGGTCACGTTGTACACTCCCCCTGCTGGGGTGCGCTCTGTGTAGTTGTAGGACACTGTTGCTGTGGTCTTTGTTATGATTGCGAAGACCCTGTCGTAGGGGAAGTCGGCGCCTAAGTACCACTTGTACTCGCTGATTGATCCGCCGTCAGGCGTTGAGGCTGAGGCGTCAAACGTCACGTTGTAGCCCTCGATTGGGTCTGGTGCAATCTGGGGTGTCTTGGTGAAAGAGGGCTTGGGAAGGGAGGCTTTTGCGACGTTTCTGAAGTAGCTGTGTCCAAGAAATGGTTCAATGTAGGCCGTTAGGTTGAATACCATGGTGAGGCTGCCTAGTTGCAGGTAGGTCTCGCCTTTGCCGACGACCTCCATCATCACGACGGCTAGTCTTTTTTGGAGGCCGGTGACGGCATATGCCTTCTGTACACTTGCGCCCGTCAGCCACAGTTTGCCCATGGTGTTGTTCCAGCCGGGTCCTCCGGCTATGTCGAGGGATGGAGGGGAGTTGCTTACGAGGAAGCCGTCGGGATCTACGCCCACTGTGTATCCCATTCCTTCGTCGGCAAAAACTCCATTTAGGACACCGGGGTTGTACCACATCTCGAACTGCCATTGCCAGAGGTCGACGGCGGAGTCTATGTATAGGTTGAATTTTACTGCTGGACCAAAGACTTCTACGTATAGCTGTGTGACGCGTATTTGAAGACCTAAGTCTGCGATATAATCGTAGTTGGTATCGGTGCCCCAGATTCCGTCGAGTCCAGCCGCTGTGCCAACTCCTGCCTCCAGAGTGTCTATTTGAGCCCAGGTCCATTGTTCATTGGTGACGGGGTTCAACCCCCAGGTGCTCGTGTACTTCGTGTAGGTTGTGGATACGTTTGAGATCATCACCCCATCCTTTTTTGTTGTTCCGCCGATGACAAGTGTCAAGATCAAATAGTCATCTGTATTGGATTGGTTGGCTTTGGCGTAGACTGTTACCCTCACTTTTGCTATGCTCCAGGCTGGGGTGCCAGGGCTTCCCAAGTTTGAAGTCTGGTATTTGTCTTCGCTGTCTATCCAGTTGTAGTCGGAGTCGCCATTGTGGGAGTCCTCGTCCCAGTTTTTCCACCTGGATGAACTGCCTACGTAGCTCCACTGACCAAACGATCCTTCGGCGTTGGGTCTGATAGTGAGGCTGGACCCTGGCGGTAAAATGGTGGTGTCGGTTGTGTTGGCGGGATCCAAGTAGACTGTGGGTTTGGTTGGAGGAGTGTAAGTCACCGTTACCCAGGCATCATACCACTGAAATGCGCCAGCGGGCGACCCGGATGCTGTTTTGATAGTTGTTACCACTCGAAACTGAATATTGCCTATATTAGTCCAAGTCCAGCTGCCTCCGCCAGGCCTAGCTTGATTATCCCACGTGTCGTAGCCGATGCCAGGAACACTGTGGGCGTTACCTGTCGGGCCCGTCAGATTGGTCCATGTGGTTCCGGTTATAGAAAATTGGATCGTGTACTTCCCAACTTTTGTAGCTGCTGACGCAGAGTACTTCATCCTAAAGTCAACTCTGCTGATCGGCCCCGCTTTCTTGGTGAAGCTTATCACCTTCAAGTAACTTCCCGTGGCAGGTGATTCGTAAGCGAACTCTGCATAAGTGCTGTTGTCAGGAGTGTCGTAGGCGTTAGTGGCTGGTTTGCCACTAGTGAAAGACAGACCTGAGGTGTCGTGGCTTGCTGGGCGGGATTGATACAAGTCCGGACCTGGACTGGCGTTAACGGGTTCAACGGGCACAAACCCCACTGAGACCAGCGTGCCTGCGATCAACGTGAAAACGAACAGGAAAGACAGACACCTCGGCAAGTTACGCAATTTAGTCAACTCGGAAACCTCCTCTCACCCTTTCTCTCACACGCAGACATCTAACTTCTGCAAAAAACTAATCCTCTAAGACATATTTGAAGTTTATGCAATTATTCTCTAGTCTACAGTATGTCAAAGTACACACCTACACATCAGCCCCCCAAAAAACGCTGACCACCAACATCCACCACTCAAACAAAAGGGACAAAAACCACCCTTGACATCGCAAAAAAAAGATGCTGCGTTTGAGAGCCGACGCCTAGCGCAGAGACGGCTTAGACGGCTTCCTAAACTTCACGAAATAGACCAGAATCACCAAGGAGAAGATGACCCCAACCACCACAGCCACAATAGCCAACGTGAAGTCTGGGGGTGCCTCCCTATTAACCGTGACAGACGCCACAGGACTCTTAGCGCCCAAAGTAGTAGCGTCGCCATTCCATTCGACTATGATCTCAAAGGTCGCCGCATCAGTGGGAATCCAATCATAAGAGAAATGCCCATTCGCATCCGTTTGGAATGTTGTAATGTCGTCCCATGAATAATGAAGGGCTGTTCTGACACTGATCATTATTGTCGCTCCAGGGCGGACTGGCGTAATAGCCCCGCTAATGGTGACCGAGTAACCGAGCGTGATCGACTTTGGAGACACGTCGATGGAGATTGCGCAGGGCATCTTACCGACAACAACGGTTACAAAGCTGCTCTCTGCTTTGAGGTACTCAGAATCTTCAGGACAAGACGCTTTGAGCTGATAGGTACCAACGGCAGCAGGCGTCCAAACATAAGAGTACCCGCCAGTCACATTCGTCTGAACCACTGTAAGATTGGACCAAGCCGCCGCACCGCTGGTCTTATACCAGACGGTCACGGTCTTGCCAGCGCGAACAGGAGTGATAGACCCGCTAACCGTGGTAGTTTGACCAATTGTCACATTGCCTGGAGACACGCCGACCGAGATGGAGCTGCTCGCCTTATTGACAACAACTGTTTTCACATCGCTATCTTTAGGAAGATACTCAGAGTCACCAGGCCAAGACGCATAGAGCTTATAGGTTCCAACGGCAGCAGGCTTCCAAACATGAGAGTATTCACCAGCCGCGTTCGTCTGAACTACTGTAAGATTGCCCCACACCGCTGCGTCGCTGAGTCTGCACCAGATGGTCACCCTATTGCCAACAGGGACTTTGGGAACAGGGGTAATAGACCCACTAACAGTGACGTTCTGACCAAACGCCAAGCTGCCTGAAGACACGCTCACTGAGATGGAGCTGCTCCCTTTACCAACAGCAACTGTTGCCACAGTGCTCTCAGCTGAAGGATATCCTACACCACTGGGCAATTTCGTCTTAAGATTGTAGGTTCCAACGGCAGCAGGCTTCCAAACATGAGAGTATTCACCAGCCGCGTTCGTCTGAACGGTTGAGAGGGTGCTCCACGAACCCAGACCGAATTGACACATGATATATAGAGTCTTGTCGGCAAGAGCAGGGGTAATAGACCCGCTAATAGTGACGCTTTGACCAAACGTCACCTCGCCTGAAGACACGCTGATCGAGATGGAGACGCCAAATCCCTTGACGCGGACACCTGCTGTGCTGCCAGTGTTGTCGGTCTTCCTGTATTCGTATGGAACTTTGGTTGCGTTTGCCCACGCGGTATACCATTGATTAAGCACTGTGAGGCCTGAAGTGGCCCACGTGAACGTCACATTAACCTTGGCTACGGCGCTCAAGCTCGTGACGGTATGTGTGCCGATTGGGGTGACGGATCCGCCTGGGTACTGGTACCAGCAGTCGACCTCGATTGAGGATTCCGTGTAGTTGCCGTGGTTTTCGATTGTGACGTTGAGTTTTGCGGTTTCTCCGACGGTCACGTTCCATTTTGCGGGAGTGGCGGGCCACCCTTCTAGAACACCCCAAAGTATGGGGGATCCCACGTATATGTCGTGGGCCTTGACTATGAAGGAAGTTTTGTTGGATGCCACTATGCCGTCGCTGTCCTTGACCGTTAGGGTCACGTTGTACACTTTTCCAGATGGGGAGCGCACTGTGTAGTTGTAAGATACTGTTGGGGTGGTCTTGGTGATTATTTTGTCGACTGTGTCGCTGGGGAAGTTGGCGCCGAAGTACCACTTGTACTCCACGATTGGCGCTCCACCGTCAGGCGTTGAGGCTGAGGCGTCAAACGTCACGTTGTAGCCCTCGATTGGGTCTGGTGCAATCTGGGGTGTCTTGGTGAAAGAGGGCTTGGGCAAGGAGTCTTTAGCGACGTTTCTGAAGTATCCGTGTCCTAGTGTGGGCTCAATGTAGGTCGTTGTGTTGAAGACTAGCGTGAGGGTGCCGAGTTGCAGGTAGGTCTCGCCTTTGCCGACGACCTCCATCATCACGACGGCTAGCCTCGCGGGGCCGCCGGTGACGGCATATGCCTTCTGTACACTTGCGCCCGTCAGCCACAGTTTGCCCATGGTGTTGTTCCAGCCAGGTCCTCCGACTATGTCGACTTTGACGCCTGAGGGGAGGTTGGTTGCGAGGAAGCCGTCGGGGTCTGCGCCGACTGGGCGTCCATTTCCTTCGTCGGCAAAAACTCCGCGCAGGACGTCGGGGTTGTACCACATCTCGAACTGCCACTGCCAGAACTTTGCGACTTGGTCCACTTTTACGTCGAACTTCACTCCTGGACCCAAGACCTCTGCGTACAGTTGTGAGACGCGTATCTCAAGATTCGTTTCCCACGATACATCGGTGTATGTAGACACTCCCGCCTGCAAAGCGTCTATTTGAGCCCAGGTCCATTGGTCTTTGGTGGCGGGATTCAACCCCCAGGTGCTCGTGTACTTCGTGTAGGTTGTGGATACGTTTGAGACCGTCACCCCATCGTACACTTTTCCACCAATAATAAGCATCAAGATCAGTTTGTCATCTGAGTATTTGTTAGCTTTGGCCCAGACTGTTACCTTTACCTTTGATATGTTCCATGCTTCGGAGCTGTGGTCTGCTAAACTGGAGCTTTGGTAAAGAGAGTCGGAGTTAGCACAGTTGTAGTCAGTGTCATCATTTGCGATTGTTTCATCCCAGTTCGTGTATTGATTGGTGTTATCGGGGACTCCAGTCCACTCATCCTTGGTCCCTTCAGTGTCTGGTCTGAGTGTAAGGCTGAGCGATTCCGCTGGCGGCAAAAGCGTGAGATTGATCGTGTTTTCGGGATACACGGAGACCTTAGGTTTGGGTGAGGAAGCAAGATCCGCAACCTTGTTGGTGTTAGAAGCCTTGCCAATTCTAACAGGCATCGCTGTACATACAGACGACATAACCAAAATAAACGCAAAGAGGATCAAAATCGACTTTCTCTTCCACTTCATTCCCTCTCTTTCCCCTCTCTCTTTATACTTAATCTTAATGCAAGCAGCCATATTTCAATCTTATTCCAAGCATAGATTTGCTGGTTGCAACCATTTATAGGCGCCCCCGTTCCATGGCAAACTCCTCCAACAAAAAACTACAGCTATCTTAATTCACACTACACCAGAAACGGATGACTCTCCCAGAACTTCTTCGGGACGCTTCCTCATTCTCCTGAAAACAATTACTGCCACACTCACACTTGCAACCACAGCCACGATTGCGATTATGATGACGACATGCAAAGACAAGAACCCTCCAGCGCCCCTCATCACCTCAACAACAGCGATGTTAAGTACGTTATCAGTCAGGTCTACGTCCTCAGCTACGACACTCGTCTCGGCCTTAATGAGGTAAAAACCTGGTTCAGCATCAGTAACATTCCATGTCACCGCAATTGCTCTGAATTCTGCGTACACAAGATCAGAGACAGCCTCTGTTTTAATGACCGACTCATTGCAGTAGATGACAACATCAAAGTTCTCGGTCACGCTTCCCCTGTTTTGGATGAGGACACCGATGACAACGCTCTCTCCCACATTTACGCTGCTTGCAGATGTTGTACCGAAGACGAGGCCTACGTTATGTTGGGCGATGACGACCGACCTGTAAACACCGGTATTGTCGGCTATGTTTGCTTCCTCGGCTACAACACTAGCCACAGCCTTAATGGTGTATGAACCCATCTCAACACCTGTGGTGTCCCACGTAAACGTCAAAGTGACGTTTTCACCTGAGTCGAGGGATATATCCGCATCCGTCCTATCGATTTCTTTTTCGTCGTAATAGATGGTAACGTTGAAGGTTTCTGAGAAGGCGCCCGTATCTTCAACGGTTACGTTGATATCTACAGGGTCTCCGCTACCCCACTCCACCATGGATGGAGACGCTGTGACGCTAGTGACCGCTATATTGTGGATTTTCTCATTGGTAAAGAAGCCGTCAATTGTCATGCTGTGCAGCGCATTTTTTGTGGGGTCGAGTAGCAGGGTGTCGTACAGGTGTAGGGTGGAGTTCGCCATATCTTGTTCGACTAGGAATGTGATTTGGGCGAGGGTTCCGTTGCCTGTTACGCCTGTGGTTCCTGTTCGGGTGCAGTTGGCGTATATGTAGCCCTCTTCGTTGTGGATCTCGTGGTAGAACTGGGTTCCGTCGGGCTGGCTCTTGAGGAGGTCGCCCTCCGCAACGCTTGTGACGTTCAACACGGGAGCAGACCAGTTCAAGCAAAACTCCCAGCTGTAGAGGTCAGTCATTTCAGCGACACTTACGTTAATCATGAAACTTCCGCCGGCTGCCACATCCGTGACTTTCTCTGGGTCTATGCGGATTGGCGGTCTATTGTCGAAGTAGCTGTCGAAGAAGCATTCTGGGTGGTATTCTCTTGTGTATGTTGGGTCTTTGGTAATGATATAGCCTCCTGTCCTGTTGGCTAAACCGGTGTCTGGCTCCATAAGGCTTATTGAGGAGCCTCCGTATCCGGCAACCTCGAACGTGATTGTCGCAAGTGTACCTCCACCCGTGGGGAACTTCACCACTGGGAAAAGGGCGGCTGCAAACAGGCCCAGCTTGCCCAACGTGTTGTTGAAACCTGGCCCAGGCACCACGGTGGCTGTGCCCCCAGCGCTCTCCAGGAAGGGCCCGTTCTCAACCTTCACGCCATGCAGCACAGCAGGATTGAAGCTCAGTTCGAGCTGGTAGCCCCAGAGTTTTTCAACGTAGTCCACGCACAAGTCGATTGTGAACCTTATCCCCGGAGTTAAGGATGTATCTAGGACTTCTTGTGGTTCCAAGGAAACTTTGGGGAGAGAAGGTGTTGCAATGCTGGCGGGAGGTATAGCGACGAAGGATGTTAGAAAGAGAAGCATCAAAACAAACATATTCTTCGATTTCATTTCTTTTTTCTCCTTTGAACCTGCATTCTTGAAATGTGATTTATGGCTTTAAGATATCAGTAACACATATTCCTTTAAAATTATCGGTTTGCTGGGCCAGACCGATGTTTTCGACTATGCCCTTTCACCGGGGGTAATAGTAGTGTTGTCCGAAGTGGTCTGCGATTACGGCTATGTCTCGTCCGTCGATGAGTCCTTTGGGCTCAGCCAGGTCGGCGCGTGGATCCCACTTGGGCATTCCGGGCATGGTTCCAAAAGCAACGATCACGATGTACAGGTCCAGCAAGTCAACGATGCCGTCCCCGTTGATGTCCGGAATATCCACCTCAACCATCCCATCCGTAAACGAGTTGTCGTCCCTGCCTGGCACGGTTTCACCAAGAACTGTGCTCGCGATGGCGCTTATGGTGTATTTGCCACAGCGAAAGTCTATGGTGTCCCATGAGAAGGTTAGCGTTGTTGTTGTCCCATTGGCCAAAAATATTGTTTGTGGCGTCAGCGCAGTTGAATTGACGTAGCAGTTGACCGCAAAGGTTTCGTTCTCTGTCCCTTGATTTTCAACGCGAACTTGGATGGAAACTATTTCGCCTTTGTATACCCATGTTATGGAGGGCGTGACGCTGGTTATCGCGACATCGTGGATCGTGATTTTGTCGGAAATCTTGTAGAAAATATCGTAGTTGTTGGTCCTCACAGACTCCCACACCACAAACATTTTTCCATCCTTGGTGCCTATGACCGACGGGCTGGAGTCGTTTCCGGTGTCGTCGAGGGGAAGCTTGGTTTTGGATGTCCAGCTTAGCCCGTAGTCTGGGGTGGTCTTGTAATAGAGGTCGTAGCTGCCCGATGTTCCAAATGCCCAAACCACCCACATTGATCCGTCTGGACCCTGGGTTATTGCTGGTGTAACATCATATTTGTTGCTCGTGACTAGGAGGATTGGATTGGTCCAGCTCAGCCCGTTGTCAGCAGAAGTCGTGTAGTAAATGTCATAGTCGCCGGTTCTGTGAGATGCCCAGACTACCCAAAGGGTTCCGTTCCATGTGTAGGTGATGGATGGAGCTATATCAGTACTTGGATCTGTGGTAAGTTGGGCGTCGTTTGACCACGACAACCCGTGGTTGTTTGAAGTCTTGTAAAAGAGTTCATAGTTTCCTCCTATGTTTCGTTGCCAGACCACGCAGATTGTCCCATCCTTGTTATTTTGTGCAATAGAAGGGTTGGTGTCGCTGTATGTGCTGTTTGTGAGCTTGATTGGATCCGACCAGTTTTCCCCGTGATCTGGGGAGGTTACGTAAAATATTTCGTCGTTGCCTGTCCTGCCGGAATGCCATGCTACCCATATGGTTCCGTTTTGAGTCTGCATAATGGACGGGCACTGGTCGACACTTTGGTATAGGACGAGGGGGATTGGATCCGTCCAGTTCAGTCCGTTGTCAGCAGAAGTCGCGTAAAAAATGTCATACTGGGCAAGACGCATATCTGACGCCCAGACCACCCAGATTGTCCCGTTCTGGGTCTGCATAACGGATGGGTTTCGGTCATAGGCTATGTGTGTGGTTAGTTGGCCGTCTGATGACCAGTTGAGTGCGCTAACTATGTTGAGTGCGCTGCAGAAGAGTCCTGTTAACATTATAATAATTATCATGAATGAGGATTTTATCGGGCGGATTTGATTTATTTTGTGTTTGATATGCTTCACGTTGGGTCTCCAAGGTAGTTTCTGATTATGATAAAGGGAATAAAAAAATGGGGGTTGGTTGGGTTGTTGACGATGGCTTACTTTATTGTCATTTGTTCTGCGACTTTGAATTTGGTG
>Ga0315306_10000743_pt1 | contig 15713 bp, 15 predicted proteins | sample TDP1_MG_FD_203803 | JGI IMG/M metagenome (GOLD analysis project Ga0315306, IMG submission 203803) | Freshwater sediment microbial communities from Lake Towuti, South Sulawesi, Indonesia - TDP1 | ecosystem: Environmental > Aquatic > Freshwater > Lake > Sediment | place: Indonesia: South Sulawesi... | reverse complement strand
GTTGCAAAAGGATCAGGCATAGCCATAGCAAAGGAAGCCATGCTTAATACATTTAGGATAATAACTACCGCGAGAAGCGTTTTCTTAACTAGCATGGCACTTTCTCTCTATTTATATGCATAGTTACAGCATATTTAAGTACGTATGGAAAATTACTTGAAATGTTCCAGAGAATTTTTCCTTATCAGTCCTTTATTTTGAAAGTTAGTTTCCAAGCGAGAACCGGATTATCATCATGATTAACAATGTATTCTTTAATAAGATCAGCTTCATTAGCATATTTCAACTTTTCCAATAACTCCGACTGTTCAATTGATTTACTAGAAAATTTTTGGTATGCTAAGGTTATAGCATTTGTTGTCGATATGCCTTCATTCGATGCCACAAGAACAGCTTGAAAGATGAGTTTCTCGTCATAGCTCAATCTTCTATATAATTTAAGGTTTAGCGCTTGACCCTTCCACTTTTTTATTAAATTGGATATCATGATGAATAATAGAAGGCTTATCGCCGTTCCAAATAGTATAAATCGGTGTTCTCCGATCGCTATTGCCATCCCCGACCAAGATTTAATAGGTTCCCAGTAGTTTGCAATTGCTTCTCCGAAGATCAAAAGTTTTTTCTCCACTTCCCTGTAATCAGCATCCCAAGTGTCGACCCAAACGCTGATTTTTACATACCTCCATTCTACTCCTTTCTCAGTATCAAATGCTGCCTTTGTGAACCAATATAGGATTGTCTCTGTAAAATTGCCCTCAACAAGTCGATTACCGCGTTTGACGACTTGGAAGGAATAGAAGCGTGCAGTTACCTGGGGGTTTTGCAAGAGCTGAACTTCTCTGAGGTCTAGTCTCACCAACGCCCCTCTCTGTTCTTGTGTGTAATAGCAGATCTCCCAATTGTGTAAAGGGCTTCTTGCTTTTGATATTTCAAGCGCAACCCAGATTATTGGATATGAACCCCTCGATGTGTACGCATATACTAAGGACGTATCTTGCCCGTACATCTGCTCAAAGCTTCTATCACGGTACATGAACACCAGAGTATAGTTCTCGATTTTTGGAAGAATTTTTGATGTTTTATAGCCATAAGAAGTTTGCAAAATAAGTTCAGCCGGACCTTGTGTCACAGCGAATATAGGCACTTGAATATACGTAACAAGAACGGCACTTAAGATAAGCGCAACAATCTTTAATATTTCTCGTCCAGAGAGTTTTATTCTAGGAAATCTTAGCAGTTTTCCGCATCTGAAGCAAAAACCTTGGTCATCTTGTAGGTTTTCACCGCAGTTCACGCATGAGACTGGGTTTGTCTTTGAGGTGAATATTCTAATCTTTAACATTTTCTCACCGAAGAATAGCAAGATGAATGCGCTGATGAAAATGAGGACCCAGCCTCCAAAAATGTGAAATAACTCCATGGTAACGCCGGGTCCAAACCAGTAGCCAATCATTAATATTGATGTTACTCTGACAATATTCAAGGCAAAGATCAACGAAAATCCCAGAAGAAGGACGATGATTTTTTTCCAAAAAGCTCCACGTATTATATAAGCTGCGAAGACGGCGAAGACAGTAAATCCTAGCAAGGAGTATATGCCAGAAGAAGCAACTTGTACAGCGAATTCTAGAGGCACACCAGACACACTATATAGAACTATGATGGGTGCAAATTGTAGATAATCAAGTTCGACTGGCAACCCTAGAAATTTAAGGAGAGTATAAGCAATCTGTGAACTAGCATTTCCCAGCATCGCTCCGGCCAAAAAAGCGATTTCTAATGGTGGTATAGCCAACAATAGTAGCATCGATGTTGGAAACGTTAGAGCCCTCAGCGTTTCCCAATTAAATATTATGAGAATGCAGCCTGCAATGAAAATGGGAAGTGAGATTAGATGGAGCTCTAGCGTGTAAAATGTGTAAGACCCATATAGATACAATGTGAGAGCCAAAAAACAAAGGACTACGCCTGCTATTTCATCGAGAAATCTCTGTCCGCTGGTCTTTCGAATAGCGGCAACTGTCCTCAAAATTTTTCTTTTTCGATAAACCATGTAACTTATAAGAATGGGCACTGCAAGCATGTAAGAAGCAAGTTCAGTCAGTAATGCTTCATTTGCCATTGCTAAAAGGTCTTGTCGATAAACTATTAGCGGCACTAACAACAGAATTAAGGTTTTGAAGATCAAAAATAGATTCTGTATGAGATAGGTTGCAAGCTTAGTTTTCAAAGGTTTTTTTACATCCTTTTAAGCTTGAGTTTTTCGAAAGTTTGCGGAAAAGAATTGCTGATATATCGCCCAAAAAGAACTGCAACAAAAATGGCAGCTTTCTTGTTGAGCTATTTTCAGGGTAAGTGATTTGTTAAATGTCTTTCTAATCGCTTCTCTGCTTGAAATAGGCAACTTAATGTGATGAGTTAATTTTTTCTCTATGTTCAGAGATGAGTATAAGCGTCCATTCGCGCACCGGGAAAAGAATATCATCGTCTTTTTTCATCACAATCTTTGAATTGTTTTCAAAAACCGACTAAGGTTCTGTCGTAGAGACGGATATAGTAGCCTGTCTTTATAATATTTGGAGAAAAGAGGACATTGCTCTCCTGTAAGTCGCAGCCACACCATGCGCGCGTGTTCCTTATATATAAGGAATTATCCTATGTAATTCTAACGATATTTTTCTATTTATCTTGCTCTTACAAGTACATTCATTTTCATCCAGGGAAGAATATGTTGATGATTCTTACTGCTACCGTTACTAGAAAGAGGATTGATACTACAAATGCGACGTTTCTGAGTCTTTTCCTGTCTATACGGATGTTTATTTTGCCGTAATATGGTGAGAGCATTTCTGCACTGATGAGCAGTATTATTGCGGTGATGGCTAGCCAGAGGCTTATGTCCCAGAAAGACAGAGGAAACTGCATTTTCTTATTCCTCAATGATTCGGTAATAGATTTCGATCGTCTTATCGTCAGTAGAGAGCTCTTCTTTTTCGATGATAACAGGCTTGCCAGTAGTTCTGCTCATTGCGATTGCAATGGAGCTGCAAAGAGGACAGCCGATGGAACAGCATATGTTTGAGAGCTTTCTGGCTTCTTTGCAGAAGTCTTTGTTGATAGGTTCTCTTATTATTACTCGCATCCTATCGCTTTTTATGCTCATTTCTAGGTTTTCAGCTATTTCGAGGTCTTCTATGAAAAGCTTGGGTAGGTTGTTCTGTAGGTAGTTTAGGTCGACTTTAGTGAAGTCTTTTCCTAGCTCGTTTTCGAAAAGGTTTACGAGGTCTAGTCCCGGGGCAGTGATGAATATTCCTTGTGGGTTTTTTAGGAACACTTTTTCTTCAGCTATTTCCTCTGCTGGCGGTATGATAAGGTCTTTTTCTGAGGGGATGAATACTGTTCCACCTTTGAGAGCCTTGAGGTGTTTGGGGGGTAGGTATATGGCTTTTCCTTTGTTGTTTAAATTCGCTATTATTTGATCGATGGTTTTAAGTAAGGAAAGGGTGGCCGAATCTAGGAGGCTGGCTTTCACGTATTTTGTGGGTTTTATGAAGAGGAGTAGGGCACCCCAGAAGGTTAGGCCTAGACCAATAAGGGCTAGTATGGATGACGAGAACACAATGGATGTGATGAGACCGACTGTACCTGAAAGCAGTACTATATACGCGACCGTTCCTGAGCGTTTGCGTTTGTACAAATTACTTCACTCATTGTATTTTCGGGCTTAACCTTTTGTTTTTCATCTTACCTAGTGGATCGTGCGTAAGTTTTTCTATGAATCTCCTTATGATAGATGATTTGGGAAAGGATATGTGGCTTTTCCATGCGAGTATTGGTTCGTCCTCCTTACTGGTTAGTTCTCTTTCTATTAGGCCTGCCTCTGCTTTCCTTCTTCTCTTCTTCTCTTTGTACAATCAAGTAGGGAACAAAATGCGCGCGGTTTGCTTAAAAAATTTATGCCTTTAAATGTATCCTAATGCCTGAAGCCTATTTAATACCTCTTCTTTCTCTTTCTCAGAGAATTCTTTAGGACCGAAAAATGAAATGTCAATAGTGTTTTCTAGTTGTTGTCTGAAGTATTTAGTTTTATCTGGATGCTTACTGGCGATATTTACTTTCTCTAAGGGATCTTTTTGGATATCGTATAACTCTTCATTTTGATCCGCAGACACTATGTACTTATATAACTCAGTTCGTAAGCATTTGAATCCTTTATCATAAGGCTTGAGCTTAGGACGAAGTTGCTGAAATCGAACTGAATTTGTAGGTATACTTGTTATGGATTCCCCACACTCTGCACATATAAAATCATGAACTTTTCGATCTTCAAATGGAAATAAGCTTTTACCTTGTATATCGTTGTGACATCCTTTAATATTCAAGACATCTAGAATCGTGGGAAAAATATCTATTGTTGACACAAGGCTTGAAATTCTTATTCCTTTAGGAATCACCTTTGGATAGACCATTATCAAAGGAACATGAAGAAGGCTGTCATATAAACAAAATTGATGTCCGGCAAGACCATGTTCACCAAAATTGTCTCCATGATCTGAAGTTATTATCAAAAAGGTATCTTCGAAGATTCCCTCGTGCTGGAGAAATCGAATTAGTTCTCCAATGTGATAATCCAGATATGATATGCCTCCGTCGTACCATGACTTAATGACTTCCCATTCTTCTTCAGATACCGGAATGCCCCCTGCTACATAAGCAAAATGGCCATACTCGCTGGCAATTAGATTAAGCTTTTGAACATCTAGAGCGGAGCCGCGAATTTTTTCTCCCGTGTGTCCAAGCATCTTTTTTGAGATATATTTCACTCCGTAAAGAGGTGGTTCACTCAAGGAACTACAAAAGCGTTTCTTATAAGGTCTGGGCGGGTCGTATTCCGCGTGGCAATTGTAAAAATTACAGAACAAAAAGAAGGGTCTACTTTGATTACGCTTCTTCAGAACTTTTTTGATTGTTTCCACGTTTTTATGGGTGTACCAATCAAATCCGTAGATCAAGGTTCTAATGAAATCTTTTACACTTCCTTTTATAAGACTGACAATTTCGTGAGGGTCTTCCCTTACTATGTAATTTTGAAAACCTTTACTAAAACCGTTTATTGGGCTCAAAAGTATGTTGCTTGATATTCCGATGGTTTCGTATCCAATAGAACCTAAGATTTCTGCGATGGTCATGTTTTCTTCATGCAAAGATATGTCTTTTCCCATAGTTTTATGGTAAGAAGGATATTTCCCAGTGAAAATTGAAGCGTGAGAAGGATAACTCCATTCTGCTGCAGAAAAAGCCCGTTCGAATAGAACACCCTCTTTAGCTAACTTGTCAATATTTGGACTGGTTTTACGATGATGCCCATAGCAAGAAAGGTGGTCCGCTCTAACAGCATCCATAACTATAAGAATAACATTAGGTACTTCTACCTTTCCATCCATTTCAGTCTAGACCACCAATGAATGAATGCGCGTTCGCGCAGTGTGTTTCAGCTTTCGCAGGAAAGAATTATTGCTTCTTTTTATCCAATCGTATCTTTCACTTCTTGTTATTCTATCGTATAGAATGGGAAGCAAACGATTTCGCACGTATCTGACTTCGAGATTATTTCTACTCAAAGGGGTCCAGTCTCTTTTGTATGACTCGTCACCCTTTAGGAAATCAAATTTCTCTATACCCTTTTGAATTGAATCTTGAAGTAGGTGCATGATCAGAAGGTTGCCGACGCCATATTTTGAATATGCTGGATCAAAACCCGGGTGATAATAGTACAATGTTTTACTGTACTCAAAACAAAGTGCCGCCGAAATTGGCTCATTATTTGCCGTAAGAAAGTACAAATTCAACCATCTTTTCTCTGCGAAACATTCTGACACGTCTAAGAGAAAATCTTGAAACTTTGGGTCTGCTACAAAGGATCCTTCGCGACCTTTTGATTGCCATCTTCTTTGATGCAAATAAAAGAAGGTTTTCATATCTTGTTGCAGCGAATCAATTTCATTTTGCTTCTTGAACTCCACTTTGTATTTCTCTTCTAATCGTCTCATACGCCTGCGCAAGTTTCTTCTCATATTTCCACTTAACTCTTTAACAAAACCATCCCACGAGACAGAAAGAGGTATGTAGGGGCATTTGCTGGACACAGTCTCATTTTGTATCTGTGTTTTTCCACGTATCTTGCGTAAAATGGTAATTGACTCCGCGTTTTCAGGAATCTCTCTAAGTTCTAAACAATCCCAACTAAGTTTGTCTAAGTATTTTAAGAATAGCTTTAGAGATTCTGCTTTTTTTTCCGCCAGAATAAAATTGCAGTAGTCTGTGTGCTCAGCAAAGAATTCTATCTTCCTTAGTTTAAATCCTAGTAGCCTATAAACTGAGTACATGAGAGGAGCTATTGCAACAATTTTTTCTCCATCTTCTGCAAGCAGAATCATAAGTTTTTTTTCTTTTCCGTAGTGTTTCCACCAAGTTGAGAGCCATTCCCATGTCAAGAATATGTTATCGTCTTTACTTTTGTTTAAGACGTCGTTCCACTGTTCTCGTAAGTCTATGAATTGGTCATATTCATTTAGTTCTTTTATCCTTAACATGTTGTTCATCTTCTACTTTTGCGTTCTATCTGTGCGCGCGTCAGACAAGTCTATTAACTTAATCCTTCTTGACGAAGTACCTCTCGGAACATATTATCAAAAAGACCTGCTATAATGCTCCAATCATATTTTAAAGCTACATTCCGACATTCAATGGACAAGCGTTTAAACCCCTCTGGTTCGTTTTTCCACATCTCATAATAACCAAGAATACCATTCACTATTTTGTCTATGTTGAAGGAATTGGCAGTGACTCCTATACCCCTTTTCTTAACAATATCTTTTGGAGCCCCAGGTATGTCATAACACACTACAGGCATACCGCTGCTTAGAGCTTCCAATACAACTAGCCCAAAGGTCTCGTGTCGGCTCGGAAATAAGAGGACGTGCGATGTGGAAAGTAGCTTTGCGAACTCATCTCGAGGTAGCCAAGTATAGACTTCAATGTTATTCGCGAAAGAACTTTTTAGTGAGGCAAAGTACTGGCTTTGAACACCTCTCCCAGTCAGCCTAAACTTCAAATCGGGAGCTTTTTTGAGGATTTTTGGTACTATTTTTATGAGCATGTCGGCTCCTTTCGCATATTGTGGGCCGTCAAAAAGTACCGTGAATCTATTGCTTTTTAATCCTTGATTAAATAGCTTGGTGTTAACGCCTAATGGTATGTAATAGCACCGTAAACCGAAAGATTTGAGCTTATTGTACTCGGAAGTACTAAGAGCATGTAGCGCAACTACGGGTTTAGCTATTTTGATATATACAAGTTTAATCGATGAGATTATGGTACGAACATAACTTCTCGCTCTATACGGGTTGAATATTCTTGATGACGGGGCGTGATAAGCATAAATTACAGGCGTCTTAGTCTTATGCAAAAGAACGTCGATATCATCCCAAATAGGAGGATGAAATTTCGCGAAGTATACCAAATCAAATTTTTCGATAGCCAACCGTGAAGGCAGACGACCACTAATTCTTGTATTCACCGTAGCTATTTCGTAATCTCTTCTAAGCAATTCGCCAATCAGCGAATTTTCAATGAAATTGGCAATAAGCAATTTTGTCTTTTTCATTTCGCCAGGCACTTTCACTACGTTGCTTGACCAGATAAACCAGCTGCAGAGCTAATGATGGAAAATCAAATCGGTATACCCAATATTGTGGCCCATTGTGGGGTTTTGACCCATAAATCAACTTCAACTACGCTTCATCCGCAGTATTAAGCACTACACCACACGATAAGACGCGAACAAGAAACATTAATGAATACCCATCTTAGAAACTGAAGAAACTGAAGAAATGATGACGTAGAAATTTTGGTTCGAAGTTGAAAAATTTCTTAGACCATTGTAAACTGGTTTCGTAACATTTTTGAACATTAACCTGCTCCGCAGTCAATTTTTCTTTTGCTTCTGCTAAACTTGACTCTACCCCTATCAACGCCGTTTTTTCGAGCGATTTGACTTGTTTTAGCAACAAGTTGAATTTATAGAATAATGATTTGATTTCTTCAGGTCTTCTGGAATGAGGTTTGATGAGGTCTTTTGGATTGCCGTTCCAGTAAATAGAATCCCACGAATGCTGATTCACAAAGAAATGCGGATGTAAACACAGAACTGTTATCTCATACCTTAAAAGCGACAGCCAAAAAAGAATATTTTGTTCCGAAATCGTCCTCTGCCATTGAAGTATGGGATACGGATAAAAAGTTATGCCCTTATGATGTACGCGTGTCAAAGAAAGGTTAGATGAGAAATCAAACTTGACACCTAGATCTCGCAGAGCCTCCAAGTGTGGCGGAGACCAGCAAAACCCAGGGGCTCTGTAGGCAGTTATTTTCTTGGCTGGAAACAAATCCCTGACTGATTTGATTCCACCTATTCCTTCCACTCGTCCAGATATGGGATTAATATGCGCGGTTTCTCTTTCTAAGGATATTCGATAAGCCTCTTCATAGTCGTCTACGTCGGTGAACTCAAAAATAGTAGGCCTGACTGAATGGCTAGAAGAGTGGTATCCTATCTCATGCGTTCTTAGCAAGTCGAGAATTAGCGGAAAACGCTGGAGCTTTTCAGCCATATGCCCAGTAATAAAAAACAAACCTGTAAGTTCATATTTCTCCAACATTTGCAAAATGGCACGTAAAGCCTTAATTGAGTTATCTCCTATGAAGTCCTCAACGTCGAAGGTAAGTAATATTTCGTGAATGATTTTCACCTCTAATTAGAGGTACATTTCGTTAAATGGTTCACTATTAACCGTTGAGTTTCTTCAACTGTTTGAACAGTTGTGTTTACGTAGAGTACTTCATGTGACGAAAGCTTCTTTGAAAGAGACAACAGAGCAGAACGCTGCATGGAGAGATAATCAGACTTCTCATCTAGACTTTCTCTGCGGTTCCAGCGAAACTTCAACGTATCTGTGTCAGCATCTAAGAAAATTACTTGTGTTGTGCCTCCTAAATGCATGAGTTTTAACATAAAATTTAAGGTCGATGAGAGACTTCTGAAGGGCAGACCCGTAGCCTTCGCTATGTAGATGTAGTCGGCAATTGTGGCTGGTATATATTCCTCAACAAGCACGATATAACCTACCATTAAAGGAAGATAAATTGTTAACAAAAATTGAAGTGACACGCTTATAACATCAAGAGAAAGCCACAGCTTGAATAGCCTTCTAAAGACCCTAGGCTTATCTTCAAAAAGGGCTCTTATACGAGATACATCCTTTCTTTTCCTGACTAGCATCTGTGCCAGAATCAATGTTAGAGCGGATGCAAGAAAGTGATTTGTTTTTAAGGAAGTCGTTTTAACTTTTAACCTGCTTTTACTAAATCTAGACGCTAGAAGTGCAATATGCGTAGATTTGCCTGCGCCAACGGAGCCAACGAAAGCTATTACTCGTGGCGGTGAATTACATGTCTCTTTCATAGCTTAAGACCTGGTTCACCTTAGCGAGTATTGTATCCTCCTTTTGACAACGTATCCTAAACCTTTCATTCTGGGAAAAAGTGCATGACATTGCTTAACATCTGCATGTTGATATGTGGTATTTAGCGCTTTTAAGTCGATTATCATCACTACGTCACCCATAGCCGCTGTGGCAATACCGTTCTTTTCGTTGCTTATCATATGCGACTCAAACCGCTCCTTTTCACCAAGATGTAGCATACGCCAATTTCTTAAATCACCAGACGATAGAAGTGAACCTCCTCCCGTTGACATTATCCAGATGCCATTACTCAACAGTTTCAAGTCCGATGACTGCATATTACCTATCATACTAGGTTTACCTACATACTTCAGGTGTATGGACTGCCATTTGTTCTCTGAAGGATTCCAGATAATAACGCCACAGCTTATTCCACTATCCATTCCAAATACTATGTGATCCTTCAAAACTGCTATTGGCAAACATTGGTAGGCAGAAGTATATACTGGTCTCCACTTTTCTCCATAATTGTCAGAGATAGCTATTTTGACTAGATTGCCATCCCCAAGAGTTACTATTAACAAGTCGCGATATTGATCATATAATATGCTGTGAAAGTGCCGCGCGGTCTTATCAATTTCCTTAGAATTAACAATTTTTTTCCAAGTTTCACCACCATCTGTTGATCTATAGATTGCCGTTGATGAATTTCCATATTCTTGTACGAAGAGTGTGCCATCACTTGTTTCAGCCATGTGCCAAAAAATGTTTTCATGATTTTCAGTTTCTAAAACGTTTTTCCATGTATTCAGGTCCTCGCTCTTCATGAGCACATTATCCAGTCCCAGAAATGTTGCACCAGTAGTCATCTGAAGCAGAACGTTTCTTTTTCCGCGGAACTCCGCTAATTTTACGCGTTCTTCGATACGCCAATCAGGTAACAGAACCAATGAAGGATTATTAATTGGCCATGACGTCGAAAAATAGTTATTCGCAGACATGATTAGCACACCTCGCTCGGTGATGCATGTACTCGAATTTGGTATTGATATTGACTTCAGCATAGTAGCACCATTTCTATTGAAACCTAAAACATATTCTCCAACAATTTCTATTTGTCAAGTCATTTTAGCAAGAATTGTTGCTAAGCGACCAGTTGTATTTCCGTATGTTAGTAATCGGGTAATGTGCTTCTTGGCATACTCGCCCTGCCTCACCATTTCCTCAAAGTCGACAATTTTTGCTAACACATCGGCTGATGCATTCGAATCCCATGGATCAATGAAGTAGCCACCATATCCATTCCTCAGGACCTCTGGAATCCCTCCCACTGGTGAAGCGAAAACCGCGCGTCCCGCCGTCATAGGCTCTATCACAGCATAGGGTAGGCCTTCTGACCCAAGCGAAGGTACAACCGCGGCGTAGGCGCGCGTAAGGAGCCTCATCACTTCTTCGTGCGCAACTCTAGGAAGCAACCTGACGGTTGAAGTTAACTTAAATTTTTTAACTATGCTACGCAATGTTAATGAGTCTAGCCCCCCTGCAACGCATAATTCGAGATTTTTATATCTTTTAACCAAGAGCTTCCATATCTTTGGCAAATGGAAAATCCCTTTTTCGTAGGTAGAACCACCGGCATAAAGTAAAGTATGTCGTCCAGCATCATAGGGTCTAGCGTACTTCCCAACTTCAGGTAGAGGGTTATATACGGTGGTAATTTTGCTACTAGATTCTGGCATTAGACAATGTAACTCTTTTGCCAAGGTCTTAGATACGGTAATAATGATGTCCGCCTGCAGTAAGTTTTCTCTTCGCTTTCGGGACACATAGATTGCTGCGGGAATTTCAAGGGGTATCGTAAAAAGATGCGCAACGCGGCTAACGCCACGTTGGTAGACTAATTTTGTAATTCGTCTTCCTAGGATACATGAAACAATATTGCTACGAGTACACAAACCGTTGCGGTTTCTTCTTTTTATGTAGTTGTAATGTATGCCGCAATAACAGATGGGAGAATAGTCATGAACATGTGCAACTATGGGTTTACGTGATAAGGATTTAATATACGGTATTGCAGAGTATACATGTTCAGCTATATGTGCAATATCAGATTCGTTAAGAAGCTTTTTTATCAGTTTCATCGCTTGGGAATCTATTTTTGTTGCAATGTACTGGTGAACTAATTCAAGTGGAACCGGAGATGGTATCTTGTATACTATAACACCATTAATAATCTCGCGAATAGGATATTTAGAATTAAACGTATAAGCTATTACAGACACTCTCCATCCATGCTTTGCAAGAGCCTTATAGTGAAGGTGCGTAGCCAGTTCACCACCACCACCTTCAGGATAATACATGGCTGCAATTCCAAGTAGTGATGGCATAAACAATAGCCTCTTCCACAAGATAAACGACTATCGTATGAAATGAACGGTCATGGCCGGACAGTTACGGTTAACAGTCCGCGTCCAGGACGAAGTTGTTGGCGCGTAGTAAAAGCTGAAACGTGAAGGAGGGTTGTAAAGAAAAAGAGTCATGTATGGACGCCTCAAGGCTACATTGGGCAACCGACAAGATTAATAGTTAGAACACAAAGGGTTCTAAGAAGGGCTTTAGGCACCGCGCGTAATTATTCTAGCACCAATAGTGGTATAGAAGTGGCGGAGGAGGTGTTAAACATTTCATTTTCTGGCCACCACGACAAATTTTGATGGCGTTTTAGGCAACGAGCGAAACTCTATTTGCGTGAAATCCTTTAAGTAATTTAGCATATTAGCTTGTGAATAAATCAACCAATGACCAGTTCTTTGTTGTAGAACATCCATAACGAACCAGCCGTTTCGTTTAAGTATCCTATAAACCTCTTTAACAATAGGTTCCATATCAAAAATATTGAAGTATGAAGCGTCAAGAATACAAACTATGTCAAAAAATTCGTTCTCAAAATGTGTTTTCGCCAGATTTTCGTGAAATAGCGATCTTTCGATGTTGAATTTGCGAAATAGGTATTTTCCAGCTTGTATGTATTTTTCTGCTATGTCAGCTCCGTAATAATTGTCGTATCCTAACTTCTTCAAGCATATTGCGAGAATGCCAATTCCACAGGCACCATCAAATATCGACACATTTTTTGGGAATTGCTGGATAAACTTTAGAAAGAATTTGTAGTGGGATTTGGTACATGGACTTAACATAAAATATTGTTCTAAGTTGTATTTTTTTACAACTTTTTCGCATATTTTCCAGAGTTCAATTTGTTCCTTTATGCTCATTACACTGTGATCAGTTCTTCGGAAATAACCAATAATGTCCTTAATCCTACTCCTCCACAATTTTTGGAAATAACCAATATCAGGCTTTTCTCTTTTTTTCATTTCGTCACTTCTTCTTAGCACTAAAACGTTTTCAGTTGACACATATGCCGGATCGAGTTAGTGAATGCTCTATCCTTCTTTAGGTTGGAACATTTCAATATCCTCTCCAATTCTTTCTTTGAAAATGCTCTCTAGAGAACCTTCAAAATAGACGGGCTTTACCTTGGATGCTTTCACACTAATTATGTCTCCTAGCCTTTTTACCATATGGCAGACAACATTCTTGTGGACGTATCCAAAAAGCCCTCGCGGGGGATAGTTTACATAGACAACATTTTGCGGTTTGAATCCATGCATAATCAGAAGAGTCTTTATCTGATCATAAGAGAAAAGCCATAAGTGTTTATCCCTTGATTCGAGGGGTAATATACCCTTTCCACTGATCAAGCGAAGGATGTTTGAGGTCTTGCACATATTGGGCGTCGACAAGACTAATACGCCACCCCTCCTTAGAACTCGGTTGATCTCATTTAGTGCGTGGTGGTAATTTCTCAGATGTTCGATAACTTCCAAGAATAATACAGCGTCGAAGGTATCATCTGGATACGGAAACGTCTCCACATTAATGTCCACCTTTTTCACGTCCAATCCCCTCTTCACCGCTGATTTCAGATCCGATTCGGGGTCATCTTGAAAGATGTCTATCCCAACGACCTTGCACATATATCTTCTCAGCATATATCCTCCGATGATCCCTCTTCCGCATCCTACGTCCAGTATACTCGATATTTCTTGGCCATTAAGGAATCTCTCAGCAACGTGTAAACGCCTTCTCAGATTTGAACCAGTCATTAATCTTTCCTCTTCTTCTGTGATTTCTAAATCTTGGAAGATGTTCGCCCTCCTATCCTTTGTTATCATTGGATGTTCTCCAAATTGCTTGATTCTATGGTAAGAAATTGGGGGAGATAGAACATTTAAATAAATGTTCTATATAAAACTGTACACGTGTAGCTCGCAAAGACGATATGGTTTATTAAGTCTTAATACATATTAACAAATTGGGGGTCTATCAAAATGAGGCGGCGTTCCTTCCCTTTCGTCTTATTGCTTCTTCCGATCCTAACTTGTTTTATTTTACAGTCCAACGCCCTAGTTTCTTCTTCTTTCATAGTTTCTTCATCTGGAATGATTAATTACAATCCCACTCCAGAGGACGGATGGTTACACACAGACGGAATCTACATCAAGGATAATGCTAGTAGAACTGTTGCTGTACGAGCTATAGCAAATTTCCCTTGGACTTATCCGTATCTCAGCCAAGTCATAGACAATGCTAAAAATCACGGAATAAATTTCATAACACTTGGATTTAGACCACCAGAAGAAGCAACATTCCCTCTGGAGAATTTTGCATTTGATTTCAATACTCAAGCTTCTCTAATGGATGACAAAATAAATTTGTGCAAATCAAAAGGTGTCTATGTTATATTAAATTACCATCATTCTTCTGCTGGTTTATATTATGATTTGGGGCTAACTACACCAGAAGCACAGGCAAGCCACGTTATTGACGTTGTGGCACCCTTAGTAGACCGTTATAAAGATGAACCAACAGTTGTAGGCATTAGACCTCTTGATGAACCACATCTTGGTAGAGCAGGAGAACAAATATTTTGGCAGCAAGTAATAGGCACGCTCCGTGGAATAAATCCTAATCTTCTATGGTTTGCGCATATAATAAATGTCTTACGTTTGGGACTTGGTTATTGGTACCTTAATCCTTGGCAGACACCAGCAGAAGTCCCGTACCCAAATATCATCATGGATGGAGGATGGTGGATTGGTGGTGGACGTGAAAGTGACCCAGGTACAAGTGACTATGCTAAGGCTGACGAAATCTTTACTTGGGTAACAGATGCTATGGCTTACTTCAGAACTAATGTCGGCATACCAACTGGGTTAACTCCAGGCATTGACGAGTATTACCCAGCGAATAATGCTAGAAGTTATTTGCTCATAAAACTGCATCGTTGGATGGAAGAGAACAGATATATCTTAACCCATTACGTAGCCGATTATCAACTTGGTATAGATCAAGGTGAAGCATGTTTCAATGAAGTGTTTCCAGACACGCCGTATCCACAATATTGGTAAGAGAAAGCCGTAGTTCCCGCATCAAAATCGGATGTGTGTATAAAGCATTTAAGGACGAAAATATATGATGCGCTGTTATTCACTTATACTTGTAGTATCCGTTGAGTATAATTTTGAAAGTATCCATAACACTTTTGTTTGAAGTATTAACACTCAAGACTCCGAGAAGAGTAGCAAATGAAGGATAAAATCTTCGCTGAAACTGAATGAAATCAAGGTCAAGTTTCTCATCTTTTCGCCTTTCTATAATAACCTCTGTTTCAGCGTCCAAGTGAATCAGAAAAGCATCCGAAACCATGCTGAGAAGAATCTTGGCTGCATATTCCGATAGGAACCCGTAACCTCCTAAAAAATAAGCCACGCTAACAGTGGTATCCACCACATAACGATCAGCTATAACGACGTATCCAAGAAGTAATGGCAATTTAACTTTGATCAAAATCCAAGGCAAAACGCTTATAAACTCGATAAAACCCCAAAATCTCTTCAATCTCGGCAACAACTTGACATCGAATAACTTGTATCTTTTTTCTTGTGAAAAAATAATACGATAATATCCAAAGCTTACGAGAATTTTGGACAGAATAGAAGCTAATGAATGATGAGCTCTAATCCAAACAAGCCTAACCTTAAAGCCTTGTTGTTGTAGATGCGATGCAAGCAATCTAGCTTGTGTAGTTTTTCCAGAACCGTCAGGTCCAAAAAAAACTATTAG
>Ga0315306_10000742_pt1 | contig 15713 bp, 13 predicted proteins | sample TDP1_MG_FD_203803 | JGI IMG/M metagenome (GOLD analysis project Ga0315306, IMG submission 203803) | Freshwater sediment microbial communities from Lake Towuti, South Sulawesi, Indonesia - TDP1 | ecosystem: Environmental > Aquatic > Freshwater > Lake > Sediment | place: Indonesia: South Sulawesi... | reverse complement strand
ACGCGTACAAGATGGCCGGGATCAGGAACCCCGTGAAGCAACTTGACTTTGCGGAGCTCTTCAACCCCTACGACGGCGTCGAGCTGTGCTCCTACGAGGACCTCCGCTTCTGCAAGCGAGGGGAGGGTAAGGCCCTTGTGAGAGATGGAGTGACTGATTGGGGCGGAGAGCTACCGACTCAGGTGAGCGGAGCGCTCACAGCACAGGGACACGCCGTGGGGTCAACCTCGATAGCTCAGGCGGTGCAGATCTACTGGCAGCTGACCGAGCAGACCAGCAAGATGTGGAAAGCTCGAAGACAGATCAGCGGGGCTCAAAGAGCCCTGCTGCAGGGTCACGGCGGGACGGGCTGTCAGGCGGGAGTGATCATATTCCAAGGGGGGTGAGGGAGAATGACGTACGCACCGAAGAAGACGATGAGGAGCAAGCCGTACGACGCCCAGTGGGACCAGTGGTCACTGAGAGGTGACTTTGGGATAGTGGGGCACAGCATCGTTGAAGGTATGAAGGGACACAGGCTGGACAAGGTGGAGCCGTTCCGATACATGATTGTCCAGAGACCCCACGGTACTCTTTACCACCACAGCTATGGGTTGATCTCAAGGTTCTTCGAGGGCTTGGTCGAGAAGAGGCTTCTTGGAACCAGGTGTCCCAGATGTGGGTTCACCTTCTGTCCGCCGCGGGCGCACTGTTGGGTCACAAAGTGCAGACTGAGAGAGACGGAGTGGTTAGAACTGCCTATGCGTGGAACGGTGGTCACGTTCACACCCATGGGGTTCGCTGCTACACCGTTTCTGAAGACGCTCCCGTTCATCCTCGTCTACGTGAGGGTTGATGGCGCAAACACAGCTCTTCCGCTGAGGTTGTACGAGGTGAAGCCCGAGGAGGTGAACGTCGGCTTGAAGGTGGATCTGCACTTCATCGATGAGCCACGGGGCGACCTGATGGACATCTACTGCACACCGGCGGAGAAACCGGTTCCCCCCACGAGAACACCTCAGGAAGTTGGGCGATTACGCGAAGACATGGAAATCGTGAAGAGGTGGGTGAAGAAGAAGTTCGGGTAGGGGATTCATCCACTCTCATTTCTTTGGACCGGCGGCTCTCTCTACACCATCATTGCGGCGCCAAGAGTGACCAGCAGAGCGGCACCCCATGTCCAGCGATTGACCTTCTCCCTTAACAACAGAGAGGCGAGCAACGTGGCAAAGATGGGTGACGTAGAGGCTAAGGGTGCGCACCTACTTGCTCCAACCAGCTGAACTGCGTGGATGAAGAAGACGTTTCCCAAACCCATTCCCACGACGCCCCCGACAGATAGCAGTGCCCCAATTCTCCACGTCAATCGACGAATGTCGTGGATGTTTCGCGATAACGCAGAGCCTGCCACCAGAAACAAGGCGAGTATGGGCATCCTCAAAGCGTTCGCTGCGAGGGGGTCAAGGCCGCTTGCGCCAAAAGTGACCAGCAGGATCCCAACCGAGTACATCACTGCTGCGCCAAGCGCCAAGGCGAGGCCAGGTCTCAGGCTACCACGCGGGCGCCCGCCGTTGTTGCTGTTGCTTCTCGCACGGCTGGCCATGACCAGACCTGTTGCGATGGCAACCGCGCCCACCGCGTTCAAGCCTGACGGACGCTCCCCCAGCAGTAGTATGGCCCCGGGGATCACAAACAGAGGGTATGTCGAAATCACGGAGACGGAGAGGGAGACGCCTATCATTTTCATGCTCCTGAGCCATAGGGTGTCTCCCACGCCAAAGCCGATCAACATGGAGGCCACGAGCAGAGCAAACCGTCCCGGAGAGGCGTAGACGCTCTGCAGGTCGCCCCACACAATGGCTATCGGCAGCAGGAACACAGACGCCGCTATCACCCGGAGAGCGTTGTTGCTTACTGGGCTAATGTTCTTTAGTGCGGGTCTCAAGAGCACTGCGGACAGCGCGCCCATCACGGCGCTGATCAGGGCAAGAAGCTCACCCAGCATCCAGGTCCTTCCATCAAAGTTCTGTCTGTGCGGTAGTAGGTTCCTTAAACCTGTTTGCTCACCCAGTGGCCTGGGCGTGTCTCCCGGGTGCACTAGGGCAGATGTCTTCACCCTAGTTGGAGAACACAGGCCTCAGTGTAGCATCACGTTGTGTGTCGAGGACAGATACGCGGTTGACCACGCTGCCTCATCGATTGATCGGTCGATCGTGGGTGACTGTGAGCGCGGTGAAGGCCGTGAAATGGATCTTGCAGGCGGAAGCGCAGAGTGCATGGGTCACGGGTAGAATAGCAGAGTCAACGCGATAGCGGCTGCCAGAACTATTAGAACAGCTGGCAGAAACAGCCTGTAGAGGCGGTTGATTCTGGTCTTGAAGTACTGGCAAGTGACGGCGAAGCAGAGATGCATCGGCGAGACATTGTGCCCCATGTAGACACTCGTGTATATCAGGGCGACCATCACCGGTGTCAGCGTGTACATGCCTGCGAGGAGCGGCACAGAAAGAGTGATGGCTCCTGAGGGGATGCCTAGCAGAAATCCAAGGGCCGCAGGAAACAGCGTCGAGAGAACTACTGGAGGAACTGCGCCGTTGCCAACCAGGGGCGATATCGACTCAAACGCATTGGAAGCATTCATGAAGTCTCGGAAGATCATGATGCCAAACGCTGTGGCTATCATCTCGGCTATCAATCGTTTTCGAAGAGCCCGAGCTAGAACCTGGGGCGTGGGTGTGACGACGATGAGGAGAAGGATCAGCGCCACAAGCACTGACAGATAGAGCGGGGCGCCGAACCCAAGGGCCAGCAGCAGTGCAACTAGGATCGGGGAGAAGGAGACAACGAGCTTTCCGACCCAGCTTCTGCTTCTGTCAACTGTGCTGTGGGTGGGCTTGACAGGGCGGATCACGGTGAGGTACCCTGCGGCCACCGCCACAAAGAAGATGGGGATCTGGTAGAGGAGGATGGATCCAACCGTGAAGCCTGACAGATAGGAGGCTGTGATCAGCGCCGTCTCCAGAGGATAAATGAGAAAGAGGACGTGGCGGAACCAAAGGTTGTCGTAGGACTTCTGTTCGCTGTTGAATCCCAGTCTGTTACCCTCTGTCTCGACCAACGGTGCGGAGAACAGAGCTCCACCCAGCACGGGCAGAAGGCCGAACACCGCGGGTGTCAGGGCGACAATGACTCGCCCGTCGGCTATCAGGTGTTCTAGGCTCTCCATCATCTGCTTGATCATGCCGGACTCTTCGTAGATGAGGCATAGGATCGTGATCATGCCGACTGTGGCAACTAGCTCCAGCGTCGCCCTAGCGGTTACAGCGGCGGTGAGGGCATCGAATATGGCTTGGGGTGTGAGGGCGAAGATGCCGAGTACAAGGGAACCTAGAACCAACGCTATGCCTATGTTCACCTTGCGAAGCACGAGGAGCAGAACCAGTGTGAAGGCGATCAATGCGCCTATCAGAGGTAGGGCGGTTGGCGACATTTCTTAGGCCAACGACCTAGAGCATTGACACATAAGCATATCCGTGATCACCGCAGAGAAAACAAGCCAATCGATCTTCTTGTGAGCGGCACGATCCTCCATTCAGCGGCGTTGAGTCTTCGGTGTTTTGTCGGTGTTTAAATATGGAGCGGGCAGGCTGTTGAGGTGTCGGGGAAAGTGTTTCGATCCTGCTACCTGACAACTTCTTCTTGCGAAAGAGCGCGTGACATGGATGGGCAACTCAACGGGTCAGCAAAGAAGCAAAGGACGCGACGGGGCTCTGAAGGCATCTCTCGGCTGTTGAGCGAGGTGATGGCGGTCATCATCGTCATCGCTATCGCGGCCCTCGTCGCGGTCTACGGATCCAGCCTCACAACCGCCATCTCCAACACGCCGAACATCAGGATCGACAAGTTTCAGATCGTGGGTTCGGTGGCCGTGATCCAGATAAAGAACGACGGGAACCTGAGGATCGACAGCATCACTGCCGCTCTTAAGGATGATTCGGGGGAGCCAGTAACGATACCGCTCAGCCCAGGGGCAATCGATCCAGGCTCGACGACGGCGGGAACTGCTTCGGGGAGATTCACCGCTGGCACCACCTATCAGGTCACAGTGAAAGGGGCAACAACGAATGGAGCGGTCATCGCCGTTGGGTCTGCGCTGGCGAATCCCTAGCAAATGCGGCTGGCTGGGTTTCCATCCTAACTTGCCTGGGGTCGAATCTGGATGAAGCTTGAGAACTTCGCCGAAGTGTGGCTCGTTCCATCGATCGATCGAGAGGGAGGAAGTCGAAGAGGGATCTCTCGTCTTCTCTCTGAAGTTCTCATGGTGTCTGTTGTAATGTCCATCGGTAGCCTAGTTTACGTCTACAGCGTCTCCGTTGTGTCGGATGCCCATCACCCGGACATCACCATTGCGATGGCCGACGCTGTTCTCTGGAGTGGGGGAACGATAGTTCAAGTCTCTGTGAGAAACATCGGCACGGTTCCTCTGAGGGTAAAGTCGGCAACGGCCAGTGGAGAGGGAGAGCAGCAAACCTGGAACGATGGGGCGGAGTTGAACGTGGGGCATGAGTGCGGCCTGCGGTTCACGATGGGCCGTCGCAGCGTTGGAGCAACTGTCACCTTGGTTGTGTCGGCGGTTGATTCACGTGGAGCAGAGGTGAAGGCCGCTGCCTCCGTGGCGGTCAGGAAGCCGTGAGATGAACGACCGTGAGACCTCGATCTCTGCTGGGCATGAGCAACCAGATCAGCATCCTCCTGGGGGCGATCATCATTCTCTCAATCGGCGTCGTGGCCTACAGCTATCTCAGCCTCCAGGGAGGAGCATTGAGCGAGGCGCAAAGAAGGGAGGCCGAGCTTCAGCGGACGATGCTCTCGGAGAGATTGACTCTGATCTACTGGAGCAGCGACGGCAAGGCTGTCATCAGCAACGACGGACCGTATCCAGTCAACGTGGTCAGGGCTTATGTGGACAGCTCGACGCTGGATCTGAAGGTCCAGATTCAGCCCGGCGAGAAGAAGACTCTGAACGTCGGCACTGGCAGCGAGTTGATGATCGAGACCGAGAGCGGCGGCTTCACCGTCCTGAGAAGCTAGGGCTGGGAGGTTTATGGCGTGGCGAGGCTCGAGAGGTCCGTGAAGGGCGTCGGAGTCGTACTGATCATCCCCGTTGCCACGGTGATAGTGGTACTCCTCTTTGCCACGGCCATGATTCTGGCCGTCACCACCAACAGCATGGCTCAGACGAGCGAAGCCGTCGTCTCAAGGAACAAGGCCCCCGAGCTACTCGATATCTACGTGTATGAGGATGCGGCCACGAACGAGTCCTTGATCCTCGTTGTAAACCGGGGAGGGACGTTGAGTCGAGTCGACTACTACGCCACGATCGGGGTGGATGGGGAGGTCTTGAGCGACGGGTCGACGGCCTGGGCCCTTCAGCCCGGAGAGTCACGCTTCATGCAGCTGTCAGAGATCGGCTTGAACTCAAGCTACAGCAGCCACGGTTTCTTTCACAGCTCGGTCGGATTCATCGCATTGCACACGAAAGCCGGTGGACTCTACCGAAGCGCGTACGTGACGCCGGGGGAGGAAGAGATGCCTTGACGCGCTTGAGGACCGACGTCCGGGGCTCAGGGGTTTTCGGTCTACCGATCGTCGCGGCGGCCGCCGTCGCCCTCCTAGGTCTAATACTTCTCGGCAGCGTTCTCATCTACACCGCAGCTAGGCAGGGCGCGCAAGCGGTCAACGAGGCGGCTACCAGAGGCAAGGAGCTCCTGAGGATATACGTGTGGAACAGCAGGACCACTTCGCTCAAGACGGGTGAGATGCAAAGAGGCAACGTGACAACGATCTCCGTGGTAAACATGTGGGGTGGCACGAGCACAGTGGACTACTGCCTGATGGCAGGAAGGGAGGGCTCAATCATCTCGCAGACCGCCATTCCGTCTCTCCGGGTAGGTCCAGGGGTTGAGATCCAGATGAAGCCCTCGGACTTGGGGTTGCCAACCGAATACGAGGACTTTTGGCTCTTCAAGGGGCGCGTCTCAGCGCTCTATCTCCACACTCTTCTGGGGAACGTATTCGGCTCCGCCTATGGGAGGCCAGCCATGAGTGCGTCAGGAGCCGTCGTGACGGGCACCTTGACTGGACAGGGATCAACACTGACACGGTGGATCACAACGACGGTGACCATCACCCGGGGCACCGGGGAGCCGAGCGCCACAACCACCTTGAACACCGCGACCCGATCGACGAAGACTGGATCAACAGTTACATCAGCTGTCAAGACGACAACCGCAACTGCATCGACGCTAACGTCGGGAGGGTTTGTCTACGCACTCATGTACTATGACCAGGACTTCGCGTTCGGCAGCAGTGACTGGTCATTGACGGGATGGACGAACGACGTTCGGTTCTCTTCATGGAGCCTCAGGGTTCTTGTCGGTGCGGGAGGTGACTGGGGAGTCAAGGTTGGCGGTCACTTCCTCGGACTAGGTGAAGCCCCCCTGGACATCACAGACAACCTCGCCATCGGTGGGCCCTACCCCGCTTCTAGAGCCATCCCGGATAATGCTTGGCACTCAGCCATCTGGGCTTGGGGCTCCCTCAAGTGGCAGGGATACGTGGAAGACCAATCCAAGCCCTGCCTACACCTTCAGGTGGAAGCAATAAAGAGGATCGGGCTGGGCCCTACGACCGTCACCACCTCAGCTACTCAAGCCAGCACCTACACCGCAACTTCCACGACAATGATCACAACAACCTCAACGACCTATGATTTCGGGTCCGACGAAGTGATCTTCGTCGACGCAGGGCCGCACTCCGGTACTAGGTCGTATACCCCACCTACCGGGTGGGAGGCTACACCAGTCCGGATCATGGCAGAGGCGAGGTTCGGAAGAATGAGTGCCAGTGTCGCCGGGGTTACGGTCGAAGCGAGGAACGGTGAATCTAGGTCCGCGGAGGTCAACGCGGGTAGCTGGGCTGCCTCCTGGTCTTGGAGCTACTCAGGCAGGGTGTATCCGGACGCGCTCGACTCACTAGTCAGGGCAAGGGTCACCTTCAGGCTGAGGAGAGTGACGACCTTCACAACTTCCTTTGCGCCGACCGTCACCAAGATCGGTGTTCAGAGCGTCGTGACTCGGGATGCAGTGGCCTCGGCTGATGCCTTGTCGCCCCCTCTGTCAGCAGGAGAGCCGAAGGTGCAGGCCCCCTCCTCGGCTTCGCTGTCGGTTGTCTCCACATCTACCTTGATCCCGACGCTTCACCTGATGTGTCAGGCCACAGAACAGAGTCGGCTTAGAAGGCGAGGCTCAACATGACTGATGCACTTTCCTGGGCAGGGGGGATCGGCGTCTGAGGGTTCTAAGAAGAAGGCCCGCGGGCTTTCGGGTAGAGCCAACCCCCGAACCTCAGGATCGTTACGAGAGGACCCTCCACGAGATACTGAGCGGGAGCATGCATCGTCCGACACAGTTCAAGTCCCCCGCCCTCGATTTCAGGCCTCTCGAGGAGTACGACGTGGGAGTCGTGCACGTGAGGGTCGGCCTGAAGAAGGGGGAAGGAGTCTACTTTGTCGATGAACCGGTCCTGACGCCCTCCGAAGAAGCAAGCTATGCGTCGGCCCTCGACACCGTGTACTTTACGTTTCCAGCTGAGGAGCTGACGTCGGAGCAGGTGGGAGATGTTCTGCGAGACCAGGTGAACCACGCGGCGGACAGCCTCGGCCTGGAGCTGCCTCCTGAGAGCGTTGACAAGGTGATCTACTACATCAGGCGCGAGATCTTCGGCTATGGACCCATAGATGCAGTGATGTTGGATCCGGCGATTGAAGACATAGCTTGCGACGGCGCCGGCGTCCCGATCACCATCAAGCATCGACGATACGGCAACCTGGGGTGGCTCCTTACAAACGTACTCTTCCTTGATGAAGCCTCTCTCAGCGACTTCATCAGGAGGCAGGCGCACCGCGTTGGTAGAGGCGTAAGCGTAGCGCAGCCCTACGGCGACTTCATTCTTCCAGATGGATCGAGGATGGCCTGCAACCTCGGGAGAGAGGTCACAGCAGACGGCAGCAGCTTCACGATCAGGAAATTTCCAGCTCAGCCCTACACCCTCCCCGCCTTGATCAGGGATGGGATGTTGAGTTCCTTGATGGCCGCCTACCTGTGGTACGTGATTGAGCAGAAGCGCATCATATTCTTAGCCGGCCCAACGGCCAGCGGCAAGACCACGCTGAGCAGCGCGCTGCTCAACATGCTTGACCCTAAGCTTCGCTACGTCACCATCGAGGACACACCTGAGATCAAGCTGCCAGGTTTCCGGAAGGTGCCGCACGTCACAAGGAGGAGCTACACGATGACCACGGATCCACAGTACGAGGTGAAGCTTGTGGACCTAATGGCGCACAGCATGCGCGAGCGCCCCGACTATCTGATAGTTGGGGAGGTGCGAACCGCAGAGCAGCTGCTGGCCTTCACGAGAACCGCGACAACGGGGCATGGAGGCGTCACCACAATACATGCAAATGACCCTCAGACCCTTCTCATCCGGCTGAGGGCGATGAACGCGGATCCCTCTGCACTCGACCTGCTGTGGGGTGCCGTTGTAACCAACTGCTGGGGAAGGGGCGTGAGACAGCTCCGACGCGTCACAAGCATCTCTGAGATCCTTCCGCCGGAAGACACTCGAGGAGAGGGAAAGATCGAAACGATCTTTGCTTGGAAAGAGCCGGTCGATCGATTCCATCCAGAAGAAGTCGATGAGCTGCAGCGGCTGTCTTCCAGACTCAGGCTGCTCGCTCGAAGCCGAGGCGAACCTGACTCCGCGGTTGGGCAGGCGATAGAAGAGAAGCACGCGTTCCTGAACCATCTTGTGGAGAACTGTACCTTCGGATTCAAAGCCGTGAGCCAGGCTGCCAAGCAGTACTACACCCGGAGGATCTTGGTTGAAGCTGGTTGGACAAGGTGAGCGGGAAAACCTGGGGTGGTTGCTCGCTCAGGCAGCTCTCGCCGCGGCCTGGTTGATCTACGCTATCACACATCGGCTTGCGTCTTTGGCTGCCACCTTCGCGATTCTTGCTTTCCTTCCCGCGCTCGTCGCACATCTACTTGCTGACAGAGGGCCTGGTAGTGTTGTTCAGAGGCTCTGCCGTGGATGGAGCTTCCTCAGACGGCTTTCAGCCAAAGCCAGGCCGTGGATGAGGCAGAAGATCCTTGAGGGGCCCGTGTTCAGGGACCCTGAGGAGGCCTCCCTGCACCTCGTCTGGCGCTTCCTGCAAGCCGGCCTGCTGGTCCCCGCTGTGGTCTGTATGGCGGTTCTTCAACCGATGTTCCTTGTGGCACTGGTGGTCCTCGTGGTTCCCCCCGCCGGTGTCTACATTGAGTTCTTAGACAAGGCGAGGGAACGAAGGGAGCAGACAGAAGCGGAGCTACCCTTCTTCACAAGCTTCGCCAGCGCACTAGCCGGGACAGGTCTCTCCCTGTATCATGCGTTCACCAGCGCAGCCAGGTTTCCCTCGGTGTTCGAACGCTTCAGCTGGGAGGGGAGGCTTCTGAGGCGCAACGTCGAGAATCTGGGGTACGGGGTCTTGGAGGGCCTCGACGACCAAGCCTTCAACCACCCCTCTGAGGGCTTCAAGCGACTCGTGCTGGGAACAACAAGTGTTTGGCGCAGCGGCGGCGACATGAGGGCTGTCTTGGAGAACAGAGCCGAGGAATTCATTGCAGCTCAGGAGCAGCGCTGGGAGAACTTCGCAGACGAGGCCGGAGGCCTGGGAGACATTTTAGGTCTGGTTTTCATCGGTCTGCCGATGGCTCTCATCGCTGTCGGTGTCTGCTTCGCCAGCCTGGCTCTTCAGGGAATGACCGTCATCGCCTTCTTCGCGCTTCCTCTAGCCCTCGTGTTCAGCTACTTGGTCTTGAAAGGCAGCATGCCGCCCAGCTACGACCTCTACTCGGTTACACACCGCACGGTTCTGCTGTGGATCGCTCCGACAGTCACGGCTGGAACCGCTGCCTCCATCGGTCTTGGGTTGCCCACCGCCGCAAGCATCGCTATCTCGATAGCCTCTCTAGGTGCTGCGGTTGAGCTCTCCCTCAGAGATCAGGTCGAGGAAGTAAAGGACGCCGAGCGATCTCTGCAACGGTTCATACGCGACCTAACGGAGTATAGGAAGGTGGGGCACACAATCGTGGAGGGAGTGAAGAGATGCAGCGCATGCAACAGCTACAGCCCGCGCTTCAACAACTACCTCCGTCGGGTGGCCACCGGGCTGAGTCTCGGCCTTCCGCTCTTTGATGCCGGAAAAGCGGCTAGAAGCTGGCTGACGAGAATCACGTTCTTCCTGCTACACAATATCGACGAGTCCGGAGGCGGCAGCACCGTTCTCCTGGAGAAGGTCATGGAGCTCCTGAGGAAACACGACCTCAACCGGCTGAAAGCAACCGCAAGGCTCAGGCTCTACACCTTGCTAGCCGTCATTTCCCCACCGATACTCGTGGCCACTTGTGCCTTGATCTCAGCAATGACGACGGGCCTGGGCTTCCAGAACCTTCAGCTGGCCGGTCTCAGACTGGCCTCGGAGGGTCAGATAAGGGACATCACGGCCGTGGCGATGACGGCCGCAGTGGAGTCAGCGGTAAGCATGGCTTTCCTGTCCACCAGGGCGAGCGAAGGCCATCCATATCGACCCAGAATGGTCATAATGGCATGCCTCTCCTTTCTCTTGGCTTGGCTTTCATACCCTACGGTCACGGGGGCACTCGAAGTCTGGTTCGCCGGAGGGACATACCGGTGAAGACCTTGGCACAAGCTCTGACGGCTGTCCTGGTTGTGGTGGCTCTGATGATGCTGCAGCTGGCTCTTTCTCCAGGCTTCTCGCTTGGAAGGTCCCTGCCGGAGACGATCGCCGGCTTCTTGATGAATCCTTTGTTTGGTGACGTTTCTTTCTCCACGCCTCTGACATTAGTCGCCGCCTTCGTCGCCGCTCTCTGGGTCTTGAGGCTCAAGAGAACTTCATCTCGCAGGCTGACCGTGCGCAACGGGGTGGAGGAGGGCTACCACTACACGAGCCCCGAAGCCTTCGAGTGGAGGCGTTTCTGGCGGACGCGTATCGAGAACACTCAAGACCAGGACCGAGCGGCGGTGGTCTCTCCGGTCATCGCGAGCAAGACGAACAGCGATTTGGCCAGGCAACCCTTGGATCCCTCGATCAAGCCGGAAGTCAATGCCTCTCAGCTTCCGGGAAGCGGTGTGGCGGCTCCGGCAATTCCCACGGAAACAAGGCTGCAAGAACTGAAGACTCGACCAGCCCCCGAACACCTTCTTCAAGATGTATCGCCTGTCCCAATGCCTGAGCCGTTGGATCGGGTCAAGGAGCTCGATGACGTCGCCCTGAGGATTCATCGACACGAGGAAACGGGAGAACCTGCGGCGTGGGACCACGATACCCACGTCTCAGAGGTGGAGCAGGAGGTTGTGGTGACCGATAACTCGATGGAAGGAGAGCTCTGCAAACAGATGGGGTACCCCAGCATCTCGCCGAGGGACTTGGAGGAAGCCAGCTCGGTGGCTCAGACCCCCGATCTCCTCCGCCAAGTGCTCACGGCCGGAAGGCTTGTCTATGTCTTGCCCCCGGATGCGTCGCCACCCCTCGTCAGGGCTGAGTCTTCAATAGCGGCTGCCACCACTCTTCTGGAGGACGCGAGGAGCTTCTGCCTGGTCGGCCCCCAGGGCGCCGGAAAGATGACTGTGCTCAACGCAGCGCTTGTCAGGAGCGCGGTCAAGCATCTCGCAGCCCGCACGGAAGAGGGATCGACGAGCCTGCTACTGAGCCTGCTTCCGGAGCGATCCGCGCGCGGTGCTGAGGCGAAGAGGCGCCTCCAAGACCTTCTGACAATGATCCCTCGCTTGGCAGACCTCGGATACAGGTACGTCGTGATCTACAACGTCCACCGTCTTCCTCCCGAGGACGTCCAAAAACTTGTGCGGGCCTGCTTTGCAACAGGATCACTAAGAATCGCAGTTACCAGCGTTCAAGAGATGAGCCTGGACGGTGTTGAGATGCTCAGCCGCACCTACAGCGTGCATGACTTGAGGTGGATCGCTTTCAGCCATGCCCTGCAAAGAGGACTCATACTGGAGCAGGAAGCAGAGGTTCATCTAGCAGAGTACGCCACCGCCAGAAACCAGGCTGAGACCGTGGAAGGAATCGTCAGAAGGCTTCCAGGCGGGAGTATGGACGACGTGGTCACGACCATTCAGCTGGCTGAGTGCGACTTTCGAAAAAGCACGCTCGAGGCCTTCACAAGACCAGAGAGCACAACCTACCACTGGTTCATTGGTCAAAGGCACGGGGTTACGGTGGCGGAACTCAGGCAACACTTCCTCGACGCCAGCAAGCAAATAGATCAGCCCGGGACAGATTGGACCTTCCGACAATTCATGCGCAAACTCAGGACGCTTGGATTTGAGATGCGGCAGGCCGCGGATCCCGCCGACGCGATCGATGCATCGGTTGGCGGTGGGCAAACACATGAGCGACGAACCGGGTCTCCGCGGCTTCACACAGATTTCACCCAGTGATCCGCTGTCAGAGTGCTCAACGCGTAATGGGTACTAGATCGATCGACCGCACCAACGGTTCGGCGAGGAGTTCTTCTCACCACCGAGGTTCACAACCCTTATAGCCTCAGGTTGATCGGCTGAGTTCACTTAGGCATAGCTCTGGTTGTGAGCGCGTTGCGACCCCCATTTCTGCTAAGCATAGACTGCGGAACGGGTGCATGCAAGACGGCGGTCTTTGACCTGAAAGGACGTGAAGTCTTCGACGCGTCCGCTGAGTATCCGGTCTACCACCCCGAAGTCAACTGGGCTGAGCAGGATCCGGATGAATGGTGGGCCGCGGCCGTTGAGACCGTCAGCAAAGCGACACAGAGGGTGTCTCCCAACGATGTAGCGGCGGTTGCGGTCGACTCCCAGAGGGAGGCAGTCGTCCCCATAGACAATGAAGGAAGAACGCTGGCAAACAGCATGATCTGGATGGACGAACGCGCCGTGCCACAGCAGAAGGAAATAGAGAATCTGATCTCCAGGCAGAGGGTTCTGCAGATAACGGGGGTTCCCGTTGACTACTTCTTCTCCGCGGCCAAGATACTCTGGATTAAAGAAAACCAACCGAGCGTCTACAATGAGACCGCCTGCTTTCTAAGCCCGAAGGACTTCATCGTCTTCAAGCTCACGGGTCAGAGAGTGACCGACTACACCATGGCTTCGAGAACAATGCTCTTCGACATCAGAGATCTGAGGTGGTCCGAAGAGATCTGCGACGCGATCGGCGTACCGATCGAGCTTCTACCAGATGCCAAGGGTTCATGGGAAACTGTGGGTGAGGTCGAGAGCCAGGCGTCTAGGCTGACAGGTTTGGGGAAAGGAACACCGGTGATAGGTGGGGGCGGCGACCGTCCATGCGAGGCGCTGGGCGCAGGCGCCATCAGGGAAGGCCTTGTGAACATCGGAACCGGAACTGGCAGCGTCTTCGAGGTTCCCATATCGAAACCCAGGCCGGACACAGGGGGGAGGGTCGACTGCTGCTCACACGTCGTTCCTTCTCTTTGGGAGTATGAGGTTATTGTCAACGTGACTGGCGGCTCGCTCAGGTGGTTCAGAGACAACCTCGGGGTTGAGGAGATCAGGAGAGGGGAGGAGACCGGCAGATCAGCCTACGCGCTCCTCGACGACCTGGCTGCAGGCGTCCCAGCTGGGGCTGACGGCCTATTCCACTATCCATACCTGTCTGGGGCTAAGGCCCCCAGGTTCAACCCGGCTGCGAGAGGCGTCTTCTTCGGGCTGACACCCGGTCACACCAAGGCTCACTTCGTTAGAAGCATCCTTGAAGGAGTAGCGTTTCAGTACGCCGAGATACTAGAGATCCTGCGGCAGTTGGGAGCAGACGTCGAGGAGTTCTCAATGACCGGGGGCGAAACGAGGAGCAGACTGTGGAGTCAGATCAAGGCAAACGTCGTGGGGAAACCTATCAGGATGTCCAGTGTGCCTGACGCTGCCCCGCTCGGTGCTGCCATCCTCGCGGCTGTTGGAACGAAGCAGTACCCTGACTTCGATGACGCAGCGAGGAACATGGTGAACACAACTGAGACTCTTCAACCTGAAGAAGAGATGCATGAGAGATACCGTGACGTGCTGTCGAAATACTGGGCTGTCTACGAAGCACTCGACAAGGCTTTTCGCAACAGGTAGAGGCCGCCGACGCCTGCCAAGCAACCAGAGCGCCGACGCCACGCCGCGGCGTACTTTTCCTCTCGGGGGACCATCGAGATGGCCGCCGTGAACCAAGTTCTCTTAAGATGTGTTTCTGAGCCACTCGATGGATCGTCAGGTCGCCCACTCTCCTAAAGACTTAAGGACACAGAGCTCTCCATTTTCCACGGCATGGGAGAGTTGCGTGAGGTCTTCGTCAGAGTTCTGAAAGGCTTCAGGAAGACCGCTGTCTTCGCTATCACGACTCGGTGCAACTGCAAGTGTGTCATGTGCGATATGCATCGCAAGAAACCGGAAATCATCTCCGTAGGCGATGCGAAACGGGTGCTCGACTTCCTAGCCCGGAACAACTTCATAGCGATCTACATCACCGGAGGTGAACCTACCCTTCACCCCGGCTTGACGGAGATTGTGAGGTATGCACGACGCCTGGGCATCGTGGCTACCATGACAACGAATGGCACGGCTGCCCCTGACCTGGTGAATGACCTTCAAGAAGCCGGGCTTCACCTACTGACCGTATCTCTAGACCACTGGGACCCACGAATCTGCGAGGCCATTCGGAGGCACCCGGGAATAAGGGGGAAGCAGGTCGAGACGCTGAGACGCGCCAGAGACATAGGCATGAGGGTCTTCGCTCTCGCGTTTCTGAATCCCTTTCTCGCCAGGGACGGGGTTGAGAAGCTGGTCGAGTACTCGAATACGGAGGTCGGGGTTCCCCTGGGATTCTGCTACCCCGTGGAGACAAGAGTAAATTCCTACCGGCTAGGGGGCACCATCACACAGAAGCAATACTCAGACATGCTGAGCGACACGGTTGAAACTCTACGCCGTTTGAAGGGCGGACGCTACGACGTCTCAAACCTAGGGACCTACATCGAAGACCTTGCGAACAAGAACAATGGCAGGCGTCCCAACTTCTATTGCAGAGGAGGGCAGGATGTAATATATGTCGACTGGCGCGGGGATGTCTACCCATGTTTCCTCAAAGAGAAGCTGTTTAACATACTTGAGGGGGACGAGCCTCGCTTCTTGAAGGACGTGAAGTGCAACGACTGTTTCACCAACTGCTTCCGCGAACCCTCCTTGCTGCCTCAGATCTGGAAGCCTCACCTTCTTGTGAAGGAAGCCCTCCTCTCTTTCAGAACCAGAAAGGTCATACTCTAGCCAAGAAGGATCGATCGCCACACCGCCTTCTCGCCTAGCCTGCTCCTGAAGCAAAGCAGTTCGTTCCCTTGACCGCCGGCTCAACTCGAAAGGGGAATGGGGTCGATTGATCGAAATCCCTTATCGCGTAGGTTCGGCAGACCTCATTGGCCTGTTCAGGAAGCTCTCGCTCAAGTTTGGGGCCGGCCGAGCGCGATGGCACTGATGAACGCGCCGAGGGACCGAGGTGAACCTCTCTGACAACGCTTTTAAAGACGTGCCGGCCGGCTCGCCCCATGAGCCAGCTGACCCTCTTT
>Ga0315306_10000740_pt1 | contig 15741 bp, 14 predicted proteins | sample TDP1_MG_FD_203803 | JGI IMG/M metagenome (GOLD analysis project Ga0315306, IMG submission 203803) | Freshwater sediment microbial communities from Lake Towuti, South Sulawesi, Indonesia - TDP1 | ecosystem: Environmental > Aquatic > Freshwater > Lake > Sediment | place: Indonesia: South Sulawesi... | reverse complement strand
GCCGACCTTTGCCTTCTCCAATCCGAATTTTTCGAAAAAGTGATGAATCGAATGGAGCATTCCAACTTCATCTTCAAAGTCGGCCATCTCGTCAAAATAGGCGAGAGCCAAGACATCTTTCATATCAATGAAAGGAACGCCGATTGCCGCTTTTCCATCGCGGGTGATAAAGGCATAGGCGCAGAGGCGGCCGTCTCCAGTGAGATAGAACATATTGGCCGGCTTGGTCAGAAGCAGGGCATCGATCCCCTGCTCTCTCATCAGTTCCCCTGCACGCTTGATTCGCTCATCAAACTTTGGAGACCGCCTTCCTTGGGAGTGCAGAACGAATTTTTCACCCTTGAGGTGTTCCTGATGGGAAGCCTGTTGTTTATACATATTGCTTCTCCCCTCCTCTAAAGTGTAATTCCCAGAATAGGGAAAATTTATCAGGCTCATTCCAAAGAATAAAGGCAAAAACCAAAGTTTTTTCATCTTTCCTTTATTAAATTCAGCTCCCTGTGCTTTTGAGCAATGGTCTCAGCCAAGTTATCCAGGGCTTTGAAATCAGCTTCCCTGGGATAACCCTTGCAAAGAACAGGAGTCAGGAGCTCGACCCTCAGGTTTGGAATAAGGCCGATGAGCTGTTCTGCGGCTTTGCTGGCCCAGCCATAAGAGCCGATGATCGAGGCAAACTTCAGCTTCGGCCTCAAAGCATTGGCCAGATGGGCGGCATAAACAACATTGGGGTGGGGGCCGACATGGACAGTGGGAGTGCCGATAACGATTGTCGCCGCGTCAACCAGACTTATGGCCAGCTTGCCAACATCAGTTGCAGCCAGATTGAACTGGAAGACAGTGACGCCTCTCTCAGCCAGGGCGCTGACCAGATATTCAACCATCTTTCCTGTGCTGCCGTGCATCGAGACATAAGGCAGAACAACAACATTCTTGGGATTCTCTGAGATCCAATCCTTGTAGGCATTGATGATAAACTCGGGTTTGTCATAGACCGGACCGTGGCTGGGGGCGATAAAATTGATTATGTGGTCTTTTATCTTTTCCAGATTCTTCTGAATGATCTTGCGGAAAGGCATCATGATCTCTGCATAATATCGTTTTGCAGCCTCATAAACACGGCCCTCGTCCCTGACATAGAGGTCGGTTGTTGCCAGGTGAGAGCCGAAAAAGTCGCAGCTGAAGAGGATTTTGTCTTCCTTTAAATAGGTAACCATCGTTTCAGGCCAGTGAACCCAGGGCGCGTAGATAAACTCAAGGGTCTTGCCCCCCAGGGAGAGAGTTTCGCCATCAGCCACAGTGATAATTCTTTCTCCCTCAATCCGCAGAAGGTCGATAAGCATTCCCTTTCCTTGAGGTGTGGTTATGACTTTTGCCTCTTTGTATTTTTCAAGGACATTGGGGATAGAGCCAGAATGATCCTGCTCGGCGTGGTGAGAAACAACATAATCGATGTTCCTGATGCCCTCCAGTTGAGATAAAAGAATGCCAAGCATGCTGGGGTCGACAGTATCAAATAGGGCAGTCCTCTCCTCGCCCTGGACAAGATAGGCGTTATAGCTTGTTCCATCTGGAAGCGGGATGAGGGAGTCGAAAAGACGCCTGTCCCAATCCACAGCCCCCATCCAGTAAATATCATCTTTAATCTTTCTCAGTTTCATGAGACTACCTCCTCTCTTTGTATATTTAAAATACCTCTTAAAAATAAAAACATCCACAAATCCATGATGTCAAGAGGATGCAACAATCGCAGAATTAAAGAGCTAAACCTCTGTTTCCTGGAGGACGCTGTAGGCGAGCTTTAAAGCACGGAGCGCCTCTTCAGCGCTGACCTTTCTCGTCTTCCCGTCTTTGATGCACTGGAAAAAGCTTTTGAGTTCTTTCTTGAGGGGTTCTTCTTTCTCTATCTTCAAACTTTTAATATCCGTCTGTCTCCCGTTCAAGGGAAAGACATTGACTTCCTGGTTGATGTAGTCAACAGAGTAGCAAACAGTGGGCTCGAAGATACGGAGTTTTCTCACCTTTCCCTGATGGACACGGCTGGCTGTCAATGTCGCCACACAGCCTGATTTGAATTCCAGGCGGGCATTGGCGATATCAATCTTCTCCGAGAGGACATGAATCCCTGAAGACCTGATCGACCTGACTTCATCCTTGAGCAAAGCCAGGATGATATCCAAGTCGTGAATCATCAGGTCGAGCACAACATCGATATCCAGAGAGCGGGCGGAAAAAGAACCCAGCCTCTGAACCTCTATGAATTTTGGGTCTGAAATGATATTCTCCAATGCTTCTACGGCCGGATTAAACCTCTCCAGGTGCCCGACCTGGAGGATGAGCCCGCTTTTCTTGGACATGGCCACGAGTTTCTCAGCCTGCTCGACGGTCTCGGTTATCGGCTTCTCAACCAGTACAGATTTTCCTTCGCTCAGAAGCCTCATGCTGATAGAAAAATGGTCGGATGTTGGAGTGGAGATAATAGCGGCGTCAATTTCGTCCAGCATGTCTTCATAGTTCTGATAATATTTCACTCCATGGCGGTTTCCTATCTCGACAGCCTTCTTGAAATCGATGTCTGCAACTCCTTTGAGCTCGGCCTCCTCTAAATAAGTCAAAATCCGGGCATGCTGGGTTCCCAGATAGCCAACTCCGATTATGCCTACCCTTACTTTCTCCATCCTTCTTTCTCCAAACCGAATTTTTCTCTTTGTTAAAAAAAAGAGGCCAGGTTTTACAATTTTTTGGCAACGATTGAAATTCGATGAGTATCAGCCGCCAGGACCGCTTTTTCTCTCTCTAAAAAAGGCACTTTTTCCGCTTCGAAGCAAAGGCCTCTTCCTCTGGCCTCGACAAGGCTCTTTATGGTTTTGAGTCCGACTGCAGGTAAGTCTATGCGAGCATCCTGAGACGGGCGGCTGACCTTGACCGCAACTATCCCCGCACCCGCTAATTTCCCGCCTCTTTTAATCGCCTCATCCGTCCCTTCCATCCCTTCCACCGCCACCAAGGCCCTATCCTTGACGACGACAGTCTGTCCGATATCCAGACTGGCGATCTCTTTGGCAATCTTCCAGCCAAAGGCGATATCCTCTTCCATCTCAGGCGAAGGCTTTGTTTCAGTCAGCACACCTTCCCGGCAAAAGGCTGAAGCTATGAATGAAGTTGTGTCTTTGATCTCGATTCCTTCTCCTCGCAAAAAGTCAATGATGCCCTGGATGATGGCCGAAGGGCTTTTCTCCTTGCTCTGAGCTAGAAGAAAAAGAGAGGCTCTATCAAATCTTTCCTTTTTAAAAATGAGCCGATGGTCGACTTTTCCCGCAAAGACCGCCTCCCTGATTCCGTTCTCCTTGAAAAAAGAAACAAGGTCTGAGATCGCGCCAACCTTGACCCACTTGAAGATGTCAACCATTTTTTTGAGCCTGGGCTGGGCTTCTCCCCTGACGGCAGCAACAGCGCAAGAAAAACCAAGCTTCTGGGCTTCTTCAACGACCATCAACGGGAATTCTCCTGAGCCAGCGATTATTCCCAATCGGCTTCCCATTGCTCTGACACCTTCTTTATTACTCCTCTCTTTGAAGAGAGGACAAAATTAATGACTTCGTCCCTATCTTCTCCGGCTGGGATTTGTTCTTTGATTTTCTCCAAGGCTTGAGTTGAGTTCAAGTCAGAATAGAAAAAAATTTTAAAGATTTCCTTGAGTATCTTGATCCTCTCCCTGGAAAATCCTCTTCGCCGCAGACCGATGACATTCAATCCATAAAGTAAAGTTGGCCGCATCCCAGCCACCCGGCAGAAAGGAAGAACATCCTGGGTGATAACACTGTAACCGCCGATAAAGGCATATCTTCCCACCCGGCAGAACTGATGAACAGCGCTGAAGGCTCCGACTGTCGTGTAATCCTCGACAAAGACATGGCCTCCTAAAGTGGCCCCCTGAATGAACACAGTTTCATTTCCCACGAGACAGTCATGAGCGATATGGGAATAGGCCATGAAATAATTATCGTTTCCGATAAGGGTCTTCCCTCCTCCCTTGGCCGTTCCTCTATGGACAGTCGTTCCCTCGCGAAAAATATTCCTATCTCCAATCTTGACTAAAGTCTCCTCCCCCTTGTAGGTCAAATCCTGAGGTTCTGTCCCGATGGAAGAAAAGGGAGAGAAGAGGCAGCTCTCTCCAATCTCAGTCAAACCATCAATATGGACGTAGGCAGCAAACCTTGTTTTCTTGTGAATCGTAACTTTATCGCCGACGAATGAATAGGGGCCTATCCAGACTCCTTGACCCAATCGGGCTTTGGGATGGACTGTGGAGGTAGGATGGATAAAGACCTCATTCTCTTTCATTCACTTCCTCAAGCCTCACCAGCGAAGCCATAGCCTCGCATTCTCCAACAATCTCCTCTCCGACATAAGCTTTGCCGCGGATATGACAGAATCTGCTCCTGAGCCTAATGATCTCCACTTCCAGCCGGAGCTGGTCTCCTGGAACCACAGGCCTTCTGAACTTAGCGTTATTGATAGTGCTCAAAAAGACGAGGGTCTTTTGAGGATTTGGAATGGATTGCTGAAGAAGGATGCCTCCTGCCTGGGCCACAGCTTCAAGGATCAAGACCCCGGGCATAACCTTCTTCTGAGGGAAGTGACCCTGAAAAAAATGTTCATTATAAGTGACGTTTTTGATGGCAACGATCGACTTTCCCTTCTCCAGCTCCAGGACCCTATCCACCAATAGAAAGGGATAACGATGAGGAAGAATCTTGAGAATTTTTTCTATATCGAGCAAATCTTTATTTCTTCGTTGGCGCTTTCGAGGCATCGTATCTCTTGATGACCTCTGCGGTCAAGTCAACGGTCGGGCTGAAGTAGATAATTCCGCTTCTCTGAGACATAGCATCAAAGATGACTTCCAGGTTCATTTCTTTACCAAGCTGCTCGATAATCGGCATGACTTCACTCTGAAGCTTATCGAAGAGCCTAGCCTGAAGCTCGCTGAAATCCCGGGAAGAATCTTCGGCAAAGCGCTTCCTGTCAGTTCGCTTCTTATCTAAGTCGGAAGACATATTCATCAGCACTTCGTTGGTCAGAGTGAGCCTCTGGGTTGTGAGCTTGTTTTCCAGCTGGCGGATATCTTCATCCATATTGGCCAGCTTGGTCTGGTCGGCTTTGTTTCTCTCCTCGAGTCTAGCAAGGATGCTCTTTCCCTCGACGGACCTTTGCAGCACTTCTCCGGAGTTGATGACTCCAATCTTAATGGTCTGCTGAGCGAAACTCAATGGGACAAGGATCGCCATTCCAAGAGCAAGAGAAATAATCTTATTTGTGCTTCTCTTCATCCTTTGCCTCCTTAATTTGAATTGATAAATGTATGTTGAATTTTCTCAGAAAGTGGTGCCGATTGCAAAACGAATGGCGAAGTTGGTGTCATCGACATAAATTTTTCGGTTGTTGTAAGCAAAAATCAGCCTGAAAGGAACTCGAAGCGCAGGGACGAATATCCTCACCTCAAGCCCGGCTGAAGTGTAGAGGTCGCCACTGCTGATTTTCTGATGTCGGGCATAAGCATTCCCGGCATCATAGAAGAATATCGCATAGAGCGGCCCGCCAACGGGAATGATGTATTCGGCGTTGAAGACGAGAGATTTCTCTCCGCCCAAGTTCCTTCCAGAAACAGGGTCTCTAGGGCCGATCGTGTAGATTTCATAGCCCCTAATCGACCTCTCCCCTCCGAGATAGAATTTCTCCCAGATAGGAATCTCCGAGCCACCATAAGGCCTGATAAATTCATACTCAAGATGGAACCCAATCACATGCTTTAAGACAAGCGGATGGAAAAAGGTCCACTCAAAGCGAGGCTTGACCATATTGATTTCGCCGCCGAGAATGCCGCCGGCCAATTTGCAGTAAGCCAGGTACAAAGTGCCCCGGCTGGGAGTTAAAGGACTGTCGACCGATGAATAGTAAATGCTGGGAGATATGCTGCTGACATTGTAAGCACCGCTTTGGTAATAAGGGTAGGCAGCTGACATATCTTCCGCAACATAAATACTGATATCTTCCAAAGCATAAGTGACACTTGTTCTCCATAATCCCCTAACCCTGGCTCCGAAATTAAGGTCGATTCCCCTTGATTTCTGGTCAAAGAGGTAGGGATAGATGATCTTGCGGTCATAGATATTGAAGCCTACAGTCATAGGCAGGTCAAAAATATAAGGTTCAGAAAAACCGAAGAGATAGTTTTGGATTCTCTTCCCTTTCTGAATCATGAACTCTAGATTCTCGCCGGCTCCCAGGAAATTCACCGTGGAGTAGCTAAAAGCAATGAATGTGCCTTCATAGCCGCTGTAGCCGGCTGTGAATTGAATATTGTTTCTCTGGAGCTCCTTGAGGTTGAGGGTAACATTCATTTCAGTCGGTTTCTCAGGGTTGGGCTTGACCTGAGGCTCCCCCTCTATCTCAACCAGACCGAGCTGCCTCAGCCTCAAAAGGCTGTCCTTGAAGAAATCCAGCCTGAAGACATCTCCCTCGCGGAGCAGCATCTCCCTCCGGATGACTTTATCCTTGGTATAATTATTTCCTTTGAACTCGAGCCGGTTGAGGAAGGCCACTTCGCCTTCGTTGATGTTAAAGGTCACCGAGACTTGCTTTCGCTTAGGGTTCAAGCTTTCCACAGGGACAATATAGACAAAAAGGAAGCCGAAGTTTCGATAGAATTCCGACATCTTTTCCACACTCTTCTCTGTCAGCTTGGTGCTGTAGACACGGCCTTCGTCCAATCTGACAAGGCTGCGCAAGAATTTCGTGTTAAGGACTTTATTGCCTTCGACCTTTACCTCGCTGACTGTGTAGCGGTAGCCAGCTTCAACAGGGATGATGATTTTCTTCATCTTCTGCTTCCTGAAGAAAATCGACTTTTTCGTGATTTCTTCTATCCTCGGCTCACCGATGGTCGCTTCCATATATCCATATTCTTTGTATTTCTTCTTGAGGCTGGCCAAATCGTCATTGATCTTGTTCTGCTTGAAGACATCCTTGCCCATTATCCAGGACAGGAATCCATGCGGCTTGTTATCCTTCATCGCCCATCTTAAAACACTCTTGAGCAGCTTTGGCCTTCCTTCAAATTCAACCTCGCCGACCTTGATCTTTGGGCCTTCTTTGATGTTAAACAAGACCTCGTACTCGTTTTTCCCTGTCTTGTTTCTTTCCACCTCAACCCTGCCCTCTTGAAGTCCTTTCTCAACGAGCAGGTCTTCGATCGTCTTTTGGATTTTCTGGACTTTGCTAGGGTTAAAGTAGGAATAGGGAAGGAGGTATTCGTCCTTCTCCTTCAGTTTGTTGACGATATCGTTTTCCTTCACTCTCTTTCCAGTCTTGTAGACGATATTCTTGATGAGGGGATTCTCCTCGACGACGATCTTTACAATCTTCCCGTGTTTTCCCTGTTCTTTTTCTATCCTGATGTTGGAAAAAAATCCTGTTGACCACAAAACTCTAAAGTCTTTTCTCAATTGATCTTCGTTATAATAGTCTCCCTCTCTTGATGATACATAATAGAGGACTGTCTCCCGGCTGACTCTTTCATTGCCGATGATTTCTATCTTTTCGACAATTTCCTGGCCGAAAAGAAAGAGAGGAAGGAAAGAGAAGACCAAAACTGAAATTGCTCGTCTCATTTCTTTCTCCTTATACCATATTAGCCTTTAAAAATAAAGACATTAGAGAGTTTTCAAGCTGAGCATAAATATATTTCTGGCGTTAATTAAAACTTTAGAGGCGGGATAAAAGTTTCAAGCTTCCCTTTTCCATCAAGTAGACTTTATGGCAGAACTGGGCGACTTTTTCGTTGTGGGTGACGGCCACAGACGACAAGCCCCTTTTCTGATGAAGCTCCCCGATGAGGCTGAGAATCATCTCGCCCGTTTTCCAATCCAGGTTTCCTGTAGGCTCGTCAGCTAGGAGCAGCTTTGGCTCGTTGACTAAAGCGCGGGCAATGGCCACCCGCTGCTGTTCTCCTCCAGAGAGTTTGGCGGGCCTGATGTCAGCCTTCTCTTCCAGATTAACTTCCCTGAGAACCTGAAGAGCCTTCTTCTGAGCCTCCCTCTTCTCCATGCCGCCGATCATCAGCGGCAAGCTGACATTTTCCAAGGCTGTGAATTCAGGAAGGAGGTGGTAAAACTGAAAAACAAAGCCAATTTTCCTGTTTCTTATCTCGGCCAGCTCCTTTTCATTCTTTAGAAGGATATCCTCGTCGTCAAAAAGAATTCTGCCCTTTGTCGGTTTATCCAGAGCTCCAAGAAGGTTGAGCAACGTGGTCTTACCCACTCCGGAAACTCCCATGATGGCCACGAAATCGCTCTTCTCCAGCTCAAAGTCCAAATCCTCAAAGACGCGCAATACTCCCTTGGGCAAAGGATATTCCTTTCCTATCTTTTCTGCTTTGATGATGCTACTCATATTTTAAAGCTACCACAGGGTCAACCTTTGCCGCCCGATGCGAGGGGAAAAGGGTAGAGAGAAAACTAATTAAAAGGGTGACTCCGATGATCAGGAATAGGTCAAAAGGCTGGATACGAAAAGGGACTGAAGGAATCTGGTATATATCCTCGGGTATCTTAATCAGCTTGAAAGTGTTGGCTAACCAGCACCAAGAAAGGCCGAGGACAACGCCGGCAGCCGTGCCGATGACTCCGATCATCGCCCCCTGAAGAAAGAACATTTTTTTTATATTCTGAGCCGTTGCGCCCAGAGCCATGAGAATGCCGATGTCCCTAGTCTTTTCCATAACCATCAAGATCAGGGTGGCGATGATGTTTAAGGCAGCCACCAGGACGATGAGGGCGATGGTCAGGAACATGATGTTCTTCTCCAGCTTTAAGGCAGAAAAGAGGCTTTTGTTCAGCTCCATCCAGGTTGTCACGTAAGCCAGTGGAGGGATGACACCTTCAATCATCTTGGCTATCTTTGGCGCCTGGAAGATTTTCTCTATTCTGATGTTGATATAGCTTATTCTGTCTTCAAGTCCGAAAATCTTTTGTGCCTGGTCAAGACGGATCAAGCCTGTTGTTGAGTCAAATTCATACAATCCTGTCTTGAAAATCCCGGCGACGACAAATTTCTTCGGTCTGGGCAATAGACCGAGGGGAGATAGACTCGAAGGCTGGGTGATAACAGTCACAACCTGTCCTGTGGCCACGCCGATTGAGGCGGCAATCTCCCGGCCGAGAAGGATGCCTGCTCTCTTTGAATCCGCCTCAGGAATGCTTCCCTCCTCCAGTTTCTCGATCCAGGAAGAATATTTTTTCTCGGCATCAAAATCAACTCCCTTAAGGCTGGCTCCCCGATTCGCTGCTGGTCCGGCCAAGAGAACAGTCTCATAAACAACAGGAGTCGCGGATAGGACCCCTCCGAGATTTTCAATCTTGGAGATGAGCTGGCGATAGTCTTTGAGCCCTTCACGGCTGATATCTGAAACCATGATGTGCGAGGTCGAGCCAAGAATTTTGTCTTGAACATCCCGCTGCCAGCCTGTTATCAAGGCAATGGCGATGATGAGGGCCATGACACCTATGGTGATTCCCAAGGTGGAGATAAAGGTGATGACCGATATAAAGGCCTGCTTCCTTTTGGCGGTCAGATATCTCTTGGCAATGAACAGCTCATAGCTCATGGAAGGAGTTTCAATCTCACTCTTTTGGCCTGAGAAGAGGGAAAAGGATGACTTCCCTTATCGATTTCCTGTTGGCAAAAATCATCACCAGCCTGTCAATCCCTATTCCTTCGCCTCCTGTTGGAGGAAGACCGTATTCCAGGGCCTGGATATAATCCATATCAATCCAGTGAGCATCCTCATCACCCCTCTTGCGGGCCTCGGCTTGCTCTTCAAACCTCTTTCTCTGTTCTGCCGGGTCCGAGAGCTCGCTGAAGGCATTGGCAATCTCCATGCCGGCCATGACAAGCTCGAAGCGCTCTGCCTCATCCGGCGCTTCCTTTAAAGCCTTGGCCAGAGGAGATACCTCGCGAGGAGGGTTGATGACAAAGGTGGGCTGGATGAGATGATGCTTGACGCATTTGTCGAAGATGATATCCAGGGCTTTTCCGTAGGAAAGAGTTTTCTTCTCTGGGGCAAGAGTCGAGGCGAATTCGATCGTTCCTGCTCGGTCATCGAAACGGCTGGGGGCAAGGCCGCTGTAGCTGACCAGTGCCTCCTTGAACTTTACCCTCTTCCACGGCCTTTTCAAAGAAATCTTGTGTTCTCCGAAAGTTATCTCTTCTTTTCCCAAGATATTGAGGCTGAGAGAGTTGACGAGCTCCTCAGTCAGCTCGATCATATCATGATAATCGCTGTAAGCTTGGTAGAATTCGAGCATGGTGAACTCCGGGTTATGTTCGGAAGAGATACCCTCGTTTCTGAAGTTGCGATTGATCTCATAGACTTTCTCAAAACCGCCGACAATCAACTTCTTTAAATAAAGCTCAGGGGCAATTCTCAGATAGAGGTCGATACCCAGGGCATTATGAAAAGTCTTGAAGGGTCTGGCCAGGGCACCTCCGGGAATGGCATGCATCATCGGCGTTTCAACCTCGATGTATCCTTTCTGGTCGAAGAATTTTCTTATCAGGGAAATCATGGCGCTGCGCAGCCTGAAGACCTCTTGCTCCTTGGGATTCATGATCAAGTCTAGGTATCTTTTCCGGTAGCGAACCTCTGTATCCTGCAGCCCGTGCCATTTCTCAGGAAGAGGATGAAAACACTTGGCCAAGAATGTGAAAGTATCGACCAAAACAGTCAGCTCTCCGGTCTTTGTTCTGAACAAAACTCCTTGGACAGCGACAATATCTCCGATATCAATCAGTGAAAAGAGCTCGTAGTCACGCTTCCCCACCTCTTCTTCCCGAAGATAAGCCTGAAGCCTGGAACGGCTGTCCCTGATATGGAAAAACGAAGCGCGTCCCATGCGTCGGATGGAGACAATCCTCCCCGGGACAGCGACTCTCACCTTTTTCTCCTCAAGCTCTTCTCTCGAAAACTTAGAAAACTTCTCCACGATCTCTAAAACAGAATGAGTGGTCTTTACCTTGCCGGGAAAGGCATCTATCCCCTCTTGGACAAGCTTCTCCATTTTAAGCCGGCGTGAAGCTTCCTGGTCGCCTTCTCTTAGCTCTGCGGCGCTGTCCAGGAGATCTTTATCCTCTGGAGCTTTCTTCTCAGCCATGTCTTTTTTCCTTCGCCGGTTTCTTTTTCTTTTCCATGCTTTTTCTTATGGCATCCAAAATTCCGTTGACAAATGTCGCTGCCTCGTCTCCGCTGTATCTGCGGGCGATCTCAATCGCTTCATTGATTACAATCGCCGGAGCGATGCTATCCTCACAGAGGAGCTCAAAGACAGCCATGCGCAGAATGTTGCGGTCGACCAAAGCCATGCGAGAGATGCGCCAATGCTCGGAGACGGATTGAATGAGGCTGTCGATCTTCTTTTGATGCAAGGCAATCCCTTTGGCCAGCCAAGTGCTGTATTCCTTGACCTCGCCGGCTGCCTTTCTCGACTCCCAGTATTGAGTCACAGCCTCTTGCGGGTCTGAGTCCTCGAATTCCATCTGAAAGAGAATCCGGAGAGTGTGTTCGCGAGCTTTCCTTCTTTGGCCCATGCCACACCTTGCGTCTTATTTAAGTCTGGCTTCTTTGATTAGATTCAAAGTCTCCACAACAGAAAAGACTGCGTCCCAACCCTTGTTGCCCGCTTTTGTGCCGGCGCGCTCTATGCCCTGCTCAATGGTATCCACAGTCAGGATGCCAAAAGCCAGAGGAACTCCCTCGTCCGTGGCGACCTGCGCCAAGCCCTTGGTGACTTCAGCGCTGAGAAAGTCAAAATGAGGTGTATCGCCTCTGACCAACGCTCCCAAGCAGACGATTCCATCCACTTTTTTCTCTTTGGCCAGCTTCTTGGCGATTAGCGGAATCTCAAAAGAGCCTGGAACTCTGTAGATGGATATGTCTGCATCCTCTGCTCCCAGTTTCTCAAGAGCATCGATTGCGCCTTCGAGCAATCTTTCCGAGATGAACTGGTTAAAGCGGCTGACGACAATGCCAATTTTAAAACCCTTTGCCTGAAGTTTTCCTTGGTATGTTTTCATTTTCATCTCCCTTTATCGGCCCTTAAAATTTGCCTTCCTTCTTTCCAGGAAGGCCTTTGTCCCCTCTTTGCTGTCTTCCGTATCGCAGGCTTTAGCAAAGAGCTCGGCTTCCAAAAACAGGCCATGCTCCAGGGCCTTATCTAATCCTTCGTTGATGGCTTCGATAGCATAGGAAACTGCCAAGGGGCTGTTATCCAGTATTTCCTTGGCAAGAGCCTCACAGGTGGGAAGAAGGTCGCTCAGCGGCACGACTTTGTTGACCAGACCCATGCCCGATGCTTCCTGGGCGTTGATCATCTTTCCGCTGAGAATTAGCTCCATGGCCCGACCTTTTCCGACCAAACGGGCCAGCCTCTGCGTTCCGCCAAAGCCAGGGATCAGACCCAATTTAACTTCCGGCTGCCCCATTTTGGCATTATCTGAGGCAATCCGAATGTGGCAGGCTAAAGCAAGCTCTGTCCCTCCTCCGAGAGCATAACCGTTCACAGCAGCGATGACGGGCTTGCGAAAACTCTCGATCATCTTTGTCAGCTCCTGTCCCTCCAAGACATACTCCTTGCCGGAAGCTGAATTGAGATTAGCCAACTCGCCAATATCGGCCCCAGCGATAAATGCCTTATCCCCGGATCCGGTGAGAATGACAGCCATAACCCCAGGGTCATCCTTGAACGAGAGAAGAGCAGCTTTAAGTTCCCTGATTGTTTTCAAATTCAAGGCATTGAGCTTGTCGGGCCGGTTGATAATGATCCAACCAACTTTTTCCTTCTGTTTCATCAGTAAATTCTCAAACTCCATTTTTTACCCCTTTCAAATTAAAATCATCATCCTGGCGTCCATTTAAAATTTTAGATATTTTAACAGATAAGAGCCTTTTTTGCACTTATTTTAATTAGGGAGCCTTTGGATAAATATCTTTCGTCGATTATTGAGTGCTGAAGGTTTGCCCACTTTAATTATTTGTATTTTTGTGGTAATTATTAAAAAAAAATACTTAAAATTAAAGGAGGAGAAGATGAAACCGGCAGCAAATTTTAAAGAACTCCCGGTAGAGCTGCTGAAGTGGAATTGCAACCCTGAAAAAATCCCTGTATTAACAAGCGCCGAGTGTGACCCCTGCGAGGGCATTATCGGCCAGGAAAGAGCCCTCAAAGCCATCCAGACAGGTCTGGAGATCAAGAGCCTCGGTTACAACATATTTGTCACCGGGATGGTAGGAACAGGCCGAACGACAACAATCAAACAGCTTCTGGAAAAACTGGAAAAGGGTGAGGAAACTCCTGACGATATCCTTTATGTTAACAACTTCAAAAATCCTGATGAACCGACTCTTGTAACCCTTCCTGCCGGAAAAGGAAAGCTTTTCAAAGGAGCTGTAGAAAATTTGGTCGAGATGCTTAAAGCAAATGTCCCTGAGATGCTCAAGAGCAAATATTATGCTGAGAAAAGAGACGGCATCATCGAATCCCAGCAGAAAAAGCAAAAAGAGCTTCTCAAAAACTTTGAGGATGAAGTCGCCCAAGAGGGATTCTCAGTCATCCAGGTCCAGATGGGGCCTTTTGTCCGACCCGACATCGTTCCCATGATCGAGGGGCAGCCCACTCCCTTTGAGAAGCTGGAAGGCTTGGTCAAAGAAGGCAAGATACCAAAGAAAACCTTGCAAGATTTGAAAAAAAAGTATGAAAAGCTGACCGAAAAGCTTGAAGAAATTTTTGAAAAGCTGAAAGATATCGAGGAAGAAACCCGGACGTTGCTCAAAGAATGGGACGCTCAGTCCATCACGCCCTTGATCCAGGGAGCTATCTCCGGCATAAAAGAAAGATTCCCGATCCCCAGAATAACAGAATACTTGGATGATGTAGAAAAGAATCTCATCAGCAGCATTGAGCTTTTTAAAGGACAGAAAAAGGAACAAAAAGAAGTCGAGTTCATCGACCCATTCTTGCCGTTCAGGGTCAATCTTCTCATCGACAATTCGGAATTGAAGGGGACCCCGGTTGTCATCGAAACAAACCCGAATTACCTCAACCTCTTCGGCTCCATCGAACTCACTACCGCTCGCTATGGAATACTCAATACAGATTTTACAAAAGTCAAGGCTGGTTCTTTTCTCAAGGCCAACGGCGGCTTTCTGGTTATGAATGCTCTGGATGCGCTCATCGAACCGGGCGTCTGGACCACCCTCAAGAGAACCTTAAGGAATCAAACATTGGAGATTCAAAATTACGCTGCTCTTTTCCTGATCTCAACCACCAGGCTCAAGCCCCAGCCCATCAAATGCAACGTGAAAGTGGTGATGATTGGCGATGCCTACATCTATAATCTACTCTATTACCTGGACGAAGACTTCAAAAAAATATTCAAGGTCAAAGCTGAATTCGACTCTGAAATGAAGAAGGACGATAACACCATAGAGGACTATATCGCTTTCATCAGAAAGATAAGCGAAGATGACAAGCTCCTACCGTTCGATAAAAGTGGGATGGCGGCTGTCATCGAATACGGCACCCGACTTGCCGGAAGGCAGAAAAAAATCTCAACCCGGTTTCACATCATCGCCGATGTCCTGCGCGAAGCCAGCTACTGGGCGAAAAAAGACAATAAGGAAACAGTCAGCAACGATCATGTCCAGAAAGCGATCAGAGAGCGCTTCGAAAGGGTGAGTCTCATTGAGGACAAGGTTCAAGAGTTCATCGAGGAAGGGACGATCATGATCGATACCGAAGGAAAGATTGTCGGACAGGTCAACGGGCTTTCCGTCTACGACATGGGAGAATTTGCCTTCGGAAAACCCACGCGGATCACGGCCAGAACATCGGTGGGAAGAGCCGGAGTGATCAACATCGAGAGAGAGGCTGATTTGAGCGGCCGCACCCACAACAAGGGCGTCCTCATCTTAAGCGGATACTTGAGGGGAAAATACGCCCAGAGAAAGCCTTTCTCTCTTTCAGCCAGCATCGCCTTTGAACAATCCTACTCAGGCGTCGAGGGAGACAGCGCCTCCTCCACTGAGGTCTATGCCATCCTCTCCAGCCTTTCGAAATTGCCCTTAAGGCAGGACATCGCTGTCACCGGCTCTATCAACCAGAAGGGCGAAATCCAGCCCATAGGTGGAGTCAATGAAAAAATCGAGGGTTTCTTCGATGTCTGCAAGGCCAGAGGACTGACCGGGACTCAAGGAGTGATCATCCCCTATCAAAATATCCAGAACCTTATGCTCGAAGATGAGGTGATCGAAGCTGTCAAGCAAGGAAAATTCCACATCTATCCGGTCATGAGTGTTGATGAAGGGATAGAAATCCTGACCGGAGTCAAGGCTGGAGAAATCAAAGAGGATGGGACATTCGAAAAAGACACGGTGAATTTTCTTGTCGACCAGGAGCTTCAACGCCTGGCTCAAAGCTGGAAGACCTTCGAGCCTGCGCCGGAGAAAGAATCAAAAGATTGATTGACGCCTGATCTTCAATCCCCTTTCTTTTGTTCTTAGTATTCAGCAGCCTTTTGCATAGTTAAAGAGGACTATTCCCCAGAGCTTTCGATATCAGTCTATTAAAGAACAATCAGGCCTTCGTTTATTTTCTTTTTCTAGAAACGATTGAACTTTGGCGAACTGCT
>Ga0315306_10000738_pt1 | contig 15755 bp, 12 predicted proteins | sample TDP1_MG_FD_203803 | JGI IMG/M metagenome (GOLD analysis project Ga0315306, IMG submission 203803) | Freshwater sediment microbial communities from Lake Towuti, South Sulawesi, Indonesia - TDP1 | ecosystem: Environmental > Aquatic > Freshwater > Lake > Sediment | place: Indonesia: South Sulawesi... | reverse complement strand
TTTTTGGTAGACATCTAAAATGCGACTAATACGGTAGCTGGCGCTGTACTCGAATGAAACTTTCTCTCTAGCCTTTTTTCCCAAATATTCGCGAAGCCCCTCATTAAGGGCAAACGTGACTATCGCCTCCTTAAGGCTGGACGGGGTGGGAGGTGTAACTAGAAAACCGTCTTGACCGTTGGTGATCAGTTCGCGATTTGCTGGAATATCAGAGGCTATCACGGCCTTCCCACATGCCATGGCCTCAAGAAGCATTCGACTTAATCCTTCATAGGCTGATGGGAGCACAGCAATATCGGCCGCTGCATAAATTGATGGCAGTTTATCTGGTTGAATAGAGCCAAGGAATAGCACTCGATCGCCCAATCCATATTCACGAGTTTTCTCCACTAGCTCGTCACGTAACGGACCGTTACCCACGATGAGAAGCTTCAGCATTTCAACCTCGCGGTTCGCTTCCTTGAAGCTTTTCAAGAGAATTTGCAATCCCTTCATTTTGACCAGACGGCCAACATATAGCAAGCAGATGTCTCGCTCGTTAATTCCCCAAGCTTTTCGATCTACGTTCATTGGTTTAAAGAGGTCCGTATCTACAGCATTCGGAATGTAACAAGTCTTCTCCCACGCAAGATCAAATTCTTTTATAAAGTGTTCTTGCATAGGACGAGAGTCAAAGGTAATAAAATCAGCACGATGCGTGACATATCGGTCTACTGTCAGCGAAATCTTCGAAGTTAACGTATCAGGAAAAATTAGTCCGTGAAATGTCAAAACAAGAGGACGAAGAGTAGCCTTCTTGCAAGAGCAACCAATAACCCCACTTATTCCACTATGGGCGTGAATAATATCCGCACGATCTTCTTGCACAAGGCGGCAACTTTTCCTTAACGCGTTAACGATGAAACTTACACCTTTAAGCCGAGGAAAATCACAATACTGGATTCGCTGTATTTTAATCCCATCAATATTTTCATGCTCCGAGGCGTTTGGGGCAGAACATGTAACTATAACTATCTCGTGACCTAACCGACTTAGTCCGGTGGACATTTGATAGACACAATATGGCGCGCCACCTATATACGGTGGGTAGCGTTCTGTAATCATGAAAATTCGCATCAATCTATTCTCCATTAAACCCATGTTTTTGGTATTACTTGGTTGTCAGATAACCGTCTTTGCCTTAAAAATTTGGAGAGTGCTGGGCGCGCAGAGTTTCTTAGAAGCTCGCTCTTTAAGAAGTTTAATATTAGTATCGCAAGCAATCATCGTTAAATAAGTCGACTTCTTCGACTCAGTTGAACTAAGACTGGGCGATGTATCGCATGCGGAAACTCAGCATCCTAATGCTTACCCCGAGTTTTCTCCCTCTCATGGGTGGGATGGAAGTCAAAATTTATGAAGTGTCAAAGGGACTGGTCAAACGCGGGCATCAAGTAGCTCTTCTAACCATACAGAGAGAATCCAAAACTCCGAAATACGAGTCAATCCACGGCATAGACGTATACCGTTTCAAGCTCACTGGATTATTTGTCCTCCCTAAATTTCTCCATCTCATGGCAACCCGGAAAGTGAATCTAATTCACATTCACTTTATGTGGCGAACCGGGCTGCTTTGCGCCTTAGTTGGTCGGCTTTTGGGAAAACCAACTGTCCTCGGGCTAGCCGGTTCGGATGTTTATCATCCACTTATCCATCCTAAATTTCTAAGCCCATTCTATTTGAAGGTTGTAAAAACTATAATTAACCTCTTGACCACTACAAGCGAGGACCTCAAGAAGAGAGCGCTTAAAAGGGGTTTCCCACCACGAATAGTAGCCATTCCTCAAGGCGTTGATCTAGAGAGATTTAATTCTAATACTAAAGGAGAAGAGACTAGAAGGCAGCTAGGAGTTTCTAAGGAACCACTTGTTTTATCTGTCGCCCAGTTAATTCCACGAAAAGGTCTAATCTATCTTATCAGAGCTGTCCCCGAAGTGCTAAAGTCAGTACCAAACGTCAAGTTTATAATAGCTGGAGAAGGCCCCGAACGCCCGAAACTTGAAGAAGAAATTAAACACTTGGGAATTGAGAACGCTGTCAAGTTAGTAGGCGGTGCACCCTACGATATGGTCCCAAAGTTTTATGCGGCAACAGATGTTTTTGTTTTGCCAACCCTATACGATGCAATGCCACACGCGGTCTACGAGGCGATGGCTATGGAAAAACCAGTAGTCGCAACAAGGGTCGGGGGGATTCCAGAGGTTATTGAAAACGGATCTAACGGCTTGCTAGTGGACTCGATGAAACCGGATGAAATTTCTAAGGCAATAATTACCCTTCTCAAAAACCGAGAACTGGCAACTAGACTCGGGAAAAATGCATTGAAAAAAATTAAGGAAGGGTATACTTGGGAAAAGATTGTTCAACAATACGAACAAGCATACGAGGAAGCCATGAAAATCGGTGGTCAAAGACATTTATAACATCCAATTTCAAGCTTGGTGAATTTAATGCCGCTTGTCAAACTTCTGCCATGGCCTAACGGTCACCAGTGTCCATTCCTCCTCCGAGACGATGACGTATCTTATTTTACCAAGCCAGATACCTTGAGGAAATTGTACGAATTTACTTGGCAAAGGAAATTTGTAGTTAGTTTTTCGGTTATCCCAAACATTGCTTGTAACATCCCCTCCTATACGTACACGAAGCAGTTTGGACTAACTTACACGCCAATGGTTCCACCAGACGTAAGGGGAAAACCTGCGAAATACAAAATCAGTAACAACCCAGAGCTTATCGAGTTTCTGCAAGACCGTAGAAAAAATGAACAAGCAGACCTCATACTCCATGGATTTACGCATGAGAGAATCAACAATATACCAGAGTTTCTCATCCGCAATAAGTTAGAGATTAGAGATAGACTTGAGGCAGCCATTGATCTATTTCAAAAAACATTTCACAGCAACCCGAAGACCTTTCTTCCTCCAAGGGAAAAAATCTCTAAGGAAGCTTGGTCCAACATAGTTGGTAATGGACTAAACCTCTGCCGCAATTTTCCGCTATTTTTGAAAGAATACTTCAGCAGCTTTTCTAAAGGATACTTTCCTCTTCGCCCACATCCACGTCTCCGTGCAATTTTCCCATGGTTTGGCGTAAACTACGCAACTTTCTATGATGACACCTACGAGTTTCGAAGCAATGGATTCTTCTTTTCATTTATACATGACCCTGAAAGACAGCTCAAAGCAGCCAAACGCATTTTTAAGAGGGAATACGACTCTCTGAACGTTTCCATTTGGAGCCTTCACCATTGGGAGTTCTTTTTCGACTGGAATGATACTGTAACCCAGAAGAAGCATCAGCAGAACTTGGAACAGTTCCTTAATTACGTCGCACAATACGATGTATGGAAGTGTGGTTTCACCGAGCTTGCAGATTGGTTAACCCGTTTTAAAAAAGTCCAGGCCACAAGTGAAAATAATGGCTTGTCAATAGTAGCGGGAATGCCAATTAAAAACCTAACTATTTACTCGCCGAAAGAGTGCTCATTAACAGGATTACCCTCAGAGAGCTATGAAAGCCGAGAAGATATGACGATAATACGGGAAATGCCAGCTAATCAGTTAGTCAAAATAAAGGTTGGTTAAAGGCAATTAAATTATTGCGCGGATATTGTTTATCGCCGGAATAATTTCACCCGGCTTTAAAATACTGTTGGAATCAATTTTGATACCGTCCGCTATAATTGCTCCAACATGTTTTCGATGACTATTTACAATTCTCCCTTGAATCATAAATCTGATGAAATCTTGGGTTGGGAGAGTTGTTTCAGTCCGAACTGATTTGCCAATTCTGCTGTTCTCCCCGATGATGCTATGTTTAATCTCAGCACCCTCGTCCAGAAAAACTCCATTCATAATGATGCTATTTTCTACGATTACGCCATCCAAAATTTCTACATTATCCTCTATGCTCGTGTATGGACGAAGCTCACAGGACCCAAATTTGCAACGCTCTCCAATTATCACTGGCCCGGTAATCCTCGCTCCATCTCTAATAGTCGTCTCATTTCCTATTCTTGCCGGGCCACTTACTTTAGGATGCACGTCTCGGTAGGTCAGATCTTGAAGGTAGACTTCGTTTGCCTCAAGGAGATCCCAAGGGTATCCTACATCCTTTCTCCACCCACGTAAAGGCTCCCCGTAAACTTGGAAACCCTCAGCGGCAAGCCGATGAATCGCATCAGTAATTTCAATTTCACCACGCTTAGATGGAGAAGTACGCTTAATCGCATTGAAAATTTCAGGTTCAAAAACGTAAAAACCAGTAATTACCTTATTCGATTGGGGATGCTCCGGCTTCTCAACCAGTTCAAGAATTCGCCCATCAATAGCAGTCTTGATTACACCGTATCTCCATGGATCTGGGACTTCTTCAACAAGAAGGGTAGCTGTATCCTCCCTTTTAATGTGTTTTTTAACAATCTCCCTAAGATCTGTCCTGTAAAGGTTATCGCCGCAAACAGCAACGAACGTACCATCAATGTAAGGCTCAGCCAAGCCGATAGCATGCCCAAGTCCTAGGGGCCTCTCTTGCTCGACATAAGTAATGTTAACTCCAAACTGAGAACCATCCTTGAGAAAATTGCGGATAACATCTTTAAGATAACCAACTATAACCAACAGATCAATAATTCCGAGGCTCTTGATAGTCTCAATCACGCGTTGTATGATAGGTTTGCCAGCGACTGGAAGTAAATGCTTAGGACGGGCTAAAGTAAGAGGTCGCATCCTCACACTTTCGCCGGCTACGGGAATCACTGCCTTCAACTGCAACACCATACAATACTGGTGAGAATCATTGTATGTTTGCAATAAATCTGTAAAAAAGTTACTCTAGTAATCATACGTGAGGTGATTGAATTATCGCTTGATATAAATTGCGTAAGCGTAGGCTTGCGGGTATGCAGAGACACGAATTGTACCAATATTAATGTAATGCTTACGAACGAATTCGATGAATTTTCCAAAAGAAAGAAGCCGACTGCTAACTATCACAATTTTCACGTTATACTTTATGCAGGCTTCGATAAGATCACGTGAAAGAATGAACTTCGCTTCATGGCGCGTGTCGCTAATGTCGATTAGGTTCGGTGGAACCATACGGTTGGCGATTACTGGAATCATCAAATCTCCGCTAATAATAAAGTCATTTATAGTCGTCATATTCTTAACGAGTTGCGCCACTTCGAATCGAGCATTAACGAGATCAGGAAATTCAGGGGTCACAGCTACTGGATCATACGCTGCAAGTATAGGCAAGGTAATAATTAGAAGCATTAATGAAAACATCTTGATTTCCTTTGGCTGAAGTACACGTGCTTCTTTAATTAAAAAGGAAGCGCAAATTGCGAGGGGCAGAAGCGTATGAACAAGGTGATGCTTATAGAGAGTCGTTTGAGCAATCAAGCCAATAAACGTCAGGAAAAGCCATAAAACTATGAGCCTATTCTTTTCATCTTTACGACTTGTCAGTTGGAAAAATGCGCCACCAATCCCAAGTGAAAGCAGCCCAAGGTCCCCCCGTAAGAAGTCAGTTATTCTCTCCAAACGCAGATTGAGGGATGTAACTGGACGATAAAGTGGGAACAAGAACACATCTTTCCAAACGGCGGCTAAATCAAATGTAAGAAGAGTGAGCATTGGAACTCCGGTTAAGATTAGGTAATATACCACTTCTCTAAAACTTCGTTTATAGACAAAGTATAGACAGATAGAAAGAGACAAAAAAACCGCATAAAATTTTGACAGGAAACAAAAACCAGACAAAAATCCTGACAAAATTAGCCATTGAAAGCCCCTGCTCCGAAGATAAAGGAGAAACGAATACAACATCCATGGAGTCAATGCACAAAGCAAAATCTCATTTGAGGCCGATCGTGAAACTTGCAAGTAAAGTGGAGAGAAGGAGAGGAGGATAACGGAGATAACACCAGCGCTAAATCCTCCCAACTGTTTAGCGGTAAAGAAAATTCCTGAGATTCCAATTAACGAAAGTGCAACCCCAACTAAACCACCGATCGATGCTGACGCACCAAATACTTTGAAAGCACAACTCAAGATCCATATCATCAACGGAGGGTGCCCATAAAAAATTTGGTTATACAATTTATAGTCACGGGTTACCATCATTGCCATGGCTAAGTATATGTCACTGTCAGCATTCGCATTGTCCAACGTCCACTCAATTGGAGTAATAAGACGTGCCATTGCAGCAACGGCAAGCAATGCAGATAAAACAGCTAAATCTTTCACTCTCTCAGAATTAGAAAACATGCACCGGGAGCGAGAACGAAAATTTCTAATTAGTTCCACCTAGCCACCACACAAGCAATAACCTATCTTCACCGCTAAAGAGATATATTTGACAGTAAAACCCAAACGATGTGAGTTTTGAGTCGCATAGTTTGCATTTATGATCTTTAATAAAATAAATTATTACTGATTAGATTGGATTTAATTAAGCCAGATGTGGAAGTATAGAGCACAATCAAACAAAGAGGTGAGTATGCAAAGGTAAGCTCACAACGGAAATAGACGAGCATGTGTCTATGTATCGAGCCCTCGTGTGACATGCGCGTAGGAATAGCTGTTACCACTATCCAATGAAATAGTCAGTAGTCGCCCATATAGAGCGATTAAGCGTGATAAAGCAACAATAATTGGTCGTTAATAAACCACTAGGATTATTTAAAAAATCGATCTACCTTTTCTTTGAACATATTCCTTATCCATACTGTAAGCTCAACTTTCTTTAAAATAATCAGGAAAGTTTGGGTTACCAAGCCTACAGTCCACGCGCTAATAAGACCTGCTGTTATAATACCTGGTATTTTTTCCAGTAAATCTAATTGAGGGAAAAATTTGGGAAGGTAATATGGAACGAGGATGACAGGAAGGATACTGTATAAAAGAGTGCGGCGGCTTGTGATCGATGCGCAACTAAAAACAATTGGAAATACAAGGAACTGGGGATGAATCCATAGCCCGGTGAGAATGAACAAAGCAGAAGCTGTAAGAGCAACCTTAGTATAGTCTGAGAGAATTTTAAATCGATATTGAATAAGGTACGCAAGGAAAGTAAGGCAATACAATGCTATGACAATATTGAGGTAGTCATAATAATCACCTACTCCAATTCTCATTCCGAGTTTGATAGCAACATATCTAACTACATACCACATACCCGAAAAGATGAAATAACTCTCTTTAGCCCAGTTTCCTCGAATTAAGGAGGGGTTAGCTAAGCCCCATCTGCAAAGAACTATGCTAAGGTATCGCTCTGGGGTAGTTAAATAAAACGGAACCGAAATGATAACTACTGTGAAAAATGTGCCAGCTACATATTTCAGTAGATTTTTCCAATGTACCTGTTTGGTCATCACTGCAACTAACAATGGTAAAGTAAGGTACAAGTATTGTTTAGTCATGAATGCCAATCCAGTAACAATGCCCGCCCAGCCGTATCTTTTGCCATCAAGCAAATAAACCGCACATAGCAGGAAAAAACAGCCGACCACATCAAACATGGTTTGAAACGCGGAAATTTTAATGACAAACGGGTTCAGAAAGAAGAGCCCCGCAGAGAATAAGGCGTACTTGACGCTAGAAGTTTTTTGAAAAATATAACTATACAGAACCAGTGTCGTCAGTACTTCAAATATAAAGATCGGAATTTTTACGTAAACAATAAAAAATGGATAGGGAAGCGTTGGGCTTAGAAGGGCCAGCGTTAGAAGACATAACATCCAGATAGGCGCGAGCGTGCGCGCACGCGCTACCTGATAAAAATCAAGAATATGCCCCGATGCCAATGTTTTATAATAGACAAACCACCAAGACGTATCGATAGAGCATGCTGATATGAATATTAATCTAAGTAGCAATCCCGCTAAAATAATGAGGAAAAATCCTAAGTGCGCTTGACGGATTAAAGAAATTACGTCTTTAATCTCACAAAAAAAGAAAATTACTTTTCCACGAATTTTTTGCAACAATTATCACTTTCTTCTTGTTCACTATAAACCTGTATATTTTTTCATTCTGTGTTATAATTTCGATTCCCACATCGGAAACGCAGCCGAATTGCTTACCTCTGAAAGGTGGGATCCAATTTCCATTCGTTTTCTCGCTACAATCATACAACCCGAAAGATGTAAACCAGAGGTATCCCTTGAATAACGACAACATAGTCGGGAGGCTGATCTTTGAAAGCCAGCCAAATTGGGCTCCGAATCTTCTTGAATAAAATCAATTTGAAATACAATATATGCAAAACCCATATCTTTCAACTTTTGATAGGAACTCGGAGCACGGGCGAAAATGAGTCCCGGTTCGTAGTATTGGAGTAAAACTGGGTAACCCCTTACCGCTACCGCGGTGCCATTAGTACAATGGGCTGCCAAGTATTGGGCGGCTTCTTTTAATCCAATGCTTCCCCCTACCGGATAAAGATTAACCGCGTTTTGAGGCCCACCAACCAGTGGGCTGAAATAAAGATCGTAATATGGACATATAGCGGTTACACTAAACGTATGAGGAACAATTAGGAGAAGAACCAAACCAACAAGGGGCACCCGTTTGGAAACTTGTAGTTAAATAAATTTGCAATTCCAATCCCAGCTAGAAGAGCTAGAGGAGGAGATAAAATAACAACCCAGTGTGCCAGTTTGACCGGCCACAAGCATAGAAAAATTAAGGCTGCAAAAAACCAAATCAGAGCTAACAAATCACCTTTTCACCATTGGCCGTGCGAGCGCGGGAATCGCATAGGGGTAGTTTATAATTGCAAACTTTACCAAATATAACAGCTCACATGGAGACTTACAAATGAGTGCTCTAGTAACGGATGCGTATGGACGAATTTGTCTATGCATAACCCGTAGCCTAGGGGGAAAAAATATTAAAGTTGTATGCGGGGACGAAAATAAGTTCGCAATGAGCTTCTATTCCAAATATTGTAAAAATTACTTTATTTACCCATCGTATAGAAACGAACCCACTGCTTTCATATCAGAATTGTTACGAAAAGTTAAATTTCAAAGGTTCGACGTAATAATTCCTGCCGGGCCGCCTACAACACTTCTTCTCTCTCAATACAAAACAAAGTTCGAAAAATATACTAAAGTTGCCGTGTCAGAATGGCCGTTAATATCTAAAGTAGTTGACAAAGCAATCATGACGCGGTGGGCTTATACACACAACTTTCCAGTACCAAGCACTGCTTACCCGGAAAAAACAGATGATCTTCGCGTTCTTACCAAAAATCTCAATTATCCCGTGGTTATTAAGCCACGCAGACGAGGAGGGTCGTGGGGGGTTTGTTATGCATACACAGAAAAAGATCTCATTAGTAAATGGAATTATGTCCATGAAACATTCGGTAGCTTTCCGGTCGTTCAGGAATACCTTTGTGGGCCGGGTTTTGGAGTTGAATGTCTATTTAACAGAGGTGAGCCAAGGGCTATCTTTGTACATAAAAGGCTTAGAGAATATCCGCCTAGTGGGGGAACTAGTACTTTGCGTGAGTCTGTTGATGCTCCTGAGATTCGGAATCTAGGCGTAAAAATGCTTGAAGAATTAGGATGGCATGGTGTTGCCATGGTTGAATTTAAGTTAGACAATTGCGGCAAACCTAAGTTTCTTGAAATCAACCCGCGTTTTTGGGGGTCACTCCCTCTTGCAGTTCATAGCGGCGTAGACTTCCCATGGCTTTATTATCAAATGCTCAGAGACGGTGATGTGAAACCAGTTTTCAAATACAAGGTTGGCATTAAATCCCGTTGGATACTTTGGGGAGATTTGATACAACTTATTCAAATCTTTCGTAGTGAAAACAAAAAATTTCCAAAAGCACTTGCAGATTTTTTTAGGTTCTATGGCGGGAAATACGACGAGATTAGTTTAGATGATCCTAAACCGATTGTGGGAAATATTATTTATCATTTTAATCGTATCATTAGTGATCGAGGATTCGAAATATTCGTCCGTCGCCGCCCGACACCAAATCGACTCAGAAGTCAATACGATTTAATGTGACAATGCAATGGTTTACTTAAATGTAAAATTGCTTCGAGATAAAATGCGCAACGCTTACAAACTTAATCCAAATTTAACAAAAATTATACAAATCGTAATCCAATTCACTGAAATTTACCTATTAATTTTGCTAAAACCGCTAGATAGGTTACTTGAGATCAATGAGCATTTGTGTAACGCTGGGCGTTTAACGAATAATATGGAAACACAAGACAATTGAAACGTGGAGTAGGATAATTCATATTGGAATTAGTTTCATCACTTTAGACCAGATTCCAAAGCGCTCAGTAATATCGAGTATGCCTGCGGATGCCAAAAACGAAATCGCTGGCGTCACATAGAAAGTATACCACCCGTGATGCGATGTCATAAAAAATGTGATGAAGGTTAGTGTAGTTACAAACCAAGATATAGCTAGACTTTCAAAAAAATTAAGTTTACCATTAAACATTCTTGACGAAGCAATTATCAATCCCCAGATGGCTAAAATTAGCTCTGGTGCGGTGCACCCCGTAAGTAATGAAAAAAACCAAAACGGGTCGGGGGGACCTAAGGCGACACGCTCCATGAGTTCAGGTGTGGAGAAAAAGACAGATAACCGCAAAATGGGATTCGGCCATAGAAATGGCCAAGAAATAATGAATGTAATAATACCTACAACTGAACAAATAGATAAATAATAAAGAAAAACATGAATTGATGGCATAAAGCTTACCTTAGTTTTGAAGAAACGATGCTTGAAACACAGAAAAAGGATTAGGACCCCTAAGATAAAAAATTCCAACAAACCGAATAGTTTCGATCCAACTGCTAACCCAAATAAGACTCCACTTATAATGCTCCACTTAGTATTAAGGGTCTTGGCGCCTCTGAAGAATGCCAACATGGACAAAATAAGGAAGAACATCACGCTAGACTCTAACAATGCCAAACGACTTAGATCCATTGAAAATGGATCAAAAGCCCAGATCAATGCAGCTATCAATCCGGCTCGTACACTTTTCAACAAACGCCCAAGATAGAAGATACTAACGCATGTCGCCGAACTTAAAATTACATTTACCAACCGAGCATAATAAAAAACGCTTGGTGAGCCATAGGGTAATGGTGGAAGACCAGTCACTGGATCCAAAGAAACTTGATAGCCGGCACACCATAAGGCAATGCCGAAAAAGTAGCAACCAACAGGTGGAAAAAGTAAAGGTTCATACCGCCATCGTGGATCAAGGAAATTCCCTTGGGACAACAAATAAACGAAAATTTGCCCGGTTCTAATGTAAAAACGCTCATCTCCGAGCGGTTTTGGCCCTTGGTGCAAGAGTATTAATCTGGCGATAAAAGCGCATGCAAAAATTACACCCGGCCATAAAAAGTCGCGGAGAAAGAAACGAAACCTCAATATAGTTTCAGCTCTCCTTAATTGTTCTCTCACATCCTTGGTCTTCCAACTCCTCGGAATATAAACCCAGCCTTTAGCACTTTAGCTAGGTCAACTACACCTCTGGCATCGATGAAAGCGGCTGGTTTATTGGCTAATTTTGCCAACTTATTGAAATTTAAGGCTTGGAACTCGTCGTGCGCTGTACATAAAACTATGCAGTCGGTTTCTTTCACCGCATTGGCGAGTGTGCTTGCTAACTTAACCTTGAATAATTCTTGATTTTTGAAAAAGGGATCATAGCATGAAACTTTAGCGCCTAACCCACGTAACCCCGTAATAACGGGTTTAACTGGAGTATTTTGAACGTCGCGAACACCGGGTTTGTAGGTAATGCCCAAAATTGCGACTTTCGAATTCTTCACTGTTTTGCCTACGTCGTTTAAAGCCTCTAGGATCAATGCCACCACATGCTCGGGCATTCGATCGCTAACTTCCCGAGCCATCCGAACTATATGCGGGATGTACCCAACTTTTTGACCCTCTTGTATCAGATAGTATGGGTTAGCTGGCAAACAAGGGCCACCGACGCCAACGCCAGGATAATGTGAAACGAAATTCCACTTGGTGGCGGCCGCGTTGATCACCTCAATAATGTCAATCCCCAATTTCTCGTAAAGGATCGCGAGTTCGTTCATTAACGCGATGTTCACATCGCGAAAGATATTTTCAGTTAATTTTACAGCGTTAGCGGTCTTAGGATTAGCTAATTTAACTACTTGAACACTAAGAGCCCCCTTATAGAGCGCCGCGGCTATTTCAGTACTCTTAGCGTTAATCCCTCCAACAATGCGCGGTGTAGTTTTCAGATGAGACAAAATGTTACCAGGATCAGCTCTCTCAGGACAACTAGCCACCCCAAAGTCCTTACCTGCTTGCATTCCAGTATTATCTTCAAGAATTTGGACCACACGATTTTCTACTGTGTTTGGGCTTACCGTACTTTCCACGATGACAAGACTTCCTTTCCTTAATCCTTTAGAGATGGCTTGGCATGCTGACTCCAGAGATGAGTAATCGGGTTTCTTGGATTCATCAACTGGTGTTGGAACACAGACGATAAGTGCATCTGAAATTTTCGCTGTAGTTATCACGTCGGTAGTAGCTTTTAGCTTGCCAGTGCGAACGACATGCTTAACCAGTTCTTTTAAGCCGGGTTCATCAATTGGAGCTTCACCGCGGTTTATTGCCTCAACAATATCCTCATTTGAATCTGCGCCTACTACCTTGGCACCTGAATCTGCAAAAACCGCTGCAGCTGGAAGCCCTACCCGACCAACACCGATTACGCCGATTGTAAGTTTACCTTCCTTTAAATTCGTAGAAATTTCGGCTTCACTCATTTTCATAATTCTCATTTTCGTGCCTCCGCTTGAAACCATTCGATTAAGTTTGCTAGACCTTCATTCAATTCTACGCTGGATTTATAACCCAGAATCTTTTGTGCTTTGGAGATGTCGGCGTAGCTAAACCTGACATCGCCTAGCCTTGGTGGCGCATACTTAGGTTTAATGTCGTTTCGACCGCACAGTTTCAAGATTTTCTTTGCCATGAAGTTAATTGTTGTTGGTTTACCAGTTGCAATGTTGAAAATTTCTCCAACGGCCCGTTTAATTTTAGCCGCTAAGAAACATGCATGCACGACATCCACAACATTAGTAAAGTCGCGGGTTTGTCCTCCATCACCATAAATCATAGGAGATTCACCTTTGAGGATTTTATTGATAAAGATGGTAATCACCCCACTGTAGGGACCATATGTCTGGCGAGGCCCGTAAACATTGAAGTACCTAAGACAAACTGTCTGCAAACCATAAACTTGATGAAAAGCCTTACAATACTGCTCTGCTGCTAGTTTAGAAACTCCGTATGGCGAAATCGGAATTGTTGGCATATCCTCTCGCTTTGGCAGAACCTTTACATCTCCATACACAGACGAAGAAGAAGCGTACACAACTCGTTTAACCCCAGCGTCCAATCCCGCCTTAAGAACGTTTAACGTTCCAGCGACATTTACTTCATGAGTTAGCAGAGGATCCTCCACAGAGCGAACGACACTCGGTATCGCCGCCTCATGAAATATGACCTCAACATCTTTCACCACGGTTTTAACTAAGTCAAAGTTTCTGATGTCTCCACGAACAAAAGTAAGGTTCTTACAGGCTTCAAACGACTTAAGATTCTCTCTTTTTCCAGTGGAAAAGTCATCCAAAACAACAACTTCGCAGTTTCGATTTAGAAGTGCTTCAACAAGATGGCTTCCAATAAAGCCACACCCACCAGTTACCAATGCCCGAATGCCTGACATCATCATGAGGCTAACCACCACTTGAAGTGATAAGTTTAGTTTTTGTTATAGAGTTTAACATTGTGAGCGGGAAATCCTATATTCTTTAGGGGTAGGATGAAAGCAACGTTTTATGTGCCACTTTCACCCCTGTATTTCCGTTGTCTACCTGCAGGCATGAGGTCGTGTCACGTAAGACGTCCAATAGCCCTGTGCCACGCAAAGCCGAAGGGGATTGCTGGACGGACGCAGAGGGATGGGATAGCCCGATTTCAAGCCTGTGGAGACCCCGCAGGTGGTCGTTGAAGCAGGAAGCCAACACGCTTTAGCGGTTGATAGCTCACAAAGTTACACAAACCTCAACCTAGATACTTAAAGATGTAAATCCAATTATTTGGTTCTCCAATTCTAGTCTCCAAATTGAAGTTGTGAGCATTGAGGAGTACTGGCAACCATTGGTCAGCATACTGAGAGCCACTCCAGAGAAGGACGTATACAGCATTTTTATCAGCGCAAAATTCACCCAAGTCCGTAATGTTTAGAGGACCAGGATCATACCAGTCCACAGCTCGACCAGGATAAGCGTCAATGTGGATTCCACGACCTCCAACCATTGAAAGATAGAAGTATGCAGCTGGCTGGCTGAAGTAGTTGCATTGAAGCAGTACAACAATATAAGAGCCTGATGGGGTATGCGGTACAACATATTGAAACGTATCGTAAAGAGGCACACTGAGCCCTGCTGGTCGCGTGCCATAACTCACAAACTGGGGGCATGTAAGCAAAGCAACAAGCACCACGACAAGGAAAAACTGTGCAATTCGCCCAATATTTCGCGCCGCATGTAAGCCTCCACTAGAAAACAGAACGTTAATGCGCTTACCAGCATCGGTTATAAATCTTCCAATCATCAAGGCAAACGCGGGAAGATAAAGCATGGTATACCTTGGGTCTTTATGAATTGGAACAAATGCAAGGAATATTACTGCTACCCAACCTACCAGAAATAAGTCAACTTTCTTCCTAGACCAAAGAGCATAAACTAGGGCTAAAACCGCGAAGATTGCCAAGATCCAAGTCATCTGTTTTATAATTACTTGGCAAGATCCAAGCCAGTTCTCAGCCATAAGCCACTTGTACTCCTTCCCGGGCTCTACTTGTTTATACCAACCCCTCCAGCTGGTGGTCGTAGTAGTAAGAATATAAGACCACGGTAGGACCAAGAAGAGAGCTAATTCAAGGGCTAAAGAAAAACAGGCAATAGCCCGCCAAGAAAGCCCATCTCGAAAGTAAAATCTTTTTAACACCATATAAGCGGCCATGATGGGAAGAGCGAGAAGAGCAGGATATTTAGCTAGGAAAGCAATTGCAAGGAATACCCCACTAAAAATGAGATGCCCATACTTTTTGTGCTCGTACCCACTATAGAACAAGAGTAGGGACAAAGCGAAAAAAGTAGTTACTGGAATGTCCACCATCGCGACCCTGCTCATATTAAAGTAAATTGGAGTTGCTGCCAGTGTAATTGATGCAATTATGCCAGCAGTTCTCCCCCAAGCTTTCCGACCTGCGAAATATGTAACTGCCAAACCAAGAAGCCCGAGCAAAACTGGAACAAGCCGTGCGGAAAACTCACTGATCCCGGGGATTGCGTAACTGAAGGCGAGGAGTACTGCATTCAACGGCGGAAAATAGGGATACCACCTAATATACGCCTTAATTGTGTAGATTGGATTGGAAAAGAAAGACGGAGCCATACGAGACATATCCACGCCACTTTGCATTTGAACAGCCTCATCCCATGCAGGACTAGAATATCCGAGATTCTGAAAGAGAAGAAAACTGTAGACAATCATGAATAACAGGAGAGGAAGATCGCTAAGACTAACCGTGCCTAAGAAACGCCGCGCATTATTCAAGGTCAAAGTCATCAGCCAAACCTTTTATTCACAAG
>Ga0315306_10000737_pt1 | contig 15758 bp, 22 predicted proteins | sample TDP1_MG_FD_203803 | JGI IMG/M metagenome (GOLD analysis project Ga0315306, IMG submission 203803) | Freshwater sediment microbial communities from Lake Towuti, South Sulawesi, Indonesia - TDP1 | ecosystem: Environmental > Aquatic > Freshwater > Lake > Sediment | place: Indonesia: South Sulawesi... | reverse complement strand
TTGAGTGCTTTGAACTCTGGATATGCTGTAACTACTGATTATCATGGTGTAGATGTGCCCTCAGAAACTTTGGTCACAGCGACTGCTGCCACGACTGATTCTAGCATTTTGAACGTCACATTTGTATAGAAGTTTCCTAATGAAACGGTTGCGTTTACGGATGTTGATGTTGCAGTTTGGAGTAATGGCACGAGGTATCCAGATGAAAATGGTAGCCTTGTCTTATATGCCCAAAGTTCCTTCATGCTAACCGTAAAAGGCGAATGGGGTGTACAAGCATTCTTTAAAGGTCCTGGCGGACATCTGCGCGGAAATGGAACAGACATAATTGCTATCAGAGCGACTTCTCCTGAAGTTATCCCTGAATTTTCAATCATAGGAACTGCCACAACAATTATAGCAATGTCTCTAATCCTAGTATTATTTCGGAATAAGAGAAAAAGGCAAAACTGACGGAAATTAGTTGTGCTTTTCTTTATATGTTATTCAGCTAAGACTGGTTTTTGCATTCTGGCTTTATCTTTTTCAGCTATTTCCAGCGAAATTTTTGTTTCATATTCCTGAAGCATTTTCACCAATGAATGCTCAACATTAATCTTGTATAGTTTCGCCTTCCCTATTTTTCTAGAAACCTTCACAATACCGTACTCTTCTATTTCTCTAAAGTACTTGTAGAACGTCTGCTTACTCATTCCCAAGGCTTCTATAACTTCTTTTTTGGTAAAGTCAAAAAGAATGTTATCTAAAAAGAAGTCTATTATCCTCAGTTTTGGCGAATCTCCAAGCGTTTTAACGAGTATCGATTCATACTCTTTCTTCCTGTATATTTCTTCACCCATTTTCCTACGTTCCCCACGTGGCACTCTTTTTAGTCTGTAATGATACTATGCACATATTATGCATAATGTATGCATATATATCTACATACATCCACACAAAGTATTTATATGTTTCCTTTCAAAGGTATTAAAAGTGAACCTATGCATTCCAAAGAGTTCAGTGATGAAGAAATAAAGGCAGATATATTGAACAGGCTTTTTAGAAGGGGCTGTTGGGGAGCTAGATACATGCCAAAGGATACCCTTGTTAACCAACTGGCAAAATATACCAAGAAAGATGGAAAAAGGGTCAAAAGACTCATAGATGAACTTATTCAAAATCGTTATATACTTATTCATAAAAAGGGCGAAACTATCTCTCTAAATCCAGCGAAAAGCATGGAGATAGTTCAATTTATTAAAAGAGTTCTAACGTTCTAGATTACGTATTTATTTAATTCATTTTAAATTCTGCCTTTTTATCGTGAAAATTGTTTAAATTTGTCTTCTTTTCCTTTTTTGTTTGGGGGTTTGGGCTGCTTGGAAAGCGTTTCTGTTGAAGACGTTTACGACGTGATTAACCTTAGTGCTGCGGATATTCCAGACGCGAAGGTTTTGAAGATGATTAAGAGGGCTGAGGTTACGCTTGAGCTGGAGCTTGGCAAAGAAATAGACTATAGCGACTGCACTGATGTGGAAAAGGAGTTTATCACCCTTCTGGCTGCTGTTTATGCCATTTGCTATTTGACCGGCGGCTCGGCTGTTGGCTTAAGCTTCAGTGTCGGCGACCAAAATGTTTCTGTCTTAAGCAAGGCTCCGCCATTGGATGTTTTGCAGGCCGAGTTAGAACGCCTGTTAAATGGCTTAAAGCAGCCTCATGTTGGGAGGGCTTAGACATGGCTGTGGTTCCTGAGGCTTATTACCAATTTGTTATGGATTATGCGCCTTATGTTTATGTTATTCCGCTAGACACTCCAGATCCTGAACATGGAAGAGCAGCTTTTGCAGCAGCCTTCGCATTAGACTTCCTCTACGAAGCCTATTCTAACGCGCAGTTCGAAAGTCGAAAAACAGAAATTAACAACAAAATCGTGGGCCTTGCCGACTGGATTCTAACCCAACAGTGCACAGAGAGCGGCAAACATGCCTACGGCGGTTTCAAAAGCAACGAAAACAGCGCGTACTATTACAGTGTTGACGCTTGCCGCGTTATACCTTCGCTTCTAAAAGCCTACGAGCTAACGGGAAATACCGCCTATCTTGATGCTGCTAGGCTGGCTGGCGCCACATTCCTCTACAACATGCAACACAAACCTAGCGAACTTGGCATACACGGCAAGTATTATGGCGGCTTCGCAAGAGCCGTAACAATTGCGGATGCATGGCTTCAACAGATGGACGTCGAATGCCTTTATGGGCTTGTTGGCTTGAAAATGCTCTGCGATTTTGACCCTTCAAATGTGGATAAATACCAATTGATGATGAATGATGCAATAAGCCTTTATCGTTCTGGCTTCGAAGGTTTTTACCTTTACTATGACCCGCCGCCAAGTGGAGATGCAGATTGGCACCGTGTTGGCTTGAACGAAACTGAAATTTTTGATGACCCTTTCGCTTATGCTTTGCTTGGACTTTACAATCATGAAGGCTGGAGCCTAACGGTTCAGAAAGTCTACAATTTCCTAAACTCCATAAAGGCTTCTGCGCAGTATCCAGCCTACAACTCAGCCATATGCTGGGCAGGCTACATAGACGTTGTTTCGCGTTTCCCAGCCTGCAACTATTACGACGCGGTTACAAGCGGAATCTTATGGAAAATCCGAAAAGGTCATGACAAGCCAAGTTTCGAGTTTAGCATGAAAGTAATCGACAAGCATCAGGACGAGTTTATGTATTGGGGTGTAAAGCACGCAGACTACAGCCCGGTGGAAAACAAGAAGGCTATGGCAACCGTCTGCTGGCTCGGACTTCTCTACCTAAATTACGAAAACCCTGTAACTAGGCTTACGCAAATTCTGCGTTCAAAAGGTGAGGATGTAACACTTTATTCCATCATAGAAGCTGCAGAAAAAACAAGCTATGGAGAAGCCATAAACACAAAAGCCATAGTTTCTCCAGCCCGCATCGAAGAAGTACTCATAGAACCTGGATACATTTTAAACGATTACATCACAGTTTACACGTTCACACCGTTAAGACATCGTGACAAAATAAGCCGTAAAGGCGAATACTACGAGGTTTTAGGTGTTCAAGCCTTCGATTTTGCTGGCGAGACTGCCTATTTCAAAGCGAATTGTAGGAGGCTAATTGGGCATTGAGCGAATTAGAAGACGCAGTTACAACCGTCATTAGGCTTCTGCAAAAGAACGTGCAAGTTGTGAAAGACGATGGAGGCGCTGCCCAGATTCACGTTAGCCGAGAGTGGTATGACCGAGAGCTTTTCAAGAACTATGACGGACAAATAACTGTCGGCTTGGCGGAAAGCCAAGACCAAAAAATTGAAATGTCAGGAAGGATACGCAAGCGCTTAGGCTCTTTAAGGGTTAATGTTTGGGCTACAGATAAGCCTGCATCATCCGATTCTGGCAAGCTTATGCGAAACAAGCTGGTTGAAGAGGTTAATCGCGTTGTAAGGGAAAACCGCAAAAAACCAAATGTAACTGAATACGGTTTTGCCGGTTTAGGCTATCCAGAAGGCGACCCTCACAAGGCTTTTCAAACGGGCGCTTCAACTGAGCCTACTCCCGATTATAGCGGTTGGACCGAATTAGCAAGCGTTGAGTATGAGAAAATCTGGTACAGCGATGACAACCGACTTTCCAAAAGCCATAACGTTAATGGCGAATATGCCCTAATGCTTTTTCGCTTTAAAGTTGATTCTCGGGAAAAGGCTGTTAAACAGATTGTTTTATCTTTTGAAGGTTATGGCACGGCTCCAGCTGGTAACGGTGTCACTGTAAAAGTTTGGAATCACGTGGGCCAAGCTTGGCAGCACGTTCAGAGTGGAACAGGCGGAGCGGATGAAACAATAACTGTTACGATTATCTTAAATCTGACGGATTACATTGACGATGGCGGCTATATTTGGCTTCTCGCGAGGACCACAAACCCAAGCGATGGAGCAACCCCAGCCACACTATATTGCGATTACGTGAATTGTACGATAACGGTTAACGGAATCACATACGTGGATGTTGCCAGTTTTCGCGATGTAGACCTGGTTGATGTTAAACCCTTCATCTTCCGCACTGAGTTTACCTTGAAATCATGGTCCTTCGAGGACATTGGAGTGTGAGAGAATATGCCAGATACATATGGAGCCCATGAATGCCGCGTCTACTTTGTCCAAGAAACAAACTATGGAGAAACACCTGCAAACCCATCCATGCTTGGCATAAACGCAGAAAACGTGGAGCCTTCTCTAGACCCAGACTTGATACAGGTTAGAGGCGTTGGAAGCAGAGACCTTCAAACCATTAAGAAAGGTTTGAGGCAGGCAAACCTTAAAATTGCCCATCTGTTGCCCTTTGATGCTCCCATATCCTTCATTCAACACGCCCAAACGTTAAACTCTCTAAGCGTTCAAGTGCTATACCATAAAGGCTTATTCGCCAGCGCAACCGACATCATAAGTTTGCTCTACAAAGGCTGTAGGATAAACAAGCTAACAGCCGAATGCAGCCTCGAAGAAGTCATTAAGGCAACCGTTGAACTCGTCGGAAAAGACGTTACCGTTGGAACGAGCAAAATAACTGGCGCAACCTATGCCGACTACGCGGGTGCAATTCCATACAATGAAAGCTATGTGCAGAACGGGGCAGGAGACGGTTCAGGCTTAACAGCACTGGAAAGGGCAACAGACTGGAAGTTTACAATAGAAAACAACTTAAAACCCGTGCCAGTCATCCGCTCGACTGACGGCCACCTACTCAAGTATTTGCCAGCCAGACACCGCAACTTAACAGGCGAGTTAACCTTCGAGTTTGAAAGCAAACAGGAATACGATGACGTAATAAACGACAGCGAGTTCAGCCTAAAATTTGGTTTAGGCAACACAAACAATGCCCTATTCAAGTATTGCAAATGGGAAAGTGTTGCCACGCCAACCCGTATAGAAGACCTAGTCAGCTTAAAGGCTATGTTTGTTGCACGGGATGCTGTCATAAGCTAAACAGAGGCTACATTAATGCAAACAGAAGTTTTGGAGCTTGATGAACGGTTCGGAAAAGAGTATGCAGGGCGTTATGTCTTCCAGGAGATTAGCTGGGCTAAGAGGTCGAGGATTATTCAGAAATACACGAAGTATCACCCAACATCAGGCCATATTATCAACAGCGATTTTATCGCTATTCAGGCGGAAACCATTTGTGCCTCGCTCATAGAACAGCCACAAAATAAGCCCGTAACACTCGAAAAGCTACTCAACGAAAGTGATGGCATACCAATAGGCTTAGGCGAGCTCTTCAGCCAAATCGTAAACAGGCTCTGCAGCGTAACCCAAGAGGAAACACTTTTTTTATCAGAGCAATCCGCAGACAAAAGCCGCATCCAGCCATCACAGACTTCCGCCTCTGCAAAGAATTCGGCTGGACACCAACACAGCTTGCAAAACAGCCAGCCAAAACCATCCAAAAATTCATCGCAATTTTAAATGAAATGGACAGGCAAGCGGGGGAAGAAAGGCAAAAAGCAGAGAGGGAGACGAAATCGCGTGTCCGTTGAAGTTAATGTTGCAATAGACGGCGTTGAAGAATTTAAGGCTGCCATGCAACGCTTTGATTCTGCCATGCAACATCACGTGCATAGGCAATTAGCCAGCTGGGCTGAAGACGTTAAAGCCTATGCCAAGCAGCTCGCCCCAGTGAGAACGGGTCGTCTACGAGGCTCAATTTACGCTAAAATCCAAGGGTGGGTGGCTGAGATAGGTGCAGAAGCCGCCTACGCAATGTTTGTCGAGTTCGGCACCCGCTATATGCACGCGCGTCCTTATCTATTTCCGGCAATTCAGGAAAACCTTCCAAGACTCGAACAGATAATTTCTGAGGCGATTGAAGCAGCCAAAGCGGAGGCTGGCTTAGCATGAGTTTTAGGGAAATAGCAGTAACTATCCGTGCTGTTAATCGTGCAAGTCACGAGTTTGCAAGGGTTCAGTCTGACGCTGAAGCCTTAAGCGTGCGAATGAAAAGTCTCGGAGCGGCTATTGCTGGTTTAGGAGCTACTGGAACGGCGATTGGACACGTAGCGCATCAGTTTGGCTTGTTAAATGACCAGCAGGCTCGGGTTTTCAATTCTGCCATGATGGTTATTTCTGTCATGGGCATGTTTATGCGGACAAGCTGGGGCGTCGCCATAGCGCAGAAGGTTTACGCCGCTGCTTGTTGGGTTGCAACTGCTGCTCAAAATGCTTTGAACATTAGCTATGCGGCTTTTTTGGCTTTGACAGGCGTTGGCATTGCAGTTATTATTGCGGCTGCGGCTGCCATGTGGCACTTTGCGTCTCAAATGAATGCTGCAACGGCAAGCGTTCAAAGCTTCAACGAGGCTGCCTCTGAAATGCCTACACATACTCGTAGTATCCGTCGGGCTGGGGAAGAGGAATATTTCAGGCGGGGTGTTGAATAACTCATGAGTGTTGAAATCCCCAAAGTTGCCGTTGTTTTCGGTTCTGTAACTCCTCCTCAAGGTGACGTTGTAGATTTACGAGTATATTTAGGATGCACAAAAGAGGTTAGCAGCTTTGAGGTTTTGCTTCAGAACTGGGATAAGAAGTACAGCCAAGGCGGAGCCTATCCCATAAACGTTGGCATGGACGGCCACATAGACATTGGCAGAAGCATAAATGTTCCTCAGATAATCACTTGTCGTGTTGAAAGCGTCAAGTATGAATCTACACCAACTGAAAACCATATTTGCGTTGGTGGCAGATGCTGGGGAGAGCGCCTCTTCCGCCGAGTTGTAACAAAAACCTATGAAAACAAGAAGGGCGAGGAAATAGTAAAAGACTTAATAGACTATTACGTTGGGTTAAGCCACGTCAGAAATAGCACAGAACTCATAGAAAACACGGACACCACCTATGCCAAGCTGGAATATGAAAACACACCCGTTTTTGATGTTCTAAAATACATTGCTGAATCAGCAGACAAAGCTGGTGTTATAGGTTTTGATTTTCGTGTGGCTCCAGACGCCAAGTTTGAGTTTTTCCCAAGAAACAGTGAGGCCTCGTCTATAAGTCTTAGCGAAAAAATTGAGTTTAGCGAATATCGCAAGGATATTCACAGAGTGAGAAACAAAATCGTGGTTTACGGTGTTGCAGAGAAAAGTGTTCCAGCGGATAAGGATGCTTGGACTGAAAGCCTTACGCCTTCTGATGGCAGTTGGAGTGCTGTTGCAGGCGAAGTAAGCCTTGACACGACAACTAAGATGAAGGGAAACGGGAGCATCAAAACCTACACCGCAAGTAATTACTATGCAGGCTGCAAGTTCACATTAAACACAGGTAAAGAAGTCAACGCGAACCTGCATCCACTTTTAAGTTTCTGGGTTAAACGTGACAACGCCTTCAACGGAAATTTAAACGTAATTCTTTACGACACAGCGGATAAATCCGCTTCTCACATGGTTAACATTGGACCTGACAAGTGGATTCAGCAGCAAGTTAAGGTTGGCGCTGAGAATATGGACATATGGGATGTTGAAAGCGGCTTTGATTGGACGCAGATAAAGACGGTTCGTTTTGACTGCTGGTTCACGGGCACTGGAACTGGGAGCTTTTGGGTTGACGGCTTATTCTTTGGCGGACGCAGATACAGCTCCACACAAGAGGACAGCACAAGTCAAACCAATTATGGTTTAAGGGAGCTTGTTGAAGTTGACGAAGAGCTTTACAGCGATAATGAGTGCATGTTACGGGCTAAGGCTATTCTTAACCATCTGAAAGACCCAGCAGAATACCTCACTGTTAGAAGCACAGTCATAGATTATGGAGCATCGCCTCTCTTACCAGGAGACAAGATTCATGTAACTTTGCCCAACGAGAATGTCGATACAGATTTTCGAATTTTAAGCGTTGAATACTACGTTGATGCTAAAACGCAGACGCTTGAAACGACTTTAGAGCTTGGACGAGAAACCCCATTGTTAGCTGACTATCTATATTCCCTACGCAGCAAAACAGACCACCTTAGTAGACATAAAATTGCGAAGGTGATTTAATGAGTGTTCCTTATGGAAGGTATGAAGAGGCTTTTAAGGCCATCCACAGTGCCTTGTTGCAGATTACAGCTCCGCCCAGCGGCAAAAAAATAACTAAACAAGAGTTTGTCTGGAACGCGGAAGGCACACTTGCAACATTAAAAGCCTATGATGGCACTACACTTCTTTTCACGCTTACCTTCGCTTGGAATGCTGATGGCACATTAAGGGAGGTTAGCCGCCAAGATGCCTGACAAAGCCCTCGTGATCCGCAATGATAAAGGGAAATTTAAGGATGTAGGTGATGTTTTAGCCATAGCAAGGGCTGAAGGCAAAAAGCTTTTCAAAACCAAAGAAAACGTTTTTGTTGTTAGGGTGTTTTTTGACGGTGAGGTTGGCTGGATAGCGGTTGTACGTTATCCATTAGCAGAGGCTGGTTGTTCAAAAACGCTGGTTGTAAGCAGGGGAGAAAAAGAATGAAAAATGCAAATAAAAGAGGGAATAAAACTCAAAACAGAGTGGAGAATAGACAAATTCAAGGACCTGACTGGCTTCTTCGCTCAAGCATTACCACAGGGCATATCACTTGAAGAAGCAATTGCACTGGCTGGACAAGACTATCTCGGCTCAGAAGTTTTCGAAGGTAACGTTGCCCTAAACGAAGGCCTAGGCGAGCTCATCGACATAATCTGCGGACTTGGCACACCGACGAAATGGGACAACACGAATGCAAGATTAGGCGTTGGAAACGGCACTGCAGCAGCAGACCCTACGCAGACAAGCCTGCAAGGAGCAAGCAAGACTTTCAAAGCTATGGATTCGGGCTATCCCCAAAGGTCAGCCCAAACAGCTGAGTGGCGAGCAACTTTTGGCACTGGTGACGCTAACTATGCTTGGGAAGAATTTACAGTTGTGAACGCTGCTGATGACACAGGCAAAAACCTAAACCGCAAAGTCGAAAGCAAAGGCACAAAGGCTTCAGGCGAAATTCCCTATGTTGTATAGGGGACGTCAAACGTGGACTTTGAGCCTTAAAATAACATTCAGTTAGGAGGCTAAACTTTGGTTCTAGAGCGAAGGTATTCTGCCATCACGAAGGATAAGCAGATACCACGCTCTATGTTTATGGGTATGCCTTCAGCTGAAATGACGTTTTTGCGCCACTTTTTTGATGTTGACGGAACAATAAAGCTCTCTAATGAATCTCTTGATGAGCTAACGATTAAACCGCCAGATTTTGGTATTTCCGTAACTGTTGAACTATACGAAGACGTTGAAGAGGAGATTGTAGCTTACCGTCTTTTCAAAGGAAGTTATGAAGTTTGGGTTTACTTCAAATTCAATGCTGACCCATACAGGGTTAAAATAACGATTACGGGACAATTGCCTACAGCAAGACAAATTAAATTAGCCTTTCAAGCTTTAGAGCACAAATTGAAAGAGAAAACATTTTGGAGTGGAACTTTCGACGACACGTTTACTGATGAGTTAAGAAGTGGTGTAGGATTCGATTGGAGTGATGTTAAAGGTATAAGCTTTGCGTTTGACGAGGACACGAAAACTTTAACGTTTAATGTTGATGCAGGTTTTACTTTAGACCCATCTACAGTCGGCACAAGCACAGCCGCTCACGCTACTGCTTGGAGTCATTCGCGAAAATGTTTTTATGCAAACGGTAGATATTGGGTTTTTTATTCGGATGGCTCTAACTTAGTTTATCGTACAAGCACAGATGGAATTACTTGGAGTGACGCAACAACTATTAAAACATTCGCAAATTTTCAAGGTTACCGTTTTGGAGTGTGGTTTGACGGCGCATATCTTCATTATTGTGTAAGCAGTGGTCTTTCCGGCGACGCTATCTTTTACCGAAGAGGAACACTAAATTCGGATGGAACTATAACATGGAGTGCAGATGAGCAAACAGCAGTGTCGGGTGTCTCTGGCAAGCAGTATGTGAATTTAATTATTGTGGTTGATTCAGCGGGTTATCCTTGGATTGGATATGAACTTATTGATGCTTCAGGCAAAAGAGCAGTTGTGACAAAATCTAGTGCAAACGATGGAACATGGACCACTCAAACGGGTTTTCCGTATAATCTTAGTGCTTACACGACAAATTATCTTGCTGTGGTTCTTGTGCCGCTTACGAATCAGAAGGTTTATGCATACTACGGCTGGGTTAACGTTCTTTTGTATGGTAGGTTATGGGACGGGTCTGCATGGGGCAGTCAAGAAACTATGACTTCTTCCAATTTGAAAGACTGCGACCATATGGGTGGGGCTGTAAATGAAGGAGATGATGTTCACATTGTCTTTTTGAAAGCCTCAACTTATGATATTCGATATGTGAAAAGAACTTATGGAACAGGATGGGGTTCAGAAGCTACAGTTCAATCAGCAACGACAGCAACTACATCGCCAGTTTTAGCAATCAACATGGGAAACAACGATTTATATTGTTTCTGGGCTGGAAGCCCAACAATACATCACATTTTCTATAAAAAGTGCGTTGGAGGAACATGGGACACTGACCCTACAGATTGGATAAACGAAACAACTGACCAGCTGACAGCTAATGACAGACTTTCATGTTTCTATCGAGACTACGGAAGTGCCATTGGCTTAGTTTACATGACAAAAACCGCAAGTCCATACAATGTTAGATTCGCTTATTTAACGCTTGGTGTTGTAAAGGAAATTGCAGATTCGTTGAGTTTAAGTGATGCTTTGCTATGTAACAAAGCCTTCGCGGTGTCCGATTCTGTTGGGCTTGCCGATTCGCTGTTAAAGGATTGGATGCCACAAATTAATGATGCAATTGGGCTTTCAGACGCAATTTTAAGAGATAAAACTTTTCAAATTCTTGACTTGCTTAGTTTAGCTGATGCAGTTTACAGTATTCTTACAATGGAAATTACGGACTCGATAAGCCTCATAGATTCTCTCTTAAGAGACAAGCATTTCTCAATTTCAGACTCCACAAGCCTCAGCGAACTAGTCACAGTCATAACAGAAATCACAAAAGCAGTCACCGACACGATAGGATTAAGCGAGCAGGTTTCAGCGAACAAGGCCTTACTCCTCATGGACCAGATTCAACTAACAGAAAACATCTATGTTAACAAGATCCTAACAATTTCGGATCAAATGGCCTTAGTTGAAATAGTGGAAAAAACTGTTAGTGGACTGGTGAAAACCAAAATCTTCTTGGTTATGGGCGATTTGGCTATTCAGCTTAGTGGGTGATTTTGGTTGAGGGAGAATAAGCGTAGGCGGACTGTTGTTGAAGTTCGGGAGGATTTGCATAGGGAGGTTAGGCGTTTGGCTTTGTTGAATGATCTGCGGATTTACGAGTTAGTAAATGCCATGTTGGAAGAAGCCTTGAAGGAGGAGGAAAAAATTAAAACATTGATCAAAAGGCTAAAGCTGTAGCCTTTTTATTGTTTTTGGTTTGCTTTATCTCGGTATTCTTGCGCTTTTTTCTGTGTTCGTTGTGGCTCTTCATTTGGGTTTAGCTTTTGTGGCTTATTTTCGTAGGTTTTTTGCAGTTCCTGTATGTACCATTTTCTGTCGTGATGGTAGTGTAATGCGATGATGACGCCTAAAAACATGAGGGAAAGGCCGCTTATTATTAGGCTTAAGCCTAGGACTGCTCCGGGGTTGAGGTTTGTGTGGTATGGGATGAATAGGAACCATTCTGGGTTGCCGGTTAGGGTTAGGTTTGTTAGTGTGCCGCCTATGAAGAATAGGTCTCCGGCTAGGAACATGAGGCATGCTTGGATTTCGTTTTGTCTTGATTGTTGGGCTTTTTCGTGTAGGTATTGTTTGAGGTCTAGTTCGATTTTTACGTGTGCCATCTTCACCGTTTATGTGTTGAATTTTGAACATGTACGTAAATCTTGTTGTTTACAAAATATTACGGGGAATAAGTATTTCTGATTAAGATTGTTGATGGTTGTTTGTTCTGTTTTTGGTTGTGGGAGTCTGGTTTTGGTTGGGGTGGTAGAGGTTTTAAGTTCTTATAAGGGTTGCAGCTGTATTCTATTGTTTGAAGAGGTGCGTGTTTGGCGTGGAGTCGGATGAGGAGCGTTGCGAGCGGTTGGGGCGGTTGCCGTATGAGGTGAAGGTGATGATGGCTATTGACATGACTGAGGCGATGGTGCGGATATGTACAGAAGGCATCAAGGCGCAGAATCCGGACATGACAGAGCGGGAATTGATAGAGAAGCTGAGGGAGAGAATGGAATGGAGTTAGCGATGGCGAAGGTGTGGCGTTTAGGGTTTGGAAGTTTTTTATGAGTTTGTTAAGCGTATTATGAAGGGTTTTCATGGAAGACCTACAATGAAACATAGTTTGCAATATCAATGTTTTGAACAGTTTTGCAAGGGCTAAATGCCAAAACAGGTCTGTGATATGAAAGGATTTGAAAGTCAGAGCAAAAAGTACTTCGCTGTTTTCAATTACTATGTAAGATGGAAAAAACAATTTGCAAATCAGCAATGCAGCACAGAATCTACACACTAAAGAATATATTTTTAGGCAGTCGAAACATTTATGTAAAAATCGTTGCTAAGATAAGTTTGAGGAGTCTGCTTATTAATGGTCATCAAAGAAGTATTTCCGAATCCTACCGTAAAACAAGTGATATTTCAGATTAGATTTCCTAATTTGTTTTTTATCGAGAATAAAGTAGGTGACTTGCAATTAAGAATAATGAAGGAATTTCCCAAATCATCCATGCTTTTTCGGAGACAGTTCGTCATAGTTGACGTAGGACCAAGACAAAAACTTGAAGATATTCCGATACGTTCTGACGAAGAATATGGGAAAAAAATCTGGCTATTTGAGTCTGACAAAAGATATAAGTTGAGCGTTCTAAGTGACTCATTGGACATAACTTCAGAGTATCATAAAACCTATAATCTAGGAGAATCTGATAGGTTTAGAGACATTATCAAGTTTACAGTCGATAATTTCTTGGAGGTCGTTTCGATACCGACTATTACTCGTATTGGTTTGAGATATGTCGATGAATGTCCTTTACCATCGAAAAATAATGAGACATTTAAGTCATACTACGATTCAGTCTTTCCAATTGATAGATTCAGTATTGCTGATGCTAATGAAATGTTTTTCAGAACTACAGTTAAAAAAGGCGATTTCCAACTGACGTATATGGAGTCTTTGCAAAAACCGAAAGATGAATATAAGCTAATTCTTGATTTTGATGGCTTTATGACTAATATTCCCTCTGAGAAATACTTGGAAGTGACAGACAAATTACACGAAATAATATCTGACGAATACGAAAGAACAATAAAAGAGCCAGTCTATGAATATATGCGAAGGAAGGTGACTGAAAGTGCTTAGCGATAAAGATTTCGATTATAACAAACTGAAAAATAAAGGTACTGGAAGTCACGAAGTTCCTAAAGATTACAAGATAATTGATTGTCCTTTTGATAGGTATCTAGTTACGATAAAACTAACACCTGATAATGAATTTGTAGAAATAGTAGAAGTCAAAGTCAATAAAGACTTTCTATCATACAAGCAAAAAATGCCTCCTAAAGGCTTTCATGATGTAGAAGAATTTTACAGAGAAGAATAGAGTGCCTAGCCATGTTCTATGTTAAAGTAATGGACAAGGCACTGAGATTCGGAGATGTATTACAGGGATATCCGTCAACCACTCCTATTGTTGAAGGACCAATATTGAAAGAGACTGTTGCAAGATACAATATTAACGTTGATTTACCAAAGTTCACAGTCGTAATGGATCCCTGTTGCGAAATACGTAATAAAACGGTCTCTCTGACACCACTCATCAAAGCCTCTAGAAAGTTCTTTGACAATCCGTATTTTGCCGAAGATTTAACGAGAATAAATCGAGAAATGGAGCCACAGCAAGCAGTATCACCGCTTGTATGGAAGAAACTTGGCATAGAAGAGCGACAAAGGCGGTTAGAGGTAGGACGCACATACGCCCTTCTAAATCTATTTATCTACGAAAAGCACGACCTACTTCCTCTATATACCCTACAAAGAAAAGCAAAAGAAGATGTTGTAACGAACTACTATATGATAGATTTCCGGAGCACATACAAACTATGTTGTGACAAGATAATTTCTCCAGAAGACTCTCCATTAGAATCAAAGATTTTGCAGCTATCGATTGAAACAAGAGATGAATTGCGAAAGAAGCTTGTCAATTATTATGCGAATGTTCCAGCTGAAGATAAGGTAGTTTAGAGGATTAATTGAAAAGTGTAATACAGATTCTTGGGAAAAAGGGCAAGCGAAGGATAGTTGGGTGCTACAATAAGTCAATAGATTTCAAGGTAGGTGTTTCGCCAAAAACTTAGCTAAATTTCAACCAATTTAGTTGTATCGGCATAAAACCCTATAATATAACGGCAACATGTTTTAAGAGAGTTCAAAGTTTTTATTAACAAACATTATCACAAAAGTTTTAAAAGTAGAATTCAACTCACTACAGAATACGAGGCAGTACAAAATGTCTGAAACTAAATTCGTATGCATATTCGACAACAATAAAACATGTCCAGTATGTATGGCGATAAGCATGAGGATTCCAGTTTTAGACCTTGCACGCCAAGCTTGTCCAATATGTCCGATACGTCTGAATATGCTGCCAAAATCTTCTTAACATAAAGACCAAGCACCGTGTATGTGCATTAAACTTTAATGATACAAGTCAAAATGCCAAAGAATTTGGTTTTGTTTTGTAAATTTGTGAATTGGTGAATTTCGCTCTTCTTTATATTGGCTTTTTCTCGCTCTTTTTCTCTTGAGGAATAAACGCATGAAGGAGGTTGTTAAGCAAGTTAAAGGCTTAACCCTAGGCGACCTTATCCGCGTAGAATGGTTCGACGCCAGCATAGGCAAAAGTCTAAGCGGCGGCTTAAACGGCATAGACGTCCCAGTCACAAGCTGGGGCATATTCCTAGGCGTCTTAGGCAAGAAAAACAAACACATAATCCTAGCCCAAAACAACTTCCGCTACGCAGACGGCCTATACGACATAGACTACACAGCTATTCCCACAGCATGGACACAAAACATAACAGCCATAAACAAAAACCACGTTTCGCCAACAGAAGCAAAACAACTCCTAAACAGCTTCCTCATAGGCGGAAAAACCAACATCACCCGAAACAAACGCCAAAAAAAGGTGAAAAACCATGAAAGACTTAATTAAAAAAGCCCTAACAAAAAGAACCCGCCGAGGCGAAATTCCACCAAACGACGCACTAGTGTATGGCGTAAAATTCGCAGTAGCCATAACCGCTTGCTTATCGGCTCTAGAAATCGTCCACATGATGGTGCTAAACCGATGGAACAGCGAAATCTTCTCAGCCATAACAGCCCTAACAGGCACAATCACAGGCATATTCATAACCCAAAAAACCTAGAGGATAGGGTCACTATTGGTGAAAATCAGCCGCAATACCATGATGAAAAACCGAATACAAAAACTCCGAACGGAGGTGAAAATAGACACCCAAAAACTCCGAAACGACGCCATCCAAAACCTACAAGAACTATTCACACTCGCAAAAAACCAAGCCCAAAACGAAAACATCAAACTAAAACAAAGACAAACCTGGACCCGCGTAGCCACATACATCTGCCAAGTCATAAACACAATCGCAACCCACTTCGACGAACGCCAAATAGACCAAGACCTAGAAAAACTGGAGAAACTAATAGATGAAGCA
>Ga0315306_10000735_pt1 | contig 15790 bp, 18 predicted proteins | sample TDP1_MG_FD_203803 | JGI IMG/M metagenome (GOLD analysis project Ga0315306, IMG submission 203803) | Freshwater sediment microbial communities from Lake Towuti, South Sulawesi, Indonesia - TDP1 | ecosystem: Environmental > Aquatic > Freshwater > Lake > Sediment | place: Indonesia: South Sulawesi... | reverse complement strand
AAAGACAAGAATACTCATGCTGGTAGCCGATGATGCAACTCTTAAACGGGCAAAAGAGCTAGAAAAAATTGGAATTCAAGTAAAACACTGTGCTGAGAAATGGTATCCAGTTAGAGGGACAATAGTGGATGGAAGAGAGATGGTGTTTTTGATATGGGCTACTAAGAAGAACGTGCCTAAACCAGTCTATTTTAAACCCCATTACACTACCAACCCTGGCTTGATCAAAATTTTCATAGACGCCTATGAGAAAAGGTGGCAAGAAGCAAAAGATTTGACGAAACTGCGGAAGGATTAAAAAACGATGGGGCTGCGGTCTTTTAATACAATCAAACCTAAACTGTAGGAGGAGGAAAACCGGAGTTGATAAGGAAAACAGTCATACCCTCAGCAGGCCTAGGAACAAGGCTTCTGCCAGCAACAATGGAACAACCTAAAGAAATGCTGCCCATCTTCGCGCGGGGTAATGATGGGCAGATCTACGTCAAGCCTCTCCTACAGCTAGTGTTCGAGCAACTCTACAGCGGCGGGATGAGAGAATTTTGTTTCATAACTGGAAAAACTAAGCGGGCAATCGAGGATCATTTCACCCAAAATTATGAGTTTATCACCATGTTAAAGCGGAAAAATAAAAACTATTTAGCTGAAGATCTCGAAGCCTTTTACAGGAAGCTAGATGATTCTAGAATAGTTTGGGTGAATCAACCTGAGCCCAAGGGCTTTGGGGAGGCGGTTCACCGATCACACTCATTCGTGGGAAATGAAGAATTCTTGGTGCACGCGGGCGACACGTACATTGTCACTGAGGATTGCGACCACCTTAAGCGCCTTATGAAAACCCATCAAGAAACAGGCGCTGATGCAACTCTATTGCTTCAGAAAATCGAGGACCCTAGGCAGTATGGAGTTGTTGAAGTAGAAAGACTAGGTGGTGAAATTTTTAAGGTTAACAAGGCCGTAGAGAAACCTGAAAAACCCACCTCTAAAATAGCGATAATGCCAATTTACATTTTCAAACCCATAATCTTTAAGGCATTAGAAGAAGTCCCCCCTGGTAAGGGAGGAGAGATCCAGTTAACTGATGGCATCCAGATGCTTATTGACTGGAAGCTCAAAGTTAATGCAATAGAGCTAAAGCCCGATGAAAAACGCCTAGACATCGGAAATCCTGAAACTTACTGGGATGCCATCAAATTATCATACCAGTACGCGGAGAGGTAAAAATAATCGAAACCTTATGCGGACGCTAAACTGAAAATCCGAATGAGAGTGCAAGTTTGACAAATGTGCTGATCACTGGCGGCAACGGTTTTATCGGAAGCCACCTCGCTGAGAAACTTTTGGCAAAAAACATAGAGGTCGCCCTCTTCGACACAAAGTTCGACAGAAACGCTGAGAAGATATCCTGCGAGAAAATTCTGGGAGATATACTCGACTATGAGAAAGTCGCTAAGGCCGTTGTAAAGAAGGATGTGGTTGTACACCTTGCAGCGGTGTCTCGTGTTGAGTGGGGACAGCAGGATCCAGAGAAATGCCTGCGCGTGAATATCGTAGGGACCCTGAATGTGCTAGAGGCCTTGAGTAAAAATAACCTAAAAGCAGTCATGATATTTGGTTCAAGCAGAGAAGTTTACGGAGAGCCTCAGAATTCACCAGTGACCGAGGAGCATCAGAAAAATCCAGTTTCTGTTTATGGAGTGAGTAAGTTAACGGCGGAGAAACTGTTAGCCGCATACAATTATGCCAACGATCTAAAATATGTGATTTTACGTTTCTCGAATGTATACGGATCAGAAAAGGATCTTCCCGAACGAGTCATACCAAATTTCATGCGAGCGGCTTCCAGCGGAGAACCCCTAATCGTGTATGGTGGAAGTCAGGTCCTAGACTTCACATTTATTGACGATGTAACAGATGGAGCAACGAGAGTTGTAGAAAAGGCTGCGAATGGCGATGAGACGGTGATTAACCAGGCAATCCAATTTACATCTGGAGAGGGAAAATCGATACTGGAGCTGGCTGAAATAATTAAGAAACTGTACAACTCGGATTCTAAGATTATAGTAGAGAAAAGACGAAGCTTTGACGTTTCAAATTTTATTGGAAGTTATGAGAAGGCGGAACGTCTTCTTGAATATCGCCCAAAGCATTCGCTTGCAGATGGACTGGGGATTTACAAGGAACGCTTAAGAGAGGCTGGGACGAAGGAGTAATCAATCTCGCCAGAGGAAGTAGACTTACGTTTTGGCGATCTGGTGACAAAGATTGGTCAAAGTCCTAAATCTGCCCAAGGAAAGTGTGGTTAAAGCAGTTAAACGTGGAAAAGTAGCCATTGCCGTGGTAGGATTAGGCTATGTGGGTCTACCACTAGCGACATTGTTTGCTGAAGAAGGCGCGCAGGTTATCGGATGTGACATTAACTCGGAAGTCGTTCGTTTAGTAAAAGAAGGCCGCTCACACATAGTTGAGCATGATATTAGCTGGCTTTTGCAAGAGGGAGCTAAGACACTTGATAACACATGCCCCAACTGCGGAGTTAGATTGTTCAGCTTAAAACGCGAGGCGTTTTGTCCTACTTGCGGACGGATAGCGATCATTAGCCAGCATGGTGTGCGCCTTTACGATAAACTGTCAAACGCCCATAAAATGATGGTTGGAAGACGTGTTTCACTTGAAAAACTTCTGAAAAAAGTTGTTAAAGCAGGTCGGTTAAGGGCTACTACTGATATTCCCTCCGCTGCAAAAGAAGCTGATGTTGACTTAATTTGCGTTGGAACTCCTCTCAAATCCGACAATACCCCGGACAATACGGCGCTTGTCTCAGCATGTAGTTCAGTAGGTAAGGGCTTAAAGAAGGGAGACCTAGTAATTGTGAAGAGCACGGTTTCACCAGGTACAACCGAGTCGGTTGTTAAGCCAATCCTAGAAGGCGAATCTGGATTGAAGGCTGGCGTAGATTTCGGCTTAGCTCATGTGCCTGAACGAATCAAAGAGGGCCATGCCATCTTCGAGTTTAGGACGATTCCGAGAATCGCTGGAGGAATTGACCGTAGAAGCGGGGGGGCTGCAGCCGCCGTTTTCAGCATCTTCCCAGCGCCAGTTTATGTTTTTAACAATCCACGAATTACTGAGACATCTAAGCTTTTCGAGAATATTTACCGGGATGTGAACATAGCTCTTGTCAATGAGCTTGCCATGATTTGTGAGAAAATCGGTGTCAACGTTATAGAAGCGATTAGTGCGGCGAATACGGACCCAAAGACACACCTGCTTACTCCTGGTCCAGGGGTTGGGGGCTATTGCCTTCCAAAGGATCCCTACTATCTGATTCATCCTTCGATCAACGCCGGCTATAAGCCCAGTCTGATTCCGTTAGCCCGCCAGATAAATGATGCAATGGCGAGTCATGTGGTGGAATTAGTGGAAGATGCTTTCGCTGAGATGAAGACTCCCATTAAAGGCGTGAAAATAGCGGTTCTAGGCATAAGCTTTAAGGGAAACAGCGGCGACCTACGCAACACGCCAGCAACCCCAATCATAAAGAAATTGCTGGAGTTAGGCGGAGACGTTATCGCACATGATCCTTTCGCTAGTTTTAATGAGATTAGCCAAACTTTCCCGAAGCTGAGTTGCACTAGAAAAATTGAGGAAGCCCTGAGGAATGCGAGATGCGCTGTTATCGTGACTGACCATTTAGAATATGGGCGACTTGAACCCTCTGAAATGATAAAGCTGATGGGAAAGCCTGCGGCAATTGTGGATGCTAGGCACATGATGGAGCCAGAAGAAGCAGTGCAAACTGGCTTTATCTATAGAGGAGTAGGCATACCCCAATAAATTGTTAAATAATTGTTAAATGAAGAAAGAAGATTCTTCAGATTTTAAAGCACACTAATTTTATCTACTAGCCAGCAAACGTATTTCTATAACTGGAGTGCAAACCATTGCCCTTTCCACCTGACTATCCGCCACTATTATTCAACATACTTCTCTTCATCGCGGGATTGGCAGCTTTCATTGTTACTTACTATCTGACGCCGAGAGTTATCGAGAGATTGAAAATAAGAAAAATCGTTGGAGTAGATGAGAATAAGCTAGGCAAACCTGAGATCCCATCGATGGGCGGTCCACCTATAGTCGCGGGGTACTTAGCGGGCACACTCATACTCTTAGCGACCTATCAGGATCTACTCCCTTTGATATCCGCTGCATTATCCTCGATTTTAATGATGGGATTTATGGGAACGATTGACGATTCATTGAGACTGTCTCAGAGAACTAAGATTTTCTTGCCGTTACTCGCGTCACTTCCACTGGCAGTGGCGTTAGGCAGAGACCGTACAATGCTGATTCCATTCATAGGATCAGTTCATTTTGGCATACTATACCCAGTCCTATTAGTTCCATTAGGAGTAGTAGCCGCGTCGAATCTTACGAACATGCTTGCAGGGCTTAATGGTCTTGAAGCTGGAATGGGGCTTATAGCAGTAACATCATTATTAGTCGCGTCACTACTAACTGGCAATGAGCTCTGCGCCCTTATTCTTGCTCCGATGATAGGCGCACTTCTCGCCTTCCTCAAGTACAACAAGTATCCGGCTAAAATCTTTCCAGGAAATTCAACAACCTATCTAGTTGGCACGATTATAGCTGCAGCAGTAATCTTGGGAAATTTGGAGATTATTGGTGTGCTCTGTCTTACGCCATATGTTTTAGAGTTCTTCATCAAAGCAAAGGGAGGGTTTAAGGCACAGTCATTTGGAGTTCCCAACCCTGACGGGACATTAAGTCCTCCCAACAAAAATCCCCAGTCGCTTACTCATGTGTTCATGCGCCGCGGGAAACTCACTGAGAAACAGATAGTTACGCGAATGTGGATGATGGAAATGGTGGCAGGGATAATGGCAATCCTCGTAGCTTACTCCAGTCTATACTACTTACTATTAAAATCTTGAGAAAATATACGTTCACAGACCCTTTATCCAGTTATACATGCGCTCTACGCCCTGCTCTTTAGAAACAGTGGACTTCCACCCGAAGGTTTCATAGGCTTTTCTACAGTTGGCTATGAAGCATTTCTGGTCTATTTTCCGCCAGTCCAGGTAGTTTATCTTTGATGGTTCGATGTTGAACTTCATTTTTAGAAGTTGTAATAGCTCTATAATCGAGAGGGAGTTCACCCTGTCACCGCCTATGTTGAAAGCCTGCCCTTTTGTCTTGTTTATGTTATGAATAGCTACTTCAAATGCTCTAACTAAATCTGAAACATGAAGTACGCCTCTAACTTGCTTACCATCCCCAAAGATATTGATTGATTCTTGGTGTAATGCTCTATTTAGAATCCAGCCAACCCAACCATGAACCTCGGTAGTGTACTGAAGCTCACCGTAGGTAGCGGACATCCTAAAAACAAAGGTCTTCATCCCAAAAGTCCTAGCATATTCTCGAAAATATAGATCGCCAACCGCCTTCGAACACCCGTATGGCCCTCCGATAGCCATCGGGTGGTCTTCAGTAATTCCCTCATAATATTTCGATTCTGGCGAGTAATCCCATCTCGTTTCCTTCTCAACTAGGGGGACATCATCCAATGTTCCGTAGACCTTGTTCGTTGAAGTATAGCTCATAACGGGATCGAGAGCCGCAAGCCTCGCCGCCTCTAACACGTTGAAGCTCCCTAACGCGTTTACCTCAAAATCAAACTTCGGATCCGTAAGAGAGGACGCCATCGCAACTTGTGCGGCAGTATGGATAACTACATTCACATCTTTCATGGCTTTTTTAAGGACTTCTAAATTCCGAATATCTTCCTTATACAGTACAGCCTGACCTTTATCAAAAGCGCCTTCGTATTTCTTTGTCAGGTAGGCATGGTTCTTTACCGCACCCCCAGTTTGATCGGATAAATCATCGTATAGAACAACATCATAGCCTTTTTCTAGGAAGTTTATCGCTAAGTTAGAGCCTACGAAGCCTAATCCCCCGGTGATTAAAATGCGGCTCGTGTTAAGTCCCTCTTTTCTTTATTTTACTTTGAATGGTTCTAACAAAAAGCTTTGCTTAGTGGATCGATGTGCTCTTTTGGAACGCCTTCTTCCATAGGCAAAAATTACTAGGCATAAAATCGAGGTTACTGCTGAAGGCATAGGGTCGAACACGGAGACTAGGTCAACCGCATAGGCATTCCAACTTAGCGGCCAGAACAAGTAAATCCCGTAGCCGACACGTGCTTTCTGGAGCGTGTCAAGAAATAAGTGGAAACCCCCTCCTGAGAACAATGAGAGGATTGTGCGTGAGGAACTATTTACAAAGAGTGCGGAAGCAATAAATGACAGAAGAAAGACGCCGACTATAGTATGACTAGGTTTCAGGAAAGCGTCTATTAGCTTGGAGTAGAAGGGGACTATAAAAAGTTGGAAAGGATACCCTAGCCATCTCACCAGATCGGGGAGTACGCACCCAATTAAAAACGGGATTTTCTCCACCTTCTTGGTCTTTGATACAAGCCATCCTAATCCAAGATGTGTAGTCCAGTCAACCATGTTGCGTTTCACGTCTCCAGTTTTTTACAATGTAGAAGAGATAAACAACGCCTGGGATAGAATAAGCAACTTTGGCGACATAGCCCATCAGCCCATTCTCTCCTTGGATTAGCGGAGGATAATTATTGATGCCTAAGGCAGAGTATGTGCACAATGCAATGAAAAGCAAAGCTGCTCCCACGCTGATAGCACTTATTCTCAAAGGTGTACCTCGTTTGCGAAGTTACCTAAAGTATCCCTTTTTACTATTTTAAGTTCACTTATGTTTGTATGATAAATTCTCACCATGCATAGGCATATACTTAATCCGTCAAGATTGTTTCAAGAATAGTTCGAGTAGGATCTTTCAGACTTCCAATAAAAACGAAAGAGGGTTTGCGATCTACTGAAATAATGTTAGCTATTTCTCGTGGGGTTATACTGAAAAACGCTGCGCCTGATGATAGCAGTTTCTTATTTATTGTCACCAGATCGCCTGTATAGCATATAATGGTGGGTTTTCTTAGCAGTATAGCTTCCCTAGCCATCGTATCACCAGCGCACACTACCCAATCCGAGTAGTATATCAGGCTTAATGTGTCTAAAGGTCCTTCTGGGATTATGAGCTTCTTCATAAAGCGTTTGAGATAACTGCGCTGATAGTCGTATCGAGGGATTAAAACTATCTTTGAATCAGGATCATTTTTTAAAATTTCTTTACATGCTGAAACCAGTATCTGGAAATTTTTTTGAACGTTTTTCGAGTAGGCGGCAAGACCTGGTTCCGGTCTAACCACTATGAGCCTAGAATCGTTTGAAATACCTAGTTTTTCTAGGATGCGTTTGTTTGGTTTGAATTTTCTAAGATACGTCTGCTCTTTCAGTCCAGGTGCTGAGATTATTTCTTTTGAAAAGAAGAGATAGCTTTCTATCATGCTCTTCGGAATAAGATTCGGCGCAATTATTCTATCAGCAAAATTATAGCCTAAATAACACTGGATTTTAGCTTTTTCATTATCAGTGAAAAGCACCGACCTGATCCCTAACAATTTTGAGGCTAACGTAGCACTTACTGACTCAACAGAAAAGAGCCTATTTATCCCACGGGGAATCTTGCTGACTAGGTTGGCAGTTCTAAGATTGGTCTTAATGGCTTTAGAGACCAGATTTTTTCCATGCCCTTCAACCAAAATATAGTCTTTGAAGTTGAGGAGCTTTAAAACTGGAATAGAGTTCTCACGGGCTGTAACAAATATTCTGTGCCCTCTTTTAGCTAATTCTACTCCTATCGCATGCAAGAATCTAGCCTCAGCCGGATTGGCTATGTCCAACCAAATCTTCATCAAATCACCTAGAGGAGGCTAAAGTTAGCTGAACGAAACACGTATGTACCATCTCATTTAAAAGTGAATTTCTCAGAAACGATGCTATGTGTAGCTGAATAAAAAGATAAAGGACTGAACTCAGTTGAAAAAACTAATCAGCGAAAAGGGCTTATTTGTAGTTTTTCTTTGCCTTTTAGCGACCGTATTATTTGTGTTGCCAATTTTAAACATATTTCCAAACATAAATTCATTGATATCTGAAGTTTACGCCACATTGATTCAAACCGCTTTCTTTGGATTTTCCATTTTTGTCAGCGGCTATATAACATCGGTTCTACTAATTCCAAAGGCAAATACTTCAGAGAGACTGTTGCTCTCTACGGGGTTAAGCTTAGGCTTTACACTGATTACCATACTGTTCGTAAGCCTCTTTCAATCTATTCTTCAGATTCCACCACAAATTAACTACTACTCGGTGCTTGCAATTTTCATCGCGCTTTGTCTTGCAGTTATGCCGAAAAATGCTGAATAGAGCAAACAATAGCCATACTAAAATAAATCCACGTTAGAGGAGAATAGTCAGAACTACATGCGTGAAATCCAATGAAGCTCTGCTACGTTGCGACAGATGTTAGAATCCCATACTATTCAGGTTCAGCCACGCATGTAATGGAAGTTTCAAAGGAGTTGACCAGACTTGGAAACACCGTATTCGTGGTAATCCGGTTGGACCACCCCCGACAAAAAAGACTTGAAGAAATTGAGGGAATAAAGATTTTTAGAATGCCGAGACTTCCTATTTCATATGCATCACGTGATTTAGCTTCAAAGAAAAGACATGATATTCCCAGTTCATTTTTAGAGAGGCTTTACAGATTTTATCTTGGTTTCATCCACATTTTTTATGCCACAGCCTTTGTACTTCACCTGATTCGCAAATATGATATTGAGGTAGTTATGGAAAGAGGGTCTTCATTAGGTTGCGGGACGTTTGCTGGGCTACTCACTGGAAGCCCAGTAGTTTTAGAATTAAACGACCCAGTCTACAACAGACTGTCCCTAAGAATAGCCCGAAAAATAGTAACGACAAGCAAGAAGCTGATCCCAGCTAGATTCAGAAACAAAGCCAAACTAGTAACTTGGGGAGTGAACACAGCAATGTTCAATCCTAAAGTTTCTGGCGATAAGATTAGGAAACGATTTGGTATTGAGGATAGGCAGATAGTGCTCTTTGTCGGGAGCTTTGCTGGTTGGCATGGGTTAGACGATTTAATTCAGGCGAGTAAAATCGTCCTTAATGAGAAACCTGATGTTAAATTCCTAATTGTGGGAGGTGGTAAAAAACATCCTAACTATAGGCACGTGATTGAAGAGGTTAAAAACCTAAACCTGACTAAAAATTTCATTTTTGCTGGCACAGTAGATTATCAAGAAATTCCAAAATTCATAGCGGCATCGGATGTGACAGCAGCTCCATACAATCCTAAAAGAAGCGAATATCTAAGGAAATACGGCTTCTTCTACTCACCTCTGAAAATTTTTGAGTATATGGCTGTTGGAAAGCCGATTGTGGCTTCGCGGATTGAAAATATCTCAGACATCATTGAAGACGGAGTTACGGGACTGCTCTTTGATGCTGGAGATACAGAAGCACTCGCTCAAGCCATCGTAAAACTACTTGATTCAAAAAGCCTAGCAAAGCGGCTAGGTCGTAATGCTTATCTCGACTCCAGAAACTACTCATGGCAGAGGCACTGCAAGATGCTTAATGATCTTCTAGAAGAATTGACTAGGGAGCGTTAAATGTAAGTCTTGAAAATAGCCCAGGTCAGCTTCAACTTCTATCCCCGTATGCTCGGCGGATTAGAGTGGTACATCTACAACATATCTAGGCATCTAATCGCTCGTGGGCATGAGGTTCACGTATTTGTAGCGAAGTCGCATGGAGAATCCCTGCCAGATGAAGAAGTCATTGAGGGAATCAACGTGCACAGACTCCCTCTCTACTTGGATGTAGCATACAGAGTCAAAATAATGAAGGGATTAGTACTCCTCCTCGCAACAGGAGGCTTTGACATTATACACACCTATGACTACGCAGCATACCATTCAGCCGCTTCTATCTTCGTTAAAAGAATTTGCAAAATTCCAGTAGTATTAACGGTCATGGATGTACACTCACTGATCCCTCGCCGACTTTGGAAAAGACTTGCTTTATCCTTTTTTGAAAAAGGCTTCGCGAGATTTGTATTGAACTCTGTTGATAAGATCTTGGTGAGAGCCAATGAGCTTAGACCTGAGCTTAGAAAGATTGGAGTGGACGGAAATAAAATCTTGATTACGCCCTCAGGGATCGATGGGCGCGCCCTTAAGCTCACCAGTGGAAGCCCATTCAGGTCAAGATATGGTATCTCTGGGAAGTTGATTTTATTCACGGGAAGAATACACCCCATCAAGGGATTAGGTACATTAGTCCTAGCCATGCCGATGGTTTTAGCTAGATTTCATGATGCAAAACTGGTGATAGCCGGTCCAGATCAAGTTGGATATAAAAAGACGCTGGTTAAACTTGCGGAAGAACTGGGAGTGAAAGATTCGTTGTTATTCTTGGAGCCGATAGAAGACTTTGATAAGAAGATGCAGGCTTATGCTGCGTGTGATCTTTTTGTTCTACCCTCTCTTTTTGAGGGGACCAGCCAAGCAATTTTTGACGCTATGTCCCAAGGAAAACCCATAGTGGCTTCGAGGCGAGGGGGAATTCCATCTCAGATAGCAGACGGTATGGAAGGCTTACTAATCGATCCAAACGACCCGAATACCTTGGCAGACTCGATCATTAAGCTTCTCTCAGATCGAAAACTTGCAAAACGGCTAGGAGAAAATGCGAGGAAAAAGGCATGTTTATTCACTTATGACATACTCATTAAACAGATAGAAGGGATTTACGAGAATCTAACTACCAGTTAGTCTCTCATAAATCGCCAGATACTCTTTTATGATTATATCCCAATCGAAAACTGTCTTAGCTCTTTTTAAAGCGTTTCCCCCAAGCCTATTTCTCAGTGCTTCGTCTAAAGCTAGGTCCATAAGCCGAGCAGATAGACCGTCGACATCATTAGGGTTAACTAAAAAGCCAACTTTCCCATACGCGATTGTCTCCAGCATACCACTCACTTTGGTGCCTATTACTGGTTTTCCACATGCCATAGCCTCTAATACAGCAATTCCAAATGGCTCAACTAAGCTTGGCAGGCAGAAAATATCGCAGTTTGCGTAGATCGACGGCATAACATCATTTGGATAAGCCTCATCTATTAGGAAGACATCGTTCTGCAGCTTCAACCCCTCGATCAGCCGCGTAAAATTTTCTTTCAGGAAACCTCGGCCTACAATTAGCAGTTTTACGTTTTCAAGCATTTGCCTAACCCTTTTGAAAGCCTCTATCAATAGACGCTGCCCCTTGTAGGGATGAAGCCTTCCAACATTCAGTATGACTATGTCACTGCTCTTTATTCCTAGGCGTACGCGCAGGTCGCTGTTTCTCAGCGGCTTGAACAGCTTAGTGTCTACACCTACAGGGATTACCTTAATTTTCTCTTGGGCTAGCCCTCTTTCCATGAGGTAATCTTTTGCAGCAGTAGAATGAGCTGTCACAGCGTTCGCTTGGTTTCTAACGGTCGAGGCACATTCACTGTCAAAAAAGTTAAAAAAAGCCCTAAGCCTACCGGGTGGATAGTAACGCTCTTCAGACAGTATAAACGGGATTCTCTTAGACCTTGCTGCTAAAAAACTTAGAAAGGTGCCTATCTGCCAGTCTTCATGAGCATGAACCAGATCATAGCCGCCTTGTTTGATTTCCCTGTAAATCGAGGGGTATAGGGGGTTTTCTACAAAATCCGCTATGGTTTTTAACCGTTTTAATTTGAAGTCTTCGACTTCTTTCGTTTCCACGCCGCGTAAAGTCCATCTAGCCCGCTTGTGCCCAACGTCAGAAGTATACAAAGTGACATCGTGCCCTTTTTCACCCAACTTTTTGCAGAGGTAGTATTCATTGCTCCGTATAAATGGAGAGAAATAGTTGACTACAACAGCCACTTTCATGCCGATCCTCACATAGCTCGAATATTTCCAGTTCTAAGCTGTTCTTTATGCCACTCAATATACTTGTTTAAGCCTTCTTCCAGATCTACCTTAGGCGCGTACTCAAGCACCTGCTTCGCCTTACGTACGTCTGCGAAAGTGTGTGGAAAGTCACCAGCATAACTCGGCTTGTATATGGGTGAAATGTTTTCTTTTCCTATTAGGTTTGCAATGAGCTGGAAAACTTTATTGATGCTTGTTTGCCGTCCATATCCGATATTAAATACCTGTCCAGCTGACTCTTCCCTCTCAGCGGCAAGAATAGTTGCCTCAACCACGTCGCCCACAAATGTAAAGTCGCGGGTCTGCGATCCGTCACCATAAATCACTGGCGGTTTTCCTTCAAAGAGAGCAGTCGCAAATTTTCGAGTAACTTGATCAGGTCTTTGTCGGGGACCATAAACTGAAAAATAGCGGAGAGACGCTGTTGGAAGATTGTACACGTGATAAAAGACTTGACAATGTTTTTCGGCTGCAAGTTTGCTTACGGCGTAGGGGGAAGTGGGATTTGTTGGATGATCCTCATCCAATGGTAAACGTTCAGGGACTCCATATACAGATGATGATGAGGCATAAACTACTTTCTTAACCCCTCTTTCTTTTGCAGCTTTAAGGACGTTAAATGTTCCAGTGGCATTCACTTGATGGGCTTTCTCAGGATTTTCAATCGAATACCTAACACCAGGCTGAGCGGCTTCATGAAAGACCACTTCCACTCCTTGCATGACACTGCTAAGGGCATCATAGTCCAGAATGTCCCCATTGACAAGCTTGAAAGCCGGATCGTTTTTATGGTGGACGATGTTCAATTCTTTTCCTTCATAAAATGGGTCGAAGTTGTCGTATACGATTACCGTGTTACCCATCTTGAGCAAGCGGTCAACTAAATGCGACCCTATAAAACCCGCACCCCCAGTGACTAAAATTTTTCTGCCCTCTAATTGCAATGTTACCACGCCTTTCTTGATTCCTAGGATGACCTACATGCTTTCCTCTAAGAAACTGCGAAGTTTCTTCATTTTTTCGTCTGGAATGGGGTTAACTACTTTTATCCAGTTTATCTTGCCGAAATGTTCCACATCGAGCGTGTAGATGATCCTAATCTGATTTACCTCCATCAGGTGTAGGATGTAACCGTCCCAAGCATCCACATCGTATTTCTCAGTGTTTTCAAAGGAGTTCTCAACACTGTTCTTGCCAATATGCCAGTACCAACTGATCCTTTGAGACAAGAGCAGATTTCGAAGAAGATCATTTGCTTCTTTGGATTTGACACCGTAAAACCTCGTTAAAATATAGTGAGCGCCAAAAACCACGGTATATGGAATGAGGGCTCGGATTCTACCTCTAACCGCATCTTCTATAACTTCTAGGCAATAGTCTGTAGCAGGGTTCCTAGACAACCCGACTGCTAGGATTCCAACATCAATCACGGCGTCAGCCCTAACTTCCTTCTCACCCATTTGTCCATCATCCGCTTCTTCAGGTCAACGGGAACCACTTTCGAGGGAACCACTCTAATCTCCACTAGATGATTTTTAAGGTGCTCCATAATCTCGTCAGGGGTCTTTACCTCTCGAATAGGTTTAACCGTAATAACCCCACCTTCTAAGGCCCATTCAACCTCCTCTCCCTCACGGATCCCAAGCTTTTCCCTTATCTCCACTGGAATTACAGTTCTTCCTTGAGAGGAGATCTTGGTCTTACTGGTCATAGAATATCTGGAATGGAAGGTGGAATACCATTTAATAAACATTGCCCACTCTCCCTATCCTCAACCACATCTTCTAACCACCTCATCTTTCCAGATCACGCTTCATTGAACCTACCAAAACAGACGAAATGGTGAGAGACTGGTTTACAAAACATTGGGGATTGTCTAAACAACTGAGTATGAATAAGCATTAAATCATGCTATATATGTGGTAAAGAATGGAAGGGGGATGTGACCAAGGCTGATCGGGATGAGAGAGGAAGCTAAATGGTGGATAGATGATGCCTATAGGTCATTTGAAATAGCTAGAGAAAACTACACCAGAGGATTCTATGAGGTAACGGTTTTCTACTGTCAACAAACATTAGAAAAACTTTTCAAAGGAAGCATAATCGCTTTGAAAAAAGGTAGACCGATAAAAACACATAAGTTGATCAGACTGTATAACAAAGTGGCACAAATCGTCCCTTTAAGTGATGATTTGACTGATTTTCTGCACATAGTCTCACCATACTATTTCACATCAAGATATCCTGATATTGCCATGGGGTTACCTATTGAAGTTATAACCAAAGACTTTGCTGTAGATTGCATTAAGAAAACAGGGAGAATTTTGCAATGCTTCAAGAAAAAACTATCGAAAGAGAAGTAATTAAGTATCTAGAAAACTTGCCTGTAAAAGTGAGTAGGGCAATACTATTCGGTTCAAGTGTGAGAGGAGACAGGTTAGTTGATAGTGACATTGATTTGATAGTTATCTCCGAGGATTTCAAGCATATGAATTTTCCCAAACGATTCTTGATTTTACAGAAAAATTGTCCGTTAAAACTGACGCTAGATGTTTTTGGTTTCACAGAGGATGAGTTTAACAAACTGAAGAGAAAAAGTATTGTTTTACAGGAGGCAGTTAAGTATGGTAAGGTGTTATGTTACGAGAAGCGGGGCTGATGATAATTTCGGAAGCCCATGCGAAGGTGGGATAGTTCACGATTTGGAAAAAAGTGGACTCCGAAATTCCAGCTATTTCACTGATGGCCCACCCGAACCTTAATATGTGAAACTTGTCTGAACAGTTGCCAAATCTTCTTTTTCAATAGTTCGTAAACGGAAAAAAGAAAACATAGGCGCTTCGGCTTTTCCCTCTCTTCCGGAAGGGGACTTCCCGCCGATAGGTTAAATGTACCAAGGGCTATTATATGGGCCAAGTAAGCGGTTCCCGCTCTAACCTTTCAGTTTTCTCCCCAAGAACTCATTAGCAAACGCGTATGTGTAACCAGCTTTCTCTATACTTTCATCAGCATGTGTTTTGTCGTAGAAATTTGATGGAATAAACATCTTGTCTCCGCTCACGAAGGGGTATCTCGTCTTGCTGATTTGAGGTAGCAATTCAGCCGTGAATTTCAAAACTTTCTCAAAGCCTTCTTTGAGTTCTGGCTTCACAGACCTCGCTAGACGCCGTAGAATTAGGTGGTTCGCATGTCGCTTGCTTGGAGTTGCGCCTATGCGAAGTATGATGGATGATGTAGCATTTTCAATGCACATTATGCAGTGAAACACTGAATCAAAGTATTTCCCTGCGTTAGCGACGATCTTCGCTGTCTCTAAGTGCTCCCTCGCGTTTTCCATATAGACCTCAATTCTTTCTTCACCCATACGTCCACCTCTTCATCATAGACCCACTCACGCCTTACATCCATTTCAACGGTTTTTAGAATACTGGCAACTCCGCCCCTGTCAAAGAGAATGGCGTATCCTTCCATAATGCCAAAAAGTAATGGCGGTTTTATTCGAATGGCGGTTAAAAGTTCTTGGAAGGTCACAATGACCGCCTCTATCTGCACGTTAAATTGAAACATGAGTTGAGAAATCACATCACCCAAAGTGACAGCCCTCTCCGTCACGATCAGTAGATCTATGTCGCTTTCCTTCTTCTCCCTAGCCTTCGCCACGCTTCCAAATAGAACGACGGCGATAACCTCTCTATTCTTGGCTAACTCAAATGCGATTAACCTAGCTATGCTCCCTAAATTTTCAGCCACCAGTTCTTGAAGCTTCAGATGGTTCAAGCGGTACCGTTTATCTAAGCTCTG
>Ga0315306_10000731_pt1 | contig 15817 bp, 12 predicted proteins | sample TDP1_MG_FD_203803 | JGI IMG/M metagenome (GOLD analysis project Ga0315306, IMG submission 203803) | Freshwater sediment microbial communities from Lake Towuti, South Sulawesi, Indonesia - TDP1 | ecosystem: Environmental > Aquatic > Freshwater > Lake > Sediment | place: Indonesia: South Sulawesi... | reverse complement strand
TGAGGGGATCCTGTTCAGGCTGGCAGCCCAGCTCGAGGAAGCTCGTCCGTGGGCAGGCCGACGTCCGCCTGTGTCAGCCTGAGCCAATGACACTGAAGCGGATAAATGTTACCCGATGCGAGCAGACAATTGTCTCGTGTCGATAGGCACCGGCTCGTCCCCGGATGTAGACTCCCACGTTGGTGGCAGTTAGTACCTTTGAGAGCTAGTTCTAGGTTTCAGCAGTTGACGTTGGAGTAACAAAGTGGTATAAAATGTTCACCTTCGAAATGGCAACGAGACATGCTTTTCACTCCCTGAACGAACACACGCGTGTGATGCAACACCCGTGCAGTCGCGTGCCGGGCGTGCTTGTTCAGAGGTTAGAATACCACGATTGGAGGTCTGAAAATGGCTATCTTCCCGTCAAGAGAATGGATAGAGGAAGTGTTTAAGGTCGCGGAGAGAAGCGAGAAGTACAAAGAAGCGTCAAAGGATTGGGAAGGTGATTTCCTGTGTGTCATCGAGTGCGATGGTGATTTTCTGAAGGATCTGAGCAGGAAAGAGGTGATGGAAGGTTTCATGAGCTTCCTAGACATGATGCCCAAGGAGAGCCGAAGGAAGTACAAAGGCTCTCCTATGGGCGATTTCATGGAAAAGAGGCTGGGCATATCGTTGGATGCTGCCCTGAAGGGGGTGGATATGAACAGACTGGTGGCAAAAATCTCAAAGCTATCCGCCGAGGATTTGAGCGGTGCGGCCTTGTATTTCTGGGCGGATTTCTGGCATGGCAGCATCAGAAACATGACGGGTGCGGCTCCGGGTGAGCACGAGGATGCCGCTTTCAAGCTCTCCGGGAAGTACAGCTCCTGGAAGCTATTGGTTTCTGGGCAGCAGGATACCATGAGACTGGTAATGAGCAACCGATTGCAGCTTGAAGGTGATATGCAGTATATGATGAAGCGGATGAAAGCAGTGGTAGCGTTAACGAAAGAGGTGCTGGCTGGAGTTCCGATCGACTAGTTTGACTGAGCGATAGAAAATGAGCTCACTCTGAACGTGAGAAGGGAGCCGGATGTACTTTGAAATAGACCCGCAAATCGCAGAGGACAAGGGGCTCTCATTGTTGAAACAGGAAACACATAGATTCGCCGAAGAGGTAGTGAGGCCTGCTGCTGCGGCATTGGACAAGATGTCTGACCCAGCCGAGGTGATAGCGGAAGACTCATCATACTGGGACGTCCTAAAACAGATGAAGAGGTTGGGGTACCATAGGATCTTCATAGACCCGAATTATGGTGGACTGGGCATAAGTGCAACGGAAGCTCACATAATCTTGGAAGAGCTCGGCTGGGGAAGTGTGGGGCTGACGACGGCGATAGGCGTGGACCAGGTCCCGCCCGCAATGGCTTCGATATTCGGCATGGGGGATGTCATTGAGAAAGTGGTGAAGCCCTTTGTAGAAGATACGGAAGCCAAATACCACAGCTGTTGGGGCATGACCGAGCCTGAGTGCGGCTCAGATTACGTCTTTCTTTGCGAAGAGAGCTTTCGTCCTCATGTACGAGAGCTCCATCCTGGCCAAGTAAAGGCTGTGAAGGATGGCGATGGATGGATCATCAACGGGCCCAAGTCCAGGTGGATATCTTCCGCGCCCGCAGCTACACATGTAGGCCTCCATGTTACACTGCCGCCTCATGATTGCCTATCGAACGGGGCGTTCTGCATTGTCCCGCTGGATCAAGAGGGCGTGACCAAGGGGAAGCCAATCAACAAGCTTGGCTTAAGGGACTCACCGCAAGGTGATCTCGTTCTCGATAACGTACGTATTCCGGATGACTATATGATCATCAGGCCACCTTTTTATGAATACCGAGTAGGCCAGATAATCTGCGTCACGAGCTGTTTCATGGGGGCTGTATTTACCGGCCTGGCCCGGGCTGCCTTTGAGGCGGCTCTGAAGTACTCCAAGGACAGGGTACAGGGGGGCAAATCGCTATGCGAGCACCAGTCAGTCAAGCAAAAACTCTACAAGATGTTCGAAATGGTTGAGAGCTCGAGATGCTACACGAGAAAGGTGATGGAGCATGTCTGGAGCAAGACCTACATCGAGAAAACCTTCGATGCTTCTTCCAGACATGCCCTCTCTGCACAGATTTTTGCCACCAATACTGCCTTCGAGGTAGCTCATGAGGCCCTGCAGCTGCACGGTGGATACGGTCTCACCAAGGACTGCCTGGTTGAAAAGCTCTTCAGGGATGCACGGGCTTCATTGATCATGGACGGAGCCAACGACATCTTAAGCCTTGCAGCGGCATATAACATAATCGATGAGTATCAGGGGTGACTCCCCACAGGTTCCCGGATGGGAGAAGATAGTACACAAGGAGGTGTAACAAGATGGCTCTGAAGGTAGGCATGTCTACTCCTTTCGATGCTCCACTCTATGATTTCAACCGCGAAAGGGGTATAGAGTACAGGAATTGCGACGCGCTGGCAGCCGTTTTTCTGATCGATGGAAGGGTCGACAATATTCTGCCGGAAGGGATTGAGCCGCACAGTGACCCTCCCCAGGGCGCAATCTGGATAGCCAGGTATCCTTTCAGCACAGTAGGAACATACAATGAGCACATATCAATCATCATAGTGAAAGACATCCATGGAGATATGGGATACTATATCCCCTATATCTATGTAACAAATGATGCTGCTATGGCTGCCGGAAGGGAACTCGCGGGAGCGCCGAAGAAGATGGCGGACATAAGTCTGAAAACTGAATATGATCTTATACAAGGGACCTTGGAGAGGCCGTCAGGCAAAAGGCTGATCACCTTTACCTTTAAGCCTGTGGAGCGGGCAGGGGGCAGTGTAGTAGATGCGTATATCCCAGATCCGATACCCCTGCTGTCCGTCAGGCATGTCCCTTTTGTGAAGAATCCAAGCGGGGGGCCTACGTATCTTACGCAGTTGATAAGCTGGTATGCAGAGGTGGACTTCCACAAGGATCCCAAGGGGGAGAAAGCGGTGTGGATGGGACCTGCATCTATTACATATGACTCGCCCTCTCTATCTGACCCTGTCCACAAACTCAAGATCGATGAGGTATTGGCTGGTCTCTATTTCCAGTTCGACATGAAGCTAAACGTCAAAGAAGTGCAGAAAGAATACTGACGATCTTGCGCTTGTCTCGACAAGCACCCATCCATCCTGATATTGCTGATTTGACTCAACTGCCTCTCTCTATGCCTACTATACCAGGCAGCAGTGGTCTCAGAAGCCGCACGGGGTAACAAAGGCAAGGGCTGTCGCATAGGGAGTGCACTGGACGATTGTTTAGCCAGGCATACGACCTGCTCAGTTCTTGTTGTCCGTCAAGTGAATACAACATGACCGGTCGTCATGGGCCGAATCGCCTATCCATGCACGGAGCACAGGCCATCAGCTAAACAATCCTCGGTTGTTAAGATATGACATAATCATTGGACGTTGCCCCATTTCCAGAGGAGCCCACCGATGAAGAAACCTCCTTTTCCCTCTAAGCACATTTCTTTAGCAACTCCTTCGTGAGAGGCAGGAACCTGGTTCCCCAGCCGGCAGCTACGATTAACGCTTTTCTGACTTTCATACTCTTCCTCCTATTGCCGCCGGTTTACTCTCTCTGGAGCCATATCCACCCGGATGACGCAACATCCATTTCCAAGCGCTTTCAATGATAGCCTCCAACTCAAATTTCGGTGTCCAGCCCATTTCCGTTCTTGCCAGGTCTGAACTTGCCACCAATATTCCTGGGTCACCGGCACGTCGGCTGCAGAATTTCACATGGATATCAGCGCCGGTAAGTCTCCTCGCAGTTTCGATGACTTCTAGCACTGAATAACCGTTCCCATTACCCAGATTGTAAGCCTTCGCTCTCAAGCCGTCGAGCTTTTCCAAGGCCATAAAGTGGGCCTTGGCTATGTCCGCCACATGGATGTAGTCCCGAATACAGCTTCCATCCTTCGTAGAATAGTCGGTGCCGAATACGGGAACTGAACTGGATCCATTAAGGGCAGCCCGCAGAATATTGGGGATGAGATGAGTTTCAGGATGATGCGCCTCGCCTGACAACAGTGTGGCACCGGCGGCATTGAAATAGCGCAAGGAAATATATTGCAGATCATAGGCTAGGCCATACCATTCCAGTATCCTCTCGAACGTGAGCTTGGAATCACCATAAGCATTCACGGGGCTTTTCGGATGGTCTTCTGGTATCGGTATAGTCTCCGGGTTTCCGTAGACGGCAGCGCTTGAGGAAAAGACGAATTTACGTACACCATTTTTCAACATGGTATTGAGCAGAACTAGGCCGTTAGCGACATTGTTCTGGAAGAACTTACCGGGATCCGTCATAGATTCTCCAACTAGGCTGTCCGCGGCCAGATGCATAACGGCTGTGATACCGAATTGCTGCAAGATATGTTCCAAGGTGGTGGTGTCACCGATATCAGCCAATACAAAGTTAGCCTTTGCGGGGATTGCATCGCGATGCCCTTGCTGTAGATTATCAAGCACGATAACGTGGCAGCCGTTATCTACAAGTTCTTCTGCAACCGCACTCCCGATATATCCTGCGCCACCGGTAACCAGAACATTCATACCTTTTCTCCATTCCTCAACGGTCGAGAGCCGCCGTGTGTGACTTAGTGATAAGGCGTTCCTCGCACAATTCCAGCAGGGCTTCGGTGAAATTGCTGCGCTCTTTCGCCTGCGTGCTTAAGTAGATATGCCGTACCAGAGTCAGCAAGGCATAGGTGCGCATCGAGAGATAGGCTTTAACATCGTATAGTTCGGCAAACCTCTCCTCCATTGCCCTCTCGATGGGCGCCAATGCCTCATGATCTCCCAACGACCGTAGTGCGTATTCGGTAAGATGAGCAATGAAATTGCCAGTATCCAGCCCTGGATCCGCTTTACAGTAGAGATCAAAATCTAACAGATAAAGACGGGAACCATCCACTATCACATGATCGAAATAGAAATCACGGTGACTGCAGACGGGCTCGCATTGTGGCAGAGTCTTGGCTAAATGGTCACAATTATGCGCGATCTGTTCAATACGCTTGGACCATTCAGGCCTCATCCGGCTAACTTCAGATAGATGCCTGTGCAAAATATCGAGTTCATGAGTAATCGTGTGTTGTTTTCGCCGGGGATTTACCTCTGCATGTTGTAGCTTATGGGTTGCCTCGACTACCCGTTTGGCAAGCATAATTCCTTCAGGTTCAGCAAATAGCTGTATTGCTGGCCTGCCTGGGGCCTTTCTTTGCAGCCACATCCTGTACTCCGGTATGATGCCGATGGGCTCCGGCACCATGATCCCGTCAGGAGCACCCGTGCTAAAACCTTGGTGCCACAATGATTTGACGCAGGAATATGTGGAGATGTCGGTTCCCCACATCCGCACCTTCCCCACTAGCGTGGTAAATTCAGCCTTAGCACTGGCGGGCCCAAGCTCGACATCATACTCAATGATGCAACGCCTTCCAGGTTTGTAGCGCGCTACACGGATAGCTCGTATATCAACTTGCGCTTGTCCCGCGCCGGGGGCTCCAAGGAGGCACTCTCTAAGCCGTATCTCCGCGTCGGCAGGATTCAGAGCCCTGGCCAGAAACGGCTGCTCTGATAAGCCGAAAGGGTCAATCACAGGTACGTTTCTGCTTGACCTGGTGACTGAACGTGAATGAATTCTGGTTTTGTTTTTCTGGAGCATGTCCCAGGCACCCTCGAGAACTGATTCTGTAAGTTGAGGCCAGTTATCCCCGTATTCTCCAAATCTGACGACACTCTTGTGGAGGTCAGTGGCAATCCGCAGGAGTCCGATTGCCGTATATAGTTCAATATTTGTCGGTATATTCCTGGCGACGCTTTCATATCCCTGCAGCAAGGCGTCTTTCAAGGAATCAACCCAAGTTCGCGATATGACACCATTTAAGCTATCTTTCTTCAGATGAGCCAGGAAGAGTCCCAGATCAGCCGATGGATCACTGCAAGCGGCGTTGTCCACATCAAGCATTACGATCCGCTCATTTTGCACTAGTATTTGCTCGCTATTGAAGTCACCGTGAATGGGGCGGTTTAGCGGTGGCGTATTCTCCAAAGCATTGGAGAGACTCTTTGTAACCTCGTTAATGCGCTTCTCCAGATGAGGGAAAATGAATCCAAGCTCGGCAGCTGCCATACGTAGGCTGATACTTTCATCATCCCGGGTGATATAATGTAGCCCATTTACGTTTTGAGAATGTATTTCCGATAGAGCAGCACCAACTGTTTTCATAAGGTTCAAATCAAAAATGGGTTCCAGGATAAGGTCCTTAAGCAAGCACCCTTTCATCCATTCAAAAACCACGATTTGATAGCGGACTGAGCGCCCTATTCTGCCAGGGAAGTTCAATGCGCCACGCGAACAAAGCACTTTTGCGTTCAGGCTGGAGGCGGGGTACCAAGAAGGAGCGTACACCTTGATTTTTGCTGCGGGATTTCCCTTGACGGACAAGGCCCCGACGAATCTCTGCTCGGGTTTATATCTGACAGTTTCCAGACTTGCCTCCCAGAGGTCAGGGCGGCCAGGAAGCAGCCTGCGTAGCAAGTGCGGGCGGCTGTCCCTGTTCGCTAGGTCCGGGAGCGCGTTTATCTTGCCGTCGTATGGGAAGGTAAATATCGCAACAGCCTCATCTTCAAGTATAACAACACGCGGTTCAGTGGAACCGAGGCTGGCGTACTTGCGGCAAGCCTTTCGCAGTTTGTTGATGGAGGTGTTCGTTACCGCCTTAGCGTAGATATCGATATTTTTGCCATTCACATCCAGATTGTAAGAGACGATGCAACTTGTCCCCGGTTTGTATCGGACATAGGTTACCCGCGCTCCATCTGGTTGATTACATGGCAAGAAGGGGCGCAATCTGGTAACCAGCCTGTTAGGATTGAGCATCGTGCTCAACCCTTTTAGCGCACTATCGCGACCCACGAGGTCACTCTCAGCTGGAAAGAGCATGGGATCTCTCCTCAGGGATAATGGTTTCGGTTTCCAGGGTCTGTAGCTTGTACTGGGCTGCGTAACGCCCGCCCAGTTTAATCAGTTCATTGTGCGTACCGCGCTCCGCCACACCCCCGTCATCTATATATAGGACAAGATCGGCTTTAGCTGCCAGTTGCAAGTCATGGGTGGCGATAAGAGTGGTGCGTCCCTGCCAGAGCCGTTCTATTGCCTCTATGACCTTACCTTGGTTTTCCTCGTCTAGACTGCTAGTTGGCTCATCCAGAATCAGAATTGGTGTCCGGCGCATAGCGGCCCGTGCAATGGCAATCCGCTGGCGCTGCCCCACCGAAAGAGTTACTCCTCGCTCTCCTAGGTCGGTATCGTAGCCCCCAGGCATTCCGGTAATAAACTCATGGGCATTGGCAAGACGCGCCGCGGCTACTACCTTCTCCTCGGTAGCGTCAGGAGCCCCGCAGGAAATATTATCACGCAGGGTTTCCGAAAACAGCAGTCCATCCTGAAGTACGACGCTTATTTGAGTTCTTAGCGAAGTAATTTTGTATTCACGGATATCTCGTCCGTCAATCATTACGCGCCCCTCGGTTGGGTCATAGAGACGCAAAATCAGCCCTAGAAGAGTCGTCTTGCCGCCGCCGGAGGGTCCTACCAGCGCCATATGTCTCCCTGGCAATAGTTCAAAGTTAATGCCAGCCAGCATGCCCCTGCCTTTTCCGTAAGAAAAACCCACGTTATCGTACAGGACATGGCCGGCAAAGGGCGTCGCGGTAACGGCACTGGGCATATCCCTGACATCAGGTTTACGCTCCAGAATATCGACTATGCGCTCACCGGCGGCACTTGCCTTCGCAAGCCGGCCCGTATATTTGGCAAGGTCCCGCTGGGGCTTAAATGCGTATCTCAGGTATAAAAGGAATATCAAAAGGTCGCCCGGCGTCATTGTATTGCTCAATACCAGCCTGGCACCGTACCAGAGTACGAGAGCAGTAGCCACGGCAAAAAGCACGTCCACTGAGCGCTCCAGCCTGGCTTCGAGACGCTTGGCTTTGACGCCTTCTCTCAGGTTCTGCTTGTTCTGGACTGAAAAGACTTTGGAGAAGTTTTGCTCAAGGGAGAGAGCTTGAACGGTGGCAATGGCGGTCATCGATTCTGCCGTCGTGGCTGCCATTTCACTCTCTTGTCTTCGCTGCTTTTGGGCTACCTGCTGTATCCTCCGGCTGAGGTGGGATGTCGTCAGCCAGAACAGAGGAACGACCGCAAGTGAAACCAGCGCCAGTTGCCAGTTAAGCCAAAACATGACCCCAACTATTCCAAGAAAGATAAACAGGCTGCCTACCATCGGCAACAAAGCCGTGACTGCAATCTCTTTAAGTATGCCGATGTCGCTAACCACACGAATGGTCAGATCACCACCCTTGGCCTTGCTGTGAAAGGATAGCGACAAACGCTGCAAACGCTGAAAAACATCGTTGCGCACTGCGGCGAGCACACGGTTACCGACCAGCGCGAAACTGACCGTGGAAAAGTAGGTTGATAAAGCCCTCATGCCCATGATCGCGATCATAGCGACCGCTAAGATAGATAATATGGCTGTGGGACTTAGACTGTGAACGAGGTGTGAAAAAGGCAAGCTACTCCCTGGTGAAGTACTCAGGATAGAATCGAAGATATATTTCAGCGGCCATGGCTCCAGCAGCCTGAAAGCCGTCTCGGCAATCAGCGCGAAAAACCCCCCGGCTATTAATGGCCAGTGTTTACGTGTGTGAGGCCAGAAATAGCGCGAGGTGCGTAAGAGACCCGGCATAGATTTGCGTAGTGTATGCGGTCGTGCCATTGGATTAACTACCTCAATACTGGGGTTTTATTGACAGGCTCAATGCTGGCGAGACCCAGGATATTTCGAGCTATGCCGTTCCAGGTGTGATCTCTCAGAGCAGTCCTACGGGCCGCTTGCCCCAGCCGAACGCAGAGGTCAGAGTCAATAAGCAAACGGGAGAGTGCCTGAGCAAGCTTCGTGGCGTCATCAGGTGGAATCACTAGTCCGGTCACCTCGTTCTCAATAAGGTCCTCCAATTGCCCGATTCTGCTGACTACAATAGGAAGGCCCGCCGCCATATACTCGTAGACCTTTAAAGGTGAGAAATAGAAGTCCTGCCGAGGGTACGGGCAGACCGCTACATCCATGGATGCCAGGAGCCCGGGTATCTCGTCAGGCGGTACCGCTCCGGTAAGATGCGTTGACTCAAGCAAGCCACGTTCAGCTAGACCCTTTAGCAGGTTATCGCGCTCAGTACCATCCCCGACAATAAGCAACCGCGTCTTCGCGTAGCGGCTATTAAGTATAGCAAATGCTTCAACAAGCGCCGACAGGCCATGCCAAGGTTTCAACGTACCAACAAAACCTACCGTGAAATACCCTGACTCAGCGGGAAGCGATGGTTTGATATCATCGGGAAATCGGCTGGGGTTGACGCCATTAGGTACAATATGTACTTTACCGCGCGCCGATTTATATTGCTCGACATAAGCGGCTACTTCCCTTGAAACGGCTAGGAGTGCTGTAGCAGCACCAAAGACCCTTTCCGCGATCTGTTCGGCCATATCTCTGTTTATAAGCACGCGATGTTTTGCCTGCTCTTCGATCAGAGGCGCATTGACTTCTAGCAGACCAGGTGTTCCGGCTGCCTGCGCATATTCCATGCCGGCGTAACTCCAGAGAGAATAACGCTCATAGACCAAGTCGAACGGCCCTTCATTTTCAAGGCATTTTCTCAGTTCAGTGTTTGCCCTTAATGCAACAAGCTCACGCTCGCCGGGTGTACCCTTTGGTGACATAGCAAACGGCTGCAGAGAGACCATGCCCAAATCCGAAGCCGGTTTACCTCCCAAGCTCATCGCAAGCAGTTTTATCTCAGCGCCGTGTTCGCGGAAAGCCCGTATTATCTCTTGGACGTGAATTGAGCAGCCTTTCTGCCCGAACACGGGTACGCCCAGGTCGGCACAAACGTAAGCAATACGCATCACTGGACTCCTTCGATGATTCCTGTTTTGGCCTGGTAAGCATCCTGGAAAACAACCCTAACCTCAATGCTGTTACGGGCAATGTCAAATTTTTTCTCGATAAGATTGCGAGCTCTCCGGCTGAGTTCGAACCGTAGGTTGGGTTGCATGAGTAATGTCTCCAGGGCAGACGCCAAGCGAGACGGGTCATGCTGGGGCACTGTTAACCCGGTTTCTCCGTCAATCACTAGCTCAGGTATACCCGTGACATCGGTGGAAACGCAGGGAGTCCCAAGTGCCATAGCCTCAATCAGAACCGTCGGCAAACCGTCTTTGTCTTCGTCGCTAGCAACAATGCAGGGCGCCGCCATTACTGCAGCACCCTGAACGCGCTTGATGACCTCGTTTTGAGGAAGCGGCCCGACGAGTTTGACTTTTTCGCATATGCCCAAACTCTCTACTTGTCTGTGCAACTCGCTTTCAAGCGGCCCGGTTCCGATGATCGAACATTCAAAGACGGCATTGCGTTGGGCCATTAAACAACAAGCTTCAATCAAATCTGAAAAACCCTTCTTTTCCACGAGCCGCCCGACGGCGATAATCATCGGCGGTCGCTCCTGCGGGGTCTTGTAGGGGAACCTACTTAAGTCCAGACCATTGTAGATACGCCGGATTTTCAATCTATCAATCCCGTAATTCCTGTAAAGATAGTCCACATTGAAGTCGCTAACGGTAATTACAGTTGACGCGCCAGCAAGATTTGCTCGGACTTCGTTTATGGATATGTCTTCCTGGAAAATATCTTTGGCATGTGCGGTGAGAGTATATGATATTCCCGCAAAACGCGAGGCAATCCGAGCAACGGTTGCTGCTTTGCTGGCGAAGTGCGCATGCAGGTGTTGCGTTCCCTTTTTGGTTGCTTCCAGGGCGACAACCATCGCCTGGTAGACATCGCGGCCATTTTCGCCAGCGGCAGCTTCAAGAGATGACCAAAAGCGCGGCAATAACTGCTGACAGGTGTTGACCATGCTCCAGAAACTACTGGACCGACTCCCATTAGATGACACATACCTGACTGGCGCCTGGACTTGAGCGATGATATCTTGGAAATGCTGGTCTTCAGAGTACCTGAGAGAATAGATGTCAATAACAAGACCGGCTCGTTCGTGAGCTATAATCTCGTTCACGATAAAAGTCTCGGAGTAGCGTGGATAGCGTTTAAGGATGTAGCCAACTTTCATTGACCCATTAACCGACATATTCCAGCCTCCTTGATAAAGTCATTCTGCACAGATTTCAAGGGAGCATCAAGAACATCCGCTAATAATCCGGGCAGCCGTTCCATCCCATTTAGATCAATATTCTCTCTTAGCGACGACATATGTGTTGTCGTGCGAGACAGCCAGTCATTCAGGGCTATGGGGGTAACCGCGTCAGGGTGAAGCATGTCGAGAAGGCCAAGGTCTCTCATTCGTTCCGCTCGGATTAACTGCTCCCGCCTGGGACTGACCCTTGGCACAACAAGCAGGCGTTTCCCCAAGGACAGCGCCTCGCAAATCGTATTATACCCGCCCATCGTGATAATACTTTCGGCTTGCTGCAATAGCGACAATGGGCGGGGTGCAAAATCTATTATTTTGAAATTAGACCGAGCAGATGCACGAGTGTGCAACCATTGCCGAATATCACTAGGCATGTATGGTCCAGTCAGTAGTAGACCATAGGTGTCTGGTGGCATATCCATCTCTGCGAACGTTCTAGCTAACTGAGCCCCGTCCTGTCCACCTCCGACTGTACATATCACCAGTCTTCCCGATGATGGTCCCATAGATTTCAGAAAATCTCTTTCACCATCCTCGATTGAATCAGAGAGGAAGCGTCCGAGATAGCCTGTGTAACTGGTCATGGCGGCGATATCATGAGGAAGCCGGTATTCCTTAACTAGGTCATAGACTGATACGTCCCCGTAGACCCAAACAGCGTCAAAGAATCTGCGAATGGCCTCATAGTTGTTGCGCAAATTCCATTCGGTTTGTACTACTGCAGGATCATCAATTACATCACGCAGCCCTAGTACGCAGCGGGTGTGGCCTCGGCGGCGCAGAGAATCAAGCGGTCCGAAAAGTTCTCCGATTGCACCAGTGGGCTCCTTATCCACAACGAAAATATCCGGTTCAAAGGTCTCCAACACCGCACCAATAGTCTTCTCCCTTATAAGCCGTATTTCATCCAGCGCGACGTTTAGGCACCGGGACCGGTAGGAGCCGTTGGTCTCTTTGTATAGTGCTGGGAGAGTCAGGCAGTCTACTCCCGCTGGCAGACTGAAAGCACCAATTTCACGCGACCCGCTAATCAACAGGACAACCGGTCGCGGTTCACAGGATGCCAAGGATTCCGCAATCGCAAGATTTCGTCTCATATGCCCCAAGCCCATAGTGTCATGTGAGTACAGGGCGACACGGTGTCCCTGCGTTCTTGTCACGGCGAAAACAGAGTCGGGTTGCAGAGAAGTCGCTACCATATTCTTCACGCCCTAGGCATCCAACTCGTTACGATTCAGGAAATTATTCATCTCAATGGCACAATCAAGCAGGTCTCAATGCCTTTGAAACATTCATGACGACTAATAATGACTCCTGCTCTTCAATAGTCTTATGCCCATTATGACCATGGGCGGCAACTCTTTCATTGGTTTTCTGGACAGCCTCCAGTAACTCGGGAACATAACCTTTGCTCCTGGCTAGATTGATGAGCTGGGCCAGATCCTTCGGAAGACAGCGCCCGCCCGCGGGCTTACCGTGCATGCTCGCTCCATAGGCAGAAACCCGGGGATCCTGGCTACACAATTTGCCAATGACATGAGAGGGAACACCGACCGTTTTGCTAATCAGGTGAACCTCGTTCCAGAATGATATGAGCGTGTGAAGATAGGCGTTTAGCACGAGCTTTACCGTCTCTGAAATTGCCGGGGTAACCAGCTTGATTGGCACTAGCAAAGGAGTGAATAACTGACCTATACGTTGCCCGTCCTGCTCATTATGGCAGCCTATCAAAACGAAGGGAGGATTCAAACTATCCCAGAGGGCTGTAGCCTCCTTCAGAAATTCCGGCATATGAATCAGGGGCCGTCCCAACTGCTTAGAAAGACTGTCAGTAGTTCCTGTCAGTACACTGGAACGAATCACAATGATCTCAGCATCTGGTGCAGATACTAACGCATCGCTGACGTTTTTCTCTGGTACACATATAAAAAGAATGCTCGCGCTCGTGTTCTGGCCCAGATATTGATAGCCTTCCAGACGTGCTGCCTCCATCCTACTAGAACTTACATCACTAACGCTGACTTCGTGACCCAGGCGGCGCAGAACCTCGGCTGTCGCCGACCCCACTACTCCGTAGCCTATGACTCCAATTCTCATTGTCACCCTCCTGTTTTCCCTCTATGCCTAAATGTTCATGTGCGATCTTGTGACTTGTGTAGCCCCTCGTTCGAGTATTGCACGAGAATAGAGTGTTGGGAAGTACCCAAAGTCTAAGATACGAGTAGCAGATAGTGTCAGTATTTCAGCCAGTGTTGATGAGGAGCGGCTTCATTCTGCTCTGCAATACTTACGCCCGGTCGACTACTACCGGGGTAACCCAGAGGCACTACTAGCCGAGAGGAAGAGGAAGCTGAGAGAAGCTGTCGCCAGACGGAGGGAGGTGAATAAATGCGGTAACCTAACCAAAATCGGGAGCGGGTTGTATCATTTTGGCATCATCAATTTGTCCGAAAACGACTGAAGCCCTACACTCCACTCTCCCCACTTGCCCGTGATGCCCCGACAGAATCATATTCTACATGACTGGAAAAGTGCAACGCTTTGAAGAGGGGCTTCATTTGTGTTTGCTAGTACGAACCGAGGGAGGCCTGCGAACCTACGAGATTAACAGAAAAAGAGACAAAGAAATACAGTAACACAAAGTAGTAACTACTTCTCTATTTAATTCAATTCCCCTTGAAAACAATTGTTTCAATTTTGCTATGCTCAAAGCAAAAGCAAAAGCACCTTAACAACTGAACAGAAGCAAGGTGACAGGGCTTGACCGCTCTTGCCAAATATAAGCAAGGGAGGTCAAGAGATGACACTAGAGCAACTATTAGAGCAAAAGAAGTCTCTGGCTGAGAAGTTAGCCAAAGTCGAGGCAACTATCAGCCTGGAGCAGACCAAAGATGTAGTTATCGGCAAAGTCAGGGAAGCCCTAGACACCTTAAACGCTGATGTAGTCAAGCTGTTTGACAACTGCGACAACTACATCCTAGCTCATCGGCACGGTGACGGTAACTGCGATTGGGTAGTGGAGATAAATCAGAAGAAGGTATTGAGGCCAAAGCTAAACGGTAGTGGTAATGGCAACGGTAACGGCAACTTCAAAGGTCGCAAAGTCACCATAACCGATGAGCCAATCCGAGCAAAGTATAACCTGCAAGCTGAGTATGACAGCATTAGGAAAGTCGCTTTAGCGGTAGGAATCAGCAAGGATGATAAACATCCAGACCAGACACTCAAAAAGGAATTTGGCGATGTCTGGAAGGCTTTAGTGAAAGCCTAAAGCAACTGGAGGGGCGGTCAAGCCAAAGCAAGGGAAGCTCCCGAAGAGGGAGCTTTCGTGTTTTAGTGCGCCTTCCTCAGCCTCAGCGGGGAGGGCAGGGCAAACCCTATTTGGTTAACCCCCCTCGATGGGAGGCTTATCACCCTCCCCACTGAGGCTGAGGTGGAGAAAGGAGGTGCTATGGGAGGCATACCAGTGATGCCCCTCCTGGCTATCCTGATAGGCTTCGGGGCGATGATGCTGATGCAGGGGAAGCCCCGGAGGGAGAAGGTGGTCATCGGGATACCAGCGATGGCCTTTATGGGATATGTCCTCATATCCCGCCTCTGACGAGTTCCCCTGGGGCAGGGAACGAAACAGGGAGGGATGACCCCTCCCTGTCGGGCAAAGCCCCCCTTCCCTATGGGGGAGGGACTGAGTCTTAACAATTGAATATGGCTTCCTTGCTCTCCAAACCGAAAGGAGGGCAGAGATGCAGGAGGTAAGATGTCCGAAGTGCGGGCAAACCATCCTGGAGTCCGCACTCCGTATTCACCTGGAGCGCATCTGCCCTAATCGGGATAAGGAGCAACCTCAGCAGGTAGAAGCCCCAAAGAAGGAAGAGGGCAAAGGCAAGGTCTCCCTTCCTATACCGACAGGGGAGGCTAACTTCTGGATTAGCCCCCAGAACAGGGAGAGGCTGTCCAGAATAGCCACCCGCTCGGATAAGGGCGATATAGTCAATGTCCTCATCCGTGGCCCGAAGGGATGCGGCAAGACTACCCTGGCCAGGGAGTTTGCTTCCCTATACCACCGTCCCTTCCACGAGGTGCATTGTGGTGCTCTTGTGGATGCGGAGCAGTGGTTTGGGAAGGACAGGCTCAATGGCGGGGAGACCTGGTATCGGAAGGCCAGGTTCATCCAGGGCATCGAGACTCCCTTCTCGGTGAACCTGCTGGATGAGATTAACCGTGCCCATCCCGAGGTGCTCAACGCCGTCTTTGGGATTCTGGACTGGCGGCGGAGCATCTGGAGCGATGACCTGGGATACGAGGTCAAGGTGGCCAAGGGAGTGGTGTTCTTTGCCACTATCAACGAGGGGGAGGACTACTACGGCATCAATCCCCTGGACTCCGCCTTGAGAGACCGCTTCCCCAGGGCTATCAAGCTCGACTACCCACCCCGGAGGGAAGAAGCCAAGATTCTCCAGAGGCAAGGGCTGGATAAGGACAG
>Ga0315306_10000730_pt1 | contig 15822 bp, 16 predicted proteins | sample TDP1_MG_FD_203803 | JGI IMG/M metagenome (GOLD analysis project Ga0315306, IMG submission 203803) | Freshwater sediment microbial communities from Lake Towuti, South Sulawesi, Indonesia - TDP1 | ecosystem: Environmental > Aquatic > Freshwater > Lake > Sediment | place: Indonesia: South Sulawesi... | reverse complement strand
TTAATGCCCACAACCTCGTCTTCCCTCATAACGATCAGACATCCGATTTTTTTCTCAGCCATCGTTTTGGCAGCTTCTATAGCGGTCTTCGTTTCATCTGTCGTAGTAACGGTAGTACGCATAATATCCTTGACTTTGAGTACGGCATTATACACCGCTACCAAGCTCTTCACCAATCCATGTTGATATTAGAAACTATCACGATTCTTCTCATAACTGCGATAAAATTTTTGCCCAATCTAGTTTAAACGAGCCTCAACTAAGGAGATGGTGCTCCCCAACCATGGAGGCATACGTCATAGGCGGTTATGATTCCAACTAAACTATCTCTGTCAACTACTGGCAGCCTATTTATCTTATTTTGATGCAAAATTTTGACTATATCTCTTATGGGCGTGGTGGGACTACAGGTTATAACCGGCTGCGTCATAATTGTATCAACTTTGCATGCTTTTGGGTCTAGCCCCTGCGCAACCACCCGTGTAACTATGTCTCGCCAAGTTACAATGCCGACAATCTTATCATCTTTCACAACCACTAAGCTCCCAATCTTATTCTTAGCCATTTTTTTAGCAGCGTCCATGACTATATCGGCAGGCTCTGTCGTAATTACACTCTTCCTCATAATGTCCACAGCTAAAACCAAACGTATCGCGCCTCGCAACCCCTATTACAGAGCGATGCGGTCAATAAAGTCTTTGCTTAAACGAGAATTCCTAGTTCGTTATAGGCTATAGAGAAAACATGCATAAACATTTTAAAACCTACACCAAAAACTTAACGAGTTGCGCAGGAATGTAGGGTTCCATGCTCATTCCAGTAGTAAATGTCACAGGTCAATACAACCATCTCATCACTCGTATGCTAGCTGAGCTGGGAGTTAACACTGTGCTAGTACCGATGTCAATTTCAGAAAAAGAGCTGATCGGCGTGGGTGCCGACGGACTAGTTTTGGGTGGGGGACCGCAAAGCCTTCCTAAAGACCTTGACAAGTTTGGGGAGATCCCGACGTGTATTAAACATCTTGAAGTCCCGATCTTGGGAATTTGCGTCTCGCATCAGCTTATCGCAACCATTTTTGGTGGTAAAGTAGGACCAGCTAAGCATCCAGAATTTGGACCAGTAACCGTTTACGTTGACAATGAAGACATCCTTCTGAAAGAGCTTGCTCCTAATTTTACTGCATGGGAATCGCATAACGACGAAGTCATAGTTGTTCCACCTAATTTTGAAATTCTAGCCCACTCAGACAACTGTAAAACTCAAGCTATGAAACATGATGCACGCCAAATCTTCTGCGTACAATTCCATCCTGAAGTCATTCACACAAAAAATGGGCGTAAAGTCTTCAAGAACTTTATTGATATCTGCCATAGATGATCCTTCAGCTAAAATAGTTGAGCTATGAATCTGTGCATTTTCTCCACAATCATAACATAAACTTAGCAAAGATTAACGTATGTCGCCGTTTAGCGCGTACGTGAGTCTTACTTAGAGGGTCAAACTGCCCAAAAAACATGTGTTAATCTGCATCGAATTTTACTGGATTTTTGAGTCTTTTTTGTGGTTGTCACCTTTCTGCCAATTTTCAGTGTTATTTTACTAATATTTGTCAAAAATATTTATACTTCTCCAAACACAATTCTATGCTGAGAAAAGGGGTCAGGGTGCTTTCAAAAAAGATTTGCGAGGGCAAAACCAAGATCGTATATAAAGCTGATAGATCTGACGCTGTTTTGCTCAAATTCAAAGATGACATAACCGCCCTCGATGGAAAGAAACATGACACTCTGAAAGGTAAAGGCCGCATTAACGCCGCCATCTCAGCTAAACTTTTCAAAGAAATTGAGAAAGCTGGCGTGTCCACTCATCTAATCAAACTTATCCCACCCGACTTAATGCTCGCTCATAAATTGAAAATGATTCCAACCGAGGTTATTTGCAGAAACTATGCCGCAGGGCATTTAATCACCCGACTTCCAATGATCAAATGCGGCACGAAATTCCAAGAGCCCATCGTCGAATTCTACCTAAAGAATGATGCGCTTCATGACCCAATCCTGACTGAAGATCATATTCCAGCACTAGGACTGGCAGCTGAACGCGAAGTTCAAGAAATCAAAAAACTAACAAAAACGGTCAGCAAATGTCTGACTAAATCAATGGCTCGCCGCGGATTAAAACTGGTAGACTTCAAACTAGAATTTGGGAGAGACAGCAAGGGTAAACTTAGGGTCGGCGATGAGCTGAACGGCGACTCGATGCGACTTTGGGATTTGAAAACTGGAAAAGGAGTTGATAAAGACCTCTACCGCAAAGGAGCTTCACTGAATGAGGTTCTGAAAGTCTACGAAGAACTGTATCAAAGAATAGTCGGGAGGAAGCCGTAATGCCCACCTACCTAGTTGAAGTCGTTATTGAAAACAAGCCCGCTGCTAGGGATCCTGAAGGTGAAACTATCGGTCGCGACCTGATAAACAAAGGCGGATACGACATGGTGACCCGTGTAAGAACAGGCAAATATCTCAGGCTAGAGGTGAAAGCCGACTCAGACAAGCAGGCAGAAGACATCGTATTCAAGATGTGCAACGAACTCAGAATCTACAATCCAGTAGTTCACACCTGCACAATCCAAGTGAGGGGAACGGAAAAATGAAAGTCGCAGTAATTCAATTTCCAGGTTCAAATTGCGATTTAGATACAGTTCATGTATTACGTGATATTCTGAATGTTGAAACCAATCTGGTATGGTACAAGTACTTTGACGAATCGAACTATGATGCTGCCATAATTCCAGGGGGTTTCTCATATGGTGATCACCTTCGATCAGGTGTAATCGCAGCTCACACGCAATGTATGCAACAGGTCAGAGAGATGGCCGATGAAGGCAAAGCCGTTCTAGGAATTTGTAACGGCTTCCAAATCTTGGTCGAAGCTGAACTTCTGCCAGGAGCGCTGATGCAAAACAGTTGCCTAACCTTCGTTTGCAAATGGGTTACTTTCAGAGCTGAAACTCAACGCACTGCTTTCACAAACCTAATTCCAAAAGGCGAGCTGCTTCACATGCCCATCGCCCATCATGAGGGCAGATATGTCAATGATAAGAGAGAACTGAAAGCGCTCTATGAGAATGACCAAATAGTTTTCCGGTATGTAGATGAAAAAGGCGAACCGACGCAAGAAGCTAACCCAAACGGTTCAGTGGACAACATCGCCGGCATCTGCAATCTAGAAGGCAATGTAGTCGGACTTATGCCACATCCTGAAAGAGCTTCTGAAAAAATCCTAAGCCCATACAGCGGAGACGATGGCTTACTAATTTTCGGATCTATGCTGCGGTTTCTAAGAACGGGAGGAAAACTAACATGCCAATCGTTAGTGGAGCACAGGTAGATCTAACACCTACCGAAATCAGAAAGACCCGACAACTGCTAGGGAGAACCCCGAACGATGTTGAAATCGGAATGATAGATATTATGTGGTCGGAACACTGCTCCTACAAGAGCAGCCGACCAGTTCTCAAGCTTCTTCCTACTGAAGGCCCAAGAGTAATAATTGGTCCTGGACAAGATGCGGGGGTTGTTGACATAGGTGATGGTTATGCAGTGGTTTTCAAAATTGAAAGCCATAACCATCCCTCAGCCATAGAACCCTACAACGGCGCAGCCACCGGAATCGGAGGAATTATTCGCGACATCCTATGCATGGGCGCAAGACCGATAGCCCTACTTGACCCCCTCCGCTTCGGATTAATGAAAAGCGGGCATAGCCGATGGCTATTCCAATATGTAGTGAAAGGCATAGCAGACTACGGCAATTGCACAGGTATTTCAACAGTGGCTGGTGACATAGAATTTGACGACAGCTTTGAGACAAATTGCCTCGTCAACGTGGCATGCGTAGGCATTGCCAAGCATGCGGATATAATCCAGAGCGAGATGCGTAAGCCAGGCGATTTGCTAGTTCTAGCTGGAGGGTCTACTGGCAGGGATGGGATCCACGGCGTTACATTTGCCTCCAGAACTCTAACCGAAAAATCTGAGGCAGACCGTCCCGCCGTCCAGATAGGCGACCCCTTCCTAAAGAAAATTGTCATAGATGCCACGCTTGAAGCCATAAAGACTGGCTACGTGCATGGGCTTAAAGACCTTGGAGGTGGAGGCTTAACCTGCGCATCTTCTGAAATGGCTTCAAAGGGAAGGGTTGGGGCAGAAATCTACCTCGAAAAGATGCGCCTCCGAGAGGACGGCATGGTTCCATTTGAAATTATGCTTTCCGAATCTCAAGAGCGAATGCTCTTTGTCATCGACCCGAAGGGGCTGGACACTGTTCTGAAAGTTTTCGACAAATACGATCTTCCTTGCTCGGTAATAGGTAAAGTCGCTTCGAAAAAAGAACTTATCATCAAAAAAGAGGGCAAGACCGTAGCCCACATGAAACCCCAAATCCTCGCCGAAGCGCCGGTCATCTACCGAAAAGCCGAGAAACCGCGCTACTTTGCAAAGCTACAGAAGATAAAGCCTCCAACTATGCCAAAAGATCTAGCAGACACTCTCTACCAGCTCCTAGCCGCGCCTAATATCGCCAGCAAAGAATGGGTCTATCGCCAATACGACCACGAGGTCGGAGTTAGAACAGTTGTAAAGCCAGGAGACGGGGATGCCGCAGTCCTCAGAGTGCTGGAAGCTGAAAACAAGGCAATCGCTGTGAAATCCGACTGTAACAGCAGACACTGCTACCTCGACTCCTATAATGGGCATGCTGGCGCTGTAGCTGAAGCAGCCCAAAACGTGGTGGCGGTAGGAGCTGAACCAATCGCAATGGTGAACGGCTGCAACTTCGGGAACCCTGAGAAACCCGACGTATTCTGGCAATTCAAGGAGGCGGTTAGGGGAATGGCGGGCATGTGTAACGCCCTCAAAATACCCTGCGTCGGCGGGAACGTCAGCTTCTACAACGAAGATGAACGAGCAGGAAAAGCCGTAAAGCCAACCGCCATGGTGGTAGTAGTCGGGCTAATCGACAATCTCAACTGGATAACAACCCTCCCATTCAAAGAGGCGGATGACGCTATAATCATCATCGGAAAAACTTACCCTGAGCTCGGTGGATCCGAGTACTATCATGAAATTCACAATCTAGAAGGCGGAAAAGCGCCTGAGGCTAACCCTAAGCGCGAGAAAGCCTCAATTGACACGGTTATACAGGCGATTAGGGCTGGCTATGTGACGGCTGCGCATGATTGCTCTAAAGGTGGGCTTGCAGTTGCACTAGCTCTAATGGCGATAAAAAGCGGATTGGGCGCTGATGTGGCGCTTGAGAAAGTCCCAGCCGAAAAAATGAGGCTAGATGAACTGCTCTTCTCAGAATCGTATGGCAGATTCATACTCACAGCCAAAAAAGAACACACAAGCCAAATCCTCAAAATAGCCAAACGAAACCGGGCGCCCGCAGCCCTAATCGGGGCTGTGACGAATAAGGATAGCCTCACTTTTAGGCTAAAACGAGAATCCGTGATCAACTGTCAACTCGAAAAAATGAGTGAAGTCTGGAGCAAAACAATACCCATAATGATGGGGGTGGTATGCCAATGAACATTCGAGAAAAATGCGGAGTATTAGGCGTCTACCACCTAGACGCGAAAACACACGCATCCTCCGCCATATGCGAAGGAGCTTATGCTTTACAGCACCGCGGACAGGAAAGCTGCGGCATCTACACCTACAACGGAAAGGGCCTAATTGGGCATAAGGCAATGGGCTTAGTTCAAGATGTGTTCAACCAGGAAATCCTCTCAAAGCTAACTGGGCATGTGGGCATAGGGCATGTGAGATATTCAACTACAGCCAAATCCACCCTCGCTGAAGCACAACCCTTCTACTATGAGTCACCTAAAGCCAAATTCGTCCTAGCCTTCAACGGAACCGTATGCAACTTCTTAGAGATTCGAAAACAACTCGAAAAAACAGGACACAGTTTCATCACCGAAACCGACACAGAGGTGCTTGCACACCTCATAGCCGAAAATCTCTCCGAAACCAAAGACTACACCGAAGCCCTAAGCAAATGCATGCAACAAATCGACGGAGCATGCTCACTTGTGCTTGTTAATGATAGAGGAGAACTCTACGGTATGCGGGATCCTCTGGGCTTCAAACCCCTCTCAATAGGTAGCATAGACGAAAACACGCTTGTCATAGCTTCAGAAAGTGCAGCCGTAGAAACACTCGGAGGCACGCATAAGGGCGACATTGCTCCAGGGAGCATAATCAAAATCGACAAGCAGGGCACCATACACACCTGCGCGGCTAAATCAGATAGGCACGCGCTCTGCATGTTCGAATATGTCTATTTCGCCCGTCCAGATTCAGTAATTCACAGCATAAACGTCTACGAGGCAAGAATGAGACTCGGAAGAAATCTCGCCAAAACCCATCCCGCAGATGTCGACATAATCGTCCCTGTCCCTGACTCAGGTAAAACCGCGGCATCCGGCTACGCTGAAGAACTAGGCAAACCTGTTGTAGAGGGGCTGATCAAAAACCGCTACATCTGGCGCACATTCATCATGCCAGGCCAAGAGCTACGCGAACTCTCTGTTCGCCTAAAACTCAACCCCGTCAAATCGCTGGTCAACGGCAAAGATGTAGCCCTCATTGATGACTCAATAGTGCGGGGAACCACTATGCGCCGCATTGTCCGCCTACTCAAACATGCAGGTGCCAAAACCGTCCATGTCCGCATCAGCTGCCCACCCATCATCTCAAGCTGCTACATGGGCATCGACTTCCCTACCCGAGGCGAACTCCTCGCCTCAACCATGACTCCCGAAGAAATCGGCAAATTCATTGAAGCCGACAGCCTAGGTTACCAAACTCTCGACGGGCTCATTGAAGGTATCGCCCTTGGAAAAGACAAACTTTGCACCGCCTGCCTAACTGGAGAATATCCCCTCAAAAAACGGCCAGACTTAAAAACACTTGAAGTGGAGCTAGGTGCGCAGCGCAGATAGCACGAGTGGTTATCTGCGTTTCTTTGTCAGAGCTATTGTCGTGAGCATTAGGGTAAACAGTGTGAGAATCGTTGCTGGGAATTCTGGGACGGGTTGGACTGCGAAGAGGACTCCACCCTCACCCATTATATACTGAGGGTGGCGGGCTTCATAGTGAACTGTATAATATCTTGTAGTATCCCATATGTTAACGGGAACCACCCATATGATTGTGCACGTGTTCCAGTCGGATTGGCTGGCAGGATCTTTGACGAATTTATCGCTTGGGCTGAAGGTTCCGTTTAGGAATGGACTGACCCACCAGAGGTAGGTGACATTTCCCTGCGGTATCGTGGCGTCACTTGTTTTTATTCTGATAATGATGGTAGCTGAGAACTCTCCAGCGGCTTCGTTAACCACATACGCATCTTTGACAAATGGTTTATCCACATATACCCAGTCAACTAAAAGCTTTGGCACTTCAACAGGCTTAACAAACAGTAACATATTTGAGGCGATCAGAACTTGCAGTGTCATCGCAATTAATACAACGCATAATAGAGTCCTGCGCAATTTTCCCAACGCATCCCTTGATTAAATAGCACTCTTGTCAAATGCAAGATAAAAACTTCCTTTTAGCGGACGCTACGGCCTTATATTTCTTGCTCGGTTTGACGTCTGAGATTATGTGAGGATTAAGCAGTAAGCAACTTATCACATATCGGATAAGAGCTCTTTTTCGGTTGGCAAACCTTCTATGGCGCCTTTTCTCTGAATACAGTAGGCTGCTACTTTATTCCCTAATCGGCCGCATTCTTCAAGTTTCTTTCCTTTTAGGTAGCCATAGAGGAAGCCTGTGGTGAACGCGTCTCCAGCACCAGTGGTGTCCACAACTCTAACTTTGTAGGCTGGGATTAGGTGGCATTCGTTTTTGTCCGCAACTATGCAACCTTTATCGCCTAAGGTTATGGCGAGGATTTCAATTCCATGTTTTTGGATCAGTTTGTCTGCTGCTTCTTGATAGCTGGTACCGCTGAGTTCTTCCGCTTCTTCCCTGTTTAGGATCAATATGTCTGTGTTCTGGAGGATTTCCATGATTGGGTCTGGATTTTTTTGACGGACATATTTGCAGTAGAGGGTTCCGGGAGAGAAGCTTGCTTTTCTGGCTGTTTTGGATATTTTTGCTTCGGTCAAGAGTGACTCGTATCTGTTAAATGCGCATGCGAAGGATGCCATGTGGACAAGTTTTGCGTTTTTTATCAGGTCTGAGTATGGTCTGATGTCATTCCATGTTATTGTATCGTTTACACCAGGGTTGATTCGGATGCTTCTCTGTTTATTATTGCCCACTTCGATGTATGCAATGCTTGAACTCCCTTCGACTTGAGGAGCGTAAAATTTTACATTATACTTTTCGAGTTGGGCTTGCAGGAATTTCGCCGATTCGTCGTTCCCCAATTTTCCAATTAGGGCTACGTTTAATTTCAATCTTGTTAGACCAACGATCGTGTTGACTACCGAACCTCCTAGAAAGCGTTCATCGTACGGCAGTTTTCCGAGACGCTCTGGAGAAAAAGCTTCATGCTCTTTAACTGGTTTGTCGAGGTATTTGATTCGATCCTCGTTGATCGCTGCAAATCCAACTATGTCAAGGTTCATAGAGGTTAGGCCAGCTTTTTTCTCGATGCTCTTTCAGATTTATATTTTATTTTGAATTTTTTGACCAGTTCCTGTACTTCTATTTGGATGTTAAATTTTGATGCCTTTTCTTTTAGGTATCTCCAGTCAAGAGTGTTGAGGTTTCTCGCTACGATGTGTTCGACGTCCACTAGATCTATTGGTCTTCTTGACGTGATTTTCATCGTGATTAGGTCTTCGGGGGAGATGAACCATATTTTTTCCCAGCCGTGTCCGAGGTTGATTAGTCTTCGCCTTTTTAAGGTCTCCTCATCGAGTTTGAGGCCCTTAGGGTTTATGTGTAAATCTATTCTCGTCTGGTTTCTTTGGTCGAGTAGATATAGGGTCGGTTTTTTAATTAGTTCTGAGACTGTGAGGTATTCTATTGGTGTGAAGCCTTCTCGGTCAAACAATTCGAATAGTCTCTCCGCATTTTCTGCGGAGATTGATACGGCTACATCCAAGTCGCGGGTTACTCGAATTTCACCATAGTAGCTGGCTGCTATGCCGCCTACAATTGCGTATGGAATGCCGTAATTGTCTAGGGCACGTATTAATCGATTAGCTGTTGCTTTTAATGAGGGGGTGGGCTTCTTCTCAGCCATAGCTTACCTTAGCCTTCTTAAGGCTGCCTTCCAGTTCAAGTAGATCCTCAAATGCCATTACAAATGGAACTTTTAATTTCTCGTCCGCCTCCGCCTCCCGCTTCAACCTCTCCACGTCCTCTTCGGATAGTTTAATTAGCCACTGAATGAAATTTACCCGTCTCTCCACCTCTTCGTCAGAGGCTCGACCGAGATATATTTTCTTAACATTTCTGGTTGCAGGATTGTAGCTACAGTAGTAGAAGAATTGGGCGTTTTTTCCACGTTTTTCCACTTGAACGAAGCCCATCGGGAGACCTCTATAATCTATGTACAATATTGTGTATACTTTTCTACTTTTATACTTTCTTGTCAAAAAAGCAGTTAAAGCAGCTCTTTCAGGTAGATTCTATATTTTCCTAGTTTTCCGCCATAGTTGCCAGCGGATATCTTGACTAGCCCCTTCATGCCAACCACGCTGTCGATCGCAACCTTCATCGCCTTCCTTACCGCGTCCAAGGAAACTCCGTTGATTACTATTTCAGGTATTGATCCTACGTCCTCCGGTACTTTTGAATCGGGGATTTTTCCCTTCAGAGTTGGGCAGTAAGGGTGATTTGTGGTCGGACCTATTTCTGGAAATTTGGTTTCAACTTTTGATCCAGCTGAGCATATGTCGAATGAAGTTATGACGCCTTCTACCTTGCGGATGGCTTCTAGACCCGTTTCTCCGATCTCCAAGGCTGAGTCTATGCTGTCGCATAAATACCAGATGTTTCCACCCATCACGCCTTTTGCATAGCTTAGATAGCGCTCTATTCTAAACTCGCCCATCATTATTGGGATATTTATCACATCGCGACCATAATGGTTCTCTATAAACTCGTAGCCGTCTCCGCAGTGCCCTACCCTATTCATTATATCTATTTTTTCCGCAGAGTCTAAAGCATTGAAGACTGTTGTAGTTGGCACAACAAGAATTCCTTGTCGGATACGTTTTCCTAACTCTTTTTCCAATCTTTCAAGAGCATCCGGTCTATAGCCAACCCATATCTGGATGATGGCGCCCTTGCGCTTGTCCGGTGTTTCGGTTTCGCTCAACCATTTTTCGATTCCTCCCTCAGATTCTCCAAGCACTGTTAGAGGCAGGGCTGTTGAGCTGTAAGCCGCTTTTTCAAGCAGTTTCTCGTTTTTAGCTGTGATTAAAAGCCTAGAAAACAGTCCGTCGAAAGCTTCAGCATAAGTGTCCTCAACCAATTCCTTCGCCATACTGATTCACCCAAGCGCGCCTATACCAACTCCCCTCACAGACTTTCTAAAGGCACTGCTTTTCTCAGACAATATATTTCTGTTCTCATCGGTTATAATTTCAACCGCTGGAAGCCTCTGTGGATAGAGCTCAGATGCCCACTGGTATAACGACTCCTCTGCTCCGAATCTTTTAAGCGCAGTAGAATCCCATTCTTTAACAAGCCCCAATACGCCTTCTTTACCGGATTTGTTAAAGACGTCGGCGAGAATTGCGGTTACAACCGCATTTTCTGACATAACTGCGATCTCGGCTTCCCTAATGGCATAGGCATTGCCATTGAATGAAACAGTCAACCCACCGCTAGCCCGTACGTTCTGGAAGACGGGGGCATCGGTTATGCTGTCGCCTACGTACATGACGTCTGCGAGCCCCGTTCCAATTTTTTCTATAATATCTTGAACTGAGTTAACTTTCTCAAATCCTCCAACCGGATTCACTTCTTCAAGAATTCTACCAACGGTCGTCATAGGAATTTCGCTCCAGAATATCTCGTCAAGCCTTTTCACGGCTTCTCGGAGTTCTGGTGGAAAATCATTAAGGGATTTAGCGCCTTTCGGGATTTCTATAACAGGCATCTGCAGTATCTCTTCTTTAACCTCCTTTAGTCGGGTAATCTCTGACGGGCTGATGGAATATTTATCCAAGTCCAACTTTGTGCAATAGGCATTTTTCTTTGGGAAACCGATAAGTTCGCAGAGAGCATGTACATACTGCTCATAACTTGTGCTTACAATGTATGACGGCATGGCTGAGTTTATTGACTGAAGCGCTTTTTTCGCACCTGCAATGAGCAGAATGTGCTCAGCGGAATACTTCTTTATACTCTCGTTTGTTTCTCCATATGCTTTCAAAAAAGGAAGAATAAGCTTGAGGGTGTCTCCGGCTTTATACCCGGGTTTTTTTACAACATCTGCGAGCACATCGTCATATCTGCTTATAATTGTGAAGAAACCCTCTCCCTGTGGGATGGTATGCGCGGTTATCTCGAATGCATTATCATTTTTTGATATGGGGCCTTCTAAATCGGTGATAAAGACCCTTTTCAAATCCAACTCTCTCCGCGCAGACGTTTCATGTGAGCTATGCTTCTTGCTATATGCCCTCCGGAGGCTATATCCCATCTATTCCAGAGGGCTCCTCCCTTTATGGCATTAATGCCCTCACATGAGATATCTCTGGCGGCTTGTATATCCTTTCCAATACCTACTACACATACTGTCCTAGAGGTCAGTGCATAACTCAGACCATCACCCCTCAGCTCCATCGACCCTGGATACACCCGTATAGCGTCCTCATATTTCGCGGTCAATGCGTATGCTTCGTCCAAGCTGACGGGCTTTCCAACATCCTCTTTGTTGACAAGTTCAGCGAATGCTTTTTCATATCCTCCATAGCTCGGGGGCGCTTTGTATATGACCACCGTAGCCTTAGAGTCAAGATTAATCCTAGTAAGGGTTCCGTGAATCATGCCGAAGCAAACATCAACAAAATCATCTTTTATCAGTGGCAGTATATTCTGTATCTCCGGGTCTCCGGGTCTACTGTTTATCTCAAGTATCTTAGCGCCAGTCTTTGTATGCATAAACGCAACATAGAATGGGATGCCACGTAGCCCAAGGTTATTCCCGTTTCCTTTTAGGTGGTTGAAGAGCTTTTCAACCATCTCAACTTCATTTTCTTTGTCTTTATAACTCATAAAAGGCAGCCAGTCGCCAGCGTCATTGTAAGAGCCCATTCCTCCAGTATTCGATCCTTTATCCCCATCAAATGCCCGTTTATAGTCCCGTGTTTCCGGAAGCGGAATCAAATGCGTCCCATCGCAGAAAGCCTGGAAGCTGGACTCTTCGCCTTCAAGTTTCTCTTCTATGATCACTTTCTCTCCAGTTTTACCTCCGAAGGATCCGTTGAAGATCTCCATAGCCTCTTCGAACGTCTTGTAGTGCTCACCTCCGACCCCCACGCCCTTACCAAAGCCGGGCTTATCTGGCTTTATAACACTCTTCTCTACTCCGCCGAGTATGTTCATCCATTTACGTACATCCGCTTCAACCGAGCCTCTTTTGCCTTTATAATCATCTGGGTCAAACACTTTGAACGCTGGGTTGGCTTTAGGCACAACAGCATGGAGTAAGAAGCGCTGCGCAACCTTGCTTCCTTCTAACGCAAACTCCTGTGTAGGACATATAACCGGAATAGAAGTTTCCCGCTCAATTAAATCTCGAATCCCTCCTATAATCGGCTTTTCAGGACCGACTATGCCAAAATCCAACTTGTCTTTATGTTTCTTCGCAAACTCGCATATCAGATTCACATCAAGCCCTGGAATAACCGCATGCTCCTTAGCCATTTTCATATTGAATGGATTTTTCTGTTTGTCTGCGATATAGAGCTCGACTTTATATTCAGTGCTGCGTGAAAGCGCGTCGACAACCGCGGCTTCTCGTGAGCCGTAGCTTACTACTAAAATCCCCACTCTTTCCATAGGCATAAAATTCTTTGGAATAATTAAATAGCTTGCCATTCAAATGCGCAAGAAACAGCAGATTATTTAGCGCATATACTATTCATTTAATAAGAAATTCCTCGGAAACTAATCAAAGGGATAGAATCCGCATATGTCCACCCCACTCGTTTCAATTGTAATGGGCAGCGAATCCGACTCGAAAATAGCTGAAGGTGCGGTAAAGGTTCTAAAAGACCTAGACATTTCATACGAAATTAAAGTGCTATCTGCCCACAGAACTCCTAAACAACTTGAGAAATACATCGAGGAAACGCCCGCCCTCGTATTCATCGCGATAGCCGGACTTGCAGCGCACCTTCCAGGATTCATAGCCTCAAGAACTAGAAAGCCTGTCATAGGAGTTCCAGTAAGCGCACAACTGGGGGGTTTAGATGCGCTTCTCTCAATAACCCAGATGCCCTCAGGAGTTCCCGTGGCAACCGTTGGAATAGACAACGCTAAAAACGCAGCTTTACTAGCCGCTAGGATTCTCGCCACATCCGATAAGAAACTAGCCGCGAAACTGAAGGAATACGCTCATGAATAAAGCTCCTTTATTAACTGAAGATGACATAGCCAGAACATTCTCGTTAGAAAATATTAGGAGAACAGAAATTTATTCCATTATAAGGGAGTTATCTAAATTCCAAAAAATAAATCAGTCAAAAGTATCGAGAGAGTACAGAATTTCAAGAAGAGCCCTTTATGATTGGCTACATGGCAATAGAGCACCATACCCCCTCATTTCAATAGAATGGTTAAAGACCCAAGGTGTGGTGCCTTTTCATGGATTCAACCTAAGGAATGAAATGCATCAACTGCTTTTCGACATTTATGCCTTTATGTTTGGTGATGGATCATTAGACACTACTTACATCGAATTATCCGGATTTATTGATGATCTGCAACAGGTGAATAACTCGTTACGGAGGTTCTTTCCAAGTATAAATATGAATTTATTTAAATCAAGTCAAAACTCGTATAGTCTTTTTATCTATTCTTCCCAACTTGCCCGTTTCTTCATAGCGCTTGGATGCCCTCTAGGCAGCAAACAAACGCAAGAGTATCTTCTTCCATCTTGGATAACGGAAGATAGGGAATTGTCAAAGCGATGGCTAGAAATTTTCCTTTCGAACGAATGTAATTACATTAATGAAAGAAGGAAAGTGGCGCGAATAGAGCAGTACAAAGCATTAGTTCTCGAAGATAATTTGATAGCCTTCTTGAACCAGGTAAGGAGACTTCTAGAAAGATTTAAGGTAAAGGTAAGCCATGTAAAAGAGGGGCCTACCTACAGGAGAAAAGATGGCATTTGGGTTAAAGGTTATTACATCAACATCTACAGAGACAAGCTAAATATACTAAAGTTTTTAACCGCCTTCACCTTTCGTGCTGCTTCATTAAAGGAGAAGATTAATCGTTGTACGCAGATAAAATTGAGGAAAGATTTAGAACTCCAAACAAACCGTATAAATTCCTATCTCTATGCCAAAAAAGCTAGAGAATTGGAATATAAACGGAGACAATTAAAAACACTTTTCAATGATCTTAGAAACGGTATTCAAAGTTCAGTTACGTGGAATACATTCTATAACAGTTATAGCTTCAACACTCGAAAGCCAAAATATCTCGAAAAAATAGCGGAACTCAAAGAGCTAGGCTTTGCCGTTCTTGATGAACAAACCATCACTAAAACTCTGAGGCGAGTTGTATGAAAAAGGGTTGGACCTACGCAAAAGCGGGAGTAGATCGAAAAAAGATTAGACGTGCTCAAAGGGTTATAGGTGATTTACTTTCAACTACCTTTAAACATAGACACGAGCGTTTTGGTGAAGTTTTGACAGAGATTGGGCACTATGCTGGATTGATAGATATTGGTCATGGAAAGGCGCTGGCTATACATGTTGACGGCTGCGGCACAAAAGTGCTAGTAGCGCAACTGATGGATAAATATGACACGGTTGGAATTGACGTTGTAGCCATGTGTGCTAATGACTTAATTTGCATTGGGGCTGAGCCGTTAGCGCTTGTTGATTATTTAGCTGTTCAAAAACCAGATGAAAGAATGATCAGTGAAATTATGAAGGGATTGGTAAGGGGGGCTGAGCTGGCTGGTGTTGCAATCGTGGGAGGCGAAACCGCTGTCATGCCAAGCGTCATCCAAGGTGCTGTGGAAGGTAAAGGCTTTGATTTGGCTGCTTTAAGTGTAGGCGTTGTGGAACAGAAACGGGTCATCACGGGCAAAGCTATGCGCCCGGGCGACGCAATTATCGGGCTTGAAAGTAGCGGGATTCACAGCAACGGTTTAACTCTAGCCAGAAAGGTGTTCTTCGAACAGAAAAATCTGAGCGTGCATGATACGCTTCCAAGCCTAGGTAGAACCCTAGGCGAGGAACTATTAACTCCGACAAGGATCTACGTTAAACCAGTTCTTGAAATTCTGAAGAAGGTCAAAGTTTCTGCTCTAGCCCACATCACTGGTGGAGGGTTTAGTAAACTGAAAAGGTTTGAAGAATACGCCGAAGTGGGCTTCAACATTGAAATTCCGAAGGATCAGCCAATCTTCTGTTTAATCGAAAAGTATGGCGGGATATCGGCAGAGGAAATGTTCCAAACATTTAATATGGGAATAGGCTTCTGTGTCGTCGTCCCTAAAGGAAATGAAAACCAAGTACTACAAATCTGCAAGAAGCATAAACTCGGCGCAACCGTTATAGGTGAAATAAGCCGAAAAAAAGGCGTTAATATCAAAACC
>Ga0315306_10000729_pt1 | contig 15825 bp, 15 predicted proteins | sample TDP1_MG_FD_203803 | JGI IMG/M metagenome (GOLD analysis project Ga0315306, IMG submission 203803) | Freshwater sediment microbial communities from Lake Towuti, South Sulawesi, Indonesia - TDP1 | ecosystem: Environmental > Aquatic > Freshwater > Lake > Sediment | place: Indonesia: South Sulawesi... | reverse complement strand
TTTCCGGCTGAAGCAACTTGGAAATCAAAATGTATAGCACGGGATTTTGGGAAAATACGCCCATGTCTTTGTCTGAAAATGTGTGCATATCATCTGGCACTCTGCTTGCTAAAAGAAGCTCCTGCTCGTCGGCGCAAACGAAGAATATGGGTGATAAGAGATTTACGTTTTCAACTTGGCATGAAGAACGCAATTCACAGGCTACATCGGAATTACGAGAACCTATCGGGGCTGCAATTCGAACCGCTACACCCCTCTTTGCCATCTTGTCAATAAGTTTGTTAAATGTTTTGTAGAATGGAATTAAACCGTTTTGGGTCGTTGTTATGTCCACGACTTTTTCTGCCTGGGATAAAATTTCGCCTACTCTTTGTAATATTTCGGTTCTCCCTTGGATAATCCATATTTCTCCCCTCTGGGGCTCGCTCATCAACTTGGCCTTTCCATAGGTGCCTTCCAAGAGGGATACAAACAAATAAAGATCACGGGCTTTTTTCTCGTAGGATTGAAAATACTTTTCGAAGGCGTTGGCAGGATGTATAGGGGTGAATTGCTGCGGTTTTTCGGGGATTTCAACCACTAGGCCTGTATCAACGAGCTTTTTTAAAATTCCATAGACTTTCTCTTGGGGTATGCGGCGCGACACGCTGAGATTTCTTACTTCGGCGTTCCCCCTTTTAACCAAAGACACATATACTTTCGCCTCGTGCTCAGATAGCCCCGTGTACTCGCATAGTTTCTGCCACAGGGGTTTAGCTGGCACGGATGACTATCCCCTCTTATCTTTTCCGCCATCTTCTTGGGTTATTTTTAAACGTTAGCGTGAAATGTGACGGGGGTTAGCTGAATTTATGTTTTACACATATACAATCTGACCTCTTATAAAACTTACGAGAGCAATAAAGCCCAAAAATCGCCCCAAAATAAGAAAAATCCGCAAATTTGACACCTTTTATCCACGAGAGTTGACACTAAAATGTAAAAAATTCTCTTTCCAAGATTTGCAATCGCCTATAATAACCACATTTTGGTAAAATGCGCATGCAAAGCTTATATATACTTTAGAGCAACCCATACGGAATTGCTACCCGATACTGAGGCGGGATAAATCTGAGGGTTTTGGTAACCTCCGACTTCCACGGGGAGGCAAGGGCCTTTAGGGAGTGCGCCTCTAAGGCAGAGGAAGTGCGCGCCGAGGTATTGGTTGCCTGTGGCGACCTCACCCATTTCGACACGGTTCAAAGGACCAAGGACCTACTGGTCCCTTTACTGGAGCTTCGACTGCCCCTTTTCTTTGTGCCGGGAAACTGCGATCCCCCGGCTTTAACAGGGGTAAGCCTAGAAGGAGCCCACTGCATTCATGGCACCTTTGAGGCTTATGGGGACGCTGTTTTTATGGGGGCAGGAGGCGGGCTCCTGAGTCCCTTCCACACACCCTTTGAAATGACGGAGGAGGAACTCATGGAGGTTTTAGATCGAAGTCTTAAACATGTCCCAAAGAAACGTTGGCTCGTATTAGTATCCCACCATCCGCCGATCAACACCGATGTGGACGTGACATCTGGGGGAAAGCACATTGGTAGCCTAAGCGTCAGAAGATTTATCGAGGAGAAAGAGCCGGCCGTGGTTTTCTGTGGTCATGTTCATGAGGCAAGGGGAGTTGATCGCATTGGCGAAACCCTTTTGTTGAACCCTGGACCAGCTAGGCATGGATACTGCGCCCTAGCCGATTTCAACGAAAACATCGAAGTGAAACTGGATCGTTTATGGTGAGAGGTAACCTTTTTAAAGTTGCCTTCCAATTTAAAGCCTCAAATCCACCGACGTAAACATGAAACGGATCACTTATGGGGCGAGGGAGGGTGGGCGTGTCTAAGTTAAGGGTTTCCTTGTTGACTGGGCGAACCATAGAGCAGGGAACTGGGAAGGAACACGGCAAACTTTCCGAAGATTACTGGAAAAGTGTGGCCATCTGTGAAATGGACCCCCAAGACATGAAAAATCTCGGCATAAGGGAGAACAGCAACGTTAAGATCACAACGGATTTCGGTTCCGTGGTCGTCCGGGCCATAAAGTCCATCAGGGCTCCTCACCCTAAGGTGGTCTTCATCCCCTACGGCCCCTGGGCGAATCTGATTGTGAACCCCAGAACCCACGGGACAGGCATGCCCTCCTTCAAGGGCCTTCCAGCAGAAATTGAGCCCGCCATAGAAGAGAAGGTGTTAAGCCTACCAGACTTGCTTAAGGAACACTACAGGAAGGAGTGAGACATGCCCGTTATTTCCGGCGTCACATGCCCAGTCTGTGGTTGCCTTTGTGACGACTTAGAGGTGGTTGTGAAAGGCAGCGTGATCACGGATGTGAGGAATGCCTGCGCCGTCGGTGCAGCCAAGTTCATGAGCTACTCAAGTCATAGGCACCTAACCCCCCTAGTAAGGAAAAACGGCGAGCTGGTGGAAGCATCCTTGGAGGAGGCCATTAAGAGGAGCGCGGAAATCCTCGCCGAAGCCTCTTACCCCATCCTTTTTGGCTGGAGCTGCACCAGCTGTGAAGCCATCCGCGCGGGATTGGAGCTGACTGAGGAGGTGGGTGGGGTCATCGATAACACGACCACCGTGTGCCACGGGCCCTCTGTTTTGAGCATCCAGGATGTGGGGCTTCCCTCCTGCACTCTTGGGCAGCTTAGGCATAGGGCGGACCTCGTCTTTTATTGGGGTTGCAACCCTTGGAGCGCCCATCCTCGCCATATAGAACGCTACACAGCTTTTTCAGAGGGGCGTTTTCAGGGGAGCGCCTGGAGGAGATACCTTTCCCGTCTGAGTGGAACCCTGTCCAAAAGGCGACTGCAGAGGGTGGCCAACCTAGTCCTAAGGAGGGAGGCGCCAGCTCCCCCTGAAGCTGGTTACCAGCCCCCCTCCGCCCTGTCTGGAGGGGGAAGGAAGATGGTGGTGGTGGACGTCCGTAGGACCCACTCTGCCAAGGTGGCTGACTACTTCCTCCAAGTTGAGCCTAACAGGGACTATGAGCTCCTTCAGGCCTTCCGCATGCTCATCCGCGACGAGGAACTCGACGTGGACGAGGTGGCTGGAGTGCCCGTGGAGATTCTGGAGGAGGTGGCCGACGCCATGGTCAGTTGCCAATTCGGTGTCCTTTTCTTTGGGGTGGGCTTAACCATGAGCGAGGGGAAGCTCAGAAACATCGATGCGGCCATATCCTTAACGCGGGACCTGAATCAGCGCACCAAGTTCCTCATCATGCCCATGAGGGGTCACTTCAACGTAACAGGAGCCAACACCGTATTCACTTGGCAAACAGGATACCCCTACGCCGTCGACTTCTCCAAAGGTTATCCAACGTACAATCCGGGCGAAACCTCGGTGGTGGACATCCTCTGCCGCGGGGAAGCCGATGCTGGACTTATTGTCGCCTCAGACCCCGTGGCCCACTTTCCAAGGGAAGCGGTCCAAAGCCTGGTGAAAAATCCCTTGATAGTTATCGATCCTCAGGTGACGCCTACGTCGCTGATGGCGGATGTGGTGATCCCTTCAGCCCTGGTGGGCATCGAAACTGAGGGAACCGCCTATAGGATGGACCATGTGCCTCTACCGTTAAAGAAGCTGGTGGAACCGCCAAAGGATTGTCTCCCTGACGTGGAGATAATTCAATGGATTACCCGAGAAGTTCGGAGGATAAGGAGGGGTCGGGGAAGTTGAGCCTCCTCATCAGCAATGGCTTCGTTTATGATCCTCTGAACGGCATAGACGGGGAGAGAATAAGCCTCTGCGTTAAAGGTGGAAAGGTTGTTGAGGATGTTGACGAAAGGAAGGCGAAGGTGATTGACGCTTCTGGCATGGTGGTTATGCCCGGCGGTGTGGACATCCACTGCCACATTGCTGGCGCGGAGGTGAACACAGGGCGCCTCCTGAGGCCGGAGGACCATGTGAAGGACGTGGAGGCGAAGACAGCCCTAACCCGATCCGGCGTGGGCTACTCCGTTCCCTCAACTTTCACCACGGGTTACCGTTACGCGCGGATGGGCTACACCACGGTGATGAACCCATCCATGCCACCCCTAAAGGCCCGCCACACCCACGAGGAGCTGAACGACACGCCCATGGTTGATAAGGCTACTTATCCCCTACTGGGAGACTGGTGGTTCGTCCTAGAGTACCTCAGAGACGGCAAGCTTGAGGAGTGCGCCACCCACGTGGCCTGGATGATAAGGGCCACTAAAGGCTATGCCATAAAGCTGGTCAACCCGGGAGGCCTGGAGGCTTGGGGCTTCGGCCGGAACGTCAGGGACATCAATGACCCTGTTCCCAACTTCAATATTACTCCCAAGGAGATCATCCGCGGCCTGTGCAGGGTGAATCAGCTCCTCCACTTACCCCACACCATCCATGTGCACACCAACAACCTCGGGAAACCAGGAAACTACGTCACTGCTCTTGAGACTATGAGATGTGTGGAGAACATGTTTAGTGGAGGGCATCCTGTCATTCATGTCACCCACTGCCAATTCAGCGCCTTTAAGGGGTCTGACTGGAAGACCCTAAGGTCTGGAGCCGAGGAAATCGCAAAATACGTGAATCGACACAATCATGTGACCTTAGACATGGGGCAGGTGGTCTTCACGGATACAACCACCATGACGGCCGACGGGCCCTTCCAATTTATCCTTTATCAACTCAGCGGCAACAAGTGGGTCAACCGCGACGTGGAGACAGAGACCAGCGCGGGGATCGTTCCCTTCCGATACCGGAGGAAAAGCTACGTCCATGCCACCCAGTGGTCCATTGGGCTAGAGCTGGCTCTCCTCATTAAAGACCCGTGGAAAATCTTTCTAACCACCGACCACCCCAACGCCGCTCCCTTCACCACCTACCCACGGATTATTTCATGGCTGATGAGCCGAAGGGCGAGGGAAAGAACGTTAAAGAAGATCAGCAAACGGGCAAGGCATAATAGCCTTCTTCCCAGCATCAACCGGGAGTACAGCCTCTACGATGTGGTCATTGCCACCCGCGCCGGCACAGCCAAGGCCCTGGGCTTAAAACAAAAGGGGCATTTGGGAACTGGAGCCGACGCCGACATAGCCGTATATAACGTAAATCCGGAAAAAATCGACCCGTCTAAAGGGTATAAAACTGTTCGGAGGGCCTTCCAGAGGGCCGCCTACACCATCAAGGGCGGCGAGATAGTGGTGAAGGATGGGGAAATCGTAAAGCCCACGGCAGGAAGAACCCTTTGGGTTGATGTAAGACTCTCTTCAAACCCGAGGATGGTCGATGCAGACCTCAAACGGCGGTTCAGGAACTACTGGACCGTGGAGTACGAGAACTACCCCATCCCTGAAAACTACCTGCACGCTCCATCCCCTATTCCGGTTAAGGCGGAGGTGTAGGAAACGATAACCCTGAGACCAAAGGGTTCCTTCAAGGTTCCCGTGGAAGCCGAGTGCGTCACCCCAAACGCCTTTGCTGAAAAGTCCATGGGTGAAATAGGGTCCCTCCAAATTTGGGAGGGGAACAGGAAAAGGGCCCTGGGTGAACTCTTCCAAATAGAAGGGGAAGAGAGCAGCCCCCCAGAAAAGGTGTCTATCCACCTGATCGGAGACCTCGGTAAGGTCCGAAGGATCGGCGCAGGAATGTCGGCGGGCGAAATCGCGGTAACTGGCGATGTGGGCATGCACCTAGGCGAAGGGATGAAGGGGGGAACCATCCGCGTAACTGGAAACGCGGGGTCTTGGGTGGGCTCCATGATGAAGGGGGGCCTCATAGAGATTGAGGGAAACGCGGGGGACTATGTGGGTGCCGCCTACCGAGGAAGCACCAAGGGCATGAGGGGAGGCATCATCATCATCCACGGAGACGTGGGAAACGAGGCGGGATGCTTCATGAGGAACGGCCTCATAAAAATCCTGGGAAACGCGGGACAGTTCGCTGGCGTCCACATGAGGGAAGGAACCATCTACATTCAGGGCGACGCGGAGGCGAGGGCTGGAGCCCAAATGCTGGGGGGCAAAATCGTCATAGGCGACTATATCCCATCCATCCTACCCACCTTCACCATCGACAGCATAAGACCAAACGTAAAACTGAACGGAGAGAAGGTGGAGGGACCCTTCTACCGATTCATAGGCGACCTAGCCGACCAAGGCGAAGGAAAACTCTTCGTCTCAAAAACCAAAAACCAACACCTAAATTTCTACGAAAAATATTTGTAAATTTATTTCATCTTCTGAGCACAAAGACTTTTACTTGCTCAGATGGTTTTCATGTACTCTCCTGTTTCGGGTGGGGAGTGGATGAAGGCTATGACTAGGGGCTTCTTTCCTGTATTGAGGGGGGCGTGGGCCACGTTGGGTGGGATGAAGATGGCCATCCCCGCCTTGATCTTAATCTTCTCTTTTCCTAGAATCATTTCGCCCTGGCCCTTGAGCACGTAGTAGATTTCCTCCGGCACCGTGTGGATGTGGGCCTTCATGCCCTCGCCGGGCTCGAAGTAACCTGTGAGGAAGTGGAGATGTTTCTCCTTAACCAGCTCCCTTAAGGTTCCTCCATATGCACTCTTCTTCAGGACAACCTCACTTTCAAGGATTATTTTTCCTTCCATGGTCATCACCGTGGATTTTATGATTCCTTGAACTATAAGGGTTTTTCCTCTTTAAATAGACAGATTGGACAAAAATTGAGGGAAATTAAAGCGGTTCATCGATTCATCGCTGTGGGTGGTTTTCTGCTGAGTTTAGCGAATAACAGCAGAATGATGAGAGCGAGGTTAACCGTCATCATGATTGGGGATATGCTTAGTGGCTGAAGCAGAGACGGCGTTCCGAAGCGGGTAGCTACAAGGTGTCCGAAATAGGTGGCGCTGGCGAAGGCGAAAATGCCGAAGAGTAACGCGATGAGCCAACCATCTTCCCTTCTGGTCCAAACAATGTACGCCACAGGAATTGCCAATCCACCAGTAATAAAGTTCGCTACCAAACCAAGCAAGAACTCAGGCCTAGGATCAATCAATAGGGGGATTATGTTGCCTATCTGAATCGCTTGGATCGCAGCTAACACTCCGACAATCCTCATGACGCGGTGAGATTGAACACTCTCTTTTGACATTTTCTCAAATCGCCCCCTTCTACCTTATTTTGATGTAAACCTATATTTATTTAATATTCTTTCATTTATGAGTTGAGGAGAGTTGTCATTGATCAGAATCCTTAAAATTCTCGGCTTTGCAACTATCTATTTCTTTATCTATGGCATTTCAGCCGTCTTCTTTACAATTAAGTCATTTGTAGGCTCCCCTGAACTGACATGGTATCTTCAAAATCCTTGGATTGCCCTCCTCACAATATTCGGTGAGTTGACTCGGAGCCCTCTCCTAATGCTTTCACTTTTTATCATGATACTGCACTCATTCATTTTAGGTTTCATAACCGATTGGGTCTTACGCACTCTGCTTAAGAGGAGGAAGCAAAAAACTTAACAGGACCATTAAAACGTTAATTTATTATTCTCCGCGACCTAATACTCAAACATGTTAAGCGTAAACCGTTCCGCCCTTAGGCTCGTAAAGAATCTCTGTGAAGGAGCCGAAGAATACGGAGTCAAAGTCAAGAAAACGGGATCTGGTGCCACCCTAATCGACGCAGAGATAAAGGCTAAGGGTGGCTTCCTGGCTGGCAAAATCGTAACCGAGATATGCCTCGGCGGATTAGGCAAAGCAGAAATCCTTTGGGCTCCCTACGGAGACCTGGTGCTCCCCTCCATCTTCGTTTACACGGATCACCCCGCCGTGGCAACCCTGGGTTCCCAGCTCGCCGGCTGGTCCATTAAGGTCGAGAAGTATTTTGCCATGGGGTCTGGTCCAGCGCGGGCCCTAGCCCTAAAGCCCAAGGAACTTTACGAAAAAATAGGATATAGGGACGAAGCAGAAGAGGCGGTGCTCGTGCTCGAAACTTCTAAGGAGCCGCCAGAAGAGGCGATCACATACATTTCTAATCAATGCAAGATAAAACCGGACAATCTATTCCTGATTTTGGCGCCCACCTCCAGCGTAGTGGGCTCCACCCAAATCTCAGGACGAGTTGTGGAACAGGGAACATACCGCCTGATGGAGCTGGGCCTCGATCCTTGGCTGATAACCCATGGGTGGGGATATGCCCCCATAGCGCCTGTTCACCCCAAGTTCACAGAGGCCATGGGGAGGACCAACGACGCCCTACTATATGCCGGGGTGGCAGGATATACTGTGGACTATGAAGACGAGGAGGCCCTTAAGGAGCTGGTAAATAGGGCACCTTCTTTGTCTTCAAAAAGTTACGGGCGACCCTTCGCCGAAATCTTTAAGGAAGCCGAGTACAACTTTTACCAGATCGACCCCAGCCTCTTCGCCCCAGCCTTCTTAATCGTTAATAACGCCAAGACGGGGAACACTTTCAAAGCCGGAAAAATTAACTTGGAAGTTCTTAGGAAGTCTTTAGGGCTTTAATCGGCCTTAGTTGGCGTTAAGGCGCTTTCCCAGTCTCTGCCAGCCCGGGAACCCTTCGTAAAATGATGAGAACTATCATGAAAGAGACGTAAAGGTCTATGGTCCCCTGAATAGCGTTCCAAAAGGCTATTTCGGCAACGGCTGCCCCAAGGCCTATGAGACCCAAAGAATGTCCGAAGAAGCTTAGGAATATGGGGTTTGAGAAAAATTCCACTGGATTTATCCTAAAAAAGAAGGGAATGGCAAAGTAAATGTTGAACACCACGGTCACCATTGCCCTTACGGCAACTGCCAAAACGCTTACTAGGGCGTAGATTTTCCAATCCATAAATGGGGGATTCAAAGCCTTCCTTTTCCCCGTGAAAACTGCTGGAATGGCGAACATCCAAACGCTTGCCACAGATTTCATGATGGCCCCAACCCAGCCTCCTGCGAAGGGCCCTAAGACGCCGACGAGGGGTACGCTCACAAGAAGACAAAGGAGGGCGGCCTTAAAACCGAATAGGGCCCAGCACAGGACCCAGGGAACAGCGACAAGGTCTATTCGCATGAACCACGGCGTTAAAAAGAGGGGTGGCAGGGTCTGCATAATCACGGATAGGGGTGCCAGCACAACAACGCCCGCGATCTTGACCGTTGTCCTCTTTAAACGCATGAATAAACCCTGCAGGGTCCCTTGGGAAATCTAATTATTTAAGAGTAACTACCCAAAAATGTGTAAAGTTTTCTATGCGCCACTAAGGTTTAACAGACCTTATTCCCTGCTCCACAATGGTCCCAACTTTTGAAGTGAAAGAGCATCCAAGTCAAATAAAATATATTAGGAGCCAACAAAAGTTTTTCACGATTAGGAGCGCCCTCCTAATTTGGTTAGGTGAGCCTTAGGCTGGCTGAATGGAAAATGACTAAGATTCAGATTGGCGAGAGGGAATATTGGGACAAGGTGTATGCCTGCTGGTTAGGGAAAAATATTGGTGGAACCTTAGGGGCCCCCTATGAGGGGAAAAAGTATGTGAACTGCCTAGAGTACTACGGCGTCCTGCCAGAGAAGGCTGCGCCAAACGATGACCTAGACCTCCAGCTTATTTGGCTCAAGATGCTGGAGGACAGAGGCGTGGATCCAGCACTGCCAGACTTCGCCGAATATTGGAAGCGCCACGCTTCCGCGTATCCTTGGAACGAATATGGATTTCTAAGGCGGAACCTGGAACGCGGATTGATGCCCCCCATTTCAGGCTGCTTCGAGAACTACTACTTGGACGAGATGGGGTCACCCATACGTAGCGAAATCTGGGCCTGTATCGCACCCGGAGACCCCCAAATTGCCGCTTCGATGGCATGGAAGGATTCGGTGATTGACCACGCTGGAGGTGAAGGAATGTACGGAGAGATGTTCTGGGCGGCCCTTGAGAGCGCGGCCTTCGTAATAGACGACCCGAAGACACTGATTCAGATCGGGTTGGCCATGATCCCTCTCAGCTCAATGATTTCTAGGGCTGTCCGGGAGGCCCTCTGGTGCCACGAGAACGGCGTCTCCTGGACGGAGGCGAGGGAACACATCGTCACCTATTACGGTCACTACCAGCCATGCCACGCACCCCAAAATCACGGCTTCACCATTTTAGGCTGGCTCTACGGCAAGGACTACGGCGACAAACTATGTAAGGCGGTCAACTGCGGATACGACACCGACTGCACTGGAGCAACCTTGGGATCCCTCCTTGGCATCCTCGGCGGCATAGCGGGCATCCCTCAAGAGTGGCGTTCGCCCATCGGTGACGAGATCGTCCTACACAAATTCACCAGCGGTTTAGATGCTCCCAAGAACATTGGCGAATTGACCAATAGGGTTTTTGCCATAGCGCGCCGATTTCTGGCCGAGAAGTCTGACGTTGCAACCTTCGGCAGGGAAACGGTGGTTCCCGACAATCTCTTGTCACTACTCTTCCGTAATGAAAAGGCGCTGATGGTCCTACAACAGGACACCCAGGCCGCTGTGGCTGTGGATGGCGGCCTTGAAATCACTCTCCACTACTGGGGTGAACCTGTAATAAGGCCGGGAGTCGACAAGACCCTGGGAGTTTCGCTGACAATCCACGGGGCTCCCATTGAGACAGAAGTGGCTTTAGAAGCTCCAGCAGGCTGGGAGGTGAAAAACGCCGGAGACTTTTTGGGGCAAAAATGCTTCATCCTTCGTGCAGCGGAAGTTCCAGACCGCAACACCCTAGGCGTACACGTCACCCTATCCCATAAGGAGGGCCACGCAGACTTCTCCATACTGGGGCCCGGAGAGGCTAAGGGTTATCCAAGCGGCAAAAACGTTCCAACGTGTCCCCGTTGCCACGCGTGGATAGGCGCCTGCATCTGCGGCACCACATGAGGAGAAAAACTAAAGACCCGATTTTAGCGGTCTTCAAAAGTGATTCAATCTCCGAAGTGGGGCTGCCAGCTTTCCCGGTTTCGCGTGGCCGAAGACCACACTAAAGCCGGGAACGGAGCACGGTTTAACTACCGAGTTCGGAAAGGGTTCGGGTGGGTCCCGCACCCTATGGCCGGCAACCCCAATGCCTTTGGGGAGTTGACCCTCATTAACCTTTCGCTTTGAACTTTAGAAACCTATATATTTGGAATCTGAAATTCTTTAGGGATGGTGGGGCCGTAGTCTAGCAAGGTATGACGACAATCAGCACCTTTGTGCTGACCGTTAAGGGCTCCAGAAAGTTTACGGGTTTGCGGACCCCGAGAGAAGGAGGGATGAAGAGCTTCTGGAGCGCGGGAGAAACCCGTAGGAACGGCCTAGCGCCGTTTCAGGGTAAAGGTCACCGGTTCAAGTCCGGTCGGCCCCACCAAAACTGAATAGTTTAAGAGGGTTGACAAATTTTACTCCGTATTCTTGGAGCCTTTTGAAGTGGTCCTCGTCCGCGGTATAAACTAGGTCGGCGAGTTCCACCATGTTGGCCCCTATCATGGCGTCGTTTACAGGAATCCCCTTATCCCTGGCCCATCGAAGGGAAGTTTGGGCGGCCTCCCGGGAAATGGAAAGGAAGGCAATGCGCCTTGAACGGAGGAGGGCGCCTGCCCTGAGTTCTGCTTCGCGCCAGTTGAGGAGCCTCTTCAGCGCCGAGTAGGTCTCTACTACCACGATGAGGTTTAAGCCTAAAATGTGGTCTAGCTCGCCCCTGAGACCTTTCTCCATCAGGCGGAGGCATTTTTCGTGATCTGCCTTGTTTGGATAATCGGTAATCATGGAGTAGACAACAACGTTAGAGTCCAGCAGGGCCAGAGGCTTTGCCTCTCCCACTACCGCCAAGCCTCCTCCTCCATTATTTCTTCGAGCTCCTCAGGCGGAATGGACCTTTCAGGCCTAATGGGCGTGTGTAGAACCTTCCAAGCTGGATCGTCTTCCAGCGGTTCCTCGCCGAAATGCATCACAACTGCCCTAAAGCTGTGGCGGTCAATTGGTTCAAGCACCACCAAGTCTCCTGCTTCGACGCTTACCTGCCTTCGAAGGCCCTTGTCAAGCACAATCCTGAATCGTTTATCTACTCTACAAGTGGACATGATCTTCCCACAAAAACAGCCCACATCCAGGGATATAAACCTTATGATACTTGCCCCTCTGAACGCAGCAAAGTGAGGAACTAATGAAAAGGCTTGCTGGAGAGAATTCCTACACCACATTTATGAGAGACGCAGTAGCTTAATCGCCATGACCTCAATCCAAATCAGCGGCACTCCCATTGCGATCCTTTGTAATGCTCCCTTCCATGGCTCGAAAATATTGAACCCGTACACAGCACTTAATGCTAGCGCCACAACTACTGTTACCAAGGTGTAGGCTAAATAGCCCTGCCATCGGCTGTCTTTCTTTAACCTTTGGGAGATGGGCAGAGGGGCAAGTATCATGGTAAATGTAGCTATCTTGGCGAAAACTCTGTGCGTTATCCCAACCATTGATACATCCACACAACCTGGATCGCAAGGAAAAATTCCCGTCATCACCAACGCGGCGCCGGACACAGCTACCAGGACGGAACCAATCTTTGACCCTTACCTTCGCTTATACCACGATGGAGTCCGACGGCAAAGGCTATCATCAATAAGCCCAACAGAGAATCCTGCTGTATTCATGATTATGGCATTTGGACTGCCTGCCTCGCCGAGCTCGCTTATGAGTTGCGTGACATGATTGTAGCTAGGTCGAAGGAGACCTAATGTGATCACTACAATTGTATATAAGATAGGACCAATAATACCACAGATAGCCAGCAGTCTTTGAGTACTGTCTGGTCGGGTGCCGCTCTTAGACATCCAGCTCACCTTAAACATCTACCTCTTAGTATGGTAATTATTATTTAGGTTATTATTATTAACCTCTATATGAGGGATAGGCGCTAAAATGAAGGTTGTGAATGGTGGGCTGGGTCCCCAAAATTTTGTTCGTGAAATACTGCCTGGCGAGGAGAAGGCGGTTCGGGAACTTTTCAAGAGGAGCCTAGGTCCCATCGATAGGCTCTTCTTCCTTTTGGCTTTTAGGGATGCTCTTAGAAGCGCCCTTGAACAACGGGGTACCTGCCTGGTGGTTGTGAGCAATGGGAGGGTTGTTGGAAGTGTTTCACTAAGGATTCTATCTTACGCTGAGAAAAGGTTGGGTCTTATCGACGCAATTGTTGCTGATAGGGGCTTTCGTGGAAGGGGTATTGGCAAATCCCTTTTAGACGGAGCCCTCTCATGGTTTAAGGAAAGGGGATGTGAGGCCATTTACGCCACCGCAGACAGATATAACTCTCCATCTTGGAACATGTTTATCCATCGAGGCTTTTCAACCTACGAATTTCCGGGACAGCTTAGGGACCTTGGCTTAAACTTTATTCGTTTGTGGTTTAGCGAATTCTATTTCGTCGCGGTGGGAAACTTTTTCTTAAAGAAGGCGAGTGGAGAGGAAAGACCAAGGGAAGCAGGTGAAGCGTGGCATTTTCTCACGGCCTGGCTGGGGTTAGCCCTTATATGGTGGATATTGGCTATCCGAGGCGGCGCATCGTTTGTCCTCGTTCCACTTATCTTTGCGGTCGCGGGCCTAAGCCTCTTTGCCCATGAACTTGTGCATAAGCTAGCCGCCAGCCGTTTCGGTTTGGAGACGACCTTCAAGGCTTGGGACTCTGGATTATTGTTCAGCTCGTTGCTAGCCGTGTTTCTTGGCGCCTTCTTTCCAGCCTATGGCTCAACCTACATAAAGCAGGCGGGCTGGCGATATGATTCTAAACCAAGGGAAATGGGGTTGATTTACGGAGGAGGCCCAACCATAAGCTCTGTGCTCGCGGCCTTATTTTGGGCTTTGTCGACGCTCGGCGGCAACGAACTGTTGGTGGCGATGGGGCGGGTAGGGTACGTAACAAACCTCGTTTTTGTCATCCTTAACCTCATACCAATACAGGCGGCGGGAGGATTCGCATGGGATGGCAGAAAGGTATTTACTTGGAACAAGATTGTCTGGTCACTACTAACCCTAGGGCTTGCGCTGCTGATACTCATCGACACATTTTTATAACCATACCAATTGTTTAGTGATTTGTTTTCACGATCCTCCAAAATTTCTTTGGGCGCTGTTCCTTAGCCTTTGAATAGCTCTTTTAACGTTTTTGGCTCCGTATATGGCGGAGCCGGCTATTAGGACGTTGGCGCCAGCCTTCACGGCTAGGGGTGCGGTTTTCTCGTTTATGCCCCCGTCCACTCCGATTTCAAGGGTTATTCGGCGTTTCTGCGCCTTTTCTTTCGCTTCCCTTATTTTTGGCAAGGTGGCGGGAATGAAGGATTGGCCCCCGAAGCCCGGTTCCACCGTCATAATTAGGAGCAGGTCAATCTTGTCCAAGACGGGTTCGACGGAACTCATAGGGGTCTGCGGGTTTAGGGCAACCCCCTTCTTTACTCCCTGTTGTTTAATTTGGCCTAGGATTCGCTCCAAATTGGGGCAGGTTTCCATGTGGACTATTAGCAGGTCACTGCCCGCCTCGGCGAATTTTTCAATGTACTTTTCTGGATTTTGAATCATTAGGTGAACGTAGAAGGGAAGGCTGGTCTTGTCCCTGAGGGTCTTCACTGTGGCGGGGCCGAAGGTTATGTTGGGCACGAAGTGGCCGTCCATGATGTCGAAGTGGAGGAAGTCCGCGCCTCCCTTCTCCGCCCTTTTCGCCTCCGTTCCTAAGCGGCTGAAGTCCGCGGATAGAAGCGATGCTCCAATCTTTATCAAGGCTTTTCCCCACTATTCGGAAACGGTGTTTTCATTTTAGGCTTCTCCCTAATTACGCTTAAAGCCTTTTTAAATAAATTATATCACATAAAATGGAAGCAGGGACAGGAATATGCCTTATCTGATGGGCATAGATGTGGGCACCACGGGCACAAAGACCCTGTTAATCAAGGAAGATGGCACCGTCGTCTCCAAGGCCTTTGAGGAGTATCCGCTTTATACGCCCCAGCCTGGATGGGCTGAGCAGAACCCGGAGGACTGGTGGGTGGCCACCCAGAAATCCATCCAGAGGGCCCTTAAGGAGTCCGGGGTAAAGGCTGAGGAGGTGGAGGGCCTTGGCCTAACAGGCCAGATGCACGGGTCGGTCTTCCTTGACAAGGACCAGCGGGTCTTGAGACCGGCTATCTTGTGGTGTGACCAAAGGACCTCCCTCCAATGTGACGAAATGACCCGGAAGGTGGGCGGCAGGGAACGGCTAATTGAGCTTACCTGTAATCCCGCGTTTACGGGCTTCACCGCCCCAAAGATCCTATGGGTTAGGGAGAATGAACCCAAGGTTTACGAGAGGGCTGTGAAGGTGCTCCTTCCAAAGGACTATATTCGATTTATGCTTACAGGAATTTATGCCACAGACGTGGCCGACGCCTCAGGAACCCTCCTCCTGGACGTGAAAAAACGGAGATGGTCAGAGGAGGTGCTGGATGCCCTAGAAATTCCTAGGGACATGCTGCCCCAAGTCTTCGAATCGCCCGAGGTCACAGGAGAAATCTCTGAGGGGGCTTCTAGGGCGACTGGACTCGAAAGGGGAACTCCAGTGGTTGCCGGGGCGGGGGACCAGGCCGCCGGAGCCGTGGGAAACGGCGTAGTGCAATGGGGAATCTTGTCCGCCACCATAGGAACCTCCGGGGTTGTCTTCGCCTTCAGCGACGAGGTAAGGATGGACCCGGAAGGGCGGGTACACACCTTCTGCCACGCCGTCCCCCAAAGGTGGCACGTAATGGGCGTCATGCTCTCCGCTGGCGGCTCCTTGAGATGGTTTAGAGACACCCTGGGAACCCTGGAGGTGCGGATGGGCGAGTTAACTG
>Ga0315306_10000728_pt1 | contig 15844 bp, 17 predicted proteins | sample TDP1_MG_FD_203803 | JGI IMG/M metagenome (GOLD analysis project Ga0315306, IMG submission 203803) | Freshwater sediment microbial communities from Lake Towuti, South Sulawesi, Indonesia - TDP1 | ecosystem: Environmental > Aquatic > Freshwater > Lake > Sediment | place: Indonesia: South Sulawesi... | reverse complement strand
AGGCAAACTTAGCTCAGGCGTTTGTGGCTGTTCGGTCAAGCGCCACAGCTGAAGATCTACCCGACGCCTCCTTCGCTGGGCAGCAAGAGACTTACTTAAACGTGAGGGGCGAGGACGAACTAGTTGATAAGACCCTCAAGTGCTGGTCAAGTCTCTTCACGCCGAGAGCCATCTTTTATCGCACTGAGAAGGGGTTCAAGCATGAGGATGTTCTCATCAGTGTCGGCGTTCAGAAGATGGTGGATGCGAAGTCTGCAGGCGTCTCTTTCACCATAAACCCTGTGACAGGAGAGGAAGATCAAATAGTCATTGAAGCCAATTGGGGGCTGGGTGAAACAGTCGTCTCAGGCGAGATTACCCCAGACCACTACGTAGTTGACAAGGAATCACTTCGTATCATAGATAAGAGAATCGCGAAGAAAACAGTGGAGCATATTCGGAATCCTAAGACGGGCGAGACAGACAAAGTCGCTGTGCCAGACGAAAGGCAAGAGAAATCCTGCCTAACCGATGAAGAGGTAATCAAACTCGCCGAGCTTGCCAAACGGATCGAGGAATATTATGGCGTACCACAAGATATTGAATGGGCTATCGACCGAAATCTCTCCTTCCCAAAGAGCGTCTTCATCGTTCAGTCTAGACCTGAAACCGTTTGGGCCCCAAAAAAGATGCCAGAGGTCAAAGTGCCAGAGGTCTCAGGGCCTTCGCCCCCCTCTGAACAGAGGGTCATTGTGAAGGGAATAGCAGCTGGCAAGAGAGATATAGGCGCTGGCCCCGCAAAAGTGGTTCTTCAACCGGAGGACGCATCAAGGATCATGAAAAAGGGAGACGTATTAGTTACCACGATGACAAACCCCGACTACGTTCCATTCATGAAACAGGCCAGCGCCATAGTCACAGACAAAGGAGGCGTCACTTGTCACGCAGCTATAGTAAGCCGAGAACTAGGCATTCCCTGCATCGTCGGCACAGAGAACGCAACAAAACTGCTGAAAACTGGACAGGAATACACTGTGGACGCAAGAAGCGGAGTCGTATATGAGGGCATAGTGAAGGAAATAACAAGGTCAACCGAGGTGAAACCAACGGTGCCGATCTCGGGCGGGTTGGAATCGGCTCCGGTGACAGCTACCAAGATTTACATGAACCTCGGTGTTCCTGAGATGATTGAAGACTACAAAAACCTGCCTTTCGATGGAATAGGGCTTATGCGTATCGAGTTCATCTTGGCAAGCTACATAGGAGAGCACCCGCTGTATCTCTTGGATACTGGGCAAGCTGATAAGTTCATAAGTAAACTTGCTGAGGGAATAGCCACCGTGGCGAGAGCCATACAGCCACGCCCAGTTGTGGTAAGATTTAGCGACTTCAAAACGAATGAGTATAGAGAGCTCAAAGGCGGCGAGAAATATGAGATATTAGAGGCTAATCCTATGCTGGGCTGGCGGGGAGCCAGCAGATACATAAGCCAACAATATGAGGAGGCGTTCCGACTCGAGTGCCGGGCGGTCAAGAAGTGCAGAGAAGAATGGAAACTGAAGAATGTGTGGGTTATGCTGCCCGTTATTAGGACCGTGTGGGAAGCCAAGAACTGCTTAAAAATAATGAAGGATGAGGAACTTGAAAGCTCAAGAGACTTCCAAGTTTGGTTCATGGCTGAAACTCCCTCCATCGCCATAATGGCAGACGAATTCTCCAAGCTCTGCGACGGCTTCTCCATAGGCTCCAACGACATGACACAGGGCATACTCATGATCGACCGAGACTCAGAGAGACTTGGGGCTATGGGATACTTCGACGAGAGAGACCCCGCAATAAAGCGTATCCTCGCCCACATGATCAAAGTAGCTCACGAAAATGGGCGTACAATCTCCATCTGTGGAGAAGGCCCCTCAAATCTACCAGACTTCACAGAGTTTCTCGTCCGCTGCGGAATCGACAGCATATCGGTGAATGCAGACGCCGTCGTTCGTACAAGACAACTCGTCGCCAGCATCGAACAGAAAATCCTCCTAGAGCAGCTGGCTGAAATGCGTAAACAAGCTGCAGAATACCAACCTGAAAGGTCTAAGAAGAATCGAGAATGGACACCTAAGTGGGAGTAAACCTTCCTCTCAACGCTGCACACATTTATGACACGTAGTGGTTATTGTGCGTAGAAATGACAAGCCATAACCTCGAAGAGGGGAGACTGAAGGAAGAAATTAAAAAGCGTCAAGCCAAGCGAGTTCTTTTACAACTCCCCGAAGGACTGAAGCCCGAAGGTCCTCGCCTAGCATCCATAGTCGAAGAAGCTGGAGCAATCGCCATAGTTTCAGCCGACCCATGCTACGGCGCCTGTGACTTGGCCCTTCCAGACGCAGAAAGCCTAGGTGTAGACCTGATTATTCATTACGGTCACACCGCGATGACTGAAGAGGAGCGTACGCCCACAATCTATGTCGAAGCAAGAGCGAAGACCGATGTCGAAGAGGCAGTAGAGAAGGCTATACCCCATCTAAAAGAATGGAAAAGGATAGGCTTGGTGACGACGGTTCAGCACGTCCATAGGCTGAATGAAGCAAAAGAACGGCTTCTCAGAGCTGGGAAGAGAGTTATGGTCGGAGATGCTGGGCTCATGAAATACGCTGGACAAGTTATCGGGTGCGACTTCAGCAATGCTAAATCCATCTCGAAGGATGTTGAGGCACTACTCTTCGTTGGTGGGGGTAGATTCCACGCCATCGGCGTTGCGCTAGCTACAGGAAAACCAACCATAATAGCTGACCCATACGAGAAGAGAGCATTTCCCATCGGGGACAAGGCTAAAATTATACTTAAGCAGAGATGGGCGAGCATCTGCGCAGCCAAAGAGGCGGAGAGACTTGCCGTCTTGATCGGCTTAAAAATCGGGCAAAAGAGGCTCATAGAAGCCGTGGAACTCAAAGAGAAACTGGAAAAGATCGGAAAAGAAGTCACTTTACTATCGATAAGGGAGATCACACCCGAGGTGCTAATGCAGTTTCCTGACATAGACGCGTTCATTAACACTGCTTGCCCCAGAGTATCGCTAGACGATGGAAAGAACTTTCTAAAACCAGTTGTCACATTAAACGAGGCACGTGTTGTGTTAGGCGAAGTCACTTGGGAGGAACTATGCAGAGAAGGCTGGTTCGAAAACTAGACCTAGAGAAAGCCATAGCCGAGATCGAGCCTCACCCAGAGCCCAAGGCATATCTGGAACAATACACAATAACGCCGCAAGTCGCCGCAGAAATCCTCTATATCGCAGCATATATACATGATGACATCATCGACAAGACAGTGATAGACTTAGGCTGCGGAACGGGAAGACTAGCAATCGGTGCGGCAATTCTTGGGGCAAGGGAAGCAATCGGTGTTGACATAGACAAAGCTGCAGTGAGACTGGCACAGAAAAACGCGGAAAAGATGGGCGCAGCGGAGAAGACGCTTTGGATCACTGCAGACATAGATGCTGTACGTGGATCCTTCAATACAGTTTTGCAGAATCCCCCATTCGGCGTACAGAGAAGAAGGGCGGACCGAAGATTCATGACGAAAGCCCTTGAGCTGGCAGATAAAGTGTATTCTCTTCATAAAGGTGGGGAGCGCAACCGAGAGTTTATCAAAAGGTTTATTGAGAAGCATGGGGGAACGGTAAAGGGAATATTTCCTATGAAAATTGACATTTGGAGGCTTTTCGAGTTTCACAGAAAGAGAAAGCGTAGCATAAGTGTTGATCTGTATAGAATAGAAGGAAAAGACTATGAGCCGATCTGATAGGGAAAGTGGAGAATTCGTCGTTCCAGGAACTCGTTTAGGTGTTATAGAGGAGTTTATGCCTGGTCCTGGAACATATGTGGAGAGTGGAACGATATACTCAAAGGCAACAGGACGAGCCCTCCTCGACATGCTGAATAAGAGGGTTTCAGTGTATCCAGTGGTTCGTACCGGCAGTGTTCCTCGGGTAGGAAGCACGGTTATTGGTCAGGTTTCAGAGGTGCGAAGCAAAAACGCTGTTTTGCGTATACTAAGCGTCGGGAAGAGAATGCTTTCTGGTTTCTTCAGTGGCGTTCTACACATCTCTGATGTGAGCCCAAGCTACGTCGAGACCATGTATGGCGTCTGTAGGCAAGGTGACCTTATGCGGGCAAAGGTTGTTTCTGATATGAACAGAACATACCACCTGTCGACTGAAGATAAGACTCTGGGAGTCATCTATGCGTTCTGCTCGCGGTGTGGGCATCTTCTGGAGTTTAGGAGAGAGAAGATGTGGTGTCCTGAATGCGCGAAAGTTGAGACGCGGAAAGCTGCTCAGGATTATGGGGCTGTAACCATCTAGAGGGGAGCATATGGAAATCCAAATTCTGCGAAGGGAATCTAACGAGTTGAAGATAGAAGTGGAGGGGGAGGGTCACACCTTCTGTAACATGCTGCAAAAGGCTCTGCTTGAGGACGAAGGGGTTGAATTTGCCGGATACAACGTGCCTCACCCCCTCACGACGAAATCTGCTGTCTATGTTCGCACTAAGGAAGGGCGAAGACCAGAAACTGCCTTGCGTGACGCGGCGAAAAAATTGCGGAAGAGGAGCAGAGAACTGAGGAAGGCCTTCGAGGAAGCACTTGAGGAATATAACAAACTGCAGGCTAGCGATAGTTGACAACCTTATAGGTTGAGCTTCGCTTTGGCTTTGAGGATTAGGGAGCAGAAGGCTTCAGGTATGTCTTCACTTTGCTCTAGAATGTTAACTGCCTCTTCAATGGTCATGATGTCTTGTGTCCAAGCGTATACGATCAGGGCTTCTGCTGCGTCTGCTTGCTCATGCCTGTTTGTCCTTGATGGCAGGAGTTCCCTCAGTCCCGCTTTTCTAAGAGCCAAAGCAAGTAAATTATTATCGACTCTTGCACCTGTCGGTTCACCTCTTTTCTTTGACTCAGCTAGGGAGGAAAGGAAGTTCACGTATGCGTCTCCCAAGGCAGCGAGGTTGTGATCCGTTAAAACTTGAGAAAGCGTCTTGTACTTTGGTATGAAGTCTAACATAATCCCACTTTAGGTTTCCTTTGCTCATTACTAACGTGAGGTGTCTGAAAAGCTTAATTATTCTCCTTAACGGTTTCTTGGATGATGTTTGGTGCAACCTATGCGTGGAAGGAAAGTTGTGAAGATTCGCCAAGTGAAGCCTGAGATCAGGGTTCTTGGCGTCGATGATGGAGTTTTCCAACCTCACTTGGGGGGGAAGGTGGGTGTGGTGGGTGTTGTTTTTAGGGGCGGGTACTGGCTTGACGGTGTCATGCGGACTGAAGTGGAAGTCGATGGGATGGACGCAACGGAGAAGATAGCTTCGATGATCATGGATTCGCCCCATTACGATCAGGTTAGAGTGGTGATTTTAAACGGGGTTACCCTCGCGGGTTTCAACGTGGTTGATTTGAAGGAGTTTTTCGACAAGACTGGGCTGCCAGTGATAGCGGTTGCAAGAGAGAAGCCTGACCTTGAGGAGATTAGAAGAGCCCTTGAGAATCTGCCCGAATCTCGAAGACGGTGGAACGCGATGGAGAACGCTGGGAGGCTGATTGAGGTGCAGACGGGAATTGTTGAGGAGCCCTTGTATGTGCAAATTGCAGGGATATCGGAGGAGGATGCAAGGAAGGTTTTGAAGAAGACATCTACGCGGAGCACCATTCCTGAAGCACTGAGGGTGGCTCACATCATAGCTTCTGGGCTTACGAAGTCGGAAGAAAAGATTTAAATGAGTCGAGGTTATCGGAAAGGGGACGACGGGTGATGGCATGGAGTTCTGTCCCAAGTGTGGAACAAGACTGACTCCAACTAAGAGAAAAATGAAGGGCAAAGTCGCAGTCGTTCTCTCCTGTCCCAAATGCCGCTATAGAAAACCAGTGACCACGCCTGTGCCCTCCCCAAAGATTATAGAGCATAGTCCTCAGCAGCAGATAGCTGTAATAGGAAGGGAAGAACAGAAGTTGAGAACTCTGCCTACGGTTAGGATAGAGTGCCCAAAATGTGGGAACATGCAGGCCTACGTTTGGCAGGTTCAGACTAGGGGAACGGATGAGTCTTCAACCCAGTTCTTCAGGTGCACAAAGTGTAGCTATACCTTTAGAGAGTACAGCTAGACCAGTATCCCACAGACGTTCTTTCAGGCGCGTTAAAATATCCAGGTAGAAGAAGTTCTAAAAGTCATCAAGGAGCTGGTATACCGCGTACACATGGTTGAGACGCGACAGAACTTGCGAAAAGGGCTGGAGACCCGATAATGCAGAACATTGTTATGGTGGGATGCCTAGCGGGATCAGGGTTTACCCCTATAAAAGTTGAGACCTTGAGGGAAGTAATTAAAGAAACCTTCGCGAAAAGACGCCCAGAAGCAAATTGAAGGCCTTCGAGTTAGGCTTGAGGGAAATTAGAAGGACGAAGCCTCTTTTAGAATCTATAAAAAATCTAAGTTATTTATCGCGTTATGATTCTCATTAGTATCTGCGATCCCAGTAGCATGGTTCCAAAAGTGTAGACAAGAAGCACCATTGCGTCGACGAAGATTATGGATATGTTCCCCCCTGTTTGGATCGTTCTCAAGGCTTCGGTTGCATATGTCAGTGGCAGAGCCTTGGCAACGTAAGGTAGTGGCATGGGCATAGCCTCTGTCGAGAAGAATACGCCTCCTAAGAACATCATTGGAAATCGTAGCAGATTTGAGAGCATCATGGCCTCTCTGGGTTCAGACGCCAAACCAGATATTATCGTTCCAATGCCGGTGAAAGAGAAACTGGCGAGCAAGATTATCAAGATGACGATGCTGATGTTGGCGAAGGACACGCCGAAGACTATGTTACCTATTACGAGGAGTACAACGGCGCTTATGACGCCCATAACTGCACCAGCCATTGTTTTACCAACTATTATTGATGTAGATGAGACTGGCGCCGCTAGTATTCTGTCGAACACTCCTAGGGACTTGTCCCACACTATGCTCATGGTTTCGTTGATGCTTCCGAACATGGCGGTCATGCCCACAATGCCAGGTATGAGAAAGTTTATGAATTGAACGTCTGATCCGGTGGCGCCGTATCTGAAGCTGAAAGTGAACAGCATGAAGATTGGGAAGAGAAGGCTCCAGACCACGTGACGCACTGATTTGAATGATTGACGCAGGTCGTTTTCAGCAATCCAAATAGAATGCATCAGTGACATTAACGGTTTCATCTGAGTCCACTCCTAGATAGTCTTGTCTTGAGATATTCTTCCTTTGACATGGGCTCCTCCCGGATACTCTTACCTGTTAAACTGATGAAGGCGTCTTCTAGCGTGGGTTGTTCAACTGAAATATTTTCAATTTTTCCACCGTGCTTGTCCACGAGATTTACTACTGCTGGAATCACCTGCGGTAAGTCCTTGGATAGAATCCTTATCTTGCCTTCTGCTAAGAAGGCTTTGTCCACGCCCTCAGCCTCACTGACTATGGAAATCCACTGCTGCTGATCTGCGCCATTGAGAATTTTGATTTCTAGGGCGCGCGTGTCTTTAGTGCTATTTTTGATTTGTTCTGGCGTGTTTAAGGCGATCAAGCTACCGCGGTCAATTATGCCCACTCTTTGAGCCAGTCTGTCTGCTTCTTCAATCTGATGTGTGGTCAGTAGTATGGTTCTCCCTTCCTTGTTAAGCTCGATTATGATTTCTCTCACCAAACGTGCTGTTTGGGCGTCTAAGCCGCTTGTGGGTTCGTCCATTACTAGAATTTCGGGTTGATGGAGGAGCGCGGCAGCAATGGTTAGGCGTCGATGCATGCCCTTGCTGTAATACTTTACTAGGTCGTTTTGTCTTTCCTTCAATTGAAAGAGTTCTAAAACTTGGTCAATGCGTTCTCGGCGGTTCTTCTTGTCTAAGCCATATAGTTTTCCCATGAACTCTAGGTTTACTCTGGCGCTCAACTCTCCGAACAGGTTTGAAATGTCTGGAACCAATCCTATTCTACGCTTTGCCTCTTGTGGTTTCTGAGAGACATCGAAGCCAGCGACGAAGGCTGTTCCACTTGTCGGTCTAAGCATGCCACAAATCATGCGAACGGTTGTTGTCTTCCCAGCGCCGTTAGGTCCCAACAAGCCGAAGATTTCTTTGCCTTTAACCTCAAAGTTGACATGGTCAACTGCAAGTAAGCTACCATAGAATTTGGTTAATTCTTTGACCTCGATGCCGTTTTCCAAGGGTTTTCCCTTTTCAAAATGACTAGCGACGAATGCAGATAAAAGGATAGCTAGTCAATGGTTAGAAAATCTTTTCCAGGGTTTAGCATGTTGTTTGGGTCGAAAGCCTTCGAACTAGGAGTAAAAGAAATTAAAAGCGCAAAACCTCTCCGAACCTTAAAGATTCTTTGGTGCTTCACTTCTTCCGTTATAGATCAATGAGAAAACTTTACAGAGGCTTCTTCTGATTCTTTATCATCTCTTCAACTATTTCCGGAAGGTAATGTATTAAAAGATAGAACACTACTTTTTCCTTCTCTGCAGATGTAAGAGAGGAGAAAGCTTTGTACTTTTCTATGTCAGGAAGTATGATCTCTTGAAGGATACTTAGAGTTTTATACACTTCATCTCGAATGCTTACCTTAAATGAAAGCGGTTGTAGTTTCTCTATAACATCTTGCATGTCTTCCTCTATGAAAGAGAGATCCCTTAAGCGACTGGGAGAAGGTGAGACTATATCAAAGATTGATATCAAAGTAAGAGGTCTGATCCAAGTCCAATCTAAACCTTCAACTTGCTTCTTTTGGAGAATGACCATCGCTCTTCTAATAATGTCCTTTATCTCCGCACGGTACCTCATCTCAAGTAAGCGAGTAACCATTAAGCATTCTTTAAGGGACGCCCTCCCCTTGGATAATGGAGAAACCTGTATACTTTGTAATTGAATTTTTTCGTTAGTTAATTTTTCTGCCATCGCTCGCAGAGATTTTAAGTATTCCTCCAAGAAGTGTTTAAAGAATTTTACTTCAAGTAAAGAAAAGAAAGGTAATGGAGGTTGGTTATGAATGATTATGCTACACGCAGAGTAGAACCTATTCAAATTTACTTCGTTTAAACCATAAATCTCAGAAAATTCTTCCAAAACCTCAGGGTTTACCCCCAAGAGGGGTATTCGCTTTTCATCAAGCTTGTTAACAAACTCAAGCAGATCAAATTGTTTGTCAGAGGAAAAAGTTGAAAATACTCTTAGAAATTTTCTTATTAATTCCTTTTTAAACTTCTTTAAAGAATATATCCGTTGCTTTCCTGCTGTTTCATATTCATAAAGAAACATTGAGTATAAAAAAATGTTAGGATCTGTAGATCTTCCAAAATCTAAATAGACGAAAAGCTTAACGAAGTTTTCGAGGAGGCTTCTTAATAGAAGATAAGCCCCGGGAATATTGGCAACATCTATTAGAGCGCGAAGATGTTGAAGATCCATTATTAAGTTTGTAGTGTAAAGTTGTACTGAAGGAATCTTATTTTTCATCGTTTTTTCTACTTGCTTCATTATTCCTTCAACTTGTTCCAAAAGCCTGTCTATGTAGGAATAATCTCCTGTTCTTTTCAACAACTTTCCAAATTGCTCACGCGTAGAAGGAAAATATTGGGGTTGAATAGGAATCATTATTTCAGTGATACTAAAAAAATTGAGCCAAATTTCATTGTAAACCTTTGTTATGTTTCTTCCATTTTTCTCCATTTCATACAAAAGACCTATGGCCTTTTCCTCTAAATATTCTACAAATAAATCCCATTTGATGTTTAACCTAAGGAAACTCTTGCCTGAAAACTTGTCTAACCTAAGAGACACAGATACGAAAGGTTTGCCATGAAAGGTGAGGAAATCTCTATTTTGGCGTAAAAATTTACGCCATTCTTCCCTAACCTCTTCTATGGCTAACTCGGTCTTTACAGCTTTGTTCATAGCCTGCTTTAAGAAATAATAAGATCGCCCAGAAAGATCTACATAGAGGTTACGTGTACCAAATTTGATTCTAGATTTAGGCGGGGATTTTAAGACTAAAGGATACGTGGGAAAGAGTTTTCTTAAGCTCATAGCCCCTCGAATAAATGTTAGCTTGAAACAGTAAAATAGCTTTGCACATAAGTAAACTTATGCTTCCTAGCATTGTGCTTTGCTTTGCGATCGATCGACTAAACTAGTTGTCACTTAGGTTGTAGGCGAAACTAGAAAATCTTTTCGGGGTTTAATATATCATTTGGGTCGAAAGCCTTCTTCATCCTCCTCATAAGCTCTATCTTAGCCTTATCTTCCATTTCTAAAAAGAACCGCGTCTTTTCAGAACCAATACCATTCTCGGGTGAAATAGTTCCTCCAAGCATTTTTCCAACCATGTAAATTTGTCAGCATCTCGCTTTCTCTAGATGAAGCTTCTCAACTGCTCAACAGTTCCTATGAAAGTACCATCGAGAAGAAACAACTCGGCACTATCAATCTTGACGCTCCGAGAACGCATGGTCGGACCAATGTACGCACTTGATCTTGCATCCTTTCCTACGCTTTTTCTGTTGATCGGCTGTCCTCCTAGAAAATCGTTGAATGAGGGCATTATGAAAAAATGCGTTGCCCTCACTTTCATGTCAAAGCGCTTCTCTAGAAGGGCCTCAGGATCTCTGTCGGCTTCAATTCCGAGATATTTGAGAAGGGACCTCGCGAATCGAGCTCTATCACACCTAGTCTTAACCCAAGCCTGCCTTGTTATGCGAAAACCGAGAGGGTCACGAAAGGCAACCATCGGATGAACGTGACCTGTGATGAGGGTTCGACACTCTAAAAGCCTCGGGTCGGGCCAAGCATGTCCGTGGAAGAGCCCGGTCTCTCCGATAACAACTCCTTTGGTGGGCAGTATCTCCACGTCTGCGGGTAGGAGAGGCTCGAGGTTTCCATCGTGGTTTCCTGGTACGACTTGGATATGTGGAACTTTTTCACCTAGGGCTTCAAGGAGTTCTGGAATATCCCGCCATTCCTCCATCTTGACCTTTGCTACTGCGTGTTTCACGTCGCCGAGTAAGATGAGGCTTGTTGGTCTACACAGTCTGATAAGTCGGTGCATTTTGGTTAGGATTTTTGGTGTCTGGGATGGGACATGAATTCCCTTCTCTGCTAAAGCTGCTTCCCAGCCGATGTGGAGGTCAGCTACCACGAGAATCCGCTCGGATTTCTCTCGTAGAAGCATGGCTGGATATGGTCTTATCAGCTTCAACTGAGAGCACTCTACTCTTTATGCGTATATTCTTAGTTAAATCTGTCTAGAAAAATCTTGAAATAACCAACATACTCTTGTGTAGTTTAGCTAGTAATGGGTGCACACCAGATCTTAGATGAAAAATCTTCTGACGACTTCATGGAGTTTTTTGTTGGCTGTAGCTATAAATGACACTGTTTGGTTAGGCGTTAAAGGAGCATCAAGTTTCTTTCCTTTTGGTGTGCTCATCGTCCCTCCAGCCTCAAGTAAGATTCGGTAAGCTGCTGCTACGTCCGTGACTCGCAATTTTCCTCTGACATCAATGAATGCGTCTGTTGCGCCGTCTGCGACATAACAGATTTCTAGGGCGTTGGCTCCTAGGTGTCGGAGATGCTTTGTTTTTTGGAGAAGAGCGATGAAGTGGGGGGTGAGTTCTTTCTTCTTGGGTGTGCCTAAGTCCATGCCGATTACCGCTTCTTTGAGCGATGATATTATAGAGGGTTTGATTTTTTGTTCGTTTCGATATGCGCCCTTGCCACGTATTGCGGTGTATGTGATGTTGTGGAGCAAGTCGGATACTAGTGCCGTGTCTATGTCGTTGATGTTCTTGGTTTCAGATGTTGCCAAGGATGTGGCTACGAAGGGTAATCCACGGATTGCGTTTGTTGTGCCATCTATTGGGTCAGTTACTAAATAATGTTCAGAAGGCTTTGGACCGATTTTTTTGGTTCCACACTCTTCGCTGATGAGGGTGCATGATGCCTCGTTTTTCTCCAACACTTCAATTAGGGCTTTCTCTGCAACCAAGTCGATTTTCTTCATCTGATCCCCACCAGCGCCTCTGCCGTATGTCTCGGCTGCTTCAGGTTTTGCGATGAGGGGGAGAGCCTTTTCTCTTATGTTTTGGGCGCATCTTTTGAGGAGGAGGAGCCTGTCCATCGCTGTTCTGCCTCTTACACTGAAAGTGTCTTTTGCATCTTTTAACATGAGCGGTGAGTAGTTAATCTGAATAGGTTAGATGAACTCTTAGCGTCGTGGAAGGCAAAATTGTTAAAACAACCTGACTTCTATCTTTTTAAAGCGTTCACGTAGCGAGGTGATCCGTTTGGATGAGTTGCTGAGGATATATCTGCTGAACTTGGCGGTTACGGTGGCTATGTTTGTTGTCCTGGTTTTTCGCGCGTGGATAGAGTTCAAGAATTACAGGATTATGTGGAGGGAGATGGAGTGGAGAAAGACCTACGAGAAGATTGGGAGAATTCTGAGGGCTGAAAAGGACATGTTCATGGAGGTTAAGGGCGGAAAGGAACTCTACAAGATACTCTGTGAGATATTCAGAACACCTGAAGAAGCCTAAACCTATAAATTCACGGGAAGTGCCATCGCCTAATCATTTTCTTTGGCGTATTAGATTTCTCTCTACCATACCTGCCCAGAGGCTTCGTCAGGTGTCTCTGTGATCGTGGAGAAGTGATGTAAATCCCCGTCTCAAGATTCCGCTTATATTCAACCGCAACCTTCTCCAATTTCGAAGATCGAAAGCCGCACCTCTCACACCTGAAACCCTTCCTCGACCCCATAGACTTCATCCGCTTCCCGCACCGTGAACACTTCGGATTATGGAGAACAACCTTTGGAGCCAATTCTAGAATTCGGAGTTTCTCTAAGTTTATGGTTAGTGGACGCGTTGATGAGGATGGTCGAACACCACCACAAGCTTCAACAGGGTCTCCGCTTACAAGTTTTCTCGCTGCTGCCTGAAGTGTGCCTGTCGGTGCGTAGGCCGCACAATCCACTTTTCCGCTACTGTCTTGGATAGTGAATATGACATGTCCTCCGATTATAACCCTTGGATCTTCCGCCACAACTCCTCGGGCAATCACTGGATTGAAGGGCATCACCTCACTGATTGAGTTAACTGTTCGCAGGTGGGCGTCTGTTCCATGGTTCGTGCGAAAGATGATCCATCTCTCGATTGGTTCCTGCGAATGAACCATTTCATGGGCCCTCCTGACAACGTTGGGATTCTCTCCACGGATTCCATAGAGAACTGGGTCTGGACCTCTCGGCGTTATGAGGACTCGTTTTGTCTCCGGGTCTATGTTACTGAATGTTAGCGGTGAAGTTTTCTCTTCCATCTCGGCAACTGACGATTCTTCTACTCTTCGTGGGGTACCACGATTTTCAGGTGTCCGATATGCTATGAGCTCGTAGGTGTGATCTCCTCGAAGATCTTCTCCAATCGCAGCCAAGCCTCCGATGATGCCTCTGCCCTTCTTAAAGCCTACAGCCTCCGCCTCAAACTTTTCGATGAGCCTTAGAGCTTCCGCCATCTTCACTACACCCTGTATGGCTCTCTCAGCGAAGGCTGTGACTTGCTTCGGCACATGATTGAAGAGGAAGACTACGCCTGGGTCTGTTCCTTCATAGCTGAAGTCAGCGTTCTCCTCAACAGCCTCAATCACGATCTCCTTTATCTCTTCCACAACGCCCTGCTTGCATCTGATTCTTAGGCAGAGTGCACCGTTGCCTCGGGTCTTCCATGGAACATTTGGGTTAAGCCGCACAAGGTTCGGGTAATCGGTGAATGTAGCGCCTAGCTTGTGTAGTCTCTCAACGAGTGTCGCTGCTATATAGGTGGTGCAGCCCATTCTAGGCGAGTCTGTGTCGTCAAATCCGATATACATCTTGGTCATTAGCGTTCAGACACATTTATGAGAAGAATTGGCTGATAATAATCTTCTTCGTTGATGAGAGTACATAAAAAGAAAGGAGATGAGTTAAGAGGTTTCTTCGATCACTATCATAGTCAGCGTTGATCTGACCTTGTCCAATCGTCGAATGTGCCAAGTGACAATCTCCTTCAGCTTATCCATGCTGTCAGCCCCAATCTTAGCGACGATGTCATAGACTCCGTAAACGGTGTGAGCCTCCTGTACGCCATCAACCTTCTTAAGCGTCGTCAGAACCTCATTCTCAGACCCTATCTCAGTGTTCACCAACACAAATGCTGTTGGCATACTCTTTTCTCCTTGGCTTATCAATGGCTCAGTACCCTAAAATATTTTTCTTACGAACTCAGATGAGAGCTAGGAGAAGTTGTAAAATGATTACGAGTAGGGAGATGCGAGCTCTAGAGCTGAACTCTGAATACTTCGGGGTTTCGAGATTGCAGCTTATGGAGAACGCTGGGAAGGCAGTGGCTGACGAGATAGCATCCAGGTTTAAACCCGAAAAGACGAGAGTCGCCGTCTTCTGCGGCTTAGGCGGTAACGGTGGAGACGGCTTTGTTACAGCCCGCCATCTCGCATGCCTTGGCTTCAAGGTTGAGGCCATACTCGCTGGAAAGTCCCGAGATATTCTCGATGAGGAGGCGCGAAGAAACTGGCTTGCACTACAAGCCTTGAAGGATACAGTAGTCTTTCATGAAGTCTATGATTCGGCAGTTATTCCGAGTGTCGAGGCTGAAGTCATAGTGGATGCTCTACTCGGAGTAGGATTAAAAGGAGCCCTACGCCCTCCTTTCTCACAGCTAGTAGAGAAGATAAACGAGACTCAGGCTTTCTGTATTTCCGTTGATGTGCCCACAGGAGTAGATTCTGACTCGGGCAGAGTCTTGGGCAAGGCTGTGGAAGCCGATCTAACCGTGACATTCCACAAGATGGAGCCTGGACTGAAGAAGGCGAAAAAGCACGTGGGAGAGCTTGTTACCAAAGGGATAGGCTTGCCCCAAGAGTTTGAACACTTTGCGGGACCCGGAGACGTCTCATTGGTGGTTAAGCCTCGACCTCCTGAAGCCCATAAAGGGGACTTTGGCAGGCTCTTGGTTGTGGGTGGAAGTGAAGTCTTCTCGGGTGCTCCCACTCTCGTGGCTCTATCTGCACTCCGCGCGGGTGTTGACTTGACATACATAGCCGCTCCTCAAAGAACAGCCTACGCAATCTCCTCCATGGCTCCTGATCTGATCACCGTGAAGCTCGAAGGAGACCATCTCAACTCGCCCAACACAGCCGTTATTAAACGGTACTTGGAGACCTCGACCGCCGTTGTTATGGGTCCTGGTTTGGGACTGCACAAAGAGACAAAGGATGCGGTTATGAAGGTCATAGAAATGATAGAAGAAGAAAGTATTCCTCTGCTTCTAGACGCCGATGGACTAAAGGCTTTCGCCGAGTCCAAGCGGAAGACAGGTTCGCCTCTAGTTTTGACACCTCACGCGGGAGAGTATCAGTTATTGACTGGTAAGAAACTGCCAACAGACATGGTGAAGCGGGTGGAAGAGGTAATAAAGACTGCACGTAAGCTGAAGGCTGTAATCCTGTTGAAGGGTCACATAGACATAATCTCGGACGGAGAGCGGATTAAGCTCAACTTCACAGGTAATCCTGGAATGACTGTGGGTGGAACAGGCGACGTCCTCTCTGGGGTTGTAGGTGCTTTCTTGGCGCAGGGAGCTGACCCATTTGAGGCTGCGGTGGCTGGAGCCTTCATAAACGGTGCAGCAGGAGATTTTGTGCTAAGCGAGAAAGGTTATCATATGCTTCCCACAGACATAATTGATTGGATTCCACGGGTCATGGACGATCCGATGTCTCATCTAAGGGTGCGAAAGA
>Ga0315306_10000727_pt1 | contig 15859 bp, 10 predicted proteins | sample TDP1_MG_FD_203803 | JGI IMG/M metagenome (GOLD analysis project Ga0315306, IMG submission 203803) | Freshwater sediment microbial communities from Lake Towuti, South Sulawesi, Indonesia - TDP1 | ecosystem: Environmental > Aquatic > Freshwater > Lake > Sediment | place: Indonesia: South Sulawesi... | reverse complement strand
GACCAAAGGAATTTCGATTTTGCGCTTCATATTTTTTTTCTCTTGAAGCTCTTCCTCGCTCATTTCAATATCAAAGGCTTGGTAGTGCTGCCAAACAACTTTCTTCTCAAAATCCTCCAGCTCGAGGCGAAGGTCGAGAGTCGTTGTCAGCTTCTTGTCCTCGGATTTATACCAGATGACATTATAAGGAATCTCGATGATGACCATGCCTTCAAACCTATCTTTCTCGACAACTCTTTTCTCCAGCTTCCACTGAAAATCAAAAAACCCTTTTTCTTCTCTCAAGAGAGTTTGTTGTGCCACGGCCTGGGCTAAGTTGAGCTCATGCATATACATCAGGTTGAGCTCACGGATAGAAGAAAAATCGTAGGTAACCAGTGTATAAACCCCTGTGTTATCTCGGTCGACAAATATAACTGGAAAGTTGCCATAATGCCAAATCTCTCCGGAACGCCCTTGAAGGAATTCATAAGGGTCGTAGCTTCCAGCAGAATATGTCTCTCTGTATCCGGGTGGGCCGAATAGGATGTATATTCTTCCTCTATCGGTCATGTATCCAGGTTTGGCCTCGCTCACAAAAAGCTCGTTCGCTTTTTCTAAACGATTCATATACTCCATCTTGAATTCGTTCTCCTCAGTCTTTGGGTCTGGATCACGACGCTTCCAGAATTCTTCCTTAAACTTTTCTTTCTCAGCATCGGGCAGCTCGAGAAAAATCTTTCTTTCTTCTTTGGTGATGATGTATCTGACCTGCGATAAAAATTCAGCATTGACCGGGTCAAGCTTCCGCTCCAAGTTGTAAAGGCGACAGGAGGAAAAGAAAAGAAGAAAGCAAGAGGCAAGAAAAAAAAGAGTCTTTCTGTTTTTTAAAAAAAGGAGACTTTTTTTCAAGAGGGACAGTCTCCTTTTTTTACGTGGGAAAAAAATGATTCCCTCACTTCTTCTCCTTTAAAGCCTCAACAATCTTCTTGATTTGAGGCTGGTCCGGGCTTATCTCTAAAGATTTCTCGAAGGCTGCCAGAGCTTCATTCGTCTCACCGAGCCGGAAATGGCACTCGCCTATGGAATTCAAAAGATGAATGTTCAAACCATAATGAGAAATGGCCTTGTCGAAGACCTCGATAGCTTTCTTGAATTCTTTCCTGTTCTCGTAAGCTTTGCCCATGATGAAAAGCAGCTCATACTTTGGAAGTTCAGGCCGGTTTAAGAAAGGAAGCAAGACAGACTCGATCTTCTGGTATTCCTCCAGGGCCAAGTAGGTCTGGGCAAGATTCAGAGCAAAATCGACTGAATCCGGCCGCTTCTGGTTGGCTTCCTCGAGTGCGGCTCGAGCCTCGGTCATCCTGCCGCTGTTGAAGAGCTGAGTTCCGATGATGTAGGAATAAACAGGATCTGAAGCCTCAGGCAAAATCTTGGAGTAGAGCCAGGGACGGGGTATGGCCTCAAGATGAGTAATGTCAAATTCATCACTTTCAAAGAGGACTTCCCTATCATCGACAAGAAGAGAAACCTGGATATTGTAATGGGCTGGAGGAAAATTCTGAAGAGAAAATTGCTCGATAACATTCGGCAGCTCTGCGCACTCTGCAACCTTTTTTGTCGCTGATTGAAATTCTTGGCCGCCTTTGAAGAAGGTGAATTTGAGGACTCCCAGCTCCTTCATTTCCCGGCTCAAGCCATGGACTTGGAAGGCTAAGACCAGAGAGTCTTGGCGGAGAAAGACTCTATTGGGCTGAAAGTAAACCTGGATTGACCCTAGTTCAAACGGCCGCAGCTTGTCCTGTTTGGCTGGATTCTTGTTCAGCTGGTAGGCGAGGATGAGGGGTGTCATCTGCAAAGCCTGCTCATCCTGAGGAATGATGAGGTCCTGGTCAAGGGAGGTGAATTCTTTGGAGGCTTCATTCTTGATAATAAGTGAAAACTTGTAATTTCCAGGGATAAGGGGGAACATATCATAAATGATAAGGGGCTGACGGCTGACGCTTTTTATCTTCGCTTGGTCGAAATCCAGCGAATTGTTCTTTTCAAACTGATAGATAGTTTTCCCCTCCAAGTTGGAGACTTTGCCGTTGACTTTCAAGTTCGTGTAATATTTGTTCTCATATTGACTGACCGAAAGCCTTTCCGGCTCGATTCCATAGTGGACAAAATACATCCCTGAACTGTCTCTCAGCACTTTGACTAGATAATCGCAGTCGATGTAGTTGGCCGTATAATCCACTTCTACCATATCTTTGTATTCCAAAAATTTCTGGGCATACCTTTCTTTCACCTGTGTCGAAGGGATTGTCTCCACCTTCTGGACTAACAAGTCTGACGACAGAGAGGGACGGCCTAAGCTTGCCGATTCCTCACCAGGAATAAGGCTCAGAGAAACCTCGGCGAGCTCAGGTTCAAACTCTTTGAGCTGCTCGTAGGCCTTTTGATAATCTAAAGGGTCTCCATAATAAGATGTCATCAGGGCCTGGGGCCCGTCCTTGAGCGGGCTGTAAAGCTTGTACTCGCCGCTGCCACCTTCCTGGAAAAAAACAAGGTTAAAGCCAGGGGGAAGCCCGAGGTTTGTCTTGCCTTGGTAGAACCAAATTTCAGCAGGATAAGTCATGGTCTTTCCCTCGAAGCGCTGGATATCGTTGGGCTCACCCAAAAGAATGTACATCCGCCCCCTGTCTGTTCTCCATCCGGGTTTAGCCGTTTCTCGGCCGAAGAAATGATTGGCATAGTTCAGGCGGCGGTAGTGCTCTGTCCTGAATTCATTCTCTAGAGTCGCCGGATTGGGATCCCTGTGCTTCCAGAAAGCGTCGATAAATCGCTCTCTCTCCCGGTCTGTCCCAAGCTTCAAAAAAACATCCTTCTCGACAGGAAGGATGATATAGACAACTTCTTCCTCCAGCCATTTTTTATGAACAGGCGGCAGGTCTTTGGCCTTCTTCTGTGCAATCCCATAAAGGCAAACGAAGGCTATCAGCATCAGGATAAAAAAAGAGAATTTATTTTTCACTAGGAAACTCCTTTGTCTGTTTTAATTACTGGCTCTGTTTTTTAATTTAATGTGAACTGCGAATAAATTCAAGGCTAAAAATTTCCGCTTCAACAAAATTTTTGACATCAACCTTTATGCCAAAATTTTTTGCTGGCTATCTCCTTGTATTCTAACCCAACCAAGAATCATCTGCAATTCCGGGCTGAAAAGAGGTTTTCCATAACAGAAAAAAATGCTCTCCTCAATCCTTTATCCCTGGATTACCGACTAAAACTCTCAGGAATTCAAAGTCTTGAGGAGTGATACTTCCTCCAAGGTAAGGGAATACAAGTTTATTATGGAGCAGGGGGTCGCTCTCCGCAGCTAACAAGCCTTTCTTGACAAGGTTTTGCCATTCCTCAGTGCCTGGAACAGGTGAGAAAAAGGCCAACCTTGGTCTTGCTCCCAGCCGGCGAACATGAAGGATGCTCTCGCTCGCTGTAGAAATATCCTGACCCGGAAGTCCGACCAATAGATAGACATTGATCTCCTGGCGGCTGTAGCCAGCCTTCTCCAGGTAAAAGAGGGCCTTCTCCAAGTCTCCCTCTGAAACCTTCGGACATGATTTGCTGAGCAAGTCTTTGTCAAAGAATTCCTGGCTGAGAAAAAGGGATTGAACGTTGGCTTTCTTGAAAAGAGAGGCGACTTCAGAGTCTATCTCTTTCAAGTGAAGCCCGTTAGGAGTGTGAAAAACAAGGGGAAGATTTTTTCGAACGATCTCTTTCAGGATTAAAAGAAAATGGCGCTCCTTGTTGAGAAGAAGGGCGTCATCGTAAAAAGCAAAATTTCGAGTCTTGTGCTGCTGATGATGGCTTTCTATCTCCGAGACGACAGAGGAGGGGTCCCTCTGCTCAAAATTATGGCAGAGCAGCCCAACAGCGCAGAAAGAACAATTGAAAGGACATCCTCTCGAGGTCAGAATGGGAATCGTCTCTTTATTCTCCATCAATTCAAAAGAAGGCCAGGGAAGACTGTCAAGGTCTTCAAAGCTGAGATCAGGACAGGCGACATCCTCCAAAACTTCCCTGATCAAAGGGAGAATGCCCCTCTCTCCAGGCCCCTGGAAAATAAAATCAGCCCCGGAAAAGCGGCGGGCATGTTCAGGCATCAAAGTGGCATACACTCCGCCCAAAATCACAGGAACCCGGCCGAATTTTTTGCGGATGAGCTCGACAACAAGCTGAACGCCTGGATACCAGTAGGTCATGATACAGGTGATGAGAACAAGGTCAGGGTGAGAAATCTTGTCCAGTTCATGAGAGAAAAGCGGGAGTGGAATTCCATAGCGAGAGTACTTTCTGGGAATATCCTTAAGGACTTCGGGCTTGGGAACTTCCTCTTTGGGAAAGGGACCTCTGCCATCAAGCTTGCTCTTATATTTTTTATCCAGAAGCGGATGATGGCGGTCCAAGCAGTCGATGAAATGAAGATGAAAGCTGCCGTGCTTCTTAAGAAGCGAAGCGACATAAAGAAGGCCGAGAGGCTTCAACCAGAAGTCATAGGCGGTGAAATCATAAATCCAGGGATTTATGAGGAGGATGTTCTTTTTCGAAGACATCTATCCATTTCGTTCTTGGTCTATGGGACGCAATTTTTATTTAAACGTGATAAATTTTATTACAATGTCCTGACCAATGACCGGACGCTGTCTGGCCTCAACTTGGATTAACTTTTTAAGGTCGCCGCCTCGCTTCCCGTAACACTCAGCTCGCGCTTTCGGCTCATCCTGGCTATTACACTTTTGTTATTCCCTTTATATTCAGTTGGTGCGGAAGGTGGGACTCGAACCCACACGGTCTCATCGACCATAAACTCCTGAGGCTTACGCGTCTACCAATTCCGCCACTTCCGCACTCAGCGATAACGAAAGAATTGCAGGAATTATGGTTTATTATAGTCACATTCCAGTAAAGAGTAAAGACGGAGAACTGCAGAAAAGTGCTTGACAAAAGCACGTTCTGTTCTTATTTTGTATTTTACGGACAGCATGCCAGGGTTATGTCTTAATAGAAAAACCGAAATTATGCTTTTATTCTCTAAAAAGGAGGTCTGATGAAACTATCGAACCGCAAGCAAGTGGAGAGCCTCTCCAAGTTCAAGAGTGAAAAGTTTTTAACAACATCTTTCTATCTCAATACAGACAAAAGCCGGATGACAAAAAAAGAAATAGCTCTTTCTTCGAAAAACCTTCTCAGCAGCGGAAAATTGGAGGTCGAGCAGTTGGAGGTTGGCAGGGAGAAGAAAGAATCCCTTTTCCAAGACCTGGATAAAATTAGCCGCTTCTGCTCCCAGCAGCTCGGCTCTTTCAATTCCCCTGGACTGGCCGTATTTTCCTGCACAGGCCAGAATTTCTGGCAGCTTTTTAACCTTCCCAGCCCGCCGCGGAACAGAATCATCTTCGACCAGAATTCCTATGTCCGCCCTCTTTCAGCGATACTGGATGAGCATCGCCGCATTTTTGCCCTGATTCTGGACCGGAGGGAAGCCAGGTGGTTTGATATTTTCATGGGTGAGATCTCGCCGCTGGAGAGCCTTTCCAGCGATGTCCCGAGCAAAGTCAGGGAAGGGGGCTTTGAAGGCTATGAATCGAAGAGAATCGAAAGGCACATCGCCAGCCACCTTCACGACCATTTCAAGAAAGTAGCCCAGAAAACTTTCGATTTATTCCAGAAAAATCATTTTGACTGGCTCTTTCTCGGGTGCAACGAGAAATATCGGCCAGACTTCGAACCTCTCCTCCATCCCTACCTTAAAGGCAGGCTGAAAGGCTGGCTCAAGGCCATGCCCTCCGATTCTGCGGCAACTGTTCTCAAGGAATCGCTGGAATTGGAAGAAAAGTTGAAAAAGCAAGTAGAGGAAGAGATTGTTCAGACTTTTGTCTCTGAGCTGGAGAAAGGCGGCCTAGCGGTCTCTGGATTAAAGAACACACTCACCAGCCTTAATCGCGGGGAAGTCCTGACGCTGCTCATAACCCGCAACTTCTCAGCTCCAGGAAGAATCTGTCCCCAGTGCCGCTCTCTGTTTATCGACGACCTCCGCTGCCCGACTTGCCAGAAAAAGACTGAGAAAGTTGTAGACGTTTTCGACGAAGCCGTAGAGGCGGCCATGGATAAAAACTGCACCGTCAAACACATCACTCCGCCTTCAAGATTGAATAGATACGGAAAAATCGGAGCCTTGTTGAGATACAAGGCGGAATAAATATTAATTTTTTTGTCTGCGCTTGACCTATCTCAGCTGAACCCCAAAGGAACAAAAAATAGCCAACTAGCTAAAACGATTAAAAAAGGGAAAGCCACTTTTATCAATGATCACTTTGCTCTTGAAAACTTGACCCGGTCGAACATACTGTAAATTATGGGAATGATGAAGAGCGTCAGAAAAGTTGTAGCTGTCAATCCCCCCAGGACTGTGATCGCCATCGGCGCTCTCATCTCCGACCCCTCTGAGGTGCTGATAGCCATGGGCATCATTCCGACGATGGTCGTCAGAGCTGTGATCAGAACCGGGCGGAGCCTAGTTACGCAGCCCTGAAGTATGGCCTCCTTCTTTTCAATTCCTCTTCTTTTCAACTGGTTGATGTAGTCAATCATGACGATGGCGTTGTTGACCGCGATTCCTGCCAGCAGGACGACGCCAATCAGCGCCGGCAGGCTGATAGGCTGGCCCGAGATAAGCAGAGCCAGGATGACTCCAATAATAGCCAGGGGGATGGTGAACATGATAATGAAAGGATGGAGGAAGGACTCGAACTCAGAAGCCATGATCATATAAACCAGGAGGGTCGCCAGGGCAAAAGCACCGGCCATGATGATGAAGGCATCCTTCATCTGCTCATACTGGCCGCCGATTTCGATGAAATAGCCTGAAGGCAGAGCCTTTTCTATCTCACCTGTTCCCTTTCTGATGTCTCTGACAACGCTTCCCAAGTCTCTGCCGGCGATATTGGCACTGACAGTAACCACCCTTGCCTGGTTTTCCCTTGTTATCTTGATCGGCCCTTCACCTCTTGAGATCGAAGCGACCTGGTCTAAACGGACCATTGTCTTTAAAGGAGTCATGATCGGAATGTTTCTTATGTCATCCAGAGTATTCCTGAACTTTTCATCAAACCGAATACGAATATCGACTTCCTCGTTCCCTTCCCTGTATCGAGTGGCCACCTTTCCCAAGGCTGCTGTCTGGACAGCATCTGCCACCTGGCTGACCATCAACCCCAGCCGTGACGCCTGCTCTCTGTTTACAGAGATGTGGTATTCAGGCTTTCCTTTGGCAAGAGAATGGGCGACATCCCTCAATCCTTCAATATTCTTGATTCTTTCCACAATGCTGTCGGCTACCTCTTTGAGCATCTGGAGGTCTTTTCCAAAGATTTTTATCTCCACAGCTGAGCTTGCTCCGCCCATCATCATCTGACCCATATCCAGGGCTTCAAACTTAACATCTTTTAGCTTAGGCAGCCTTCCTCTAATCCTCTCCAGAATTTGGGTGTCGGTCAGTTTTCTTTTCTCCCTATCAACCAGTCCGACCCAGAGAATCCCATGATGAGTGCCCTCGATGCTGAACCCTCCGGCTGCATCAGCAGGGTTATCCTCTGCTTGAGAGCCGACTTGAGCCGTTGATACTTTTATCAATGGCTCCTGAGCCATCAATTTTTCAACCATCTGGACAACCCTGTCTGTCTCTTCGATGGAAGTTCCAACAGGCATTTTAACCGAAAGGATGAACATGCTCCGGTCCATGGAGGGCATGAATTCAGTCCCGAGGAAAGGAATGAGAACCAGGGAGAGCAAGAACAGGCCTATTGTTCCTCCGAGAACCCACCGCCTTCGCTCCAGCGCCCAGCGCAATGACTTCCTGTAAAAATTCCTTGCTTTATCGAAGCGGCCTGCCAACCTGGTTATTCCTTCTTTATTCTGTCTTGCCCTGACCTTGAAGAGAAGAGAGGCAACAAGGGGAACAATTGTCAGGGCAACAAAAAGCGAGGCGATCAGAGAAAAGGCAATGGCCAGAGCCAGTCCGCGCGTCAACTGACCTGTGATTCCGCGAGCAAAGACCATCGGGAAGAAAACAGCAATGGTGGTTAATGTTGAAGCGGTGATGGCCATTCCTACTTCAGTTGCGCCAATTTTCGCTGCCACATTCCTCTCCTTCCCTTCCTCGATATGGCGAAAAGTGTTCTCGATGACAACAATGGCATTATCGACCAGCATCCCGACACCCAGGGCTAAGCCTCCTAGAGTCAATAAATTTAGGGTGTAGCCGGCGAGGTAAAAGGCGATAAAGGTGGTGATGATAGAAAGAGGGATGGCCAAGGCGATGGTGATCGTCGGACGCCAGTTCTGAACGAAGATTAGAATAAAAAGAATGGCCAGGAAGCCGCCGACCAGAGCATTATTCACTGTCCTCGAAACAGCTCTCTGAATCATGTCGGATTGGTCAAAGACAGAGTAAAATTTGATATCAGCAGGAAGAGTTTCATTTATCTTCGCCAATTCTTTCTTAACATCTCTGGCTGTGATAACAGTATTGGCTCCGGAGCGCTTGTTGATGATTAAAAAAACTGCCTTCTGACCCTGGATCCGGCCTAAATAGCGAGCTTCCTTCATCGTATCCTTGACATCAGCCACATCCCTTACATAAATGGGCTGGCCGGTTTGAGTCGAGCCAACCACAGTGTTGCGGACATCATCCAGAGATTTGAATTCGCCAAGACTCCTAATTAAGAATTCAGAATGCCTCTCCACGATACGCCCGGCAGGGAGATTCAGGTTTTCCAGGCGCAGGGCAAGAAGAATCTGGTCGAACGAAAGGCCGAGGGATTCGAGAGCGGCCTTGTCAATGTCAATCAGAATCTCTCTGATATCTGTGGAGAAAACCTGAGCTGAGGCCACTCCATCAATTCTATCTAGCCGGGAAGCGACTTCATCTTCGATCAACTCTTTAAGCTCAAAAGTTGGCATTTTTTCTGAGGTGATGCCATAGAAAACAATCGGTATCTGAGAAAGGCTGAACTTCACCACAAGGGGATCAGAAGCATCCTGAGGGAGATAGCTCCGGTAGAGACCAAGCTGGTCTCTGATATCCTGGGCGGCAAAATCAAGATTGGTCCCATACTCAAATTCAACCAAGACCACCGAGACTCCTTCTTGGGTTATCGAGCTGACTTTTTTTACGCCGCTGACCGTGTTGATGACCTGCTCCATGGGTCTGGTGATTGTATTCTCGATGTCTTCTGGAGAAGCGCCTCGATAGGTAGTAATCACCGAGACTGTCGGAAATTCAATATCAGGGAAAAAATCCAGGCCGAGATTGGTCAAGGCGATAAATCCCAAGACGACCAGAATCATGGCCAGCATGGCCGTTGTGACTTTGCGATTGACAGAAAATTCCGGTATTTTCATTCGAGAACCTCTTCAATTTTTATTTTTGCCCCGTCCTCAAGGCCGAAGTTTCCTTCGATGATAACCATCTCTCCTTCCTTGAGTCCTCCAGTCACTTCTATAAGGTCTGAGTTCTGAAGGCCCAAGAAGACCTCTCTTCTTTGGGCCACGTCTCCCTGGGCAAGGAAGACAAATTTATTCTCGAGCACCGCCTTCTGAGGAATGACGAGAGCGTTTTCATGAGTGCTGACTTCGAGTGTTATCTCGCCAAAGGTATTAGGCCTTAGAACCAAGTCAGGATTTTCGGCCGTGATTTCAACCTTGAATTTCTTGGTCAGCGGGTCGGCAGTTAAGTTGACAAGAGAAACATAGCCTTCGAAAACTCTATCCGGCAGGGCTGTCACTCTGAGATGGGCGACCTGGCCCTTTTTGATACGGACAAAATCCTGCTGAGAAACATCGATGGCTATTTTTATCCGAGAGAAATCCATGAGCGTCAGCACGCCGCTCGTCGAAGAAAACGAACCCATCATCGGATTGATCACATCGCCAACTTCAGCATTTCTCGAAGCAACGACTCCTCTGAAGGGCGCTTTCATCAGAGAAACATCCAGGCTGTGCTGTGCCAGATTCAATCCTGATCGAGCCTGCTCGAGCTGGGCTTCTGCCGCTTCATAAGCGAGCCTGACTTTCTCATACTGCTGGTCTGAGACTGCTTTTTCCAGTTTCAAGCGCTCCATCCTCTCCATGTTTTTCTGGGCATCCTTATAATTCGCCTCAGCAACGGCCAAACCTGCCTTGGCTGCTTCGAGCTGGAGGCGGATGGCTTTTGTGTCCAGTTCGGCTAAAAGCTCGCCCTCCTCGACTCGATCCCCTTCTTGAACATAAATCTTGGCAATTTTTCCTCCGACATCAGGAGTGACATTGATCTTCTTCCAGGCTTCAATCACACCAGTATAAAAAAGTTTTTCAGAAATTTTTTGCTTCTTGACTTTGAAGACCTTAACTGGAGTAGCAGCGAAAGTTTCCTCCTTTGCGTTTTCCTTTTTGCTCTGCGAACGGCAGGTGAAAAAGGAAAGAAAAAGAAGAACAAGAGTAATACCCTTTGCCACTGTTGCTTTTTTCATTTGATTCCTCCGTGTAGACATCAAGAATTTCATTCTTTATTCGCCTTTGTGCTCATCGCTTCAGTTTCGACTCCCATCGCTTTCTCTAGCTGGGCTCGAGATATGACATAATCATAAAGGGCTTGAGAATAGTTAGTCTTGGCCTGGCTCAGAGCGGCTTGAGCCGAGCTGACATCGAGTGTTGTCGCCATTCCTTCAGAAAAATTCAGCTCGGCAATTCTCAAACTCTCCTGAGCCTGCTCGACGTTTTTCTCTTGAGAAAGGAGGGATTCGTGGGCCTCATTCAGCTTCAGCAGGGCCTGCCTCACTTCGAATCTTATCATATCCTGAAGCCCCTTATCAGCGAGCTCTATCTCTTTGATCATGGCCTTGGATTGGGCCACCCTGGCAGAGGTGGCAAATCCGTTGAAGATTGGAATGGAGAAGCCCAGATTGACAGTGTAATAGCTCTGCCAATTGTCTTTCTTGAAATTTAGGTTATCAGCCCAGAAGTTGTACGTCCCGGCTAGAGCGATGGTGGGCAGATTGGAGGCCCGGGCCATCTTCAGCATCTCTCCTGCCATCTCTCTCTGATACCTGACCTGGCTGACTTCAGGCCTGTTGAAAAGTGCCTTGGAAATCGACTCCTCCAAATCAGGCTCAAAAGGCTCATAAGCCAGCTCCCCTTTTATTTCAACAGGCTGAGAAAGGTCGAGTCCAAGCAGGGTTTTCAGCGCAAGTTCGGCAATCTTTAAGCTGTTGCGAGCCCTGATCAATTGAGGCTTTAGGTTGGCGACTTGAACCTCTGACCTCAAAAGGTCAAACTTGGAGGCCATCCCCACTTCATAAAGGCTTTTAACATTTTTATAATGCTTCTCCGCAACCTCCACAGCTTCTTCAGCCACCTTGACAAAATCCTTGGCAAGAAGGCAGCTGTAAAAAGCCTGCTTGGTGTTGAAAACAGTCATCTGCTTTGACTGCCTCACTCCCTCTTCTGTGGAAAGATGATTATACTTGGCCTGCTTAAAGCCAGAGGTCAAACGGCCGCTGGTGAAGATGGGAAGGCTCAGAGATAAAGAGAATTGATAATCTTTGGTAAAGTCGATCGAGAACCTCTGCGGAGGTTGACCTGGAATAAAAGAAGGGAACTCCAGAACGAAAAGCTTTTCATCAAGGGTTTGAAGCCCCTGGGCATTCAGCGAAGGAAAAAAGCTCGCTGCAGCTTCCCTAACCTGAGCCCTGGCTGTTTCCACTTTCTCTTCAGCAGCCAGATAATTGGGGTTCTGACTCAAAGCCAAGCGGATGCTATCCTCGAGGGTCAGGGTTAGTGTTTCCTGAGGAGAACAAAATATGGCTGAAGAAAAAACCATCAAGGCAACTACTAATAGTCTTCTTACTTTCTCCATTTTGGCACTCCTTTTAACCTTTCCTATTTTCTTTTATGCCGGAGAGGAAAAAACTATGGAGCAAATCTGCGCTTTCGCTTATGCCGTATTCCCTGCCGCGCATGGGTCCTCTCATATAAAATCCCCGGACCAAGGCTCCAAAGACAAAGGCAGCATCCATAACATCCACTCTACGAAATTCGCCGGATTCGATTCCCTCCTTGATAACTTCACAGATGATATTAAAGATTTTTTCCATCTTCATCATTAAGTTATACGGAATTTTTGGATGCCGGATGGATGGGCAATTTCCTTTTCTTAAAGGAACGTTCAAAATTCTTTTCATCGCCTCTCTTTCCATCAAGAGAATTCGAGCGATATTTCTCTTCTTTTGGCTGTAGGAAGAGATGAAATAAATCATTTCCTTCAACTTCTTTTCGGCGCTTATCGTCTCTTTCTGAATTTTCATCATTCTTTTCTCGGATTCTTCAAAAGCGCTGAAAATAATCTCCATGAATATCTCTTTTTTGCTTGCAAAATATTTGTAAAGAGTTGCCTTTGAAAATTGGGCCTCATTGGCGATTTCGTCCACCCTCGCCGAGCCATAGCCCTTCCGGCTAAAAACTTTTTCAGCAGCTTCTAAGATGAACTTCTTGTTCTCCTCCTTTCTAAGTTTGTTTCGTATGTCTCTTAGGTTGCTTTTCATCATTTTTTATACCTTTTGGTTTTCTTAATGAACTAAATAGTTTAATTATGAACAACTAGAATAACAGCTTCCCTCCCCCCAGTCAAGATTCCCTATTCTAAAGTTTTGTAATATTCTTTTCAAGCTCAATTTTTTTATCTGGAAATGTTTCTCGTTTTATCTTATATTGAATATCTAGGCTCATGGCTAAAAAATTCTTTTTCATTTTGTTGATCTTCTTCCACTCCCTGACCTGCTTTCTGGCTCAAAATTCCGCTGCCTTCTCCTCATCCGATCAGACCACTCCTCTCTGGTGGGAAATCAAAATCCTTCTTGTCTCCGATGGAGATTACAAAGTCACTGAAGGAAAATCATCCTATTTCGGACGCTATTCCTTCACCATTATCTGGACAGGATGTATGGAAAAAAACGACGATGACTTTATCTTATATTACGAAAACTCAGAGCTTTTAAGGTTCGCGGCCGAAGAGAGGGCCATGTCTCCTGGCGCTGTTCGAGTCCTTTCTGCAGAGGAGTTTGTGGATAAGCCTTCTTTCGACCTCAATTACATCTTGAGAAAAGGAGAAAGCCTCTACTTTGACTTCATCGTCAACGGCTTTCTCACTCCTCAGAACAATTCCCAACATAAATTTTACCTCAATCTGCCTTCCTCGGAAGAAGCCGCCCTTCACTCTCCAGAAATCAATTACGACTTTTTTGTCAGCAGAGGCTCCAACCATATCTTTCTCGTTGAAAAAGACATCTATTCAGATTCGGTTGAAAAGAAATCTTCATGGGAGTGGAAATATCAGAAATGGCACATCATTCAGAATAATCCTGTCTTCTTTTCCAACAGCCATCAGGTCAAGGTCGAAGTTTTGGTCAAGCCTCATTTTTCAAAGGGTGCGCGTGCCGCTCAGGCGCGGGGGTGATATTTGTCGTAGAGACGGCGAATCCTCTGCCGGCTGACATGTGTGTAGACTTGAGTGGTGGTTATCTGGCTGTGACCGAGCATCAATTGCACAGACCTAAGGTCAGCGCCTCTCTCCAGAAGATGAGTGGCAAAAGAATGGCGCAGGGTATGGGGGCTGATTTTTGGCTCCAATCCCGCCTTTTTAGCATAAGCTCTCAATAGCTTCCAGAAACCTTGGCGGGTGAAAGCCTTTCCTCTTGAGGTAAGGAAAAGGAACTCGGTTGGGTTCTTTAAGAGGAAAGGGCGGGCCTGGCTTAGATATCTGCGCACAGCGTTTGAAGCAGATCCTCCGATAGGGACGATTCTCTCCTTTCCTCCCTTGCCCACGCAGAGAAGAAATCTATCCTCCAGGTTTATATCTTCAGGCTTCAGGGTCAGGAGCTCCGTAACCCTTAATCCCGTGGCATAGATAAGCTCCAGCATGGCCTTATCCCTGATTCCACGAGCACTCGCTTCGGCTGGCTGGTTGAGAAGGGTCTCGACTTCCTCCACTGTTAAAAACTTTGGCAAAGAAAACCAGCTCTTGGGAGAAGAAAGATTAGCAGCCGGATTCCTCCTGACCGTGCCTTCGCCAACCAAGAACTTGTAATAGCTTTTTAAAGAGGAAATGAGCCTGGCCAGGGAACGGGACGAAAGCCCGCTCCGGCTCTGCTCGTGGATAAACTTTATCAAATCCTCTTCCCCCGCCTTTAGCCAAGGCTTTTTCTCTTTCTGCAAGAAAAGAAAAAGCTTCTTCAAATCTTGGGAGTAAGAAAGAAGCGTATTTGAAGACAGGCCTTTTTCCACGGATAAGAATTCAAGAAAGACCCGCAGGGCATCCTCAGCTCGTGAAAGATTCTTCATGTGAAAAAAGGATTTGAACTTTTTTCCTGTCCAACTGTTGTTGAAGGACCATGACCAGGAAGGATAATCGTCTCATCAGGCAAGACCAGGATTTTGCTCTTTATAGAATTCTCCAGCTCTTTCCAAGAGCCTCCCGGAAAATCGGTGCGTCCCACTCCTCCTGAAAAAAGAGTATCCCCGGAAAGCAGAAATCCATCTCCAAAAAAACTGAGACTTCCTGGAGAGTGGCCGGGTGTATGGATAACTTCTAAAAAAGATTTCCCGATTTTTATCTTATCGCCCTCTTTGAGCAGACGATCTGGAGAAGGGGAATCCTTGGCCTCAAGAAAAAGGGCAAGCTCCGAGTGCTGCGATTTTTCCAGCATGGGCTTGTCGGCTGAATGGATGCAGAGGGGGACGTCGAACTTTTCTTTGAGGTCACGATTGGCGCCGACATGGTCCACATGGCCGTGGGTGTTGAGGATAACAACGGGTTTGACACCTTTGGCAGCGATCAAGCGCAAAATCTCTTCTGCTTCAGCTCCGGGATCAACAACAGCGCATTCCTTGGTCAGCGGACAATAGACAAGATAACAGTTGGTTTCCAGAGCGCCGACAACCAGTGTTTCGTATTTCATTTTTTTTAAATATAAATCTATCCTTATCCTCGAGTCAAGAAACCACTCCTTTAACTTGTTTTTTAAGGTCAAAAAAAATATAATCCAGCCTAATTGCCGAAGAGGTTTGAAGCTTAAAGAATGGAGTTAAGAAAAAAGATAGGATTTTTCCTTGGACCCCTTCTCTTTTTTCTGGCCTATTTCTCTTCAATACTTCCCCAGCATCCCAAAGCCCGCAGCCTCCTGGCTATCTTTCTTCTGATTGTGGTCTGGTGGGTGACAGAATGTATCCCTATCCCTGTCACCGCGCTTCTCATTCCTGTCTTGATCACGGTCTTTGGCATAGCTCCAGTCAACGAAGCATTTGCTCCTTTTTCCAACCCGATTATCATGCTTTTTCTGGGGAGCTTTATCCTGGCCAGGGCGATGAGTGTCCATGCCCTCGACAAGAAATTGGCTTACTCCATTCTTTCTCTGAGACCCATCGGCCGCAAGAAAACCAGAATCCTCTTCGCTCTGGGCTTGACCACAGCATTTATTTCCATGTGGGTCAGCAACACCGCCACCACGGCCATGATGTATCCCATTGCCCTTGGCATCCTGAGTACATTCAACTCTGAAAAGAAAGAGAATTCTTCTTTCGGCCTTATCCTGCTCTTGATGAGCGCCTATGCCTCTTCGATTGGCGGGATCGGCACTCCTGTCGGAACACCCCCTAACCTCATCGCCCTGGGCATGCTGGAAAAGCTGGCTTCATTCAAGATTACTTTCTTCCAGTGGATGGTTATCGGCCTTTTAGTCCTCATTCCTATGTATTTCGCTCTTTTTCTAATCTTGAGATTCAGGCTAAGAAAAGAAAGGGATACAAA
>Ga0315306_10000725_pt1 | contig 15879 bp, 14 predicted proteins | sample TDP1_MG_FD_203803 | JGI IMG/M metagenome (GOLD analysis project Ga0315306, IMG submission 203803) | Freshwater sediment microbial communities from Lake Towuti, South Sulawesi, Indonesia - TDP1 | ecosystem: Environmental > Aquatic > Freshwater > Lake > Sediment | place: Indonesia: South Sulawesi... | reverse complement strand
GAAAACCTTCAGAGCGCTTTTAGTGTGATTTTTGCTCGCATGTTTGGCGTTGATGTCTTTTGGACTCATTTATTGCTTGTGCCACTTTTGTGGGGAATATTCGTTCCCCTGACTGCCTTCATGGTTTCAAAAGAACTTGGCGCAAGCGAGAGAGTCTCAGTTCTCTCAAGCTTAGTTGTTTCTTTGTTTCCAACAACCATCATCTGGGGCGCTGCATCAATAGCGAACGGCCTAAGCTATCTCTTCTTCTTTTGCTTCATCTATTCTCTCTTAAAACAACTCAAATCGAATAAAGTGAAAGACCTCTTTCTGGTCATTGCATTCTTTCTTGCATCATTTCTCTCCCACTATTTAGCTGGAACCGTAGCCTTCGCCATGTTTCTACTGGCAAATGGAATCAAAACCTACGAAAAAGAGAAAAGTGAATCTCAGTTACGAGCCAAACTCGCACTTCTCATTTCTTTCACTTTTTGCGCAAGCATTTTGCCGTTCGCCTTGGCATTTCGAAGGTTCTTTTACCCTTGGGCAGATACACGTTTTAGTTTACAACCATTGTTCGAGTTGTCGTCCTCGGAAGCATTTTTCTCCACTCTACTAGGAAACTACTTTGACTTCATATCTCGGGAGGCATACATCACGACACTGGTCCTCGGTGTTGCTCCGTTGGTCGGGCTTATTGGAATGGTATATGTTCTAGTAACAAGCGCTAGAAGAAGTTCCAAAACGAGCATTGATCCGTGCGTGTTATTCCTTGTTTTAGGAGTCGCTTTGATCGTGATTAATGATAGGATTTTGAAGCTTTTCATGACTAATGTCCCTTTCGTTGAGCCTGACAGACTTTGGGTGTTCAGAGATTTCCTCCTTGTTCCATTTGCAGCTCTTTTCATCGTGGGCACTATCTCAGAGATTCGCGCGTTCGTTGACAGATTGTCTAAAAACGTCTTTTCGATTTTGCAAAAAACATTCTCACCAAGCAAGTTTTCCAACGCATTTTCATTTTTCACGCGTGGACATTTGATTAGAGGTGTAAGTTTAGGGTCTATCTTCGCGCATATCCTCATACTCGTAATTGTTTCCGGCTGGGTCGCAGCCTCAGTCTACTACGCCTATCCACACTTGGCTCCCCTACAGACGACCACATACGAACTCGAAGCAGTTAAATACATTGACCAAAACACCAAAGAAAGATACATCGTAGTCTGCGACCAATGGATAATATTCGCTGGACAAATGTTCGTCGGAATAAACAACCCCAGAGCATTCTACTTCTCCCATATAGACCCACATGGAATTAGCCTCTTCATTCAGATGAAAACCAATGTTACAAAAGAAACCCTAATCGAAGCCATGAAAACCAACAACGCCACAATCGCCTATTTCATAATCGAAAAACCAAGACTGGGCACACAAGAATACAACCGCATAATCCAAAAAGCCCAAGAAAACAACCTCCAAACAGACAAAATTTTCTACTACCCTGAAGGCGAAGAAAAACTCCGCATATTCCGCTATCCAAGCAGACAATCCTAACCCTAATGAGTTCATTACTTTAAAACACTACGAAAGCTCCAAAACCCAACCTAATCTTTTGGGAAGATCGACTATCACCGAACGGATTGCGCGCGTCTACTTCTGGGAGCCGACACGAAGCGAATATTGACAAAGACGAGAAAAGTTTTAGACGAGACGAGAGTGAGAGAAAGGCTTGAATAATTGTCAAACACTACCTAGGGAGAGAGAAACTCGTTTAAGACATCAAAGACACATTTTCCTCTTTAAACTAACGCTAGGCTTTGGCGTGTTTCGGGCTATGCAAGACTGATGGACTAAGGTTGTTAGGGCCGTATTATTTTGAGCATGTAGGGCTCACTTTCGAAGCGCTCTCCGGTAAAGAGCAAGCCTGTTATTATTATGGATATCTCGTAGTTTGCTTGTGGTGGAATTGTTCCCATGTGGCTTACTCTGCTAGTCCAGATGTAACTTGTCACTAATGAAGCGTCGAACTTGACGACCAGTTTGTCTTCCGAAATATTTCCTTTTAACGCTGGAATTTGACCGTCGAACCTAACAGTGGAGACATTGATGTTGTTCACGTCATATCCTTGGAGCCATATGAACGCCGTTATCTCTCCTTTTTCCATCAGGTTCAATGTTCGAGGCTTAATTTCTATCGTGGCTGAAATTACCTGCGCTGAAGTTGGTAGTGCCAAGAGTTGCAGTAAGACCAATATCGCGAGCAAGAGCCCAGACGCCATGGCTAACGAATATGCACGCACATTTATCCCTCCTTTTTCATCTCTTGAATGCGTCTATAAGGGTAATAACAATAAAAGCAATATTTCTTTTCTGGAAGTAATGTTCTAGAACTCAGTTTCAGAAACGGTTGCATTTGAAAAATAGCGTGTTGGCAAGGATAGCCCGCTTCATGATTGAGAAACCCAAACTAGGCTCAGAACAAGCCTTAAACACACAAACTTTCTACAAAGATTCGCGTGCATTATTGAATTGCTTCATGCATTAGAATTTCAACTATCTTTTTGGCAGATGTTCCGTCTCCGTAAGGCGATATATTTGGCATGGCTCTCTCCTCGGTAAGGGTCTGTTTCATAGCTTTTAGAATGTTACGTTTTTCCACACCGACCACTTTTGCAAAGCCTGCCTCAACAGCTTCTGGGCGTTCCGTAGATAACCTGACTACCAAAACAGGTTTTCGTATAGGCGGCGCGGTGGCTTCTTCCTGTATTCCGCCAGAGTCGGTGATTATCATTTCACACTTTTTCATGAGCACCAGAAAGTCAAAATAACCCAGAGGCTGTAACAGCTGAACATAATCAGCTGAGGAAAGCATCCTCCACATTTTTAGCTGGCGTAATCGCTTTCTGGTTCTCGGATGAATAGGATACACCACTGGGATAGGAGCCTGGGCGAAAGCGTCGACAAAGTTTTTAAGCACAGCTGGATTGTCCACGTTTTCAGCCCGATGTGCAGTAACCAAAGCAAACCGCCTAAACCGAATTTCATCCATAATGCTTGACTTCTTCTCTGCCAGAGACATGTGCTGTATAACCGCGTCAATAACGGTGTTTCCAGTCACGTAGATGCTGCCCCACGCGCTCTCCTTTTCTAAATTTTTTCTCGCAATCTCTGTTGGCGCAAACAAAAATTTGGACAAGTGGTCTACTAAACGGCGGTTGTGTTCCTCAGGCATACGCAGGTCGAAACTTCGAAGTCCAGCTTCCACATGACCCACTGAAACGTTAAGTTTCACAGCAGCAAGAGCAGAAGCCAACACACCATTTGTGTCACCCTCCACCAGCATGACTTTTGGCTTCACTTCCTTGACAACGCGCTCAATTAGTGAGAGGATTCTGCCGGTTTGCAACCCAGGCGTGTAGGCTTTGACCTTAAAGCCGTAATCTGGTGTTGGAAGCTCCAGTTCTTCAATGAATTGTTGAGACATGTTATAGTCATAGTGTTGTCCACAGTGTACGAAAACGTAGGGCTGCGACTTTTCTTTTAACGCTCGAATGACAGGCGCCATCTTAATAATTTCTGGTCTCGTGCCCACAATTACCATGTAACTGTCGTCGATTTGTTTCACCTTCTCTTCATCTAAGTATTGCCCAGCTACTAAATTGTTATTTACATGTCGCAATTACATTTAAATAAAGAGGAGACCCTTTTGGGCAACGTCTACATTCACCCTACAGCTGTTGTAGATAAGACATCTAAGATAGGAGAAGGCACAAAAATCTGGCATTTTGTCCATGTGAGAGAAAACACTGAAATAGGCATGAACTGTATACTCGGGCACTCTGTTTACATCGACCGCGAAGTGAAAATCGGAAACCGCGTGAAACTTGAGAATAGGGCAAACGTCTACCAAGGTGTAAAAATCGAGGACGATGTCTTTGTTGGCCCCCACGTCACATTCACAAACGATCCTTATCCCCGAAGTTTTAGCACCGATTGGAAAATTGTGCCGACCCATGTGAAAAAGGGAGCTTCGATAGGAGCAGGATCCGTTGTCTTGTGTGGTGTGACAATCAACGAATATGCAATGATAGGAGCAGGCAGTGTAGTAACAAAAGATGTCCCACCGCACGCCTTAGCCTATGGAAACCCGGCTCAAATCAGAGGGTTCGTGTGCAAATGCGGTAGAAAACTCGTAAAAGAGAAGCGGCAACGCGAGTTTGTTTTGATGAAATGCCCGCAATGTGGTGAAAAATACAAGATACCCACAGAAGATTTTGCAAAAACATAGAGAAAGAGAGAGTGAAAACCCATTGAAGCGAACAATACCAATTGCAAAGCCACTCTTGGGACGAGAAGAACTAGAAGCCATACGAGAAGTCATCGAGTCAGGCGTGCTGGTCCAAGGAGGAAAAGTTAGACTGTTTGAAAAGGAGTTTGCGAATTACATCGGAGTGAAACACGCGGTTGCCGTATCCAATGGAACTGTAGCCTTAGACACCGCACTCAAGGCTCTCAAAATCGGTCCAAAAGATGAAGTCGTGACTCCCGCCTTCTCTTTCGTAGCATCAAGCAACTGCATACTCTATCAAGGAGCAAAACCAGTGTTTGCAGACATCAATGCCAGAACTTTCAACATAGATCCTTCAGAGGTCTTAAACAAAATTACTGCCAAAACAAAAGCAATAGTATGTGCGCATTTATTTGGGCAACCCGCTGATATGAAGGAGTTAAAGGAGACTGCTGAAGAGCATAAGATTGCTTTAGTCGAGGATGCCGCCCAAGCTCACGGCGCCGAGTATAGAGGGCAGAAAGCCGGAGGCATAGGCACCATTGGTTGCTTCAGTTTCTACGCCACAAAAAACATGACCACAGGTGAAGGCGGAATGATTACAACAAACGACAGCGAGCTGGCGAGAAGAGCCCGCCTACTTAGGGATCACGGCCAAACCGAAAAGTATCACCATGTGATTCTCGGATACAACTATCGCATGCCTGAGGTCTGCGCCGCGATTGGGCTTGTGCAACTTCGGAAGCTTGAGGGCTTCAATAAAAAAAGGAGGAAAAACGCAGGGATTCTAACGAAAGGGATTCAAAAAATTAGTGGGCTAATCCCTCCACGCGTCAATGAGAGGGTCAAGCATGTCTTTTATCAGTACGTGGTTAGAGTGGAGGATAATTTTCCAATTCGGAGAGACAATCTTGCAGAGCATCTGAAGAAGATGGGAGTAGGCGTGGCTGTGCACTACCCGATTCCAATTTACAAACAACCTCTTTATCGCGAGCTGGGTTATGGAAAGACAACTTGCCCAAGGGCTGAGGACGCTTGTAAACGAGTTCTAAGCTTGCCAGTGCATCCCTCAGTGACTGAAGAAGATATTGCATATATTATAGGGATTTTGGAAAAAGTAAGCTGACTAAAATCGGGCATTTTATATTCATGTCTGCCTAAAGTAGATGAAACCAATTATAGGAATGAAACGGCATGAGAATTGTTGTAACGGGCGCAAACGGTTTCGTAGGATTTCACACCGTGAGGGAACTTCTGGATGCTGGCTACAACGTAATGGCTTTAGACATCTCCGATTCCAGATTGCAAGCTGAATTTCAAAGAAACAAACGTTGCACAATTGCCACCATAGACATTCTGGACAAAGACCTTACACGCTTCGTCAAGCAAGGAGACAAGGTGTTACATCTGGCAGCGATTCCACGATTTGATGTGGCGAGTCAAAATCCTCAAAAGGCTGTCAGAATAAACGTTGAGGGAACGCTGAACGTCATACAAACATGCATTGAGAAAAAAGCTGAAAGACTGGTTTATAGTTCCACAGGCTCTGTTTACAGTCGTAATGCTCCAGTCCCAATTCGAGAAGACGCGGCTAGAGAACCTGATAGCGTTTATGGTCTGACAAAAAAACAAGCCGAAGACTGGATTTTTTATTTCGGTGAGAGATTACCTTACATTATTCTGCGATACGGCTACATTTTTGGCAAGGGTAAAGACTGGGGTGCCGTTGGAGCATTTCTTAAACTTCTCAATGAAGGAAAAAGACCCATGGTTTTTGGAGGTAAACAAACAAATGACTTCATTTACATAAAAGATGTTGTGCAAGCGAACCTTTTAGCTCTTGAAACCGAACACACGCGTCAGGCATACAACATAGGAACGGGCAGAGCCACAAGCATCAAAGACGTGTGCGAATTGTGCATTAAAGCCATGAAGTCTAATCTAACAATGGAAATCAAGCCAGCACGAGAATTCGATTTCCCAGTGTTCGTCTATGACATTTCTAAGGCACAAACGCTCTTAAAATTTGATCCCAAATGGAACCTTTTTGAAGGCATTGAAGACATATTAAAATGACCCAGTTTGCAGTCCATAATCTTTTGCACTTCAGAATCCCTCCGTTACCTATTGCAAGTACGTTTGGCAAACATTGTAAATGGCAAAGCTTAAAATGTGCCTCACCAATTTCTGTTCACAACTCGCACATGCACTATAAGATTTCAAGTGCTAAATGAGGTCGATCTGAAACTTGTCCATGAAGAGCAACACCAAAGAAGTCTTCTTGAGAGCGCTGCTGGTAACAATGGTGCTGACAACACTTTTGATTTTTCCTCAAGCCATGATGTTTTCTTCTGCATCTTCTAAAAGCACACAGTATTCAATCTCAGTCTCTCCAACCCGTATACAGGAAGGACTCGACACAAACATAACTTTTAACCTATATGGCGCGAACGCAAGCACCACTTACACTTTTAAAATCAACGTGACCTCACCTTCTGGCGATTCCTATTTTGCCAACATTACCGTTACAACAGACGAAACGGGTTCTGGAAGTAACATGACGGAATTTCTGCGTGATTTTGCACACGCAACCACAAAATATGTTGGTACTTACAACATAGCTGTGAATGAGACGCTCGCAACTTCAAACTTCACTGTAGGCTTAACCGACAAACTGAAATATGTCAGGTCTGAAACCGTGAGTATTCGTGGTTCAGGATATGAACCTAATGAGCCAGTCACTGTTGACATGAAGTTTGGTAATACGCCTGTGTTCTCGGAAAATGTAGATGCTAGTCAGGATGGTTTGGTGGCTTACTCTTGGGTAATCCCAGAAAACGCCACATCTGGAGTTTACACGCTAACTCTCACTAACGCTACATCTCCGGGAACTGGAAAATCGCCACCAGACGTTCAAGATTTCACGGTTGAGAATGTTTGTGAAATTCAAACCAGAAACCTTGCTAACCAGACTGTTGCTGGTGTCTTGGTTGAAGTTTATAACGCCACATCTGGTTTGTACCTGAATCTGTGGAATGAGACAGACGAAACCGGACAGGTCAAGTTTATGCTTGAGGCTGGCAACTACACCTTTAAGGCATTTTGGAAAAATGTGGAAGTAGGCGCAATGTATAATCAGAGCGTTACAGAAAATGTTGCATTGCAACTGAAGTGTGATAGGCTTTCTAACCTCAAACTAACAGTAACGAATGAGACAGGCGCTCCGATTCCTTTTATAGACCTTAATCTGAGGTATAACTACACCACAAGAGATAACCAGCCGATTCAGGAACCCCCAACTTCATTCACCACAAATACTAATGGAACTGTGATACTACAGAACGTGTTTACGAACATAAGTTATCTCATAGAGGCACGGCGCTACGGCTTCCCTTTCAACACAACTTTGATCGAAAACCTGTCAGCACAAGGCTGGAACAATGTAACAATAGTCGCACCAACTTACACCATGTTTGTCAACGTCTTGGGTGCACAAAACGCACCTGCTGCTGGCGTCCGATTGTTGGCTTACGATTGGAACAGCAGCCAAACCGCGCAGCAAGGTAACACAGACGACAACGGAAACGTTACTCTTTCTCTTACCTTTGGAAGATACCGATTAAGATTGTACAAAAACGATGCTTTTCTAAAAGAAGTTACTGTTGACCTATTAAACCAATCATTAAACCAATACTTTTTCGTCATTCACATTGACATTTACAAAGTTGACCTAAGCGTACGCGTCGTCGATTATTTTGGGCAACCTATTCCCAACGTTTTGGTTGTGTTTCAGCGAAAGGTTGATTCAAACTACAAGACAATAGAAAACGAAACAACTGCATCAGATGGTGTAGCTTGGTTCCACAGTATAATCGGAGGCGATTCTCGAGTTTCTGTATCTGTGGCAGGGAGACCAGGCGAAACGCAATATCTATACCTAGTCGACTCAAAGCAGATTCTTTTCAAACTCGACGGATACGTGGCAGTTTTTGGATACGCTCTAGAAACTAGTCAATTTGTAACCATGGTCATTCTTCTTATGATAATCGTTGCTTTCATCATAGCCTCAACCTACAAGAGGCTTGGTAGCCTCGTACAGAGACGAAGAAAGTGAACCTAGCGTCAAGAAAAGTTTATTATACTCGTTTTATCAAAGCCTTATGTGTCGAAAAGAATAGAGCATAGCAACTTGTGAAGATTTGTCTTCGAAGAGGTTGTGCAGGTTTTGGGTGGAATAGAATATTGTTCCCCAAACTGTAGATTCTTCAGATGCGGCAAAAACTCGTTGCTGTTTCGCGGAAACAGTGTCTGGTGCAGATGGACCGAAGAAGCCTGCGAGGTAGCCAACTGTAGCTACGCAACGTGCATAAAGAGGCGGCTTCTCTCTCAAGGTGTTTGTGGAGAAACCGTTAAACGAAAGACCACAGAGACTGAACCCGAAAGAACTGTGATACCCACTGTTAGGCTTAAGGGAAAGGCTCTCCGAAAGCTGGGTGAAAAAGAAATCTTCTGATATCTCGCTCTGCTTTGTCTTCCAACGTGTCAAACGAACTCATAAAGTAGTCGTCTAGTAACCATGTGATAGATGAGGCTATAGCTTAGGTCTTCTGGCACTTATCTGAAGTGTGCGTTTCACTTCGTCTTTATACGTTTGACAACAGGTGGTCTAATCTTTCTCAATACACGGTAGCCACAGTAGGTGCACTTCACTCCACCGCCTCGTAATTCAAGCTCCTCTAGAGCCACTTTTGCTCCGCATTTCACACATTCGTAAGCAAGTCCGCGTTCGCTCTCATGTTTCTCCGACACGTTTTGTGTCTCCTTTCAAATCTGCTAAGCACACGACTTGTTCACTTTTAAGCATTTCTAACATTGCTATATTTATGTGTCCTTGCGCCTCTGTTGTTTGAGATCCGATTCAGCGCCGTAGCGTTAAGTATTTAGGGAAGGGAATATCTTGAGGGTTGTGAAAGATATGTTGAGGGTTGAGTTGTTGAAAAGAGAAAAACCTATGCCGTGGAGAGTGTTCGCTGGTTCTATGCTCACTATGTTGTCTCTGTTCATAGCTTTCCTCATTAACTTCACCATTTTAGGGCAACCTTACTATACTGATGCGTTACATCCACCGTTCGGCAGAGAAGCACTAAAACCACCAGCAACCCTATTAGCCATGACCTTGTTAGTTTTAGGACTTGTTTTGGTTTTCACGGGTCTTAGAAAAATGGAATCAAAATAGTGATGTTGCAAAATTAACTATTCAACGGTGGAGTTGATTGAAGGTTTTAGTTCTGGGAGGCAGATACGATAATTTCAGTGTTGGAGGAGTTAGGAAATACTTAACATCTGTTGTTCCTTTTTTAGCGAGCAGGCATGAGGTATTCATCCTTGTTGCTAAACGTTTCAGTGAAAGAAAACTTCTGAGGGATTTTTCCCAATCTACTCATAATTCGCGGTTTCGAGTTAAATATGTCTCGAGCTTGAATTGGAGACCCATACCGTATTCTTGGGCGTTTTGGCTGATATTTAGAAAAACATTGGCTACAGTGAACCTTTACAGAAAGTGGCAATTTGACGTAATATACTCCAATGAATGGGTTGATGGGACAGTTGGAAGGATTATTGCCTCCTTGTTAAGGAAATTTGGAAGAAACGTCAAACACATCCATCATCCGCATGGAGTGGTATCTTTTGTAACCGGGGTTGAAAGATTCCAATGGCATAGGAGAAATCCGCTGTGGGGTTGGATACTTAGCTTGATAACGTACAACGAAAAGAAGAATGTTCTCTCTGCAGATGCTGTTATAATGTTCACAAAATATCATGCAAAACTGGGCAAAAAGTGGGGAGCAAAAATAGTGTATCCAATACCAAATGGTGTTGATGTTGAAAAGTTCAATCCAAACGTTGACTTTACTTCGTTTATCGATAAATATAAAATACCAAGAGATGCAAAAAAAATTGTCTTTTGTGGTCGAGTAATCATAATCAAAGGCGTCGAATATCTTATAGCCGCCATAAAAAATGTGGTAGAGACTTTCCCAGAAACCGCCTTAGTAATTGTTGGCGAATTCCCCCAGTTTCCAAAATCCTATTGGGAAACAGTTGCCAAGAAATACGGCGTTTTTGATAAAGTCATATTTACTGGTGGAGTTAAAGATGATGAAGTGCCTAAGGCTATGCGGATGGCGGACGTATATTGCCAATTGACTGCGCCATACTACGGTTTTGAAATCAGCCTAATGGAAGCATGCGCTTGCGGGGTTCCTTGCATAGCAGTAGACTGTGAGGAAAGAAAAGAAGTGTTTAGAGACGCAGTTGTCTATGTTCCCTGGGCAAATCCCCAAGAGACCGCTAAAGCAATAACGAGGTTGTTTAAGAACAATCAATTAAGAAGAGAATTGAGTCAAAAGGCACGTTCTCTAGCTCAAGAATACGATTGGCAAAGAATAGCTGACAGATTGATCAACGTTATTTCTGAAAGTGAAATAAAAGAAGGCAGTTCTTCACCCAACTTAAGTTAATGAAACGCAAGACTAAGAATGCAGAGATATAGAAAGATTCAAGAAGGTAATCGTCTCTCTTCAGTTTAGGTTAAAATGGTTAATCTTAGTGTTGTTATTCCGACGTTTAATAACGAAAAGACAATAGGGCTTCTTTTAAGAAGTCTAGACGCTGCGCCTAAAGGAATCTTTAAGATAAAGGAAATCCTTGTTGTAGACGGCGGCAGCAAGGACCGGACCTTAAAAATTATTACCGAATTTCTCTCTTCGAAAGGTTACAACTACCGGATATACACAAACATACGAAGGCGCGGAAATGCGAGGGAATTCGGGCAGAAACATTCTGTGCATGACTACGTATGCATGTTTGACGCTGACCTTTTCCTTGATAAAAATTGGTTCTTAGCAATGTCTAAAGCGTTCGAAAAATACCCAGATTTTGATGTCCTATACGGTAGGGTTAGAATGCCACAAGACATGATGGGCGTAGTTCCAAAACTAGCTGGAATAGTTTACGACTATCACTATGACAAGCAATTGGGAAAAAAAAGCGTAGGAAGACCCGCTTGTGACACCAGCAACACAATCTTTACGAGAAAAATCTTAGAGAGAGTCGGAGGGTTTGATGCCAACTTGCCATTTGGTGAAGACGCAGATATAAGCTTCAGAATTTACAACAATGGAGGAATAATGATTGTAGATCACGAAGCAATAGCTTATCATTACCATAGACAAACACTATTGGCACGGGCAAAACAGAAATTTACATTTGGATATGGAGAAGCATTTCTTCATAGAAAATATAAGAATTATGACAGATTGAAATTTTGGCGAATGTATTTTTTACTTCCATATAGCACGTTAAAATTAATCTACAAACTTGGAAAAAAATACGGGATACTCGGCATTATTTCTGCATTATGGTATCCAATAGACCAATTGATTATGCTCATTGGATTCTTTTATGCTCATTTGGATAGATACAATAAAATTGGAAGTTAAAAAATGAAGTTGGATGTTGGTTGTGGGCATTATCCTAAAGGTGACGTAAACATTGACTTATACGTTAAACCCACCCAACACAGAAGTGGAGACCAACGGTTCTTAACGGACACACCATTAAATACTAAAGAGATTCCAAATTTTGTTCAAGCAGATGCGTGTCACTTGCCCTTCCGTAATGATTGCTTTGATGAAGTTGTTTCTCACCATACTATTGAACATGTTTCTAAGCCTTTAAAGATGTTAAAAGAGATTGTCAGAGTCACCAAAATCAACGGTTTAATAATTATTGTTTGCCCGCATAGATATGCAGAAAGAGAAAAATGCCCAATGCATAAACACATGATAAACATCAAATGGCTTGACCAAGCTTTTAAAAAATGTGGAGTTCCACGAATTTCAGCTAAAGAACGTGATTGGCGTTATTTCCCCCACAATGCTTTCCCTTGGTTTAGATTGCCAGTAGAAATTGAACTTCATACGACAAAGGTGAAAGCAAATGAATGAAACAATTTATGATATAAGTGAAGTTTTTTCAATGCACGCACAGGAGTAGTGTTCGTTGAGTTTTTTGCGTCCTACTGCTCGGGTTGCTCGTGGCGCCACCTACCTATTTGTTCAAGGCTTCCTTGGCGCAATCGTTGGCCTAGTCTACTTTGTCATTCTCACACACGCACTTTCTACTGAAGAAATGGGAGTCTTCGCTCTCTTATCCTTCATTCTAGCCTTTGCTCAAGTGTTTGGAACGTTTGCCCTTCCATCAGCAGCTATCAAATACATCTCTCAACACTTGGCGGAAAACAACTCGAACAAGGCTAAGGCTGTTGTTGCGCGTGTGTTGCAAGTTGGCTTTCTTGCTTCAACTGTTGCATTTCTATTTCTCTTTATTCCTGCAGAACAAGTGTCTTCGCTAATGTTCGGCACCGCCGATTATGCTCTTCTGCTTCGCCTAATCGCCCTATGCTTTGTATTTACAATTCTCAATGTTGAGGTTGCGAGTTTCCTGCAAGGAATGCAAAGGATGCGTGATGTTGCCCTAATAGGCTTAGCATACACCATTATTTCCACATCTTTGGGCGTTTACCTCCTCTATTACGGCTGGGGCCTCAAGGCAGTGGTCTTGGGATGGCTTGCAGGATGGATCATATCCTCTGTCGCTGGCTTAATCCTAACCGCCAAACATCTTGGTGCTCTTGGAAAACCCTATCCTGTTCGATCTCTCCTAAATTTCTCATTTCCACTCTATGTCTCTGGTGGCATCAGCTTCTGGGTAGGCTGGGTTGACCAGCTTCTTTTGGTTTCATACATGAGTTTGCTCTATGGCACATCTGAAGCTCAAAGAATACTTGGAATCTACTACGTAGCTATACGCGCCTCCACGGTTCCAGCTTTGTTCTCAAGTTCGATCGTTACGGCTCTTTTCCCCCAACTATCAGAACTGCATGTACAGCAGGGTTTCAACAGCTTGAAGGACGCGCTTCGTGTCTCCACACGTTACTCAGTTCTGATAGGTTTCCCCTTAATAGTCGGGTTAGCAACGTTAGGCTATCCCGTGATAATTTTGTTCGCTGGATGGGCATACATCGAAGCTACACAGCCATTGATTATTATTTCTATAGCCGCCTTAGCAGGCGCATTAGGGGTTGCAATAAGCCCAATACTGATGACGCTGGAACGCACGAAAATTGCTTCTGTGCTATCAGTTGTCTCAGTGATCATCAGTTTCCTTCTATCCTATTTCGCTCTCGCTTACCTAGGCTTAGGCATGATTGGCACTGCTTGGGCTAGAACATTTGCTTCCATTATAGGCTTGATGCTAAGCCTCTACGTCTTAACTCGTTTCGTCCCTGTTTCTTTTGACAAAGAAGCCATCTGGAAAGCTTCAGTCGCTTCGATTCTTATGGTGATTGCAATTGTTGGGTTAGATGTGGTCAGAATGTTTTTGTCGCCATCTTCCTATGAGTTTCTCCAGCTTCGGCTGCATTTACTCCCAATTTATGTTATAGTTGGTGCGTTAGCCTACTTTGCCTCTATGGTTGGGTTGAGAGCCATAAAAAAACAGGATGTGGAATTGATTTATGAATACTTGCCCAAAAAAATGAAGTGGGTAGCTGACTGGTTAAGTCGCATAGCAATGGTTGAATGATACATCCTTTATGAGAGAACTGCAAAATGAAGAAAGATTTAAAGTTCCTTTTAGCTGGAAGGTTGCAGCCTCAAGAACTCGACCTTATTTTCAAGTCCTATGATGTTGTTGGTGACATAGCTGTTATTCGAGTTCCAGAAACCCTCAAGCCTAGAAGTCAAATTGTTGCAGAAGCGATTATGCAAGCGCACAAAAATGTCAGAACTGTTTTGCTGCAGACCAGCCCTGTTTCAGGTGACTTTCGACTCCGTCAACTCGAATGGATTGCAGGTGAAAGGAAAACCGCGACTGTGCACAAGGAGTTTGATTGCCTCTTTGAGGTTGATTTGGAGCAGTGTTATTTTTCACCTCGTCTGTCTTTTGAACGCAGACGTGTTGCCAGTCTGGTCCAACCACATGAGATTGGAGTGAATATGTTTGCAGGTGTAGGTTGCTTCTCGATTGTGATGGCTAAGTATAGCAAGGTTGAAAGAGTATTTTCGATTGATGTCAATCCTTTCGCGTTTGAATTTATGTTGAAGAATGTCAGATTAAACAGAGTTCAGAACAAGGTTGTTTCTGTCTTGGGTGATGCCAAAAAAGTTGTGCGAGAACAGCTGAGCGGCGTTGCAGACAGAGTTCTGATGCCCTTGCCTGAAAAAGCCTACGAGTATCTGGATTACGCCTTAATGGCGTTGAAGCCTAGTGGCGGTTGGGTTCATTACTATGATTTTGTGCACGCTGGAAAGGGTGAAAACCCTGTTGAAAAAGTGAGGGACAAGGTGACTGCAAAATTGAAAGAGTCTAATGTGAAGTCTGAGGTTTCCTTTGGGCGTGTTGTTCGGGCGACTGGTCCGTATTGGTTTCAAGTGGTTGTCGACGTGTTTGCGACCTCTTGAACGTTCACAAACATGGTTATTCTTATATAGCCCATTCTTATTGAATACTGCTTGAGAACAATGGCTGAAATTTGTCCAACATGCGGACTTCCCAAGGACATTTGCGTCTGCGGAGAAATAAGCAAGGAACAGCAACGAATCAAAGTGAGATTAGAGACAAGAAAATTCGGCAAAGCAGTGACCATAATCGACGGCATAAACGATAAAGATACCGACCTAGGGCGGTTAGCCCAAAAAATGAAGGCATTCTGCGCCTGTGGAGGAACAGCCAAAAACGGCCAAATATTGTTGCAAGGCGACCACCGAGATAGAGTGCATGACTATCTACTCCAAATGGGCTACCCTGAAGAAAACATAGAGGTCACGTAACAGCGCAAACATCCTTCATTGGAAGGAAGAATCAATTTGGGTCTACTCCAAAACTTGCGTGAAGTAGTTAGAAGCCTCAAGCACAGTCCACCAACCCCCAAACTCTGTCCAAAATGCGCTAGTCCAAAGCTGAGGCTTTCAAGCCGCTTCGACATATGGCTACTTCCTGAACAGTATGTCTGCGATAACTGTGGCTACAGAGGCCCAATTGTTATGGAATTAGAGAAAGAAGAAACAAAACAGGGAAAAAAGCAAAACTAGTCTGGAAGCTTCAAGTCTAACTGTCGCTTTAAGCTTTTGTAACGATTTCTGACAGTAACCTCGGTGACGCCTGCAGCCTCAGCTATGTCCTTTTGCGTTTTCTTCTCATTGCGCAAGAGACAAGCAATGTATAATGAAGCGGCAGCCAATCCCATGGGATCTTTGCCCGAAGCAGCCCGTTTCTTCTTGGCATCTCTGATTATCTTTATAGCCAAGCCCTGAGTTTGACCACTGATGCCAGTTTTCTCAGCAATCTTTGAAATGTAAGTCATAGGGTCAGCTATTGGCATGTGGATTTCAAGCTCCCGGAGCAAGAGCCGATAGCACCTAGCCACATCTTTCTTGTCAACTAAACTAGCCTCAGCGATTTCACGCAGCGTCCTAGGCGTCTCACTGTTTCGACAAGCAGCGTACAAAGCAGCCGCAGCAATAGCTGCAATTGATCTTCCTCGCACTAAG
>Ga0315306_10000724_pt1 | contig 15880 bp, 14 predicted proteins | sample TDP1_MG_FD_203803 | JGI IMG/M metagenome (GOLD analysis project Ga0315306, IMG submission 203803) | Freshwater sediment microbial communities from Lake Towuti, South Sulawesi, Indonesia - TDP1 | ecosystem: Environmental > Aquatic > Freshwater > Lake > Sediment | place: Indonesia: South Sulawesi... | reverse complement strand
GAGTGAGAAAAACCCTGAAATGCTATACTCTAGAATGGATTTTTTTGTTAATCTTCTCGACAGTGAGAATAATATTCTTAAGTGGAATGCTATGGATGTAATTGCAAATCTGACAACGGTAGACTCCCATAATGAGTTCAATAAATTATTCAGAAAGTTCTACGGTTACCTTTACGAGGGAAGCCTAATCACCGCTGGCCATGTTGTTGACAATTCAGGTAAAATAGCGCTTTCTAAGCCGGAGCTTCAAGATGCGATTACAAAAGAGCTTTTGAAAGTGGAAGAGATTCCTCTTCCTACGAAGGAGTGTAGAAATATTCTCATAGGCAAAGCGATAAACGCCTTTCAAGTTTACTATGATAAGATTACGCCTAAAGACGAAGTGGTGGCATTTGTAAAACGGCAATTGAATAATTCCAGAAATGCCACTAAGGTTAAAGCTGAGAAATTCCTGAAGAAACTTGAAAAGGCTGAGTGAGGTTGCCACAACGAAGGCGAGGATCTACGTGGTTTTCAATGTCACATGGTTGGGCGATGGAATCTTTGATGTTTCAGCCATGGAGTATAGTGCGTGCGTTAAATGCCTCATGAATACATTTGAGATGAGTTGGAGATATTCCAGAAATGGTAGCGTCCGCTTCCGTTGTTCGCCGTCTTGGCCGGATGGGTGATCCAATCTCTGCCTCAGTCTGGACTAGTCCAGGAAAAAGGAAAAGCCGCACCAGTCTTCATGAGCATTAACCTTAGTAAAATTTAAATATAGTAAAAATTACTAATATTGATATGAAAAAAAATGTGATTTTTCGTAGAGACCTAGAGGCCAGCCTCCTGAGATGGGTGGAAAGAAGAGAAGCCTACGCGATCAAAGGTCCGAGACAGAGCGGCAAGACAACCTTGTTAAAGATTTTGGAGGATGCTTTAAAGAAGAGAGGGATAAATACTGTTTTCTTGAATTTTGAAGACCCTGATGTACTGGAGGCTTTTGAAACAAATCCTAAGGATTATGTTAAAAGCTTCCTAGTAAAGGAAGGCAGATTTTGCTTTTTAATGGATGAATACCACTATGTAAAAGATCCTGGGAAGAAACTTAAACTGCTGTACGATACTTTTGAGGATGTCAAGTTCATCGTTACTGGCAGTTCATCCTTAGAGCTTAGCGGGGCTATGGCAAGATTTCTGGTGGGGAGAGTATTCTTCTTTGAGTTGTTTCCGTTCAGTTTTCATGAGTTTCTAGCCGCAAAAGATTCAAGGTTGGCAAAGATCTATGAAGAGAAGAACAAGAAGGTTAAAGAATTTTTGATGAGCGGAAAAGCCGATATTGAGAGGGATATTTTCCTTAAGGAGTTCGACCCATTCTTTGATCAGTACATGATTTTTGGTGGTTATCCGGCTGTGATAAAAGCAGAAGATTTTGAGACGAGAAGGATGATATTGAAGAATATCTATGATACTTACATCTCTAAAGATGTAGTAGAATTCCTTAAAGTCACTGACGCTTTGAAGTATAGGCATGTTGTTAGGGCTTTAGCAGTACTGATCGGGAATCTGATAAATTACAACGAAATCTGCTCGACTTGCCAAACTTATTACAAAGAACTTAAAAGAATGATTTCGATACTATCAGAAACTTACATAATAAACTTGATCCAACCGTTCTATAGGAATCCTATAACAGAGTTAAAAAAAGCTCCGAAATTATACTTTTTTGATCTGGGCTTGAGGAACTACATAATAGACAATTTTAACCCCCTTGAAAAGAGAACTGATAGTGGAGCCTTGGTTGAGAACTTTGTTTTTCTGAGCTTAAGGAATAGTTTCCAAGAGGCAACTATAAACTATTGGAGAACTATAGCAAAGGCAGAAGTTGACTTTGTGCTCAGGATAAAAGACGAAATAATCCCCGTAGAGGTTAAGTATCAAAGTTTCAAAGTACCTAAAGTTTCAAGGGGCCTGAGAAGCTTTATCAAAACTTACAAGGTAAAAAAAGGCCTCGTTGTTACAAAAGATTTTTGGGGGAAAACAAAAGTCAACGATGCAACCATTCTTTTTGCACCAACTTGTTACTTATGAACTAAACACGTCCAAGTTTAAAGTTAATATTCCCAGAAATAGTAGCAAAATGCTGAGGCTATGATGAGAGGAAATGCGGGTCCTGGGGAATTGAGAGAAGGATGCTTGTACTCCCTAGCGTTCTTGTTTTTCAAAAGCTCCTCTGTCCTTGCTAAAAGCTTAGACTTAAGCTTCCTCATCTCGTCCAAAGTTTCTTTGCTCTAATAGTTAGGCATGAAACCACTTGGATAGACATAGAAAAGCGTTAGAATGAGGTTTATTGATGCGCAGGAATTCCGTTAGTGCCAAAGATTCTAAACCCTTAAATCCTAAGAATCAGCTTTAACCTCTATGTTGATCCATCTGCTATTTCCCAAAATCCCGACAAGTCGGGGCTTCTTGTATCCACGAGACGTTATACGCAATTGTGCCTATCCAGCTTAAGGAAGGGTCAATTTAAATGGAACGATTGGAAGCTTACGTGATTAAGGATGAATTGAATATTCAGAATGATCGTAGACGCCTTCTTAAAACCCGTGACGGTCGAAAGTTTGTCGCAAAGAACACGTTATGTCCCAAGATCTCAGGCGAGCGCAATCCAACTTGGCTTGTCAACGAGATTGTCTATTGGAAATTTGCATGTTTATTCGAGGTACGTATCCCTCACGCAGCCCTCCTGACTGTTAATCATGAGGAATACTTTGGAAGTAAATTTGTGCCTACCAGAAGTAGAGTATGTAATAGCAATGAATTAAAGCAACTAACTGACCGAATACCTGAGAATCTGACCCAATTGACCCGAGCGCTCCTACTCGACCTTGCCCTTCTCAATAGCGACAGAGAACTCTGGAATGTTCTCCTTGACGCGGTTGATTGTCGTTTATGGTTTATTGATCATGACAAATCGTTATGGGGCGACGGTCAAACGCCGCCTGGAGACCTAGGCCGCATAGATCCTGACATCTTGGGTCAAAAATTTACCGACTATATTGGAGACTATCTGCCATCGCCCGAAGCGAACGCTCTAGTTTGGAATAAGACAAATTGGCCATCTGTTCTCCAAGAACTAAAATCTCTCTATTTTGATATTGCAAATTTTCGAGCAGCTAGGGCCGATGTCCCAGAATCATGGTTGACCCCTCTGAACTGGAAGCGAATGGAGGATTTCTACCCCGTTAGTGGGATAAGTTGCATTCGTTCCTTAATGGACCACGTGCTCTAGATCGAGTTGTTGAGATTCTCAGACGCCGAGGGAGGATATAGGTTATTTGTAGTGATAGGGGCCCTAGGAAATTGTGTTACTGGGATATTACTTTGGCGATGGGTTCTTTTGTGGCCTTTAGGGCTGGGTATAGGCTGGTTATGCTCAGGAGGGTCAAGGTCCCTGTTAGCCCTAAGGTAACTAAAAGAAGGGTGTAGGGGGAGATTAGGGATTCGGGGATTAAAAACGTGGATGTGATGAGGGCGCCGGTGGAGATTCCTATGGCTCCGCTGGTCAAAACCAGGAGGAGGGCTTGGGTGAAGACCATTTTCCCTATAACCTTTGGTTTGGCTCCTAGGGCTCGCATGATGCCGAACTCCCGCCTTTGCCCCGCTATGGAGAGCATCAGGTAACTGAGGAGGCATATGGTGGCCATTACTAGGGACAGGAGGGGCAGCGTCATGGCGGTGGACCAGAGGCTGTTGAGGAAGCCCAGGTGCCTGTTTAAGACTTGGTTGAGTTCCACAACCCTCAGCTCGGTTCCGGAAATGGTCTCCTCTATTTGGGAGATAACCCCTGAGGGGTTGGATGATTGGACCTTTAGGAGGAGGATGTTGCAACGTTTTTCCTTGGTCCCGGTCAGAGCTTTGAGGGGCGCGTACACCACTTCTCCGTTGTTGAGGGGGTCTAGGCAGACGCCGGCTATGGCGTAGGTTTTTCCGAGGAATTTGATACCCTGTTTTTGGGGGAGGTTAAAGGTGTTTAGGGCTAGGGTGTCGCCCAAAATCACGGAGTCTAAGTCCGTTTCGTTAAATTTTTCACCCAGGATTAGCCAGTCGTTTATGAGGCTTTTTGGATTTACGCCCACAATAATGGCTTCGGCGGATCGGCTGTCGCCAATTTGGATGTATTTGTTAGGCTCTTTGGGGTCAACGATTATTCCCTGAAGCTCGTATACCTTAGCCTCTAGGATGAGGCGCTGGTCTACCGTGAGAACGCCTGAAACGTTATTTTCCAGTCTCCAGATCAGGGATTCGGAGATGAGATATTTTGGGTTTAGATAGTCTATTTGCTCCATTGGTTGTTGAGCCTCAAAGAACCTTGAAAGGAGTTTCACATACTGCTCACACATGTCCTGATGGCCTACTAGGATTATGTCCCTTCCCACGGCCCGTTCCACATAGCTCCGGGTGGTTTCGTTGGCTATGATTCCTCCAGCCACCGTGGTGGTGGTTAGGGTTAAGACCACAGATAGGCAGATGAGGGCTTGAAGGGTTAAAGACCTCCTCCGCGTTACGCTCCTGTAGGCAATTTTGAAGGTAAATCCAAATCTAGAAAAGGCTGGTCCCACGGCTTCAGAGGCTGTTCCAAACTGGAAAAGGGGGGACAGGGCTTCTGCGGGCTTTACCCTAAGGGCCCTCCTAATGGGGCGAACTCCGAAGAGGTGAGAGAATAGGGCGAAGGCTAGGAATATGAGGAGGATTATCCAGAGGTTGAGGGGCTTTTGTGGAATGGGGAAGCCCAGGGCGTTTAGGAGGACGACGGAGATAAAGTGGGATAGGATTCCCAGGAGGGCGCCGACCCCACAGCCCGCTAAGATGACGATGGAGAGTTCTGTGAGGAAGTAACCAAAGGCCACGTTGGTTAGGCACCCTGCCGCCCTCATCACCCCGAGGTCTTGCATCCGATCCGCCATGTTCAAGGAGACTAGGAAGGATGTGATTAGGGCGCCAGCTAGGAAGTTGAGGATGTTGACCACGAGGATGAAACGGGAAAATATGATGGAAAAGCCCGTGGTTAGCCTTTCCCCCGTGACAAGGCTAATTTCAAAGCCCAAGCTTTCCCCAAGGGCTACAAGGAACACGGTGGTGGCCGTGCAGAGGATTAGGCCAGCCACGGTTAGGCCTGTCTGAAATCTCCTCCGCGCCAGGTCCTTCAGGGGAAAACCTAAGTCACTCATGGTCCTCTTCAATCCTCCCGTTCCTCAGGTTGAGACTTCGATGGGCCAAAGCCATTATCCGCTCGTCGTGGGTGGAAACTATAACAGTCTTCTCCTCCGCCTTCAGCCCCTCCAATATTTTGACGACCTCAAGGCCCGTCTCCAGGTCCAGGTTTCCCGTGGGCTCATCCACGAGAATCAGGGGCGGATCGTTGGCCAAGGCCCTGGCGAAGGCAACCCGCTGCTGCTCACCACCGCTCAGTTGGGCTGGAAGATGACCAGCCCTAGGGGACAAACCCATCAGTTCCAGAAGTTTTTCCGCCCGTTTTTGAGCCTTTTCCCCAGGCCATCCAGCCAATTCCACTGGAAAGGCCACGTTTTCCAGGGCGGTGAGGGTGGAAATGAGGTTGTAGGACTGGAAGACAAAGCCCACGTGGGTGGACCTAAAGGTGGCCAAGAAGTCCTCATCATAGGCGCCCAGGTCATGGCCGAAGACCTCGATCCTCCCGCTGGTGGGCCGGTCCAAGCCGCCTATAAGGTTAAGGAGCGTGGTCTTTCCCGCGCCTGAAGGCCCGTAGATGGAAATGAACTCCCCTTGCCAGACTTCTAGATTTAAATCCTTTAGGGCTTGGATCACCAAATCTCCAAGGTGATACTCCTTACATAGGGAGGAAGCCAAAACCGCCCTTTCCCTAATTTTTTTCACTTGGACCGCACCTTTTAAGTATACCTAAAAGAAGTCGAGGGATAAAATCTTAATGTTAAGCGTTTGTACCAATTTCTTTAAGCAATCGTATTCGGTTGCTACCGCTATTTTTGGTAGTTTTTTAAGTGTAGGGTTGGAATTTCTTTGTGGGCCTTCTCATAAAGGATATCGTCGGCGGTTAGGAGGGTTGCTCCAATCTTCTTGGAGGACCTCACGTATACGCTGTCATAGTAGGTTGCGTCGTTCTTCACCCCCCACTTCAGAACCTCCTTGTGTTCCTCCTCATCTAACTCAATGGAATCTAATCTAAGCTCTAAGAAGTACGAAAACTTTTGCACAGCCTCATCTAGGTTCATGAAGCCCTGCTTAACGGCTTTCCATAGGGTGTTTCCCGCCTCATAAACCACCAGTTTTGGAGCCCTCAAATCAAAGGCTTCCCCAAGAAAATCCTCTAAAATTAATCCCGCTTTATCGGATAGGTCCTCAACCAAAAGAAACCTAGATGCGACAGAGGCGTCTATCACGTAAACCGTCAACGGGCCTCCCTCATCTCCCTTATGGTTTCGTTTATAAACCCCTTCGGAGCAACGTGTTTCCTTGCCTTTAAGCCTTCCAGAAGCCTTTCAGCCGCCTCCCTTCTCTCCTCTAACTCAATCCTCCGCCGAATAGCCTCCCTAATGTACTCAGACCAATTAATCCTAACCACACCCATCTTCCTCTTCAAATCCTCATCAACCTTAACAGTAACAGTATACAATGGCATCACCAAAAGTAATGAAATAAAACAATCTTTTAAACATTACGTCCTTTCTTCGAAAAAACGATAGCTTTCATACGTCCTTGGACAGAGGGCGAAAAGTCATGGGGGGATCCGCTCCCAGCCAATGACTTAATTTTCTCCGCCACGCACCTGAAGGCCCATAGGTGGAAATGAGCTCCCCGCCAGACTTTTAGGTTTAGGTCCTTTAGGGTTTGGATTACCAAATCTCCAAGGTGATACTCCTTGCATAGGGAGAAAGCTGAGACCGATCTTTCCCTCAAATTTCCCTCTTTTTCCTGTTTACCAGTTGCCTACGAGGAATGCTTTTGTTTTTCTAAAGCCGACTTTTTGCCAGAATCCCAGGCTTTCCTCTGTTATTGTGGCTGACACTGTTGGGGCACCCCTTTCCTCAAACCTTTTCACTATCTCTTTAACGAGCGCCGCTCCTATGCCTCGCCTTTGGTATGCGGGATGGACAGAAAGCTGGTGGATGATTGCCCTTGAACCGTCATAATTGCCCCGCACAAGTCCAACAACCTTGCCATCCATTTCACATACGAGAAATATGGCGGCGCTGCAGGCTTTAACCCTCCTCATAGCCTCAGGCCCATCCACCGCGGGAAAACCATATTGGTTGTTTAACCTTAGAACCTCAACTATCTCGCCGACATCGTCAAATTCAAAGTTCCTAATAATCATTGAACCACCAATTTTTGTAACCATAATCAGCTATATCATTTTTCCTTCAAAGGTCTCCAGTTTCTAAACCCCACGCCAGCGCCTTTTACCATATGGTATTCTATCTCTAACCCGTTCTACAAGTTCTTCTTCCTTAATCGTCAGGCACCGATCCCTAACAGCATCAGCACAAATACGGACACACACGTCAGTCATGCCGATCGCAAGATTCACCTTTTCCTCTTGTTTCAACTTATCCAAAGACAACCGCACCACCAAAATTCTAAAATAATACCTCAACCTTAAGAAATATTCCTTTCACCACAAAATCATTCGTTTCCTCCATCACGGTTTGCATCTTTGTTTATGCCGTCAGCCATCGACTTTCAATTCTACTTTATTACAATTTTAAACTTTCTATGCATGTCGCACGTCTTAACAAGACCGTTAAGGAGTATAAGAGGTTACCGACTGTTCCAAACTATGGTCTAACGGTTTGCCTGCTTCTCTTTTACAAGTGACTAGGATGCGTATGTCGTTAGGGCTTTGAACCCTCTCTTTCTATCTGCTCCCTGATCTCTTGGAGGTACTCGTCTATTCTCTCCTTTAGGAGCCCGTAGTTTGATTCGTCGATTTTCCCTTGTTTCAACATGTCTAAGGATTTTTCCCTGAGGCTTAGGAGCTCCGCCTCGCAGCGGCGGGCGTTCATCTTGAAACTTGAGTAAATATTATCGATCTCATCCAAAAGGGTTTTGACGCGTTCCTTCTTCCTGCGTCCTCTGAACCACGCGAAGCCGCCGCCCACCAGGGACACAATCGCTAGGAGAAGCCCCAAAACGTCCTTCGAACGAAGCAAGAAATCAAAGATAGACTCTATTGGTTCTACCACGGTAAACGACGCGGAGTATTCGCAGCCTTCGTAGTTTTTATCTCCGGGCCAACTAACTGCAACGCTCCATGATCCCACCATGTTGGGTGCATAAGTATCCTTAAAGGTCCCGCCTGACGCTGTTGTCACAGTCCTTGTAAAGGTGGTTCTGTCAGGCTTAGTGTAAGTCAGGATGATATTTACACCCCCAAGGGATGGTGTAAGGGACCCTTGGATGTCGATTGAGGCGCCCATCGCAACTTGGGTCTGAGAAGGCGAACAGGATATGGAGCTAGAGGCCTTAACGACTTTAAACGAGAATTTCTGGCTTTCAGCTCCCATGTGGTCCTTGTCTCCATCCCAAGAGGTCTTCACGTACCAGGTGCCCACGGAGTCGGGGATGAATTCCTCGGTGTAGGTTCCGTTGATGCTGGTTAGGACTGTGCTTGTTGTGGTGGTGGCGTCTGGCTTTGTGTAGGTTAAGGTTACTGGGACCCCGCCACAAGTGGGGGTTATGGCACCAGAAACCGTGACCTTTTTACCTATTGGGACGGATGTGGGGGAAACCGCGCACGATATAGTTGTAGAGGTTTTAGGAGTTCCTGCAGTTATGCTTAATCGGATTTCATAGGTGAAGAGGGTGGTTGGCGATCCCAAAAAGATTTTTTTGAAAGTGTAAGTGGCGTTAACGGTGTAGACCCCTTCTGGGGCTATTTTGAGAACACCTACGTAATATGTAATGTTAATTTTATCTAGTACGTTACTAAGAATACCGCTAAACGTTACTATAACGCTTTCCGTTTTGAAACTTAAGTAATCGGACTTCTCAATCGACTCACTAAATTGAATTTCTCCACCTATGGGTTTAGAGTAGCTTCCAGGGGGTTCAAACCGCTCAAATAAAGTCTTGTTTTCACCAATTTTTAAGGCGATTTCCCCGACTGTGCTTACGATGAATTTGATCGTAGAACTCACAGCTCCCATGTTATCAGCGTCTCCACTCCACGAAGACTTCACTTTCCACAAACCTGCTTGATCAGGTGCGAAGGTGTCGCTATAAGATCCGTCGCCACCTGTGATGACATTCCTTTGTAACATTGTGGTGTCGGGTCTCGTATACGTTAGGATGACCTCTACTCCCCCGTGGGGCGGATCGATGGAGCCCGAGATCGTTATGCTTTCTCCCAGAAAGACCTGGCTTTTAGAGCGCCCACAGGTCATGGTGCTTGGCGATAGGTTTTCAAGGAAGTAGATATAGCCATCATCGGAACCAGCTATCACATATTCACCTTTAAGGGGAATGTCAACGTCGTTAACTGAATCCTCAGCTGCCCATGTCCAGAGTACCGTCCCCGAACCTCCATCCAACAGCGCAAATGTGTCACGATGTGTATCGGCAACCGCCACATACTTGCCGTTCCCAGAAATAGAAATTCCGTATGTCGTGCCGAAGTCGTCACTTGTCCACAGCAGTACTCCGTTCTTGTTAAAGAGTGAAAGGTTATAGGAGCCTGCAGCCGCCACGTAGTTTCCTTCGGGCGAAACTGAAACTGCGTCCAAATTGGTACCCATATCACAGCTCCAAAGGAGAACCCCTATGTTATTTAGGAAGTAAACCTTATTATCCCAAGAACCGGCCGCCACATACCCGCCACTCGAAGAAACAGAGACGCCAGCAACCCCTTCGCCCGCTTCATATTTCCATAATTGCGTCCCCGCCTTGTTAAAGCAGTATACGAAGTTCTTAGTATCGCCAGCTACGATATATTCGCCGTTGGACGAGATATCCACATCCAAAGGTGTCCCGTTAAGATCCTTTTGCCACACAACCTTTCCGTCTTTGTCTAGAAGAAAGAGGTCCGTTCCAGTATAGTGGTCAATACCTGCCACAGTGTAGTTTGCGTTCTCCGAAGCTGAGACGCATTCCACCTCATCGTCAAAAGTTCTTTCCCAAAGCTTACGTCCACTTTTGTCTAGAAGAAGAACCTTCCCCTTGTATTCTGCTGTTTCAACGCCTGCTACTATAAAGTTGCCATCCATTGACGCCCCCAAGCTCAAAACGTCGCCCTTGGTGTCATACTTCCAAAATGTCCATCCCTCTACCGGGGTGATGCTGTTCAACGTTGCGATGAGAACGAGAATCAAGAATAGAAAGGGTTTAATTGAACACTTTCTCACGTTGAGCACCCCCAATATTCTGGAATCTTACTATTCTCTAATTAAGGTTACTTAACTTTTTCGAAATCACCTTCGATGCGTTATAACCGGTCCGCTGATCGCCCCTTTAAATCGTCAAAGGCTGGAACAGATTTATACGGCCTACACGACGAAATTTGATGGGTGGTTCATCCTTGGGGAAACGGGTTGAGGAAATCTATGGAGCCGTTTTGGGAGCGGCTAGGGAAGGCGAGGAGCGCTGCTTTAAGGGTGAAAGGTGGAAGGGCCACGCAATTTTAATCATTGCGGACGCGGCCCTGGACTCCATTGGGCTCAACTACTTTCAGATCGTGGTTCCGCGGGTGAGGCGCTTCTACCAGAATTACGTGAGGACGGGCCAAATCGCCACCTTAGAGACCCTTTCAAAGCTGACGGCCGAAGACCCGAGGCTTAGGGGGATCATGAACAATAGGCGGTGCTGGGAAGCCGCCATAAGCATCTGCAAGGAACTGGTCAAGATCAAGGAAGGAAACCATCTGGGGAGTGACTTTGCCGCCTTGCGGTTCTGGGCAGGAGGAACCAGCCATGAAAGGTGGAGGGAGGACCCCATAGGAAAAATCCCAGGCGTGGGCCTCATCACCTTCCAGTATCTACGCATGCAGGCGGGCGTGGACACCACCATGCCAGACAAAATCGTTAAACGCGAAATGGAAAGAAACTTCGGCATAAAAGCCCAAAGCGACCTGGAATTCATCGAGAAAATGGAGGAGTTCTCCAGGGAAACGGGCTACTCCCAAACCATCCTGTGCTGGGCCATATGGCTCAAGGAATCCAACATGAAGAGACCAGACTGGGAACACATAGATTAACCACCCACCACCATCTGTAACCCCTAAAAATCCGGCTGGACATATCCATCTGAACATCTCAGTGTAAGAGTAAATCGCAGTAAGGCTTATAATTAAACATGTACGCCCTATGTTTGGGTATGACGATGGTTGAGGAAAAGGTTCGTACATGTTTTATAGGGTGCGGTGGGCACTCCGTGCATAGCCTCCAGCCTGCCGCCGCGCTGGTCCCCCAGATCGATTATGTGGCAGCCTGTGACCTGGTTGAGGAGAGGGCTAGGGAGGCGGTACGCCGCTTCGGCGCCAGGGAGTGGTATACTGACTACAATGAAATGACCGATAAGGTATCCCCGGACGCCGTTATAGTCGTCGGGCCGCCTACAATGCATGAGGACGTAGGGATCTCCTGCCTAAAGAAGGGACTGCACGTTTTCATGGAGAAGCCACCCTCCATGACCTTGGAAGGGGCGAGGAGGGTCCTTGACGCGATGAAGATGTCGGGGAGGATGTGCATGGTGGGAACCATGTGGCGTCACATGCCCGTTCATAGGATGCTTAAGCAGATCTCCCAAAGTGAGGATTTCGGTGAACTTTTCCGCCTTGAGGCGACCTATCTGGCCCCCGACCAGAGGGGGGCCTGGGGGCAGCCCTTCGCATGGGGTTTTATGCTCAACCAGGCGATCCATCCCATGGACTGTCTCCAGTTCCTCGGTGGAAGGGTTGTTGAAGTCGAAGCCAGAGGTACGGCGGTGGAAGGGGAGAAGCTTGCCATAGTGGCCACTTTGCAGTTTGCCTCTGGCGCCATGGGCTCCTTCGTCATGGGTGGATGCTCCCCGGCCTTTTACGAGCGCATCGGCATCCAAGGAACCGGCGGCGTGTGGGCTGAAGCGGAGCAGTTTAGGAGATTAAGGTACGTGAGTAAGGTTAGGTGGACGGAGCCGACGGACCCCTCGGCCATCCAGACCAGAACCTTTGAGCACGGCAGCCACTACAGGGGGGTTTCTCGGCCGGGTTATGTGGAGGAGCTGGAACATTTTGCACGGTGCGTCCTTTCAGGAACCCATCCCCACGCGGATGCTGAAGACGCCTATAACGCCTTAAGGGCCCTAGACGCCATCGTCAAAAGCATGGCCACGAAAGAAAGGATTCACCTAGACTAAGAAGGGCATGATGGAAGGTAACCACTGTAACCTCGCAGACATGCGTGAGGATACCCATGGATAGGGTTAGGGTGGCTCCCTACCTCGCCATCCTTGTTGGTGTGGTGGGGGTGTCCTTTGCGTCAATCTTCATTAGGCTTAGCGGTGCGCCGCCCCTGGTGATCGCCGCCTACAGGATGGGGATAGCGTCAATGATGCTCTTTTCCATCGCCTTGTGCGTCAGTGGTTTCAGGGAACTCAGGAGGTTGAGCGCAGAAGAATTTTTTGGGTTAACAGCCGTAGGTCTTGTGCTGGCGGCCCATTTTAGTTTCTGGACCACATCCCTAAGCTATACCTCGGTTGCCAGTTCGGTGATTCTTGTAAACTTATCTCCCGTCTTTGTGGCTTTGGCGTCGCATCTCTTCTTCCAGGAGAAGGTTAACCCCAGGATGGGCCTTGGGATCGCCCTAGCCTTTCTGGGCGCCAGCATCATAGCCGTGGAGGACGCTGGTTTAGGCGAAACAAGCCTTCAGGGGGTCGTTTACGCCCTGGTGGGTGCACTAACGCTTGCGATATACCTCCTGAGCGGGAGGAGATTAAGGCAGAGGCTCAGCCTATTCTCCTATGTTCTACCAGTTTATGGCACTTGCACGGTAAGCCTAATGGCAGTTTGTTCAGTTATGGCAATTCCCCTATATCCCTACGCTCCAAAGGAGTACCTGCTATTCACCGCCCTGGCGGTGATCCCTACAATCTTCGGCCACACCCTATACAACTGGGCCCTGAAATACGTGGAGACGCCCATCACAGCCGTAAGCCTCCTCGGAGAGCCAGTCGGCGCCACCCTACTGGCGATGGCCATCCTCAACGAAGTACCATCCTCCACCACTCTGGTTGGGGGAGCCCTCACCCTGACGGGAATCTTCATAACCGCCAAGTTCAGAGCCCAACGCCTTAGCGATTAAAAGAAGGTTCATAGCAAAATCCTAAAGCAAAGCATTATGCAAAATTAGTAACATGCACATAGAAGTGGTATGGGGCGTGTTTAACGACCACTTTTACAATGAAAATCTTTAAATCCCACTAAACTCAAATTTCTCTTAAAGTGGGAAAATGAGCATCCTAAAACTGGACGAAAAGGGAAGGTTAACTTTACCCAAAGAACTACGCGAAAGTCATGACATAGGCGGAAAGGTGCTTATAATCGATGCAGGCGACCACCTTAAAATGATCCCACTTCCCTCGAACCCCTTTAAAGTGCTCCACGGGGCGTTCAACATCAAGAAATCATTCAGAGAGCTGCGCGATCAGGCTGAAAATCTCGCTAAAAAAGAGACCGAAATCGACATCAAGAAGTGATGTTGATGCCCCTTATCGAAAACGATGCGATCTTTGCTTATCTCAACGAATTTGATCCTCACCATAAAACGGCAGAGAGAATCTTTAAGAAGATAGAAAGAGGAGAAATTACAGTCACTATTTCCTCCGTCACCCTCTTAGAGATGGAGCTAATTTACAGGAGCGAAGGAAAAGAGGATAAGCTCTTAAAGGACTTAGCAGCGCTGGCTTCATTACCAAACGCTTTATACATTCCACTAACTCCTGATATCGCCCTAGCCAGCGTCTACCTCAGACAGACCCTTAACCTCTCCTTCTTCGACTCCCACTACGCCGCAACAGCGCTAAACACAGATCGGCTAATCATATCATTTGACCAGGTTTATGATCGTATCCCCGGACTAACAAGGGTGGATCCAGAAAGCCTCTAAATCCTAATTTTTCCTTCACCTTTTCCATCTGCCCCGAGGTGGGCGGTTTCCAGGTTCCAAAGGTTATCCACTTACCAGTAGATAACTCCCATGGAATATTATACCCAAGAGAAAGCCAGAGGGATAATTGACAACGCCAAGTTTGTGGTCGAAGGAATAAAGACATACCTCAAAAGAACAACGACCCAGAAGACTTAACATTAAAGTTTCTGTTTTACTTGAGACCATTCCTAACTCCTTCCTTAAAAAGAAGCCCAAAACAGAATTTGCCAAAAGGAGAGGGGTTTCTCTATCACATGCGAAAAAGGAAAGTTTCAAAGGTAACTTTCACCTTAGTTATGTGAAGATTTAGGTGATGTTTCATGTCCCTTTTGGGCCAGAGGATTCGGAGGACCAGCGACCTGCTTAGGCTGGGCGCCGTGGACCGGGTCACGGAGTATGAGCGGAGGCTGAAGCCCCTCCAAAAACTTTACAGTCAAGTAATTTGCGATTTCCTAGTCTCAGACTTCAGCCATGAGAGAGCCCATGAGACCGCTATGAGGTTCTTCGGCTCCGATAGGGTTCGATTCGCGGGCATAGATGGCACCATGTATTCCAAGCCCCTCTTTGACCTCATGATCTTCTTTGGAGGGGCCTACGCCGCCACGGGAACCGTTGAGTTTAGGAGGGACGATGAGCCGAGGGTGGAGTATGACGCCAAGTTCCTGGAGGAGGGCGTAGGAATCTCCAGCGTCGTTCCCATTTATATTAACGAGGTTCCAGACATAGATCAGACCTTCTTTGACCTAGAGGCGCCTGGGGAGGTCTCCCTTTCCAAGCCCCTGGTGGATCAAACCATAATTGACAACGCCACCATAGCCAACTGGATCATGGCCTTCGCCGAGTATTATTTAGCCTACAGGCTCATCACCGACCCCGCAAGGGGCATCCAGATCCTCCTCATGGACCGAACCCTATCCGGGGAGCGGGCGAGTCTAATGTCCAACACATCAGAAAGGGAGCTTTGGGAGGCAAAGAGCAACCTCATGGGATACGAGGTGGACGACAAGGCTATAGACGTAAAGGACCTTGCCTACGGAAGATACTGCATCCGAGAGCCAGCCCTAGGTTTGCCTCCAGCTAGGGCTGACTACCTGCGCTACGCGGTCCTTTACCTAATAGAGGAGAAGGGACCCCTTTCCACGGATAGCGTCTGCAAGAAGCTGGGAATCGAGGACGAAAAGCGCAGGGAACGGGTCCTGAGATACTTGAAAAAATCGGTTAGTGAAAAGTACCTGGAGGAGAAGGGTTCCCAGTATTATATGAATCCCCGATACCTAAACACTTGGGACCGACTAAAGAATCTTGTTAAAACCTTGGGGGATCGCCTCTTCCTTGAAGAAGGGGGAGATGAGAAGGGCGTAAACAAGATGAAGATTGTAAAGGATGGGAAGGAGCACTGGCTCACCACCCTGGACATAGCCTTCCTCACCCTTTTCTGCCTCAACATGATCATCGAAGAATGCTGGAGGAGAAGGGTCCTCCTTTTAGGCTTGACTAAGGACACGGCGGCCAGGGACCTCAAACGCCAGCTGATTCCAATCCTCCAGGGCGAAGGGATGCTGAAGGGCTCCGTGTCCAGGGAGGACATGGAGGAGACTCCAAACACGGATCGCATGATTCTACAGTCCATCTCCCTTTATAATTCTCAAGCTGTGGGGGTACCGTGGAGCCTGATCGAGTATGATACGGCCTTTAAGACTATGACCCCTGATCGGGAGAACCGG
>Ga0315306_10000723_pt1 | contig 15881 bp, 18 predicted proteins | sample TDP1_MG_FD_203803 | JGI IMG/M metagenome (GOLD analysis project Ga0315306, IMG submission 203803) | Freshwater sediment microbial communities from Lake Towuti, South Sulawesi, Indonesia - TDP1 | ecosystem: Environmental > Aquatic > Freshwater > Lake > Sediment | place: Indonesia: South Sulawesi... | reverse complement strand
CATGAATGTGGGAAGCCGAGAAAACTACATAATCGGAGATTGCAACCAAGTCACGGAGAAACTGTCAAAGTACACTGAGCTGGGGATTGAGCATTTCATCCTGCGCTTCGTAGACTTTCCGAAGACTGAAGGCGCAAGGCTCTTCGTGGACAAGGTTATGCCGGTATTCAAGGCGTAAGGTTTAGAAGAAGCCCTAAAAGCAGAAGCATTGGCTTTTATATCCTTTGGAGGGTTGAGGCATTCAAATCCGGGCTCTGACAATAACAGATTATGACCAGATAGTTTCCCTTTGGAGAAAAAGCAATGTGCACATTAGGCTGGTTGGAAGGGACAGCAGAACCGCTATGGAGGCTCAGATGAAGGAGAACCCCGGTTTATACCTCGGGGCTTTCGAAGACACACGCCTTGTAGGAACAGTCATAGCCACCAACGACGGACGGAAAGGCTGGATTAACCGCCTAGCCGTTGACCCAGATTATAGAAGGAGAGGAATAGCAAAGGCACTGGTCGCAGAAGCAGAAAAAGCCTTGCGCAAAAATGGTATCCGAGTCTTCTGCGCATTGATTGAAGAGACCAATGAACCGTTAAAAAACTTTTTCCTGAAATGCGGCTACAAGGAGCTCAAAGCCATAAGATATTTCACCAAACGAGACAGCGAAGAAGCCTGATTCTCCTCTTCCTATGTAATGCTTTGCTCTTCGGTTGTCAGAAGCGGTTCCGCCCGTATTCTTCGATTATCTTCCTTTTTATCCTTGATGAGCTGGCTAGTTCTTTCTCCTCAAACTTGCTGACCCTAACGATCTTGACGTTGAGATTTCTCTCGGCCAGAATGCGGCGAAGTTTTTCCTCAATTCTCTCTTCGTCGTAACCTAAGGCAACTATGTCGGGCTTTACCTTTTCTATTACCTTAAGCATATCCATGTCCTCGTAGCCTAGGATCGCTTCGTCGACGACTTTCAAAGCCTCCACTAGGGCTCTTCTCTGGTCTTCGGAGAAAACTGGTTTTGCACCCTTCAGCCTCTCGACTGTCTTGTCCCTGGCAACGACGACTACGAGCCTGGCGTCTTCCCCGCCTGCCTTCTTCGCATTTGCCAGATAGTACACGTGACCGTAATGGAGCACGTCGAAGGCACCTGAAGCCAAGACAACCTTCGTCTCTTCCCTATCTTGCATCCTTCTCTTCACCTACCAAGAAAACTGAACGAACCCTAACATCCGCAACGCATCTAAAAGCCCCTCGCAATAGGCAACGGACGCCAAACTTGTCTCAAATCTTTTTCTCCCCAAATAATACTTTGCGTCCACAAGATATCTTTCAGCTTCTTCGATGACTTTCTTCACCCTGGACTCGTCTAATTGTACATGGTTCTGAACTGTCTTTAGTTCTTCGAAGGCGTGTTCTGTCCTTTGAACATACCTTGACGCCAATTCTTGGATCTTCGCTTTCATCAGGGTCATTGAACCATCCTCCTCACCCATTCAGGCGCGTGTGCATGCACGATCAATGCTTCAGCCTCCATAAAATGGAGCTTATCAGAAGGGACAACAAGCACATGCGGAGGACCTCCGAAGTCAAAGCCCATCAAGTTCTTCACCATTTCAGCTTTAACGGTCACGTCTGCTGATCCGGCTCTCGCCAAACCTACGGCGAGGCTTTCCTCAGTGACTATGTGTAGCTTATTCTTATTCTCTAACGCCAATAACGATTCTAAGGCTTCGCTTACTGTCATGTACTTCTGCTCCTCGGCTTTGATGTCCAAGAAGCATAACGTGTGGAGGTTCCTAGACTTGTTCTCAGCTATCACGTTGTAAGGGGTCTCGGAGGTGGAACCTTTGTCGGGGAAGGGAATCGTGACACTTCTCCCAAACCTATAGTTCTGTAAGCCCGAGAGCCCCATTACCGCAGACGCTATCGAAGCGCCGTGCACTATTCTTGTCTTTATGCCTCGCTTCTCAGCTCGAATCCGCAGGTCTATGTGCGTAGTAGCGATCAACGAGTCTCCAGGAACCATGAGAACAACCTTTGCCTTCTCAGCCTTCTGCAAGATAGGCTCTCCGTTCTCATCTTCCAAGGTTTTTCTGGTGACAATGATAACTCTTTTCCCAACCCTCTTCTCAAGACTCTCTAATGATAGACCCGCCATTAGGCTCGTGTAAAATTCCGCGTAGACGCAGTCGGCCTTCCTAGCCTCCTCAAGGCCGCGAAGCGACATGTCCGATTCGTCAAAAAGCCCCAAACCGACAAAGACAAGTTCACCCAAGACTCAGCACCTCCGTGTCCACCCTTATATTTACACTTGAAGGAAAAGGTTATTAGCCATTTCCATAAGTAACCTTATCGGAAAACTCAGGATGGGCCCGTAGCTTAGCAAGGCAGAGCGGCGGACTCACATCTCATAAATGCGGGGTCGAAGCTCTTAACCGCTTAGCCGTTCTCCAAGGAGAGACCCGTAAAGGCTGTGGAGGAACCACGGCCTCGGGAGGGTCGAGGGTTCAATTCCCTCCGGGCCCGCCAAGGACATTTGATTTGGGGTACTCTAAGCGGGGAAGGGTCGTGTGAAGATTAGTTTGAGGAGTTTGGAATACCTGCTTGGGTCGGAGTGCTCGTTAGAATCCCGGATAAGTATAGCCGCATCGTGCAACTGACGAATAAGGCGCTCAACGGCAAGGAGGCTGAAGTGAAAGAGGAGTCGATCAAAGACACGCTTGTGGACTTGGCTAACTACAGTGTGATTTGTGTTATACTGTTCGAAGGATGGCAGAAACAAAAGAAATTGGACGCTTCCTTAGATTCCTAGTATGTGTTATGAAGAACACATTTAAATATATTAATACATCATTAAACTTTAGAATTGTTATGGCGAAAAGGTCAAGCAAGCGACTTGCTCGTTTGATAGAATCCGGGATATGTCCTAAGGAAGATGCCTCAGAATACGCTCAAGAGCTAAAAGATCTGGCAGAACAAGCTAGAGAGAAAGATTCAGCCAAAAAACAGGGCAAGTTCTTCAAGGCTCTGGCTGATGATACGCGCCTCAGAATTCTAAAACTCCTTCAAATCAGAGAGATGTGCGTCTGCGAAATAATGGTCGCGTTGGACTTGACACAGCCCACTGCGTCTCACCACCTCGGCATTCTCGAAAACGTCGGATTGGTCAAGGATAGGAAAGAGGGGAAGTGGGTTTTTTATAGCATTTTAGATTCGGGATTGGTTAAGAAATACTTAGATTGAATACCCAGACCTATTGGTTGGTCACAACAACATATTTAAATATTTAAATATATTCTTATTTTCAGTATGGCCGAAAAGAGACTTGGCATATTTGAGAAATATTTGACGTTATGGATTGCTTTATGCATAGTTGCTGGCTTACTTGTCGGCAGGTTTCTACCGCAATTTGGGCAGTTTATGGATTCTTTAAAATTTAGACAGTTGTCTATTCCAATAGGCATCCTTCTTTTCTTTATGATGTACCCCACGGTTCTGGGAATACGGTTCAGCGACATCAAAAAGGCGGCCAATAGACCTAAACCGTTGCTTGTAACAATAATAGCTAATTGGCTGATTGCACCGCCTTTAATGACACTTTATGCTAACGTTGTCTTAGCGGGCAATCCTCAGTATATCGCTGGAGTGATTCTTCTCGGCTTATCCCCGTGCACAGCCATGGTCATGTGGTGGATGTTCCTTGCGAAAGGCGACATGGCGCAGGGGCTGATAAATACCGCAATCAATGCTTTGCTGATGCTAATTCTCTATGCTCTGCTTGCAGCTTTCTACCTGGGCGTGAGCAATATCCCGGTGCCATGGGATTTGATTGCTGTCAGCGTTTTAGCTTTTATTGCACTGCCGGTCGCCTCAGGTGCAATATCCAGAAAAGTAATAATAGAAAGGAAAGGAGAGAAGTGGTTCAACGACACGTACCAACCAATTGTTGGAAAAATATCCATCATCGCCTTGCTTACAACTTTGATAATCCTTTTCTCCTTTGAAGGAGAAGTTATTCTCAATAATCCTCTCTTGGTTGCTTTTCTTGCAGCCCCAAATCTGATGCATTATGCTACCATGATTACTTGGACTTACCCTCTTGGTTACTTTGCAGGCTGGTCGTATGAAACTGTTATTGACACTACTCTCATAGGGTCAAGCAGCCACTTTGAAGTCGCCATCGCGGTGGCAACAACACTTTATGGAATCAATTCCGGCGCTGCCTTGGCTACGGTCATTGGTCCATTGATGGAAGTTCCATTAATGCTGTCTCTTGTCAAATTCGGTCTAAGAACACGGCACTTATTCCCAAGAAAGAAAAATAAAAATAGTGCAAGCTGAATCGTAGAAGACATTAAGAACACATCCACAAAGTGAAAAGTATGGAAGAAGAAAAAATAAAGAAAATTGTTCGAGAGGGCTATGCGAAGATTGCTAGGAACTCAACTTCTTGCTGTAGTCAGGACACATCCTGTTGTGCAGTTGAGAATAGCGAAGAAATCAGCAGAAATATAGGTTACAGTAAAAGCGAAATAAGCTCTGTTCCCCAAGGCTCCAACCTTGGTCTTGGATGCGGTAACCCTGTTGCTTTAGCTTCTCTCAAAGAAGGTGAAACTGTCCTCGATCTGGGTTCAGGCGGAGGCTTCGATTGTTTTCTGGCAGCCAACAAAGTAGGCAAGGAAGGTAGGGTTATTGGCGTTGACATGACTCCAGAAATGATTGACAAGGCAAGAGAAAACGCCCGAAAAGCCAAATATAAAAACGTTGAATTCAGACTTGGAGAAATTGAAAACTTACCAGTAGCAGGCAATCAAGTTGATGTGGTGATTTCAAACTGTGTAATCAACCTTTCGCCAAACAAGAAGCGTGTATTTGAAGAAGCTTATAGAGTCCTGAAGCCTGGCGGCAGACTAATGGTCTCGGACATTGTCTTGTTGAAAGAACTCCCAGAAACGATTAGAAAGAATGTTGAAGCATATATCGGATGCCTTTCAGGCGCAGAAATGAAAGAAAAATATCTACAGATAATCAAAGAAGCGGGGTATCAGAAAATCAAGATCATTAAGGAAGAACATTTCCCAGTTGAGGATATGATAAATGATTCTACCGCACAAGCCATTGTCAAGGACTTGGAATTACCTGTTGAAAAGGTCAAAGAAGTCGGATACACTGTAGCAAGTGTGACAGTCAGCGGCATTAAACCAAGTAGCATTTGAAGAACCTAATTTTGTTTTTTATAAGGTATTGCCACTGTATGTTAGCAATTCCCTCCGGGCTCGCCATGGACATTTGATTTGGGGTACTCTAAACGGAGGGGGTCGTGTGAAGATTAGTTTGAGTCTAGTCTTGCTGTTATTCGGGTTGTCATTGTTTCTCTTGTCATTTTTCTGCTTTTTTGTGCTGGCAAGAGTTGATACTGTGATCAGCGTTTCTTTTGACTTGAAGCCCGGCGAGAAATATGAACCATACGAACAAGGGACATATCACCATACTACGGTATTCAGCAAATCAGCTTTAATAGGGGAGGTCGTCGTGGAAGGTGGCACGATCAACTTTACAGCATGGGGGTACAACACAGACCATCTGAGAAGCATCTTCATTGATCAGGATTACGCTTTTCTCATAGACCCCGCTGACGACATATACCTTTTCACCTTTGATAACACGATTGGCGATGCTTCAAGTTCGGTCCAATTTACCTTGAAGGAGAAGTGGATGGATCTTCTTTCGTTGATAGCTTCTTCTGCAATTGCATTTACATTAGCGCTTGCCGGAACAGTGTTGATTATCTTAAGGCGTCGCAAACACGTGTCTCAGGACAGCTTTATTTTGTAGGAATGGTGATCAATGCCCTTGCTGGAGCTTAAGCTCTGGCTTCATGATAAGACTATTAAGCATTAAATAATATGCGTCTAAAGAGGGATGTTCGTTGGAGACTGTCGTAACTGGCGGATGCGGTTTCATCGGAAGCAATCTCGTTGAAAGGCTCGTGAAAAAGGGACATTACGTCACGGTGTTTGACAACCTTCACACCGGCAGCCTAGAAAACATTGAGGGGCTGGATGTAAGGTTCTTCGAGGAACCCCTTGATAGGTTGAGAGACCTCGTCGCAAAGACCGATGTGGTCTTTCACATAGGTATACCTTCTTCCTCGCCATTGTACAAGAGGAAACCTCGGCTTGTCGGCGAAGCGATCAACGATGCGATCGAGATCTTCGAGTATGCAAAAGAGAGAAGATGTAAAGTTGTGTACGCGAGCAGCAGCAGCATCTACAATGGCAACAAAGTTCCCTACCGCGAGAATATGCCCATCTATGTCACAGATTACTACACAGAGTGCCGATTGGCCATCGAGAGGCTTGCGAAACTTTACAGCATCCTCCACGGTGTAAAGTCTGTGGGGTTAAGGTTCTTCAGCGTCTACGGACCGAAAGAAGAATTCAAGGGACCCTACGCCAACATCGTCTCCCAGTTTCTCTGGTCCATGCTCAAGGATGAACCTCCCGTTATCTTCGGCGATGGAACTCAGACAAGGGACTTCACTCACGTCAGCGATGTGATCGACGCTTTGATTCTTGCTTGGGAAAGAGATTTCGGGTGCGAAATATTCAACGTGGGGACTGGCACTGCCTACAGCTTCAACCAAGTGATCGAGATTCTCAACAGGCTTCTTGGGAAGAAAATGAAACCAGTGTATAAACCGAACCCAATCAAGAATTACGTCCAAGACACCCTTGCTGACACAACGAAAGCCGAGAAGATACTAGGCTTTAGGGCGAAGGTAAGACTTGAAGAAGGACTGAGAGACCTGCTATCTAAGACCTGATCTTTCATCCACTTTTCAAGCTCTTTGGCTACTCTGGAAAACATAAAAGCATTTGCCGTCAATATTCTGGTTTGAGAAAGGAGAGAAGAGGAGATGCTTGTAACCTGCGCTGGAATTCTCGTCGTCGATCTCATAGCGGCTAACCTCCCAAAGATTTCAGATCCCGGTGAACTCACATACGCGCCGAGAGCGATAGAGGTACATATGGGTGGACACGCGGGGAATGTTTCCATCGACCTCAGGAAACTGGGTCTTGGAAAAGGTGAGGTAAGCTCCATCGGCGCGGTTGGCGAAGACACATTTGGCGATTTCCTGGAAAGCTTACTTAAAAGGCATGACATAGTCACTCATCTTCAAAGGGTGCCAGGCGTCGGCACCTCGAAGGACCTTATCCTTGTAGTGACAGGCGAAGACCGGAGATTCCACACAGACCTTGGAGCTAACGTGTATCTTAGACCGGAATATGTTCTGACTGTCCTGAAAGAAGAGAAGCCATTGATATTCTACGCTGGGGGAGTTGGCTTTACGGGAAGGTTTGATGAACAGCTGACAGAAACCCTTCAGGAAGCAAGGGAACTGGGATGCCTAACCTTTGTCGACCCGGTTACACCTTACAAGCATGGATGGGACTTCATAATCCCACCCATGAAATGGACGGACATATTCCACTGCAACTTAGATGAAGCTGCAGAAATTACCGGGAAAGACGATCCTGAAAAAGCTGCGAGGTTGTTGACCGGCAAAGGCGCGCAGCTAGTGATCATAAGTCTCGGCGAAAAGGGACTCGTCGCAGAGACGAAAGAGAATCTTCTTAAGATGCCCGCCTTCAAAGTTCCAGTTGTCGATCCAACGGGAGCCGGCGACGCGCTCTGCGCTGGCGTGATGAGAGGGCTGCTTAAGGCCACAAACGATAGAAGGTCGGAGCTGTCGGAGCTTTCGACTGATGAACTGGTCCGCATATTGCTGGAAGGCGAGGCGGCTGGAGCAGCATGCGTCACAATGGTCGGAACAACCACAGGGGTAACCGAAGAGAACGTAAGCAGGATTCTCAGAGAGCAAGAGGCGACGGCGCTAAGCCACTGCGAGATCCGTTCCCTATGAAGAAAGACCCTTGATGCCCAGGAGAAAACGAACAGATCCGGATTTTCCCCACTCGATTAGTTCGGCTACTTCCTAAACCTGAACTTCTTAAGGGAGATTCTCGCTGTCACAATCTTCTCCGTAGTGAAGATCTTTGCCGCAACGTAAAGTATCGTTACAGTGAAGAGCGAAATGTATGTTATGCTTCTGAGCATTGTGTAGTAGTCTCCTAGGAAGGCGGCTTTGGACGCTATTATTGAGTGAGTGTAAGGTATCGCATACATGATAACCTGAAAGGCTGGAGGCAGAATGTCAATATCTGCAAACATCAGTACAAAAGTTGGAATTGTAAGGAGTGTACTTAATATCCCTACAACGGACTGGGCGCTTCTAACGTTCTCGGAAAAAGCTGCCACGCAGATGGCTATTGCTAAAGCAGAAACAATCGTCACAAACATCATGACCCCCAAAAGGACATAAGCTATAGGTGAGAGAACGAGGCCTAACGCCTCCAGATCGACGCCTTCTGTTGGGACTAAACTGAAAGCGGAGCTTGTATAATAATTGACGCCGATCATAGATGCGACGGCTCCCGCGGCAGCAACGATCACTGATCCAGCAAGTTTCCCCGTCAGTATGCTCAGTCTTTCCATAGGCAGAGTCAGCAGGGTTTCTAAGGTTTTCTCCTCTTTCTCGACGGAAATAGAGGTTGCGGCTGTCTGCATGGCTAAGATTAGCAGCATCATTATGACCATAGTGAAACCCAAGGATTGGGACATGAACATGCTCGCCAAAACATTAGGAGGAACCCCGACAATTCTTCCTTTAAAGACTACAAGGTTCTTCATGGCAATTGGGTCCAAAATGGTTCCGGGTTCAATGCCGGGAAAAACTTGTTGAATGGCTCGATTAACCATAAGGCTTTCATAGATGCTTATCGGAGCAGTCGCTGCAGATGCTTTCATACCTTCAGATAGGCCTATGCTCTTGAAGATTGAATAGACTTCAAGCTCTCCTCTTTGACCCGATGTAAGGTTCTGACTGAAGCCTAAGGGTATCACGACTAAGGTCGTGACGTTACTCTCTTGAAGGGTTTCCAGGGCTTCATTCACGGTTGTCCCCTTCATCTCTATCACAGTTATATTCATGGCTTCGAGGGAAGACACGAGGTTTTCAGCTATGAGCCCATGGTCATTGTCAATCAAAGCCATAGAGAGAGCCATCGAGACCTCCTTCACAGACTCCTCGACCGCTGTGGCGGAGATGTTCATGGCAACCCCCATCGCCGGGAAAACTACCAATGGCATTAACACCATGCTTAGTAAAATCTTCGGGTCCCTAAGCATCTCCTTCACCTCTTTCGTCACCAGATTCCCCAAGCCACTAACCAAGTCTTGTCGCCTCCATGAATGCTTCCTCCAGGTTACTAGCGTTGTACCTAGATTTCAATTCTTGCGATGTTCCTTCCCCGATGATTCTGCCTTCGTTCATGAGTGCCACGCGGTTGCAGAGGAATTCAACCTCCAGCATGTTGTGGCTTGAGAGGAGAACGGTTACTCCGTGTTCATGCACGTATTCTTTGATGATTCGTCTAACGTGAACAGCGTGCACGACATCCAAGCCGCCGGTAGGTTCATCTAAAATGGCTAGTTTCGGCTTCACCATCAGGGCTCGAGCAAGAAGCAACCTTCTAGTCATCCCTTTACTGTAGGTTTTCACCTTGTCATTCAACCTTGACCCGAGTCCCGAAATCTTAGCCGCTTCCTCGACTACATCCTGACTGGTCTCTTTGTTGATGGCGAAGAAATCAGCCATGAACCTGAGATACTCCCATCCTGAAAGGTTTCTGTAGGCCCCCGCTTCTTCGGGCAGATAGCTTATGACCCTCCGGACTTCAGAAGCTTCCTTTTCCACGTCGAAACTAAAAACCTTCGCTGATCCAGCTGACGGTCTTAACAGGGTTGCTAGAATTCTGAGAGCAGTGGTTTTTCCCGCACCGTTTGGACCGATCAACCCATAGATATCTCCTTGTTCAACCGTGAAGCTTAAGCCCTTTAAGGCTCCTATTTCGCCAAAGTTCTTGACCAGTCCACGGGCTTCGATGGCAATCTCTTTCAATCCTGGTTCCCGCCAGCTTATTGGGAATCACAAGAAAAAGAGTACTATTTTAATTTTTTGTCCAAACCTTTTACCAGAAGCATCATTGACTATATTCAGGTTGTCTATTGAAACGATATAAGCCCTTAATTGAGGGGAGAAGAAGGAGAGTTTATAATACAAAATATCTAAGATCGAATATCAGAATTGCTCTAGGAGTGGGTGGCGAAGGAGGGAGATTCTTCTAATGAGTGAACCGCTAACAGTCAAGGCCTATTGCTTGAGAGTCGCAAAGAACCTCGGTGAGAAAGCCATCCGTCTCGCTATGGGGCTCGAGATCATGGACAAGGCCCTGAAGGTTCGATCTGATGGTGGGCATCTTTGCGTTCCCCTAAACCAGAAACCAGGGCCTGTTCACATTGCGGAGTTCAACGAGACTTTCAAGAATTACGACATTCTTGTTCAAGACTTCTCTAGACATGTCAAGGTCCACCGCAACGCATATGAGATTGCTGGGGAAAAGTTGCCGCCTCATCTTTTAGCCAGTTTTCCGCGTGCTATTGACTTCGTGGGAGACATAGCCATCGTCGAGATTCCTGCTGAGCTAGAAGAATACAAGAGTCTTGTTGGCGAGGCGGTTCTCGAAGCCCACAAACATGCACACACGGTCTTGGCTAAAGCCAGCGCAGTCTCAGGAATGCACAGGCTAAGGGAATATGAGGTCATAGCTGGATCACCAAATACTGATACGGTTCACATAGAGAATGGGTGCAAGTATTACCTTGACCTGAGTAAGGTCTACTTTTCACCGAGGCTCTCCTTCGAGCATAGCAGAGTCGCATCTCAGGTCGAGGAGAATGAAACTGTCGTCGACATGTTCGCGGGCATAGGTCCCTTCTCGGTACAAATAGCCAGGGCACATAAAGATGTTAAGGTGTACGCGGTCGACGTGAACCCGGACGCAGTCGAATACCTTAGGAGAAATATAGTCGCGAACGGCGTTCTCGGAAAGGTTGTGCCCATTCTTGGCGACGCCAAGGAGATCATCCATAGTATGCTTCACGGGGTTGCCGACCGTGTCATCATGAACCTTCCAGAAAAGGCAGTGGAATACCTGACAGCGGCTTGCGAGGCTCTCAAACTCCAAGGCGGAGTCATACACTACTATGAATTTGCTGAAAGACAAAACAGGTTAGAGGTGATCAAGAAAAAGTTACATGAGGCTTTTGAGCAAAGGGGCAGAAGGGTTGAAGAGTTCCTTTCAGCAAGGACAGTCCGTGAGATCGCACCGTTCAGATGGCAAGTGGCCGTGGACATGAGGGTATGTTGAGATCGAATGGTCATTTTGATTCAGGAAGGTTCACTATCAAGATTATCTTGACCTTCTGGTCTGGGTTTCGAAGCCTTTCGATAAGCCTTCTTGAAAGGTCTGCTGCGGCCTTCTCAGCTTTCACAGCTAGGGTTCGGCTGCACACATAGCTGCTTTTCCTAACAACGATGTCCGTCGGATGTGTGAAGGAAAGCCTAGGGTCACCCTTGGCCTTGACGGTCTCCTTCTCTTCACCAGCCTTAATCGTGATTGTTATCTCTGCGCCAGGTTGCCTAGCAGCTTCCTTGAAGTCTCGGCTCAAGTCAGCGCAAGCCTTGTTTGAATCTATGGCAATTATGCAGTCGCCTTTCTCTGTTACGTGCTTCTCCTTAGTTATCTCGAAGGTTGTCTTGTGCGTTGATCTAATAAGTTCGTGCCCACAGGCGATGATCACCTCGGTCTTTTCCATGTCTCTTCACTCACGTGTAAGTATGAACCCATTAATGCGTCTTGCCCATTACCGTCAAGACTGACTTAAGCTTGTGGTATACTCAAGGGCTCAACTTGCAGAACCCTTAAAAGTCTGCGGCAACGTACTTTGAATCGGTATGTTGAAGGATGATCTCAGAAAGCATCTTCAGAGCTTATGACATTCGTGGAATCTATGGTAAAGAAGTCACCGAAGCGGTTGCAGACCGAATCGGTAGAGCCCTTGCCTCTTACATTGATGGTGAAGGAAAAACCATGCTTGTGGGAAGAGATGTCAGACTGAGCAGCAAACCCTTGGGCGACGCTCTTGTCGGCGGGATGCTTTCCGGCGGCCTCAACATTGAGGACATCGGCACCACGACGACGCCGCTGCTCTATTTCGCTTCCGTGCATTACAGGAAGAATGGCGGTGTAATGATCACTGCATCTCACAATCCTCCCGATTGGAACGGCTTCAAAATATGGACCGAAAAAGGCTTCATAGGTATGGGCATGGGAATGGAAGCTCTGAGAGACCGAGCGCTAAAGGGAAGGTTCAAGAAAGCTGCTCCAGGCTTGTTTGAGCAGAACCCCAATGCAATCTCGGACTATGAAGACTATGTGGCGGATAAAGTGAGGATCAGACGGAAGTTGAAGGTTGCTGCTGACCCGGGAAATGGTTGCTGCTCGCTTCTCATACCGAGCATCTTCCAGAAGACGGGCGTGGACGTAACCGCAATAAACGCTGTTCCGGACGGGACCTTTCCAGCCCACCCGCCCGAGCCGACTGAGGAAACGTTGGCAGATGTTAGGAATCTGGTCCTAGCGAAGGATGCTGACTTCGGCGCGGGCTTTGATGGCGATGGCGACAGGGCACTGTTTGTGGACGATAAAGGCCGCACCGTCTCCAGCAATTCGATCTTCGTCTTGTTGATTGAACACTACTTGAAAAGGCAGAGCGGTGCCGCAATTGTCTATGAAGTTAGCTGCTCCATGAATGTTGAGGAGACGATTAAGGCCTATGGAGGAAGGCCTGTCTTGAGCAAGGTGGGCCATACATACATACATGATAAGATGCTAAGAGAGAAGGCGGTTCTCGGAGGGGAAACAAGCGGCCACTTTTACTTCATGGACGTTTATGGCTTTGACGATGCGCTTTATACGAGCCTCAAGGTTGCTGAGGTTCTATCGGAAAGAGGCGAGAAACTGTCTGAGATCGTGGATTCAATGCCGAAATATCCCCAAATACCGGCTAGGAACTACGAATGCCCCGACGAAAAAAAGTTCCGAGTTGTAGAAGAACTATGCAAAGAGTTCGACGATATGGGCTATGAAACAGTAACCTTAGACGGAGTGAAGATAGCCGAAGACGAAGGCTGGTTCCTTGTGAGGCCGTCCAACACTCAGCCCTTGGTTAGACTGACAGTTGAAGCCAGAACCGAGGAAGACCTGCAGAGATTAGCTAGTCTTGCGGAAAAGATGATAATTGAGAAGATAGAAAGGTAAATTGAACCTGAAAAAATACAAGCACCTGTCATATCATAGAGAAGGAGGCGTGATCAAAAATCAAATCACGCGCAAGGGTTGAGATCTATTTTTTGGGTGTTGCCCTTGGAGCTATTTCTTTGCCTATGGTGGAGGGTTCCTAGACAAGGAATGGACGAAGACTGGGGGAGATTTCAAGAGGAGACTGGAAAAGCATGGTGTTGAAGTCTTGGAGATTAACCTTCTTGAGAACCCTGAATTGGCAGAGAAGTACGCGTCTCATGTCGACCCGTACAATCCATTTTCCAGTCACAGACGTTTCTTCTTGAATGAAAGAGAAGTGCCACAAGAGGAATTTTTTAAGGAGCTCCTAGCAACTGAGGAAGCTCACTGAGGGGATAGTGAATCTTTGAAGCTTGATATAAGAGACGTGAGTACCGAAAACATCGACGATCTAATTAACATTTGTGTCTCTCAATCAGGAACCCCGCATGCTGAAACTTTGAAGGAAGGAAGCCTAAAGAAAAAAGTGTGGGTAGAGAAGGCCCTCAAGACCTTTGGTCTGTGCGCAAAGATTGCTTACGTGAATGAGGAACCAATTGGTTTTGTAGAATTCTATCCCATTCAGATGTTTCCAGTCTTGAGACATATGCTTGGGGACCATAAAGTGATATTGATTACATGTGTCTTTGTCGGAGGAGAAAGGACAAAGGGGCTACAAAGGCAATTCCAAGGAAGAGGGATAGGCTCAAAGTTGCTTCAGGCACTTATAGAGGACCTTAGGCATAGAAGGATTCCTTACTTCGGCGACGAAAAAACGGAGGAAATCGCAATAGGATCTTGGTGTAGCCACACAGGATTTCCAGAAGCCTTACCACGATTCAGAAGATTCTTCCTTAAGAACGGTTTTGTTGAAGACCCAGATTTTCCAGACCCAACAGGAAAAGGTGGCACATTAATTCACAGATTGGCTTAATAGTTATGGCAATCAGACATCGGATTGGTGACCGCATTTTGGTTGAGAAGGTTTCGCTTCCTTTGCAGGCTCCTGAGGGTCTGTCTGACGATGAGGTCTGGAGCTGGTATAGAAAGAGGAATTTCGTCGTTTGCCCACTAGTTCTCATCACGACTGTGAATAAGGATGGCAAGGTGAACGCTGCTGTGAAAACAAATTTCATGACAATTAGTTCGATGAGACGCTACGCTTTCAACTGTCCTCCTGAGCATCACACACACCAAAACATCATGGAAACTAGAGAGTTTGTAATAAACGTCCCTACTGAGGACATAATTGACAAGGTATTGAAAGTCGCCATATTGACAGAGAAGCCTTGCCCAGATGGGTTGAACGAGTTAGAAAAGGCTGGGTTAACACCCATTCCGTCAGAAAAGGTAAGGCCTCCAAGAGTGAAAGAGTGTGTTGCCCATTATGAATGCCTCCTAGACTGGCAGAAGGAGGATATCATTGTAGGCAAGGTGGCCGCTGTCTCCGTTGATAAAAGCCTACTAGATGAGAAAGACCGAAGAAAGATGGCAGTGATTGGAGGGGGTAGAACTCCGGACTCTTACTGAATTGTCAGCAAAACGAAAAAGTGGCCAACGGTTTCTTCCACGTAAAAGATCAACCTACTATTTTGTTTAGTGTGTGGAAAGAGTCGAGCCTTCTAAAGCCTTCTGAGCATGGTTTCTCAATAAATTGGGAACCGCAGGAGTGCGGCTATTCCGCCAAGCGAGCTAAGCTTTACTCCGGCCTCGTGTTCGGTGCTGATAATGGTGATTCCTCCCCTCTTTTCTTCTGCCTCTTTCATGAGCTTTTCAAGGATCTGCCTTTCCTCGTCAGATGCTTCTCTTAAACGAGTGTCTGTCAGCAACAATTTCTCAACGGCGCCTAGACCGATGGCCTTCTCAACCTCGGCTAATCCGTACGTTACGTTAGCCCGTTCCCTTCCTAGGCGTTTGAGAACTTCCTCTACGGCTTCGGCCTCCTCGGCTATTCGCACATGTCTTAAGGCTTTGGTCAGTATCCCTGAACGCAGAGCTTCGTATACTCCGGCTTGACCGGTGCTGTTGACGCTCTTTATGTCGATTATTTTTTCGCTGAGCTCCGTCATCCTCTCCTCCAGATACTTGACAAAGTAGTTTTTGATGAAACCAAGCCCAAGCACGACTATAGGAGCCTGGTTGAGGGTCCATATCTGCTCTAGTGTCTTTGATGCGGATTTGAAGAGCTCCTGAAGGGCCCTTGTCCTTTCGTCAGCCTTGAGTTTCCCCGGGAGACTTATTGTTTTCTCGGCTTTTACATCTAGGCCGAATCCCCTTAGAACAGCAACACAGTATCCTTCGTCGTCAATTGACATTACAGTGATTAGACGAACGCCGCGTTCAGTAGCCCTGTCCAGATAATCAAGCTGGTACTTCAGCCATTTGTGTTTAACAATCGTTAACGGTTTGTTCAAGGTTACGCTGAAAGTGTGGTGGGAACCCTCGGCGCCGATGTCATCAGGGGCTTCGCAAACGATGCCGTGAACCCTCAGCTTGTTAAGGTAACGGTCCCACATCACCCTCTCAACAGACAAGCCCAGCAAGACCGAGATTCTCTTTCCTTTCTCTGCGCGGTCGTAGCGCTCCCC
>Ga0315306_10000722_pt1 | contig 15886 bp, 15 predicted proteins | sample TDP1_MG_FD_203803 | JGI IMG/M metagenome (GOLD analysis project Ga0315306, IMG submission 203803) | Freshwater sediment microbial communities from Lake Towuti, South Sulawesi, Indonesia - TDP1 | ecosystem: Environmental > Aquatic > Freshwater > Lake > Sediment | place: Indonesia: South Sulawesi... | reverse complement strand
ACAGGCATTTCTGCCTTCACTATCATCATGTCGTCTTCGGTTGGCATGTCCAAGACGCGCCCCCTGCGTTTCTGCACTATGGATAGAACCGAACTTACGAAAGCTTGCGGCACTTTGCATTCGAAGCTGAGAATTAGCTCAAGTAGCTTGGGATCGCTTAGTAGCAGAAGCTATGATATAACCGATTTTAGAGTCATCGACGGATTAGACTATCTTAACACTTCGGAGAACCAATATTATCCAATTTAGTGCCTGATCCTAGGCTTTGACTGTGAGACGCGGTGGATACGAGTTTTCCATGACCCATGAGATTCTTGTTGCCCTGAATTCGACTTCAATAAAGTATCCGCGCAAGCCCGTTAAGCCGCCTCTACTCGCTTCATCTGGCGTAAATGAGATTTCCATGGTCTTTTCTTCTCCGCCTACAAGATTTACCGGAATTGTGGAAACCGTGAAGTCGCTATCGAACCATAAGCGGACGTCCTTTCTTACTTTAACTACGACCGAGCCGTCATATTCCTCCGTCGCTTTAATGACAACGTGAGCTTCAACTTCAACGCCCAGTCTAGCTGTTGTTGCCCGTTGTCCGTCTACTAGCCAGAAGACTTCTTTTACAAGCGGCGTGGCGCGGACTCGAAGAGAATATGAGGAGAATAGCCCAAGAATCAAGACTAATCCGACTACGACGATCAGTATCAGTATGAAGGCTTGTCCTTTCGATGCCTGAGGTCTTCGCAAATTGACTTTCCTCAATTACAGTGAGGGAAGATTCGCTAGAATTAAATCTAGCGTCCAAGGCATTTGACATTGCCAAGGCTTAAGAACCAGTGTTCTGACACTCTTTTCTGCCAGTGGAACACCTGTGAAAAGCATCAAAACTGTTGCTTTGGACAAGAGATTAGAGAAGCGTCTGCTTGAGTTCATGAGTCTTGACAGAGTGAGCCATTTCTATGCCATATACGACCTTCAGCGTTTGAGAGACAAAACGCTAGCCTGGGTTGCGTTGTCAGAAGATGAAGTGGCTGGTTACCTGCTTGAATATGACAAACGAATCCTGTACATGCGTGGAGCCAGAGGCTGCGAAATTCCTCTTCTGCAGACCTCACGTTTAGCCGAAGCCCTGTTTAACGTTGAGACTCACCACTTGCCGTCAGTCAAGAGCTTGTTTGAGCTGGTTGAACCCGCTGATAAGATAACCAAGGGACAGGTAACAACTTTCGTAACCATGAAAGCAACACGCCAGAGTTTTAGACCGGTGATCCGACATGAAGCTCGAGAGCTAAAGAAAGACAACGCTCCTGCGCTTGCAGATCTTTTGGGTATCAAGCCTGAACAAGCTTTGAGCTTTTTCAAGGGCTTTTCGTTCGGGCTTTTCAAAGGTGAGAAGCTTGTTTCGTATGCTGCGTCGCCGGAGATTCTGGAAGACTTGGCGATAATTCGAGGAGTCTTCACCGCGCCGGATGAGAGAAACCAAGGTTACTCCAAATCTGTATGTTCACTTTTGGTGAGTAGATTGCTCGACGAGGGCAAGGACGTTATCCTTTACGTTTCAAAGGACAATGCCGCAGCGATTAGAGTGTACACAAGAATCGGGTTCAAGAATACTGGGCACTTCTTCATCGGTTTCACCGCAAAGAGAAGGAATTAAAGAAAAATCGGGCGCCGTTATTCTCTTTCTAGGAATTCCTCAGGTCTGGGCGGGTTAGGGTCTAGGTTTCGGCGTTCGCGGATTTGCTTGATGACATCTAGGATCATGCTTTCTGGAACCGGAGACCAGCGGCTGAATTGGGTTGCCCAGAAGGCTCTGCCTTGAGTTGAGGAGCGGAGTTCGTCTGCGATGCCGAAGGATTCAGCCACAGGCATCTCCGCCTTCACTATCATCATGTCGTCTTCGGTTGGCATGTCTAATACGCGTCCGCGGCGTTTCTGCACTATGCCGAGGACTGAGCTTACGAAGGCTTGTGGCACTTTGCATTCGAAGCTGAGAATCGGCTCAAGTAGCTTGGGGTCGCTTAGGAGGAAGCATGCCCATATGGGTCGCCAAGTCATGGGTAAGATTTGTGCTGGTCCTCTGTGCACTGGGTCTTCGTGTACTGATATGTCTTCTAGGTTGACTCTTAAGCCGTAAGCGGGTTCTTTGGCTAGGACGCAGGTGTGGACGGCTTCTCTGAAGCCTGATTTTACGTGGTCTAGCACTTCTTCGACGTATTGACGTCCTTTGATGCGGTTGACTAGGAGGTTGTTCTCTTCGGTAGCTATGACGCTGCGGGCGTCGTCTGTTTCCCACCCGAATTGTGTGCGAAGCGTTTTTGCTCTCTCGTCTCGCGACTGCATTTCGCTGATCTTGCCGGTTCGGATGGCATCGATTTCCTCTTCTGATAGCTTCTGCAGCGTGACCCAGAGTTTGCTGTGTTTGTTGGGCGATTTGCCCATTATTGCGGGCCCTTTGTAATCGTGGCTTATGGCTTCACGGTATATGACTATGGGTTTGCTGGTTTTGACTTTGAGTTTGGATTCTTGCATGCGGTAGGCTGTGACTTCTAGGTGCAACTCGCCCATGCCACTGAGTAGGTATTCTCCGCTTTCCTTGTTAATTGTGAAGCGCAGGTTAGGGTCTTCCAGAGTTAGCTTGTGGATGACTTTGTCGAAGAGGGGCAGGTCTTTAACGTCGGCTGGTGCGATGGCTACTGTCACCACTGGGTCGGAGACGTATCGGAGTCCTTCAAAGGCTTGGGTTTCCATGTCTTGTTCGGCTACAGTTTCGCCTACGTGCATGCCTGCTATGCCACCGACGGCTGCGATGTTGCCTGCTGGTATTTTGTCGACTATGACTCTGTCTGTTGCCATGCTCATGTAGACTTGCTGGACCTGGCCTGATTGGCGGCTGGTTATGAGGCGGATTGGTTTGCCCTTTTCCACTGTGCCACTGAAAACTCTGCCTATGGCTATTACGCCAGCTTGGGGATCAACTTCAATGGTTGTGATGCACATTAGTAAGGGTCCGTTTGGGTCTACTTTTGCCATTGATGCGCCGACTGGGCTGTTTGGATCGCCTGGCCAGATTTGGCTCCGCCGGTACGGCTGCGCCTCAAGGGGGTTGGGTAAGTGTTGGCAGAACATGTCTAGTATTGGTTCTGATAGGGGTGCTTTTTTGCTTAGTTCGTCGACTTTTTTAGCTATTTCTTCGAATTCACCGGCGTAGGCGTCGATTATGTCTTGGAATGTTATGCCTTTGGCTTTCATGTGGGTGAGGTTGAGCCCCCATTTGTGTAGAGCGCTGCCGAAGGCTACTCTGTCGTCTTCAACTTTGACTTGCCAGTCTTTCTTGTGTTCAGGGGGCGCGTATTTTTCGATGAGGGCGTTAACTCGGGCTAGGATTTTTGCGAATCTATTTTGGATTTCTTGCGGGGTGAGTTTTATTTCTTTGATAAGGCGGTCAACTTTGTTTATGTAAAGAAGAGGCTTAACTCGTTCACGCAGGGCTTGCATGAGGACGGTTTCGGTTTGCGTCATTGGTCCTTCCACGGCATCGACTACGACTAAGGCTCCGTCCACGGCTCGTAGACTGCGTGTGACTGCGCCGCTGAAGTCAATGTGCCCCGGCGTGTCGATGAGGTTGATGAGGTATTCTTCGCCCTTGTACGTGTGTGCCAAGCTGATGTTGCTTGCGAACACGGTCATCTGGCGTTTTTGTTCGAGTTCCCAGCTGTCTAAGAAGAGTTTTTGTCCTGCCGTCTGCTCGCTTATTATGCCTGCGGCTGCGAGCAAGCTGTCGCTTAAAGTGGTTTTGCCGTGATCAACATGAGCGATTATGCTAGTGTTACGGATATGAATCGGATCGTTCATGAGTCTGACGATTTCGTCGATCTGTCGGTAACGTCCCATCGTTCATCATCGTTCGTCGTTTATGCCCTCGTTTCTGAAATAGGCTACATGAGGAAATCATGCCAGAGGTAAAAAGCTTTTGTTGGCAACTGCAAGTTTGCACGCGATGCATTTCTCTATTTGGATAGCCTTTCGTTCGCTTGGCTTAGCATTTCGATTATTGGCAGTTTGTATGGGCATTTTGGTTCGCATTTGGCGCATTTGGTGCAACTGTCTACTCTGGTGTTGAGGCGTTCGTAGACTTCTCTCGTCCAGTTTTCTATTCCATGGAATGTGTAGTATTTGTCGAGTCCGAGGATAAGCGGTATGTTCAAGCCGTCTGGGCAGGGGACGCAGAGTCCGCATTCTCGGCAAAAGGGCGGTGGCGGTAACTGGCCGAATCTCAGATCGGCTTTTTCTTGTTCGGTTAAGCCTGTGAATTCTTCTCCCACTTTGGCGGCGGATTCAACCTGTTCCAGCGAGCTGAATCCTGGGACAATTGTGTGAATGTCATGCGCTAGGACGAATCTAAGTGAGCGTCCTGTTTTGGCTGTTCCTTCTCCCATTATTCGGTTGAATTCGGCTTTTTCCGGGACCCTGTATGCCCATAGTTCGCGGGCTGCAAAGCTGAGGTCTGCGCCTCCGAAGGGTTTCATTATGGCTACGCCTATATCCAGTTCTTTCGCTAAGGGCAGGAGTTCTTCGGTTGCTTCGCGGTTTATGACGTTGAAGGGTACGAGGATGATGTCGAATTCGCCGGTGCGTATGGCTTTGACTAGGATAAGCGGTCTGTGTCCTGAAATCCCTATGAAGTTTACTTTTCCCTCTTTGCGGGCTTCTTTGACAGCTGTGAGTGAGCCTTCTGTTGCCATGGCTTGTTCTAGGGTTTTTTCGTCGTCTATACCATGCAGTAGGACTATATCTATTCTGTCGGTTCGAAGTTTCTGTAAGCTCTGTTTCAAGCCTGCTCGGGCTGCGTCTTCGCGGGTTCTTTGATGGGTTTTAGTGGCAATTACGACCTTGTCTCTGACGCCTTCTAAGGCTGTGCCAAGTTTTTCTTCGCCGTTGCCGTAGACGCGCGCTGTGTCGAAGTAGTTTATGCCCAAGTCATAGGCGCGTCTTATCATTTCGTACGCTTTTGGAACGCTAGCTTGGACTATCGGTATGCCGCCGAATCCGATGACTGAAACTTCGAGTTTAGTCCTTCCGAGTCGTCTTTTCTGCATGTTCTCTCTCATCCTTTCGAAGGTGGCTGTCCTTCTGTGGAATCAGGAATCAAGGGTTTCGACTCTAATAAACATAAGTGCAGGTGCTGTCTTGAGTTTTCGTGGTTTTATGCTAAGCCATAAAAGGATTTGGCTCTCTTATTGTGTGTTCTTGGGTGGTGTTCATGTCAGTGGATAAGAAGGTTGCTTATCGTTGGATTGAAGACAACAAGAAGCGTCTGGTTGAAATCAGCGACAAGATTTGGGAGCTTGCTGAATTAGGCTTGATTGAATTCAAGTCTTCGGCTCTGTTGGCAGATGAGTTGAAGAACCATGGATTTAAGGTTGAACGTGGCGTTGCGGGCATGCCGACAGCATTTGTGGCTTCGTGGGGTAAGGGAAAACCCGTCATCGGATTATTAGGCGAATACGACGCGTTGCCTGGCTTGTCGCAGAAGAGCGTTCCGCAGCAAGAGCCATTGAAGCCGGAGAAGCCTGGGCACGGTTGTGGGCACAATATTTACGGTGCAAGTGCCATGGGAGCTGCGATTGCTGTTAGGAAAGCTTTGGAGAAGTCTGGGATTCGTGGCACGATTAAGTTCTTTGGCTGTCCTGCTGAGGAGAATTTTAGCGGTAAGGTGTACATGGTTCGAGAGGGCTGCTTCAATGGTGTAGACGCTGCTGTTTGTCATCATCCGAGCAGTATGAATGCGGCGTCTTTGAGAAGTGGTCTCGCTATTGTTTCAGCTAAGTTTCATTTCTATGGCAAGGCTGCTCACGCTGGCGGTTCTCCAGAGCAGGGTCGAAGCGCGTTGGATGCGGTTGAGTTGATGAACGTTGGTGTGAACTACTTGAGGGAGCATGTGATTCAGGATGCTAGGATTCATTATGTTGTGGAGAAGGGTGGGAATCAGCCAAATATTGTACCGCATTATGCGCGGAGCTGGTATTATGTTAGGGCTCCTGAGAGGGATGAGGTTGAGTATATTTTTGATTGGATAGTTGACGTAGCAAAAGGAGCGGCTATGATGACTCGGACAGAGTTGAAGATGGAGTTTGAAGCTGGCCTCTACAATGTGATTCCTAACCGAACGATTGCTGAGTTGATTGTGAAGAATATGCGTCAAATTGGGCTGCCCACGTATAGCAGAGAGGAGTTGAAGTTTGCTGAGGAGGTTGCTAAGACGATTCCTCGAGAGAGTAAGGTGACACAGTTGAAGAAGACTAAGCGTCCAGGCTGGGAGCGACTCGTGGACAAATTGATGGATGATGAAATTCCTGATCCGTGGGGCGACGGGGAATACAGTCACGGCAGCACCGATGTGGCAGATGTTAGTTGGCATGTTCCCACAGTGGAGTTTGGAACAGCCACATGGGTTTTGGGAACGCCTGGGCATTCTTGGCAGAATGTGGCTCAGAGCAGAGTTGGGCTTGGACACAAGTCATTAGTATTCTCAGCTAAGGTGATGGCTGGGACAGCTCTTGACCTGTTAGCCAATGAGAAACTGATAGCCAAGGCTAAAGAAGAGCATCGGCGGAGATTAGGCAACAGGAAATACAAGTCACCTATACCAGTTGACCACAAGCCACCACTCGATATATGGGAGAAATAATCCGTCCGAACTACACGATTTTCAAATGTACAGAATATACAGGTATAATGTTGCTGCACAGAAAAAAATGATGGTGCTTAGGGGAATATTCCCTCTCGTAACTGACATCTATGGCCTTCAAAATGGCGAAGGCAAATGCTGCGCGTGAACACGCGTGTCAAATCACGAAGTACTTTGGGCAGAGTTCTGCTTTCTCGACCCAAAAGGACACTCGTAAATCCTTAACGCCTGGTATTCTCGCTATATCATCACCTATGGCGATCAAATGTTCGAAATCTCTTGCTGCGCCGATGGCTAACAGATCGTGGTCGCCGATAGTCTTTGTGGCTAATATTATGTTTGGCATTCGAATCAACTTTTCAAGGATCTGCGATGATTCAGGAGGGGTTGCCTCGGTTGCCAAGATATGTGTTGGTGACGCGTCTATCAAGAATGTGGCCAAGCTATGGTAGCCGATCTTTTTCGGATTGATTACCACTGTAGATCCTCGAATTATGCCTTTTTCTTGAAGTGTTTTATATCTGCCTATTATAGTGTCTGGCGAGAGCCCAAGTTCTTCGGCAATCTTTCTAAAAGATATGCGAGCGTCCTCCGTCATCCTTTTAATAATGAACATATCGGTTTCATCCATCTCAATCACCGCCTATTAAGATGCTCAAACTCAAAATTCTCAGGGCATAGCAGGATTTCATCAACCCAAATGCTTGTTGTAACGTCTCTGACAACAGGGTGTCCTTTTATCAGATCCTTCACTTGGCTAAGTCGACCAACGTTCTTAAGAACTGCAATGCAAAATATGTCATGACTGCCCATTGATGTTGTAGTGAAGACTATTTCAGGTATTCTATGTGTCAAATCAACAACCTCTCTCAAATGTGGATAGCTAACGTCAATCCCTAGGCTTGCAACGCAGTCATAGCCAAAGCTTTTCGGGTTCAAGAGTATTGTAGTCCCTCTGATGATGCCGGCTTTCTTCATTTTCTTAAATCGTTTACTTATAGTGTCTGTCGACACTCTGCAATCCCGTGCGATGTCCGCGAAATTCGCACGTGCATCTTTTTGCAGAGCCCTGATAATGTTTATGTCAATCTCATCGATTCTTGTATTGGAGACCATAGGCATCCTCCTCAAATCATACGTTCAGATTCTTAAATTATACTATCTTCGACAAAAAATCTTATGACGTCGACGAGATGGAGTGTGCTTCTGCCAACGCCGCCATCATCAGTATTTCTGTCGCTTGATTTCTTACAATGTCGACAAAAGGGGTCGCTCAAGCGAACAAAAGATTAAAATACTGAATCAATGTGCTTATGATGTGGGGTACTGTTTGAAAATCGCTGAAGTGACGAAAGAATTCGAAAACAGAAAGGGAGAAGGAGAGTTGATCAAGAAAAGAGTTACATGTGCAAGCTGTGGAAGCACATGGGTCGAACTTGTTGGATTAGTTGTGGGGCGTAAAGACGGACTAGACGATCTCTGTCTGCGGGTTGGCATGGAATCCGAAAACTGCCAAACATGTAGATTTCGACCACTAGAATGCAACCAATGCGGCTCAAAAGATGTCTACGAAATAATGTTCGCCGAGGAGATTTCGGAAGAAGCGCCCCTAAGCTTCAAGGGTATAAAGAGAGTTTCCAGAAGTTCAGATGCCAAGAATCCTTGAAATCTTCACTGCCAGCAACACAAGGAGCAGATAATCGACTCGAGGGGTGCTATGAAACTTGGCGGGAACGGCTTCTGAGTACAATAAGGTCGATGAGATTATCAAAGGTCATTCTCATGAAAAGTCGGCTTTGATAATGATATTACAGGAAATTGAGAATTCGTATGGCTATCTTCCCGCTTGGGCGTTGAAACATGTATCTGAGAAACTCAATGTTCCAATGATTCAGGTCTACGGTGTAGCTTCATTTTACGATGCCTTTCACCTGACCCCACGTGGCAAGCACCTTATTCGTGTATGTCTGGGAACTGCATGCTACCTAAGAGGTTCCCCCAGAGTTCTTGAGGCAGTGGAAAAAGAGCTGGGCATAAAAGACGGCGAAACAACACCTGATCGCGCATTTAGCCTTCAATCAGTTCATTGTGTTGGTGCCTGCGCGCTGGCTCCAGTTATGGTTGTTGGAGAACGCTATTTCGACAAAATCAAGCCAACGAAAGTTCGCAGTGCCTTAAAAGCAGGTGCAGGGTGAAAATGAAAAAGATAAGAACCCCCAAAGAGCTCAATTCTCTTCAAGATTCCCTGCGTCAACAGAGAGATCCCAATAAGCCTTGTATCAGAGTATGCCTCGGAACTGGTTGCCGAGCGCGTGGCAGCGCAAATGTTATGTCGTCTTTCAAGGATGAAATTGAGAGGCAAAATTTAGAAATTCAAATAGACCGCAAGCAAACCGGATGTCATGGCTTCTGCGAAAGAGGACCTGTCATCGTTATAGGACCAAAAGAAATCTTCTATCAAAGAGTGAAACCAAGCGATGTTCCTGAGATTGTCTCAAAAACTCTACTCAACGGAGAGGTCGTTGATCGCCTTCTTTTCACAGATCCAGCAGGTCAAAAGGCCCTGTATGAACATGAAGTGCCCTTCTACAAAAAACAGACAAGGCTTGTTCTTGCTAACAATGGACGAATCGACCCCACAAACATACTCGACTACATTGCTATTGGCGGTTATCAAGCTCTTGCAAAGGCTACTACAACCATGTCTTGCGAAGAAATCATTGATACAATTGAAAGATCGGGGTTACGTGGTCTTGGTGGCGGCTTTCCAACTGGAAGAAAATGGAGGTCTTGCAAAGAAGCCCAAGGAGACGTTAAGTTTGTAATTGGAAATGGAGATGAGGGTGATCCAGGTGCCTTTAGCGATAGAAGCTTGATGGAAGCGAATCCTCATAGCATTCTGGAAGGGATGATAATTGGAGCCTTTGCCATAGGAGCGAATCAAGGATATTTATACGTTCGCGCTGAGTATCCGCTGGCATTAAGGCACCTTCAGACGGCAATAGACCAAGCACGAGAATACGGATTCTTAGGCAACAACATATTCAATTCAGGATTTGACTTCGACATCAAGATAAATCGGGGTGGTGGTGCGTTTGTGTGCGGTGAATCTTCTGCTTTGATGGCCTCCATCGAAGGCAAAATGGGCGAGCCCAGAGCAAAATATGTTCACACAGTTGAGCGTGGGCTTTGGAATCAGCCAACTAATCTCAATAACGTTAAGACTTGGGCCAATGTGCCTTTGATCATTAACAATGGCACAGATTGGTATGTGAAAATGGGGACGGAGAAAAGTAAGGGAACAGGCATTTTCTCTCTGGTTGGAAAGGTTAACAATACTGGTCTTGTCGAAATTCAAATGGGAACCCCCCTTAAGACGATTGTTTACGACATAGGCGGAGGAATAACGAAAGGCAAGAGGTTTAAGGCCGTACAGACCGGTGGCCCCTCAGGCGGCTGCATACCTGAAGAATTACTCGACTTAACTGTCGACTTTGAGAAGTTAACCGAAGCCGGCTCCATGATGGGCTCCGGCGGCATGATAGTGATGGATGAAGACACATGCATGGTTGATGTGGCTCGGTATTTCCTCGACTTCTTACAAAATGAATCTTGTGGCAAATGCGTCCCCTGCCGTGAAGGAATCAAAAGGATGCTTGAGATCGTGACTAAGATAACCAAGGGTCAGGCTAGTGAGGAAGATCTGGAACTTCTCGAAGACTTAGCGAGGATGGTCAAAGACTTCTCTCTTTGCGGTCTTGGTCAAACAGCTCCAAATACAGTTTTGTCAACTCTCAGGTATTTTGGAGACGAATATGTCGCTCACATTAGAGATAAAAAGTGCACAGCTGGAATTTGCAGGGACCTGATTGCGTTTGTCATCATTGAAGACAAATGCACAGGATGTGGTGCCTGTCTTAAGCTCTGTCCTCAACAAGCCATACAAGGTAAGCCAAAGGAGCTTCATCTAATTGACCCTGCCAAATGTATGAGATGTGGCATCTGCCGAGATGCTTGCCCATTTGAAGCGATAATAGTTAGATAGGAAGTGATTAGATGGTAAACCTCATTATTGATGGAGTAAAAGTTCAAGCGGAAGAAGACTCCACCATACTCGAAGTTGCCAAGTTTTATGGGATTGACATCCCGACTCTATGTTATCATGATCAGCTTACCCCTTACGGCGCCTGCCGCCTGTGCATGGTAGAGGTTGAAGAAGGAAGAAGAACACGACTGGTTGCATCTTGCCTCTATCCTGTTAGAGAAGGGATAAAGGTGAAAACACATTCTGAGAAAGTGATGAAAGGGCGAAAACTGATACTGGAACTATTGCTTGCCAGATGCCCCAACTCTAAGACCTTGCAGGACCTTGCGTCACAGATTGGGTTGGAGCAAGTTAGATTCAAGATGGAAAATCAAGACTGCATCCTATGTGGCTTATGTGTAAGGATGTGCGCTGAACAAATGGGAAGCGGAGCCATAGGCTTCGTGGGCAGAGGCCAAAAAAGAGAAGTGGTCACCCCCTTCCGTACAACCAGTGAAATCTGCCGTAACTGCGGCGCCTGCATGTATATTTGTCCCGTGGTAGACCTGCATTGTCGTGGGGTTAAGTCTCCTGGAGAACTTTGCAACTCTTGTCTTGTAATACCCCCGCAATGTTTAGGAAAGTATGACCAAGTCATGTGTACACTCGATTCATGTGGAGCATGTGTACAAAAGGAGGAAAAATAATATGAGCTATTCCAAACCAAATGCGAGCCCGGCAACCTTAACCAAGAATAGAACGGATCCATGTCCAGTCAGCGGACTCTGCGTTACCTGCATAGATGGATGCCCCGGTCCTTGCGAAGTTGCCAAATCTGCAATCAGAGGAGGCGAAGTTATATACCCAGCGCCCTTCGGAGTAATAACCACAGCATCTCAAAAGAACTATCCTGTTGACCTCTCACACTTCAACATCATGGGAACAACAGTAGGAGCTGTCGGCATCGAAGCCGATAGCGACAAGGCAATATTTCCCAACGTTGACTTAGAAACCAAAATCGGTCAAGGTAAAGGCATAAGACTGAAAGTTCCATGGTTCACCTGCGCACTTGGATCAACGAAAATCGCTCTCGATAATTGGAAAGAGCTGGCCATCGGCGCGGCAATATCAGGCACCATGCAAGTAATTGGTGAAAACGTATGTGGCATGGATGCGAAGTCAAAATTCAACACTGGAAAAGTAACTCATTCCCCAGAACTGGAATATAGAGTGAAGACCTACAAAGAATGGCAAGAAGAAGGCTACGGCGCCATTGTTGTTCAAGCCAACATAGAAGATACACGACTCGGCGTCCATGAATATGCCATTTCCGATTTGGAAGTAGATGCCGTTGAACTAAAATGGGGTCAAGGCGCCAAAGACATAGGCGGCGAAGTTAAAATCAAGGATCTAGAAAAAGCTCAACTTCTAAAGAATAGAGGATACATAGTTCTCCCAGATCCTGAAAACCCGGACATTATTGAAGCGTTCAAATCTGGGCATTTCAAAGAGTTTGAAAGACACTCCAGAGTGGGCATGGTTACCGAGGAAACGTTCGTAAGCAGAGTAAAGGAGCTCAGAAGCTTGGGTGCCAAGCACGTTTTCCTAAAGACTGGGGCTTACAGGCCTGCAGATGTAGCAAGGGCCGTGAAATTCTCGTCTTTGGCAAGAATTGACCTACTTACCATTGACGGCGCTGGTGGTGGAACAGGGATGAGCCCTTGGCGTATGATGAACGAATGGGGAATACCCAGCATAGAAATATGGTCATTGACGTATCAATACGCAGATAGACTGGCGAAGAAAGGAGAATACGTACCTGACATAGCCTTTGCAGGAGGGACTACAATGGAAGACCACATCTTTAAAGCACTGGCTCTCGGTGCACCTTACGTCAAAGCTGTGGGTATGGCCAGAGCCCCACTCACCGCAGCGATGGTAGGCAAAAACGTAGGTCGAAGGATCACGGAAGGAAGTCTACCCATCTACTATGGAAGATATGGAGGCACCATCGAGGCAGCTTTTGTCGAAGCAAGCAGATTGAAGAAAAAGTTCGGGGAGAAGTTCAAAGACCTACCGACTGGTGCCATGGGTGTCTATACTTATAATCAGAGACTGATCCAAGGATTAAAGCAATTAATGTGTGGGGCCAGAAAATTCGCGCTTCAACACATCACCAGAGATGATATTGTTGCCTTAACTCCGGAAGCTGCAAAAGCATCGGGGATTGACTATGTTATCGATGCGGACAAGGAAGAAGTAGAAAAAATCTTAAGCTAACTAGATGCTATGCAAACGCAGAGTGAAATAGTAACGACGAATATGGAAGTTTGTTGACTCGCCCGCAAATCACGTAGGCGTTTATCAAGCTTTTCCCTTGGTTCTCGGTGGATCGACAGGCAGTGGAAGGAATACAAAGGCTAGTTTGCATGGTCTAGGGCATAACTGGTAAGCGTGTGCTGTTGTTTGTCGGATAAACGTAGTCCTTGTTTTTTGGCTTTTTCAATTACTCGTTCCACGGGATACACTGTGAGTTTTGTTTTGTTGAGTTGGATTTCTTTCTCTGACGTGTAGCCCTTGCGTTCTTTGTTTAGTCGAGCCAGTTTGGCCCTCAGGGCTTGAGGGCTTTTTCTTCCGCCGTAGCCGACGAGTGAGAGGTCTGAGCCTACGACTCGGTGGCATGGCACGATGGGGTAGAGAGGATTCGAAGCCATAATTTGCCCGACCGTTTTGGGTTCAGTGTCTGATGCTTTTGCGATGTTGCCGTATGATGTTACATAGCCGATTGGGATTGACGCGGCGGCTCTCAGGACGCCGACTAATGGTTCTGGAATATACTCTGTGGCTAGGGTTAAATCTCTGAATTCTTGCCTGCCTAGGTGCACTTCCTTTAATGTCAGAATCGTTTTCTCCGCGAAATCTGATCCCTTCTCGACGATTTGGCAGTTCGCGTTTGGTGGAAGGCTTCTCAGGAGGCTTTTAAGCGCCGTTTCTTTCGTGTAGTTGAGAGCGGTGGCTACGATTTTTTCTTCAGTGTAAGCTAAGCCAAGCCATGTGTCGTCTAGCTTTCTTACGTACACGTCTATCATGAATCAGCTTTCCTCCTTGGATTGTAAATGGCAATTGCCCTTTTTCGTCTTGCTATTAATGCCTTTGTGAACTTCGCTTTGACGTAAGCGTGTTCTGTGACTCAACAAGGCATGGTGCCGGATCAGGAGTAAGTCGTGCTTTCAGAGGAGACAGTTTTTTATTGAACGATAACACTACAATAAAAGACATTGCTGGTGGATGAATATGAAGGACATCAAGTTCAAGCTGTTGTCTGAGCTTATGAAGAATAGTAAGGCAAGTGATAGAGAATTAGCTGTGAAGTTGGGGGTTTCTCAGCCTACTGTGAGCAGGGTAAGGGCGAGGTTGGAGAAGGAAGGCTACATCAAGGAATACACGTTCATACCTGATTTTAGTAAGCTGGGCTTTGAGATTGCGGCGGTGACGCTGGTAAAGCTGAAACGAGAACTGACCGAAGAGGAGCTTGGCAAGATATGGAAGTTCGCCAACGGATTCGTGAAGGAGAACCCATTTGCTTATCTGATGGCAGCTGACGGAATAGGTTTGGGATACAACAGAGTAGTTATTTCACTGCATGAGAATTATTCTGATTTCGTGAGGTTTGTGAAGGCCACACGGGAGGTTCCTTTTGCAGAGTTAGCCGCGTTTGACACATTCATGATAAGCCTTTCTTCGAAACATTATCAACCCGTAACTTTCTCAATACTAGCCAACTACCTACTAACAATGAAAGAAAAAGCCACCAGCTAAGCACATTACAGCGAGATACCTAGGATTTACACGCCCCATAGCTGACTTCATTTTGTGTTGAAGTAGATTCTTCTCTGGTTCTTGCCCTTGTTCTCTATCTTCAACAGTTGAATCTCGCTTATCTCGCCTGTGTTCTTGACATGTGGCCCTCCATCCGCTTGCAGATCGATGCCAGGAATCTCCACTATGCGCAGTTCTCGTTCTTCAGGTGGCATACGCTCAGCCAACTTCACCACGCCGGGCACCTTCAACGCTTCCTCTCGACTCAGGAAATAAACCCTCAACTCCACTCGCTTTGCTGCTTCTTCATTAGCCTTCCTAACCGCGTCTTCAAACACTTCCCGATCAGTGCGCGGCAGATTGAAATCCAACTTAGCCTGATCCACATCCACCTGTCCACCAGTAATCAACGCATTGTAATCCCTGTACATAACAGCTGCAATCAAATGCGCAGCTGTATGCAACCGCATCAAGCAGTAGCGCCTATCCCAATCAATCACGCCCTTAACTACATCACCTTGACCAAAACCGCTCGGCTGTGCCTCAAGCACATGACTAACCTCTTTCGTTGCCCTGTCAATCTCAACGCGAACCACACGTAACTTGGAATCATCCTTAACCAAACAGCCAACATCACAGCCAACACCGCCTGTTAACGGGTGAAAACCAGTCTGGTCCAAAACCACATGATCGCCGCTTACCCGTTCAACTCTGGCTTCAAATTCCCTCAAGTAACTATCACACAAATACAGCAGCTTTGTCGCCACAACCCTTCACCACTGATAATTATCTTGGCACACGAACAATAATCAGCAATCCAGATAATTACTTTCCCTAATACCAGCAAATTCATAAACCATAAGATAAGACACCAACATTCAATACGCCTAGCGAATCCACATGACGCAAAGACTCGACCTTCTATCCGAAATACCATGCTACAAATGCATCATATTAGAACCCACACGCGCCTACCCAGAAAACTGCAACCCAAACCAATGCCAAATCCTCACCGAGTGGCTCATGAACGAAGCTCAAAAACGACTACCCAAAGAGAAACACACAGTCATAGCAACTCCAAGCGCCCACCGATAACCCAGACAAACACCTATGCAACCACACCTTCCACAACATAGAAGTAGTAGTCTGCGCCACGTGTTCGTTGACTACTACTTCCAAAGCAGAAACCAGCTCGGTGTTATTACGATTTCCAAGCGAAAGTTAACGACTCATGAAAATTCAGACCATCTACAAACAGTCTGCGTTTGCATGTTCAACTACAACTGTCCAACCTTGCCCCCGCATCCACAACGCCAACATGAAAGGCATTAGTACAGAAACTGCCCTAAACCTTGTCCTCT
>Ga0315306_10000721_pt1 | contig 15895 bp, 13 predicted proteins | sample TDP1_MG_FD_203803 | JGI IMG/M metagenome (GOLD analysis project Ga0315306, IMG submission 203803) | Freshwater sediment microbial communities from Lake Towuti, South Sulawesi, Indonesia - TDP1 | ecosystem: Environmental > Aquatic > Freshwater > Lake > Sediment | place: Indonesia: South Sulawesi... | reverse complement strand
TGAAGAGATCGATTATATTTTAAAGATTGCTGAGGCTGTTGAACCCCTTGCCGAGAAGGGTTCAGATATGCTCCATGGAAAGATTATGGCTACGCTTTTCTTTGAGCCGAGCACTAGGACTAGGCTTAGTTTCCAGACGGCCATGTACAAGATGGGAGGGAACGTTGTCGGGTTCGATGAGCCTGAAATCTCTTCTGTGGTGAAGGGCGAAACCTTAGCTGACACGGTTAGGGTTGTCGAGAAGTACTCCGATGTGATCGTTATGCGCCATCCACTCGAAGGTTCAGCCAGGTTCGCAGCAGAATACGCCAGGGTTCCAGTGATAAACGGAGGTTCCGGCGCTGAAGAACACCCAACTCAGGCGATGATGGATCTGTACACGATCCTCAAGGTGAAGAATAGGATAAACGGTTTGAATATAGCCATAGTGGGTGACCTTCGCTATGGAAGGGCTGTCCATTCTCTTGCCTACGCGCTTTCACTTTATGACGTGAAGCTCAACTTGATTTCTCCGAGTCTTCTGAGGATGCGCCGAGAAGTCTTAGAAGATATTCAAAACCGAATAGAAGTGGCTGAATACCCAGAAATCGAAGAAATACTTCCAGAGATCGATGTGCTCTATGTAACGCGGATTCAAAAAGAAAGGTTCCCTGATCTGGCAGAATACGAGAAAGTTAGGGGCACATACGTGGTCAATCTTGACGTGCTGAGAGGCGCGAAGGAGGACCTAATTGTTCTGCATCCACTCCCAAGGGTTGAGGAGATAGCCGTTGAGGTGGACTCGACCCCCTTTGCAAAGTACTTTGATCAAGTCCGGAACGGCGTCGTAGTCCGGATGGCTCTGCTCGGCCTTGTTCTAGGTGCCATAAAAGAAGAATGAACTCTAACAGGGCCTAATATCTTCTTGAATCTTGCTGATCCCAGTACTGTCGTGTCCTTAGAAACTGAATCTTAGCCTTCAAGAGATCCATATAAAAGTCATCCTCATTCAAGTGCATCTTGCCTAATATCCTGAAGGCAGTCTCGGGTCCAATGCCCTTAACCTCCAAGGCGGCTATCGCTTGCCTACCGTAGCTTAGGACTAGGTCGGCTGCCCGTCTGGATTGGCTCAACTCTATGATTTCTTCGTCGCTCAGTTCGGCTCCTTCTAAGCGTCTATGCAGGATCCTTCTGAGCTTTGCTGAATCTTGATGTCTACTCAGGCTCGCTAACAGCCCAGAACCACATTTGCCGCAGACTGGTCTTTCAGGAAGCTCTCGAACTCTCGCCTCAAGAACCCAATCGCCACATAAGAGGCAGAAGAGCTGAACTCTATGCGCCTCAACTGACTTCTTCATTCTTTCCATGTTGCCGAGAAGGACTTCTCTGGGCGCCATCAGCTCAGGTACATCGGCATGCTTAGCTAAGATGTGATATGCGATGGGTGATGGTGTATCCTTGGAGAGGAGCGTTTCAATACAAATCTCTCTGGACCTTATGGACGCCATAATCTTCTTTACTGAACCCAAGTCAACCCTTTCGGTCATGATCTCCCTCAGCGCCTCATCATAGATAGGGGTATCCTTGAATCGCTCAGGGAGCTGCGAAAGCCTCTCAGGTCCCATCAACCTTCCCCTCGGGAGTGCTCCGAACCTTTCAGCAACGAACTTCATCCTTTCAGCAAAGGGAAAGCGAGCTTTAATATAGTCTTGAAATGCCTTGTCCACATCATTGTCGCTTAGGTCGAATAGAAGAGAAGGAAGCCTTTCAAGGTCACGCGGTTCGACATCTCGGGGTGCCTCGATTAAGATGCGGTAGCCGTCGTTCCACCAGCCCGCTATGAGTTCATGGTCCGAAAGGACAGCGTCGAATATGCACCCCAGGGTCCTGTTAACGATCTCTCCGAAACAGGCGTGTATGATTAGATAATTGTCGAACCCTTCGATGATTATGAGGTCATGTGTTGGGACGGGCAGCTTCCTTTTTATATGTTCATGGGTCTCGTTAACGACCTCGCGTAGGACTTGGGGCTCGATGGACAACTTCTCAGCGAACTTCTCAGCAATCTTGCCAGGCTCCCCTAGGCGTTTCAGTTCCTCTGCAATCTCATCTCTAATTCTACCAGACTCTTCTGCGAGGTTGATGGGTACAGGGATCATCTCGCCGTCCCATCCCGGTATGGCTCCCAACTGGTCCTCTGAAGGTACTACATAGACCTTTCCCGTCTCATCTTCAATCTGGACGATCCGCCAGACTTTTCCCTTACAGATGAAATTGAGTCCCAGTCGGGCTCTCAATGCCATGAACTCTTCACCTAGGGTTCCTATCTTCCGATCTGAGATTATGTCTATTATGGGGTAGCGTCTCTCGTCAGGAATCATGGATAGATTTTCATAGTAGTATCGTCTGGTCCTCTTTGTCTGTCTCAGAACGTCTCCTTCCCACCAAAGCTCTCTTAGGGCACCGAGAAACTTAACAACTTCGAGAAATTTAACCTTTGACAAATCCCGGTACGGATACGCCCTTCGAACGATACTGAAAGCTTCGTCAACTGTGACCTGTCTTCTATCCATGAGGAGTCCAGCAATCTGATGGGCTAAGACGTCCAACGCGTTCTCATGAATGCAGATAGGCTCCAAGAGATTTCTAGTAGCCCGTCTGACTGCGGCGATAGCCTCTAAAGTATCATCGGGAAACGCGGTTATGATCACTCCCTTTGAGACCATGTCGAGCCTGTGCCCGCTTCTCCCAACCCTTTGAATAAGATTAGAGACCTGCCTAGGTGAGAGATATTGGACTGCAAGGTCAACATGACCTATATCTATGCCCAGTTCGAGAGTGCTGGTGCAGACAAGCGCCTTAAGGGTCCTTGCCTTAAACTGGTCTTCGATAGCGGTTCTCTCCTCCTTCGATAGAGATCCGTGGTGGACTGCTATTTCTGAGGAAAGAGAACCGAGTCTATGGCCAAGCATCTCGGCGTTAGTCCGGCTGTTGACGAAAACCAGAGTTGAGAAGTGGCTGTTTATCAGATCCAGAATCCGCCTTATCCTCGCTGCTGCTTCTGGAGCGGTTTTCAGTTCCTCAGCTAGGTCATAATCACTCTCTCTTGGAACTGGATACTCAACCGAGTACCGGTATCCTTTAGGCAAGGTAATTTGAATGACTGTCACGGGGCGACTGGTTCCAGCAATAAAGGCTGCTACTTCATCTGGGTTGCCCACGGTTGCAGACAAGCCTATCCTCTGGAAGTCTCTCCCCGTTATCTCCCTAAGCCTTTCAAGGGCAATGGCAAGCTGGACGCCTCGTTTGCTTTCAGCCATTTCGTGTACTTCGTCGACTATCACGAAGCGAACGCGACTAAGATGGCTTCTCATCAAGCCTCCGGGCAATATCGCCTGAAGGGTTTCAGGGGTGGTTACGAGCATGTTTGGCGGCTTAAGCGCTTGTCTTCTGCGGATTTTGATTGTTGTGTCTCCATGCCTAACCTCAACCGAGAACCCCAGAATACTAGCCCACGTAGAAAGCCTCTTAACCATGTCTCTGTTCAAGGCTCTGAGCGGAGTAATGTAAAGGATCGAGACTCCCTTCTTCTCAGGGAACCCAAGGAAGTCTGAGAAAACCGGTAGCAATGCTGCCTCTGTCTTTCCGCTTGCTGTCGGCGCCACGAGGAGAACGTTCTCTCCTTTGAGGATGTGCGGAATTGCCTTCGCCTGTGGCTCCGTTGGTTTAGAGAAACCCAGCTTGGCTAGGGCGGACCGGATCTGTTCTGTAAGAAGAGAGAATGCATCTGGCTCCAAAAAAATCCTTCCAACATCTATCTAAGTCGTGTTCGCCTGCATAATGTTTTTTCCTTTTCTCACATTTTAGCTCAGTGTTTCTATATGTGTTTCAAGAGTTCTTGGAAGGCTACTTTAAAGCCGTAGGCAAACCGTTTCTCGTCTGTTCTAAGGCTTTTCTTGATGTCCTCTATGCTCATGAAGAAGCCTTCGTCTATCTCATTGCGGTTATATGGAATCGGACCATTTTGGTGGCAAAGGTAGATCGCGGAGATCTCACATTCAGTCTCTGAGAAGCTCTTGACCTTCGCTAGCCTCTGCAATGACGCGTCTAAGCCAAGCTCTTCCTTCAGTTCCCTTTTGGCAGCTTCGTCGTAGTCTTCGCCATAGTCAACGTGGCCCGTAGCTGAACCAGTGAAAAAGCCCGGATAAAGGTCCTTTAATGCGGAACGTTTCTGCACGAAAAGCTCGTCCCTCTCGTTCAAGACGAAAATGTAGACCGACCGGTGTATGAGCCTCTTGCCTGAGTGACATTCTTCCCTAGTGGCTTTCCTGATGACGTTGTCATCCTTGTCCACGACATAGAAATACTCGCTCATCTTCTCTGGATCACCGAACCCGAACTAGGGGTAACAACCAGTCCATCTGTTTGTCGAAATTTCTCGGTAAAGTAGATTGCTTTGCATCAATACTAACCTACAATTGTTTGACCATAACTTTGAATTTGGTAATCGTCTTTATGGTGACTCCTAGTTTTCTAATGAAATGCATTTCTTTTTCACTCGGTATCCAGTATTTATGGTCACCTTCAAAGTAAAGTCTTTTATTCAGATAAGGCTCAATGTACGTTCGATCTTGAATTTCTACAAGAAAGGCATACTTGATCAATCTAAAACCGTTCTTCTTAAAAAATTTACTAGCATTTTGAACTGGTGTTTCTGCACGAATTCTTTTGATCCCTTTTGATTTTGAATAGTGTACTGCCTTATTGAGAAGCTTCGTTCCGATCCCTTTTCTCCTAAAATCTTGTATCACAACTAAGTTTTCAATGTGGAATTCATCCCCATAATTTTTGAGATCAATTAATCCTACAGCTTGTCCATCAACTTCAGCAAGGAAAGTGGCGTCATAGTCTAGATTAGAAGCTTCTGTGATGGTTACTGGTTTGTCTACAGTACTCCACCATTCCTCACTTGAGAACCCTTCATTATAGACCTTAACATAAGTCTCTTCATCTCCCTCAACAAAGCGTCTAATTCGGAGCATGATGTTGCACCTTCAAAAACATGTCATACAAAACAGTATGTTTGTCAAAACTTCACTCCTGCACCGCATTCCTCAAGGGTTTGGCACAATACCTCGATGTTTTCCAACGAGGTTGGGGGATATATGTCCACTGTGACCATGAATCCTCCTTCCGGCAAGTTAAGTGTGGAAACTGCTTTCCGAACGTGCTTCCTAATATCCTGCGGGGTTCCGAAGGGCAGTACTCTCTGACGGTCTATGTCCAAGTCAATGCAGACCTTGCCCTTTAGCCTTCTTCTTAGTTCGTCGATGCCATTAACCAGGTCTTGAGGGTTAATTATACTTACCCCAGCCGTGACCAGGTCTTCTGCTACCTCCGTTATGTGGCCGTCGCTGTGAAGGCGGACATGAACATCCTTCTGCCTCGCTGCTGCGAACATCTCAGAATAGACGGGAATCATGTATTCTCTGAAGGTCTGGGGGCGTATTGTTAGTCTGTTCTGTGTGCCCAAGTCGTCTCCGAAGCTGAGGAGGTCCACTCCAACATCCAACCATCTACGGATGATCTTTATATTGTAGTCAAGCACCATAGCAATCAACCTTCTCAGCTCAGGCGGCTCCGAGACAAAGTCTTTCATTAGGTTACTAAAGCCCCGCAGGTAGTATAAACGTTGAAACATGAATCCATGAGGACAGTGTCCCAGAGCAAGTTTGCCCTTCCTTTTGGCATCTTCAACAGCCTCCCTAGCTTTGTCAAAGCCGCCCAATGACGGCGGTGCTCCTTCTTCAGGGACATTGTTCAACAGCAATGGGTCCGGAGGCCTGTAAGAGTCTAAAGTTTTCCAGTTTTCCAAAGGATGTTTTATCACCTGTCCTTGAAGCCCGTCAGTTAGGAAATGCCATTCGCATCCCCATTCGTCGATGACCCTGTTGTCCTTGAATCGAAGGCCGAAGTCGTCAAAGTCTCTACTCCCCCTTTGATACTCACCGAAGATCGCTTGATGCCTTACGACAAGGTCCTCTATTTTCTCGCGGAACCTATGCCAAAGAGGAGGAGATATCGAAACACTACACGGAATCCATTCAGGTCCTCTAAATTCTGCAGCCCGGAGAAAGTTTTCACGCGGATTCATCTTGTAGCACCATGCCTTTGCCTACGAATCGATTGCACGATGATTTAAGGTTAGTTCCTAAGTGGTCTTTCCGACCCCTCCAAACAAGCTCAAGGCAACGAATAGGCTTATAGTTGTAATACTATCTGAGAGAGAGCTTTCAATCGGAATCACGAAGTTGTCCGGGTTCAGCCCTTTCCTGTAAGTTAGCACAGCAACACCATAAGAGATGACTGCCATGATAGGTGCGGCTAGAATATTCAAGGTTAGAAGCACTGATAACAGGCTCAGCCATTCCTGAAAGACGATTGCCCTATGTGTGGAGTAGAAAGAAATCAGCGAGAAGAGGATGAACCATACCGCTGAAGATAGCCATCCTCCCACTATTTCAGGCGTATTTTTCATAATAGACTTGAAGGAGGAACTGAGCATACCTAATGCAAGTCTAGTCGTAGCAATTGAACCCACTACAGAGCCAACATCGCCGATTGTATCTATCACCGCTGGGTAGACCATATAAATCTCCGGCCTGCCACTTCTAATAATTTCACTGATTTTCCCAAGAATATGGCCAGTCACATTTACGATAATTGTCACAGCAGCGAGTGTGAGGAAGAACTCCTTTATTGTCCTGGCGAAACTGCTTTCCTTTCTATGCTTGATCAAGAGGAATAATATAAGAAAAAGAAAGCCGATATCAAGCAACCCGAGCATTTGTAAACCAAAATATTCGGGGGAGAGCAATAGTTTGAGAGTCCAGACTAGGCATAGAGTATCTAGGATGTCGGTAACCGTGGACATGACAGGATACGCGATTATGTCTGGATCTAATCCATGTCTGAACGAGAAGGATGAGACTGCTAACGTTATAGGTGATGCGATTAGAAAAGACAGATTCATGGTCGCTATCATCACTGTCAGGATACTTACTGCATCTGCAGAAGAGACTTTCCAAAAGAAAATGGTGAACATGGATGCCACAGCCCCTATCATGAGGCTGCTTTGAAAGGTCAACGTGAGCGTTGCGTAGAAAAGGGAGTAGAATTCCTTAGTGTTGTGGGTGAAGCTTGGCTTAATAGTCCCCAGATGCAGAGCCGTGCTTAGACGACCGCAGAAAAGCCCGCCAATGACGCCTCTCATGCTCAGAATAGCTGGGTAGATTATGAGAGCCCACGGGACAAGCGATATTACCTCGGAAAAAGCAACTAGGAGTGAGCCTGCGAATAGGCCGCCGAGATCGACCGAGAATGCCAAGAAGGACTGTCTAAAAGTGTCAATGAACCTATAGAGTGGTCGAGCAAGATGCACAGTGCTCTCCGTAGCCGTTTCGTCTGTGCTGCGAGCTCTCATCGCTGTCATTTCCTTCCATCCCTAATCGCCTAGGTTCAGAAGTGCGGCTTACCGGATAGCTAAGCCTCGGCACCTTTTATCTCCTTGTCCAGTTTTTCTAGATTCTTCTCGCTCTTAAGCCTTTCCGAGGGTTCAGATTAGAGGCTTGAACGCCAAAAGTTCAGCAAAAGGTCAGAAGACTGTGTTCTTAACATATTTTTCAAGTCAAAACTGCCAAGATTCACATAACTTCATTGCTCATATGTGAATAGCTTTCTTTGAAATGGCTCTAGCAGCCTCCATGAGCGCTTCACTTATGGTTGGGTGAGGGTGGAATAATGTTCCAATCTCCTCAGATGTGCATTCCAGCTTTATAGCAAGCGCAGCTTCGCCAATAAGATCCGTCGCATGTGGACCGATTAAGTGGGCTCCTAGGATTTCGCCAGTCTCGTCGTCGCAGACAATCTTCGCAAAGCCGTCAATTTCACCCAAAGTCAGTGCCCTCCCATTTGCCAGAAGCGGGAACTTCCCAACCGCCACCTCGTATCCTCGTTCATTCGCTTCGTCTTCAGAAAATCCGACGCTTGCGACTTCAGGTTGACAATACATGCAAGTTGGCACAGTCTTATAATCGACCGTTGACTCCAACCCAGCTATGTTTTCAGCCGCCACTATGCCTTGAGCCTCAGCTATGTGAGCTAACATTTTTCCACCAGTTACGTCTCCAACGGCATATATGCTCGAGACGCTTGTTCTCTGATGTTCGTCGACGACTATGAAGCCATCTTTTGTCTGCACACCAATTTTCTCCAGCCCCAAGCCTTTCGTCAAAGGATTTCTCTCACCAGAGATCAACATTTTCTCTGTTTCGATATCGAGCTGAGAACCTTTTGAGAGGACGCTTATCACTATTCTGTCATTCGGCTTCACCTTGACTGAATTCACCCTGGTGTTCACATGCACATCAATCCCTCTTTTCCTGAGTATTCTCTGGTAGGTAGTACCTACGTCCTTGTCAAGCTCTGGAAGAAGATTAGGAGCGGCTTCTAGGATCTTCACATCTGTTCCGAAGGCGTTAAAGATCACGCCGAATTCGATTCCGACCACATCTCCTCCAACAATGGTCAAGCTTCCAGGGATCTGTTTGAGTTTCAAAGCACTTTTGCTGACCAGGATTTTTTCCTCGTCGATCTCTGCGTAGGATGGCTTGGGCCCGTCTGAGCCTGTTGCGATGATTACGTTCCCAGCTTCGACGTTCTCTTTGCTGCCATCAGACTTTAGAACTTGGATCTTATTCTTGGTAAGAAACGTTGCCTTTCCTTCCATGAGTGTGACCTTGTTCTTTCTTAATAGGAACTTTACTCCATCGACGAGACGGGTTACAATGGCGTCCTTCCTGGTCATAACTTGTTCAAAGTCTAATGCCACGTCTGCTATTCTGAACCCGAGCTCTTCAGACCGTCTGACCTTGTACAGAAGTTCCGCTGTTGCTAGCAGAGCTTTTGTGGGTATGCACCCCCAATTCAAGCATGTGCCCCCCAATCGATCCTTCTCAATCAGAACTACTTTCTTTTCAAGCTGGGCTGATCGTATTGCTGATACATAGCCACCTATTCCCGCACCGATAACAGCCACATCATAACGGAAAGACTCACCCATCCACCGATCACCTGCAACACTCTACGGGCATGTATACCAAATATTCTTTCCCGATTCCCTTGATGTCAGAGATATTAACAGACAACACCTTGGCCTCCAACTACACTTACTATCAGATTACACCTTAACTTGATGAATCCGGGGAACTTTAAAGATTTGCTCAAAATCATGCCCTAAGACTTCGAAGAAAAACGCTTTAGCTAGGCAGCTCTCTACCTATTTATGTATTATGATGGGACAAGCAACACTTTTACGGCTTTTCGTCCTTCCATCATCTCGAACCCTTTCTGCCATTCATCTAACCGCAATTTTGCAGTGATTAGTGGAGAGACTTTGATTAGTCCTGAACTGAGAAGGTCTAATGTTCTCCGCCAGCTCGTCCATACAGTCCCCCAAGACCCTTTTACGTCGAGCTCGCCTTCGACAATCCTGTCTAGGTTAATGTCCGTAGGCTTGCCTGAAAGCCCAATCAGGCCCACCTTCCCGCAGCGTCTAACCATATCGAAAGCTTGTTTGCGAGCTGAGGATGCCCCGCTTGCTTCCAAAACGACATCTGCACCCCAGCCGTCAGTCAGTCTTTTAACCGTTTCCACAGGATCATCCTTCTCTATGTCAACTATGATATCTGCCCCAAGCCTCTTGGCCACTTCCAGACGTTCTTTATCGGCACCTACGCCTGTAACAATCACCTTTTTGGCTCCAACCGCTTTTGCGGCTTGAAGAGCCAGGAGACCAGTGGGGCCTGGGCCAAGAACAGCCACTACGTCTCTAGGTTCGATACGCACTCTTTCGTAAACAGCTCGTACAACGCATGCAACGAGTTCAGCAACGGCAGCTTCCTCCAGAGAAAGAGGCTTGGGTATCTTGTGTAATATCTGGCTTGGAACGGCGACATATTTTGCGAATGTGCCATCGGCCTTATGCGTGCCTAGGATTCGTTTCGTCTCTCCTACACAACGGTTGGCATGGTTGGTTCTACACATTAGGCACTCGCCGCAGGGTATGGTTGCAGGTGAGGTCACACGGTCTCCAACATCGAAACCTTTGACCTCGGAGCCCTTCTGAACTATTATGCCTGAGTATTCATGGCCCAGAATGACTGGCGGAGTATAGAATGTTGAGTCGTGGTAAATGTGAACATCTGTTCCACAGATCCCGGTGAACTTGACCTCGATTAAAACCTCCTGAGGCTTGATTGTGGGAACGGCTACCTCTTTTAATTCAACGTTTCCTGGTCCATGTCTAGACTTAACGATCGCTTTCAACTCGAATACCCATCCACAACAGCCTTGCACGGTTATGATAGATTCACCTATTATTAAATAAAATCTGTTAGATCAGGCATAGAGTCCGAACAATAACCCATCGTGACCTCTCAAAAGCTCATTGCCAATAACAGCTAGCCTCTCCATTAACCACTGATAGGATGAACCCAAACCCATTATCGTAATTGTTTTCTTCATTGATGGAGAGAACGATTAGCATTTTATATACTTGCGTCCTGTATGGTTTCATCACGGGTGTCAGACGTTGCATCTTGATGAAGCATGGAGATTGGTTGGCTACTGTGGTCTTAATTGTGGAGAATGTGGTACATACAGAGGAAAGTACTTTAGGATGTTGGCGAAGGAGCTAAAGGAACTGGTAGAGGCTTACCACCATCCCGAGTGGGTCCCAAAATACGGTAGCATTGACTTTGACTATGACGAGTTCCTGAAGGGACTCACATATTATACTAAGGTCGAGAGCGGATGTTTTAACGTTGAGCCGTGCAAAGGAGGTTGCCAAGTTCCAGGATGTTCGATCAAGCCCTGCGCTAAGGAGAGAGGAGTTGAAGTCTGCTTTAAGTGCGATGAGTTCCCCTGTAGAAACTTCTCGGAGTTCTTAGAGAGCCATCCAGACCATGCAAAGGAATGTGATGGGTTCAAGAGAAATAGGAATGAATGGTTGAAAACGCACATACAGAAGATGGATAGAGGTTACTGCAGGGCAACTAATAAGTACTATATCGGGGCTAGGCAGAATCCCTAGAATGCAGCGAACAACGACAGACATTCCCAACCAGCGCATCTCTCTTGGTCAATTGATGGGCTTTGCACGATTCCCAGCCACAACGGTTGGACCCCGCAGTACAGCCTGCGCATCAACAATGGCAAGACTGGTTCAAGGGAAAGAATATGGAAAAGTGGAGACTCTTAGACCTTGAGACTCCCAATCAGGCTGCTATGAACCTAGCAATTGAGGAAGCATTTTTCATCACCAAAATCGAGGGCAAAGTCCTGCCTACAGTGCGGTTCTGGAGGAACAGAAGCGCAGTGGTTGTTGGATACTCACAGAGTGTGGAGGCGGAAGTCAACATTGAGGTGTGCAGAGAGAGGGGAATACAAGTTGTGCGGAGGTTCAGCGGAGGTGGAGCTGTCTATCATGATCTTGGAAACCTGAACTACAGCATAGCAGTAGAGGCGGACCATCCGCTTCTAAAGGGGCTTGACATTTCAGATTCATATAGCGTCTTATGCTCTGGCATAATTGAGGGGTTGAAGAGTCTTGGGGTAACTCCAGCTTTCGACCCCCCAAGCGACCTGCTATTAGGCGCAAAGAAGGTTTCGGGCAACGCTCAGTCTAGGAAGAAAGGCGTAGTCTTTCATCACGGAACTCTACTTGTCAACACTGACCTCAACCTGCTGACCAAGGTACTGGACGTTCCAGATGAAAGCCAAAAGGCCAGAAAGGTTGACGTCACGAAGAAGTCAGTGACGAACCTTGCCGATGAAATCGGATGCCAACTACAAATCCAGAGAGTCAAAGAAGCTCTTCAGCAAGGTTTCGAAAAGAGCTTTTCTGTGATACTGGAAAAGAGTGGGCTTACTCCTAAAGAGAGACGGATAGCTCAAGACCTCTTTAGCCAGAAGTATTCAAGAAATGAATGGAACTTCTGGCGATAAACTGCAAAGTATTCAAACACCTTCGCTTGCTACGCCTCATCTCTTTTCCTTGGTTCTTTCACGCTAATCTTTAAGAACATGGATGTATTGGATAGCGAAGGTGATTCTGTGGAAGGGATGATGAGGGCAGCAAGGTTCTACGCGCCTGGAAAGCTGAGACTCGAGCAGATCGACATACCGCGGATTGGTCCCGGAGAAATGCTCGTAAGGGTCAAGGCCGCGTTAACCTGCGGCACAGATGTTAAAATGTATAAAAGGGGTCATCCCAAAGTCAAGCCGCCAATAACTCTCGGGCATGAGTTTGCTGGGATAGTAGCAGAAGTTAGCCAAGAAGCAGCCAACCAATTTTATGTAGGTGACAAGGTCGCCGTAGCTAACTCTGCGCCGTGCAATGCTTGCTTCTTCTGTAAGGTAGGGAAGCCTAACCTTTGCGATCGTCTGCCGGAGACTCTTGTCGGATTTAGTCTTGATGGCGCCTTTGCGGAGTACATCCGCGTACCAGCTCCAATAGTGAGACAGAATGCTTACAAAATTGGCGACGGCATTTCTTTCGAAGAGGCCGCGTTGCTTGAACCTCTCGCTTGTGCAGTCAACGGAAACGAGGCTGCTAACATCAATTTGGGTGACACAGTCGCAATAATTGGCAGTGGGCCGATAGGCTTGATACACCTCCAGCTTTCAAGACTCAAAGGAGCCTCAAAGATCATTGTCACGGATCTTCGAGGAGAACGTCTGAAGACTGCTAGCTTGTTAGGAGCCAATGTCGTGATCGACGCCTCAAAAGAGGATCAGCTCAGCCGTGTGAAGGATCTAACTGAAGGTCTGGGAGCTGACGTAGTGATTGAAGCAGTTGGTCTGCCACAGACTTGGGAACTGGCCGTCAAGATGACGAGAAAAGCCGGAACAACCCTCTTTTTCGGAGGCTGCCCTTCAGGCTCACAGATATCATTGGACACGGAGAGGATTCATTATGAAGATTTGACCCTAAAGGGGATATTCCATCACACGCCCTTGTCTGTTAAAAAGGCGTATAAACTTATCTCGAGCGGCGATTTTAAGGGGAAACCTTTGATAACCGATCTGATGCCTCTTCTAGAGGTTGAAAACGCCCTACTGAAAATGGCTGGGGGAGAGTGCATCAAGATTGCGATCACCCCTTGAAACCAGAGCCAATGAACGGAAAGACAATTAAGCAAGTTTGCTGGTACTTTAGAGAAAAAATGAAAAGATGAATGTATATGCCGAGTGAAAAGAAAATTTTGGGGAAGCTGAGAGACGCTGTCGTTAACCTTGACATAGAGGGTGTCAAGAGGGCATCTGACGATGTCCTAAAAGCAGGCATACCAGCGTACAGGGCGGTCATCGAGGGCATGGCGAAGGGGATGGAGATCGTTGGCCAAAAGTATGAAGACGGTGAATACTTCTTAGCAGAGCTTATAATGGCAGGAGAGACAATGAAGGAAGGGATGACAGTTCTCGAACCACATCTCAAAGCCGGAGACATAAGAGCTGCTGGAAAAGTCATTATAGGCACGGTTAGAGGTGACTTACATGACATAGGTAAGAACGTTGTTATCACCCTTCTAAGAGCTGCAAACTTTGATGTTGTTGACCTCGGCGTAGACATTTCTGCTGAGCAATTTATCGAAGCTGTGCGGAAACACAACCCAGATATCATCGCAATGTCAGCACTGCTCACGACAACGATGATAGAAATGGAAAACGTCATGAACAGCCTCAAGAAAGCAGGCTTACGTGGCAAACTCAAAGTGATCATAGGCGGCGCCCCTATAACGCCAGACTATGCTAAAAAGATAGGCGCAGATGCAGCTGCAAGAGACGCCGTTGAAGGGGTCCGCATATGTAACGAATGGATGAAAAGAAAGTAAGATGGAATCAACGCCAAATGGCTATGGACAGTTTTCTTTTACACACATCAGTAGACTATCAATTCTACTGAACCGGTTACCATTTATTATTACTGCATCGTGAAGCGTGGATTATCTACAATCGTGGGCTTTCCATTCCTCTCGACAATCAGTTTCGCGAAGCCTTTGGTTCTCATAGTGTTGTAATCGTGACCCGCATCCGATGGGTAAATGGCTAGGAAGGAAAGCTTTCTCCTTCCCGTATTTACGGTGCGATGGGCTATGTTTGGCGGAATATATGCAAGGACTTTAGGTTTTATTGCCAGAGAGTCTGTCCTTCCCTCACGGTCTTGCATTAGGATTACTCCTTCGCCCTCCATCCCGACATAGACCTCACTTGTTGTTTCTTTTTGGTGATAGTGTCCCATCGTCAAATAGTATTCACCGCTGATTACCCCGGGGCAGATAACTGTGCAGCCCACATTGAACATCCCCTCAACCGGTTTCTGAGGAATTTCGTAAACCTCGTAGATCAGCGGGTTATCACCCCTCGCAAGCATCTGTTCAACGAAGCTTCGGTCTAGGAAGAACTCTCTTAGATCGCTGAGGCGGCGTTCAAGCTTCACCGTGTAAGGAGATATGGCAGTTGCTCCGCCCAATATAGCAGAGAAGGGCTTGATGGCTGCACTCAATAGGTCCCATCTCCAACATGGGTCTAAACCTTCAGTACTGAAGTAGTATTGGATATAAGTCTTTCGAGGTAAAGCTCTTGAACAGAGACGGCTTTCTGCCTCTACTCAACTATAGCTCTTTGCCGAAACTAGGCGTGAGGAGGCACTGAAACTCTTGCACATTACATCAAATGGTTAGACATCAACCTATGAATTACATAGGCAATTCTAATTCTGGGGTCTTCGTTTCTCTAAGTAGCTTAAGATTTCTTCGGCCTTCTCCCTTGGTAAGGCTCCTAGAGACAGAAGGCTGGTTACGAGGCTCGATATGGTTGCCATGGACCTAACTTGGTAGCCATGATCCTTCAGGCTTTCTTTTCCACCTTCCTCTCTGTCCACGACTACAAGGATGATCTCAACCTTTCCCCCTTCCTCTTCAATCGGTCTTATGCCTTCAAGCTTAGATAGGCCACTCGTGACCAGATCGTCGAAGAATAAAAGGCGTTCTCCCTTTTTTACTTCTCCTCCAGTTATTCTGCCAGTTAGGCCGTAAGCTTTGGATTCTTTCCGCACAATCACGCAGGGCATCTTCAGCTTACAGGCGATGCTGGGCAATAGCAACGCACCTTTCAACTCGATTGAGGCGAGCTTATCTATACGCTTTGAGGATAAAAGAGCCTTGATTTCATCAACAACAATGCTTACGATGCAATCAAAATCCTTAGGGGAAGAAAGAAGCCATGATAGATCAATATAGTACGGGCTCGTCACCCCGGACTTAAGCTTGAAGCTCCCAAATTTCAAAGCTCCAGAACGAATCAACGCCTTCGCTACAATTGATGCCTTCTCGGACATGCCGACTCACCGCATCGTTCAAACCATGTATGTTTGTAGCTCGCTAAAAAAGTTGTCTTTGTTCCAACCCAGCTTGCCATAAGTTTCGTTCTCCTCCGCCATGCCGCCGTCTCACTCAGTTCAGGTGGTATAAGACCTCGCCGTTTATTCCTCTGAGATATGATCATAGTTGAGCGTGAGAGTTACGCTTGAATAAACCGTATGAAATCCAATTTTTTCTTAGCATTGTATTGTTGTGATGTTGTCTGGGTTAAGTTATACATCAATTTTTGACATGTTTTTGAGAGCAAACAACTCTAAGGCTTTCGCGAGCATTTCTGAGACTTTTTTTTCCAGACGGTAGTCATTCCATCTTTCTTCAGACGTATCTGGCTTTCTTCTCAAACTGTTCCTCGTATAACCTCCGCACTTTCTTGATCGTATCCGCATCCTCAGGAGATTTGTCGTAGCGGATTC
>Ga0315306_10000719_pt1 | contig 15938 bp, 10 predicted proteins | sample TDP1_MG_FD_203803 | JGI IMG/M metagenome (GOLD analysis project Ga0315306, IMG submission 203803) | Freshwater sediment microbial communities from Lake Towuti, South Sulawesi, Indonesia - TDP1 | ecosystem: Environmental > Aquatic > Freshwater > Lake > Sediment | place: Indonesia: South Sulawesi... | reverse complement strand
TCAAGGGTTGAACTGGCGGAGTATTATTGTCGTCTCTTGAACACCTACAGAACGGTAGGTACACTGTTCTCAAGATGCTTGGTGAAGGTGGAAAGGGAATTGTATGGAAGGCCAGAGACACCGTCTTGAACCGTGTCGTCGCCATCAAGATGCTGAAGAACCCCGTCACCACTGGAGAAGCATACTCACGCTTCATAACCGAGGCGCAGTCAGTAGCCAAACTCAACCATCCCAACATCGTCTCCATCCATGACATTGGGAAAGAGGACGGGAAACAGTTCTTCGTGTTAGAGTTCGTAGAAGGGCACAGCCTCCGCGACCTGATCGAGTCATCTCCGGATGGCAAATGTGACATCTCAACTATTCTAAGAGTCGGCATAGACGTTTGCAGTGCCCTTCAGTATGCGCATTCTCAAGGTATCATGCATCGAGATGTCAAACCGGAGAACATCATGATCACTGTGGATGGTGTTGCGAAGCTGATGGATTTCGGCCTTGCCAAGATGCTTGGCCAACCGCGCCAGACACAGGAGGGAGTCATAGTGGGCACAGTCGCCTATGTGGCTCCTGAAGTAGCATTGGGGAAAGGCGCTGACACAAGGTCCGACCTGTACTCCTTAGGCGCAGTTCTCTACGAAGCGGTAACCGGCAAGCCTCCTTTCCCCGGGGAGAACCCTGTCAAGATAATCTTCAGCCACGTTCATGACCATCCAGTCTCTCCGGACAGGTTGAATCCCAAGCTTCCACTTGGACTGTCTGAATGTATCATGAAGCTTCTGGAGAAGGACCCCGAGAACAGGTATCAGTCGGCCGCTGATCTGCCTAGAATCTTGAGAGATGTTGCCGAGGAATCTCTGAGGGAGGCTCTTCCGCCAACTCAAAAGCCGATTCAGATTGTCCCAACTCCGCGTCCCGTCGCCAGAAAGGAGACCCCGCTCATAGATAGAGTTGAGGAGATGAACCAGCTCAAGGAGGCTGTTGACAGGGCGGTTCGGGGCGAAGGGGGCCTTCTCTTCCTGCGCGGTGAGGCCGGAATAGGCAAGACAAGGTTGACTAGAGAGCTGGGAGCCTATGCACGTCTGCGAGGAATGCGTGTCCTATATGGTAGATGCCCTGCCCTGCTGACCGTGGCAGGCATTCCTCCTTACATTCTCTGGAGCGAGGTGATCAGAGACTACTTGGAAGCTTCTACAGCTGAGCAATTGTATCGAGTGATTGGCTTCTATCCGGGGGAAGTCTCAAAGCTGGTTCCTCAGCTTGGGCAGAGGCTTGGCGCAGTCGCCCAATCTCTGCCGATAGACCCGGAGCATGAACGTGACAGGCTCTTCGAGGCGGTTTCACAGTTTATCACCAACATATCTAGGGAGGCTCCCTTGCTCGTGGTTCTGGATGATTTACAGTGGACTGATCAGAGTTCTCTTATGTTGCTGCATTATCTGGCTCGCGGAGTCCAGAAGGAGCACCTGCTCTTCGTAGGTGCTTACCGCGAGACTGAGATTGATGAGAAGCATCCTCTATCGCTGGTCCTGACAGAACTGAACAGGGAGCGTCTGCTCGAAGCCGTTTCACTAAGACGCATGTCTCCTGGCGACGTTTCAGAGATGATTAAGCAGATTTTGGAGCAAGACTACGTTCTGGGGGAGTTTTGTGAGTTAGCCTATCGGAAGACAGGTGGCAATCCCTTCTTTGTTGAGGAAGTGATTAAGTCCCTCAAGGAAGAACAGCTCATCTTCCGAGAAGAGAACCAATGGAAGATCAAAGAAGTTTCAGGAATTGAGTTTCCAGAAACCGTGAGGGGTGTTGTGAAGGCTAGGATAGGCCGGTTGGATGATGAATGTCGCAACTTGCTGACCATGGCATCTTTTGTTGGATATGACTTCAGTTTTGAGGCGTTGCGTGGCGCTACTGGCCTGGATGAGAATAAGCTAGTCGAGTTACTGGAAAGGATGTTGAAGACGGGGCAGATCAAGGAAAGAGAGGTTCGTGGAGAAGATGCGTATTCCTTTGCTGACGCTATCGTAAGGGATGTTGTGCATGAAGAGGTTAGCCGCTTGATTCACAAGCGGTTTCATAACGTCGTAGGAAGCGCACTGGAGAAGGTTTACGCTAACAAGATTGACGATCATTTGGCGGAGCTTGCCTACCAGTTTCTGGAGGGCAACGACAGGGACAAGGCGCTCGGCTACTTCTTGAAGGCTGGGGAGAAAGCACAGAAGACATACGCCTATGGCGAGGCCTTTTCGTATCTGCAGCAAGCTCTCGAGCTTCTCGAAGAGAAGGAGGGTCGCCTCGAAGAGAAGGTTAGCGTGATTGAGAGGCTTGGCGACCTCAAGGCGTGGATGGGGCAAACTGCTGCCTGCATGGAACTCTGGAATAGATCTTTGACATTGCGAATTCAGCTAGGAGATGAGAAAGGCGTTGCAAGGCTTCATGCCAAGATGGCACGGATCCTGTGGGGCGGGCTCGGTGACAAGGAAAAGGCTTCTGAGCATCACAGTATGGCTTTAGAAATCCTTGAGAAGAGGCCTGAAAGCCTAGAGTTAGCAAGGTTGTATCAAGATATCTCAAACATGATCTGGCGAAGCGGCAAGTCTGTCTCGGAGGCTTTACCTTATGCGCAGAAGGCCTTTGAATTGGCGGAGAGATTGCGGGACCCTGAGGTTCTTTCGAACTGCCATAGCGAACTAGGAACAATAAGCCGTTTGTCTGGAGAATTTCGAAAGGGCATAAAGTACCATGAGCAGGGGCTGAAGATAGCTCTCGACAACAACTGCATAAGTAGTGCTCTCCGTCACTACATCAATCTTAACGTTGCCTACATGGCTACAGGTGAATTCCAAAAAGCGTTCGAAGCAGCTCAGCAAGGATCGGAACTGGCGAAGAGGGTTGGCCTTTTAGGCGACTTGACGTGGCTTAATACAAATGGGGCATCATCCTACGCATATATGGGAGAGGTACAGAAAGCCATTTCGATGCTCAAGGAAGCATCAGCCCTCGAGAACAGAATCAATTACTTGTCCCACGCCCCAATGACACTGCGGCTTCTTGGAGTGTGCTATATGGTTCTGGGAGAATGGGAGAAAAGCTCAGAGCATCTCACCCACGCCTACGAGATGGGTATAAGCGTCAGAGAATTTCAAGCGTCCGGAGGTGCCATGCTTTCCCTTGGAGAACTGTCTATGGAAAAGGGAGACTATGTGGAAGCTGAGAAATGCCTCAAGGGAAGTAAGAGCATCTACGAAAACGCAGGAAGCGTGGCGCAATTACTATACAATGTGCTTCCACTTCTTTCGAAGTTGTACTTGAGAAAAGGGGAAATTGAGAAGGCTCAAGAGCTGATTGAGAAGACCTATGAGAACGCAACAAGATCAGGAAGCATACTAGTGATCTCTCGGGCTGAAATGTTGAAGGCGATGCTTTTCAGAGAACAGAAGAACTGGGAGCAATCCCTGCGATTCTTCGAGAAGAGTCTTCAAGGATACAGGTCCCTGAACGCAGAAAAATGGTATGTCTGGGACTTCGCCGAACTCCTGTACGAGTATGGGTTGATGCATCTCAACAGAAATGAGGAGGGTGACAAGGAGGAAGCTTACTCACTTCTGAACGAAGCTCTCACCATATACCAGAAAATGGATGCGAAGAGGAAGATTGAGAAGATAATAGCGAAAAAGAAACTACTCACAGCCTAGAGTCGAGGTCCTGTCCGTCGGACAATTGTCTCAGTCCTCGCCTCTTTCGACGACGCTGACAATATCTGGCCTACTTCTTCTGCTGCCTAATCCCGGCTGTGATGTGCTCCACCAATGCCTCTGCCGCGCGTTCGTACGGGGAGAAGAAATGCACGTTGGGTTTGGTGCCCAGGTCCACAAGTGAAGCGAGACCACTTCGGTACAGACGGATCCAAATCTCAGCCTTCGGGTTCAGCCTCAATGCCTTAGCGCCCGCCTCCAAGTTGTAGGCATCGCTCCCAGACGTGAGGATGATCAGGCTGGCTTCCTGGCAGCGCACGGCCTCAAGCGTGGCTTGGGCTGTCATGTCGGACTGAATATGGCAGATGTTGGGGCCTCTCAGGCCGAGCTCAGCTATTATGTCTGGATGGGTGTCTACCAGCACGATCTGCTCCTCAGGGTTGAGCTTTATCAACCGATGGACTACGGCCCGGCCTAACTCGCCGACGCCGCAGATCACTGTGTGCTTCGAGAACGTTTGTGTGACCAATAGATCCCACTCCTCTCGCTGCTCACCACGCTGCATGTAGACTGTGAAGATGCGAAGCACTCCCTCGCCGACGATGATCATGGTCAAAATGGGCAATATGAATGTCAGTAGTACCGGTATCGGTCCGATTCCTATCTCCACTGGATCGAGAAGAGCCATGAAGAATGCCTTCACCAGAATACGGTCGAAACTGATTTCCGGATAAGAGCCCGACATCTCCATCAGGACTGTTGCGCCAAGCAGCATGGCTACGAAGAGGCTTAAGTTGATCCATATCGCTCCGCCCACAATTCGCAGATCGCGCCATACCAAAGCCAGCCTAGTCATGCGTCTCTCGGCCTTTCCTCCGCAACCTACTCAGGAAAGCGTTCAAACGCTTACAGCCTTTGTCAAGGAAATAAAGCTAAGCCGCTTCTGCTCCAAATACCGACTCCGGCTATTTCGCGCCTCGCCCTTCAGTCATCCCTCAAGCATGGAACGGTCAGGTGACCGAGGGATGGAAAGGCACCGAAGAGACGGGCAGGGTTTTCGCTTATCGTGGCGTACAGGCACTTGAAAGTGCCAATCTTGACGTGTCAGAGACTATGGACTGAACAGACGGAACGTTTTCTGTGTACCACTATTCTGACCATAGAAAGTCATAACTAAGGGCGGCAACCATACCACCAGATTGGTGGGGTCCCTCAATGGAGGGACAGAATCAGCTCCAATTGTAATGGAGTGTTGAGAGGATTGAGACTCGTCACCTGGAACGAGTATCTCGAGCTGTTGAAGAAACTGGGCGAGGACGTCAGGGCTTCCAATTTCGACAACATTGTGGGAATAGGAAGGGGAGGCTGCATCATGGCTGCATATCTAGCCTCAAAGCTGGGAGTGCCAACCTTCACGTCGATCTTCGTCAGGCATGTCATCAAACAGGATGGCCAGATCGTCAAGCTTGAGGTTCAAGACGAAGACATCACGCGTGACAACATCAAGTCCCTGAGCGGAAGACTGCTGGTAGTAGACGACTCCTTAATTGAGGGGAGAGCGATGAGATTTGTTCTCGACCAGATTCCGAGAAGTTCTCGAGCCAGAAGCCTTGTCATGTATGTCCGAACCGGCGCACAGTTCAAGCCGGACTTTGTCGGAGCCTATTTTGACGAGAAGGAGCGCGACATCATTTTCCCATACGATCCTCCGCTGACATGAAGCTATTGAAGAGAAGAGCATCCTTTTCCGGGATTACGCGTATGTGAACTCTGACTGTTGCAACAAGGGATCATAACCTTTTAAGACTCGGCCAGGATACAGCTCAAACGGGCAGGCTGGATATTGTCGTCTTCCCTTGAGCATCTACAGAATGGCAGATATGCTATTCTGAAGAAGCTTGGCGAAGGCGGGAAAGGCATCGTATACAAAGCCAGAGACACCGTCTTGAACCGCGTCGTAGCAATCAAGATGCTCAAGAACCCTGTCTCCGAAGGCGAGGCCTACTCGCGATTCATTCGTGAAGCACAAGCAGTCGCCAAACTCAACCATCCGAACGTCGTCTCCATCCACGACATAGGCAAGGAGGATGGAAAGCAGTTCTTCGTCCTAGAGTTTGTTGATGGAACAAGCTTCCGCGACCTTATGCAAGCCTCTCCAGGAGGCAGATGCGACATGCAGGCTGCGCTGAGAATCGGCACGGAAATATGCAACGCGCTCCAGTATGCGCACTCTCAAGGCGTCCTCCATCGAGACATCAAGCCTGAAAATATTCTGATCACAGAGGAGGGAACAGCGAAGCTGATGGACTTCGGACTGGCGAAGATGCTCGGCGAACCAGGCCTGACGCATGAGGGCGTGATAGTCGGTACAGTTGCTTATGTGGCTCCCGAGATAGCATTGGGGAAAGGCGTTGACGCCAAGTCTGAATTATACTCCTTGGGCGCAGTCCTCTACGAAGCCGTCACTGGTAAGCCACCTTTCACTGGAGGGGACCCTGTCAAGATCATCTTCAGCCACATTCACGATTACCCAGTCTCCCCGGACAAGCTGAATCCCAAGGTCCCACACACCCTAGCCGAATGCATCATGAAGCTACTTGAGAAAGACCCTGAGAAACGGTATCAGTCCGCAGCTGATCTGCATAAAGTGCTGAGAGACATTGCCGAAGAGCCCTTGAAGGAAGCTGTTCCGCCAGCTCAGAAGCCTATCCTGATTGCTCCAAGTCCGCGGACTGCTGGCAGAAAGGAGATTCAACTCATAGACAGGGTTGAGGAAATGAACCTGCTCAGAGAAGCCGTTGACAGAGCGGTTCGAGGAGAAGGCGGCCTTCTCTTCCTGCGCGGAGAGGCTGGAATAGGCAAGACAAGGTTGACTCGAGAGATGGGAGCCTATGCGCGTCTGCGCGGAATGAATGTTCTCTACGGGAGATGTCCAGCCTTGCTGACAATGACAGGTATACCTCCCTACATCCTTTGGAGCGAAGTGATCAGAGACTACCTGCAAGCTTCCGCGCCTGAGCAATTGTACCGAGTCATCGCCTTCTATCCTGCGGAAGTTTCTAAGCTGGTTCCTGAGCTTAGGCAGAAGCTCGGAGCAATCCCCCAGTCCATACAGATAGATCCAGAGCATGAACGTGACAGGCTCTTCGAGGCGGTTTCGCAGCTCATCACCAATGTCTCCAAGGAGGCGCCGCTGCTGGTGGTTCTTGACGATTTGCAGTGGACTGACCAGAGTTCACTTCTGCTGATGCATTATTTGGCTCGCGGTGTATCAAGGGAGCGTCTACTCCTTGTTGGTGCGTACCGAGATAGCGAGGTTGATGAGAAACATCCTCTATCACCAGTCCTAACAGAGTTGAATAGAGAGCGTCTGCTCCAATCGGTTCCACTGAAACGCATGCTTGTCAACGACGTTACAGAGATGATCAAGCAAATTCTGGAGCAGGACGACGTTCCAGAAGAATTCTGCCAGCTGGTCTACCAGAAAACCGGAGGCAATCCGTTCTTCGTTGAAGAAGTGACAAGATCTCTCAAAGAAGAACAACTCATCTTTCGTGAAGGAAACCGATGGAAGATCAAAGAGGTTTCGAGAATAGAATTGCCGGAGACTGTCCGGGGTGTTATCAAGATCCGGATAGGTCGGCTTGATGACGAATGCCGCAACCTGTTGACTATGGCATCTTTTGTTGGATATGATTTTGGTTTTGAGGCGCTGCGTGAAGCTACTGGCTTAGAAGAGAATAAGCTCGTCGAGTTACTCGAAAGGATGCTAAAGACGGGGCAGATTAGGGCGAGAGTGGTTCGTGGAGAGGATGCGTGTTCTTTTGCTGACGCTATCGTGAGGGATGTTGTGCATGAGGAAGTCAGCCCCCTGATGCACAGGCGTCTCCACAACGTTGTGGGAAACGCACTGGAGAAGATTTACGCTAAGAAGACTGATGAGCATCTGGCTGAGCTTGCCTATCAATTTCTTGAGGGAGGCGATAGAGCCAAGGCGCTTGACTACTTTTTGAGGGCGGCCGAGAAGGCTGTGAAGGTCTACGCCCATGGCGAGGCTTCCACCTACTTCCAATCTGCACTAAGCCTACTCGAAGAGATGGAAGGCGAACCGCAGAAGAAAGGCTACGTCTTGGAGAAGCTGGGCGACGCCAAAGAGGCTTTAGGAGAACACGACGCCTCGATGAAGCATTGGAATGAGGCGCTGCCACTGTGGAAGAAGCTCGATGAGAAAGAGAAGCTTTCAAGGATCCACCGGAAGATGGCAAAGGTCCTCTTCTATATGAAGGATGATAAGGGAAAGGCGGAAGAGCACTGCCAAGAAGCTTTGAATCTCTTGGAATCGATGCCCGAGAGCGTTGAACTGGCGAGTCTGTACTCTGATCGGGCATGGATGCAATGGTATGTTGGAGATCTTGATACGGCTCGCTCATCCGCCGAGAAAGCGATTAGGCTAGCTGAAAGACTCAACGCCCAAGGTGTTGTCGCAGATTCGTACCGGATGCTGGGAGTAATCGTTCGTCCTGGCGATGCGAAGAAAGCCATAGAATATGGAGAGAGGGCATTGAAAATAGCTCTCGACAACAACTGTCTAGAAGTGGCTGTAGGGGCATACAACAACTATGCGTTGTCGCTTCCTCAGCGAAAACGGAGAGAGCCTCTTGAGAAAGGATACGAGCTGGCGGAAAAGGTAGGTGACATGTGGTACCGATCAAGGATTGCCGGGAATCTGGCTCAAAGAGTGATCATCGCAGGAAACATTGACAAGGCACTCTTACTTGCGGAGGAAGCTCTTGCACTGGCTAGGAAGGCTGGTCAGTCGGCCAACATTTCCGCCGGACTTTGGGCATTCGGATATGCTTATTCGGTCCTTGGAGAGTGGGAGAAGAGTCAGCAATGCCTTGAGGAATCGTGGAGCATTGCTCAGAGGCTAAGGGCTTTTCAACTAATGTCGAATAGCATGTTGGCCCTCGGATGGCTATGTCTCTGCAGAGGAGAATATGTCAAGGCGGTAGAGTGGTTTGAAAAACAATCTGCGCACCTAGAAAAAGCCGGAGCAGAAAAAGAACTTCGGCGATCTGATTTTCCATGGCTGATCTCGGCATACATAGAGCTTGGAGAAATCGACAAGGCAAACAATCAGATCGATATCCTCCGCAAGTTAGCCCTCGAAACAGCGGATGAAGAGCTCACTGCCACCACGAACACGTTGAAAGCAACGGTGCTTCGTGCTCAGAAGAAGTGGGATGAATCCATCCAGCTTTTCGAAAGAAGCCTTCAAGAGTGGGAGGCTCTAGATGTTCGGAAGTGGAACGTATACTTCTTGGCTAGATGTGTTCTTTACGAGTACGCTCGAGTCCATCTAGAGAGAGATCAGGAAGGAGACAGGGAGAAGGCGCATAGCCTCCTCAACCAAGCCCTAGAGATCTTCGAGAAAATGGGCGCCAAGAAAGACATAGAGAGAGTCATAGCGCAAAGGAAACTGCTCACAGCCTAAGCGATCACCCGCACGTTCCCGAACTTTTCTGCAGCACCAAGTAGTACTCCGGTGTGCAAACCGCAAAAATTCATATGCACGAGTTGATGCCACAGTCGACTGTCCACCCCTAAGAGCTGAGAACCGTCTTGGATTCCTCTGCATGAGTTTGGATTGGAAGCGTAGTGTTGGAATATGAGCGAAAGAAGATTATCTGGGAGGCTCGTCCTGCCGTCCCTGATGGCATCCACCTTTGCTAGCAACCTCCCTGCTCTTCTTGTAGGGCTTCTTTTGGTTGACATCGGGCAAACGTTTGGATGTCCTGTAGGCGTCGCGGCACAGATCCGTACGGTTGCCATGATTCTTGGAACCATCTTCGCGCTGTTTATGGGCGTTCTGAGTGTCCGTTTCAATCACAAATCGCTGCTGTTGGCTGGCCTTCTGCTTAAGAGCATGTCAGCTATTGGCTGTGGTTTCGCTCCAATCTTCGCCATCATGCTCGTGTCATATTCTATGCAAGGGATGGGGGCAGCGATGACCTCTCCAATGTCCTATGCTCTACTTGGAGAGCATTTTCCTCGGGAGAAGCGTGGAGGTGCGATAGGATGGATCGTTGCCGCAGGGGCGCTAGCTTATGTCATAGGACCACTGGTCATCGACGCGATCTCGGGTTTCGGGGGGTGGCGCCTGGCCTATCTGGGTTTTGTCCTGCCCATCATTCTTCTGAGCCTCTTAATGGTCTCCAAAGGTCTGCCCTCCACACGCCATAGCAGTCAGTATGCAGTAAGTGTGACAGATTACCTGGCGGGTTTCAAAGGCGTCCTTTCAAACCGATCCGCTAATGCCTGCCTCGTTGGCTCTGCACTTTCAGGGGCGGCATGGATGGCTATCCTAATCTACGCCCCATCATTTCTCAGGCAACGGTTTCTTATGCCTACAGGCCTGGTGTCTATGCTTGTGGTGATCGCAGCTCTATGCTACACCTGCGGCAGCTTAGCGAGCGGTCGGTTTGTCAAGAGACTTGGGAGAAAGCCCCTAACAGTCTCAGCCGCTCTAGGCGCAGGTATATTCGCAATCTTGTACACCAACCTGCCTGATCTATCATTGTCGGTTGGTGTAATGTTTCTGGGCTGTCTGTTTGCTGGTATGAGAATGTCAGCGTCCACTGATCTGACTCTTGAACAGGTTCCAGCTTTCCGCGGCACGATAATGTCGGTCAATCATGCCACCGTGGCTCTAGCAGAAGCTCTCGGCTCAGGGATTGGAGGATTGGCGCTTCTTCAACTTGGCTATGGGGCTATGGCGATATCTCTCGGCGCCATGGGTATTGCAGCAGCGATAGTCTTTCAGCTTCTAGCGACAGACCCCACGAAGACTCGGATGCAGACACATCCCTGACCCCCTGCGAAATATCGAGTCCCAAGAATTGACCCTACCAGGTACAGGTACTTCGATATCAGGTTCCTACGCTCCGCAAAGAAATCTGACAAGAGACTGTGACGTGAAGAGCATGCCAATCAGGTCTGGAGGGCTCACATACAGACCTGAGAACTCCATCCCGTTTTCAATGCTTCATGATTTCAATGTCAAAAACGCAACTCGGCGGCGTACCCTTGACTGCGCTGTGTTTCCAACTGAAGCCCAGTTTGCTTCCCAACTTAGGCATGACTATCCTACATGTGGCGCAGATCTCTGTCTTCCTGGGAGGCCAATCCAATGACTTTTCAGCCTTCTCGACCGACGAGAATAGTGTTGTCATCTCCGTGGTCACCTTCTGTTCAGATGTGATCTCCTTCAGAAACTCCGGCGATTGAAGATATCTTTCAGGAAGGGGGCACTTCGAGACAACTATGGTCGCCTTATCTTTATCCCCAGTGTATCGCGCCTCTATGTCAAAGGGTTGAAAGTTTAGCCGAATCATATTCTCCGCTATGTCGTCTGCTCTCCAACTCAGTCTCTCCCAGCCTTCGCCGAATTTCTCACCTTGGTACTCGAACATGCTCTGTAGGCCGCTTTCACCCATTCTCTCTCTCAGGAAAGAGCCGACCGTACCGATTGATGCGATGAAGAGGCGGACAAGTCTCCCAACAGTTCTTTCGGCCGGAAGCTTTGAGACCATTCCCTTCTCCTCTCGGTGAAAACCCCAGAGCCTTCCGACTCGCGTCTCGAGTCTCTTTATGCCTGTGGCTTGTTTCTGTTCACTTTGCAATTTTCCTTTTCCTCGCTCTGCGACGTGGGCCACCCTTGGCAGGCACTGTAGAGGCCAATTCCTTGAACTTTTTCAGAGTTGTCAATCCCTCAAAATGCGCCATCAGATCCACATCGGTGTCCCACACACCGTCGATGACACGCAACGTCTTTACGAATTCCCAAGCACCTTCCAGGCTCTTTGCCAAGAAGAAGAGCACCGAGTCAAACTCTTTGCTGTGAAAGGTATATCCCATCATTATCGGTATGACGCTGTCTGTTGGCTCGATAGACGAGATACGCTGATACACGGCGAGGTCTTTTGTGGGGGCGACATCAAGCTTTGCCATGAAGAAGAGTAGCTCTTCAGGTTCATAGGAAGTCAAGCTCGTGCCCTCAGTCTTCGGTTCTGGCTCAATCATGAAGTCGAAGGAGGAGAGGAGCTTGAACTCGTACATCGGCACAACGATGAGCTCCTCTACATCCTCGATGCTGCGCACATTCTTTATCAGATAGTCATCCAAAGCCTCCATGTCAGTCGAATGCAAGAGAAGCATGATATCTGCCTCCTCGAAAAGTCGCCCAACAACCAGAGGTGTAACAGACCCGTTGCTTCGCAGTCTTTCCATCTGGCTGTAGGTAGCTTCATCCCGACCGGACTTAACATCGCAGATTGCTATGAAAAACAGCTTCTTTCCCCGAACAAGACCTCGGCTAACGGGCTATATAATAATTGCTCATTCTTGGACGCCTCAGTTGAACACCTGACCCAAGGATCACATTCCACGTTCTCAATGTGCAAAACTACGATGCTTCCTTCAAAACCGTTCTGGCATGAAGGTTTATATGATGTAAACGTTTTTGTTTACGCATGTGATCGGCGTTGACACAGGTACAGGTTAGGATGCCGGAGAAGATCGTCAAGGAAATCGACAGATGGATAGCTGAGGGAAGGTTTGCAAGCAGGAGTGAAGCGATAAAGACCATCGTCGCTTTGTATCAAGAAAGAGAGCGCACAAGGAAATTCTACACGATGCTCTTAGAACGAAGCAAAGAAGCCAGAGAAAGGCCCCAAATCCTGGTACCCCTAGAGGAAGTCACGTGAGTTACAGGGTTCTCCTTCACCCCAAGGCCGCACGTTTTCTGGAGAAGGCAGACGCCTCCGTAAGAGATCGAGTGAGACAGAGCCTACGGGGGTTGGAGGACTCACCAGAATTGAAAGGTGAACGCCTGAAACACTCACAATTCTGGAGGGCCAGAGTCGGTGACTGTCGTGCGATCTACGAAATAGACGACAAGAAGAAGACGGTCATCATATTGTTCATCGGGCACAGGAGAGACGTATACGACGAGTTCTCTAGGCTCCTAGACTAGTGATTTCTCCCTCCGTCAACGACCCCTACACGTGACAACACGGATTCCATGAGTGTTCACGACTATCCCACCAGTGATATCCGCCGGCGTTGGCCTCGAACCATAAGGACCAACGAACTCAGGCCTGGGCGCGGATTCATCACCCTGTGAATTCAATTCGAACTTGTCGATCGCCACAATGGGTGCTGGAGGGTGAGATTCGCGCACCAATTTGCTCGCACAATGCAGGACATCGGGTTATGCACCAATTAGTTTAAGAGTCATTGGCCACACGAAACTCTGCTTCCTGTGACCTTGGTTGGTGCCTGAGTGCAAGCACGTCAAAGGAGCCTAGATCCAGAAATCTTATTCCGCGTTCCGAATGTCCTTAGTTATGATGTCTCCCCTAGGAGTGATGCGGTCTCCTTCAGTTGGAATAAGTCAGGGCAGTTTGAGATCTACATCTGCAGTCTTCTCGACGGAGTGACACAAGTTCTGACGAAGGGTCCTGAGAGCAAGATCAGCCCTCGCTACGCTGGGAGTGGGAACCGACTTGCATATGCTCAGGATTACCAAGGCGACGAGAAATTCGACATATTTCTTCTTCATCTTCTGAGTGGAGAAGCCTGGAATCTCACTCCAGATAACAACGAAGCTATCTACCCGCGTATCCGCTGGTCACCGGACGAGAAACAACTCGCATTCGCCTCGAATCGTAAGGGTAGGTTCAGCATCTACACGATCCCCTCTACAGGAGGAGAACCAGAGCAGATCTCTGACCACGAATTCAGCGATTCCAGCCCAGAGTGGTCGCCCGATGGAAGATGGCTGGCGTTCGACGCGCTCGTCTCGGCTCAGGATCATGGATTATTCATCTCCCCATCCAGAGGCGGAGAGATTGTACGACTGGTGGAGAATGGCGTTCCGGTTGAGGCATCATCCCCCGTGTGGTCGCCTGACGGAAGTACAATCGCTTTCATGTCGACTGAGCTTGGGAGTTCAGACATAGGAATCTGGAACCCTCAAGTTGGATCTGTGAAATGGGTCACCGACAGCCAGTACGAATGTTATAATCCTGAATGGTCTCCCGACGGGAGCAGGCTTGCATACATCATGAGCCGCGGCGGAAATGAAGTGATAGCTGCTCATGATCTCGAAACACATGGCACGGAGATTCTGGAGGTTGAGGCCGGCGTTCATTCTCAGCTAAGATTTGGCCGAGACACGGACAGGATCTTCTTCATGTTCTCGAACCCACGTCATCCTCCGGATCTTTGGATAGCAAATCTGAAGAGCCGAGAACTCCGTCAAATCACAAACTCTCTTCCTGACTCGATTGACCGATCGTCGTTGATTTCGGGGAAATCTGTCAAGTTTTTGAGCAGTGATGGACTTGAGATCCAGGCTTGGCTATATCTTCCCAAATCCTTTGACCCCGAGAAGCCCGGGACTTCGCTTGTTTACATCCACGGGGGGCCTACGGCACAGCACACCAACGATTGGAACCCTCCGATTCAGGATCTGGTCAGTTTAGGTCACGTCGTTATTGCTCCAAACTATCGAGGCAGCTCAGGGTTCGGAAGAAAGTTCCGAGATGCAAATCGATTCGTTCTAGGTGAGAAAGATTTGGAGGACGTGGTTGCAGCAGCAGACTATCTGGTCAGTAAACGACTGACTGACTCGAAGGGAATCGGTATCCTAGGAGGATCATATGGCGGGTACCTCACGATGTGCGCTCTGACCAAGCACCCGAAATACTGGGCTGTCGGTGCCGCAATGGTGCCTTTCCTCAACTGGTTCACCGAGATCGAGAACGAGCGTGAGGACCTTCGGTACTGGGATCTACAGAACATGGGAGACCCTGAGAAAGACTATGACCGTCTTCGAAACGCCTCCCCAATGTTCTTCATCGACCGGATAAAGGCACCGGTCCAGCTCATTGCAGGAAACAACGACCCTCGTTGCCCAGTCTCCGAAGTGAAGCAGGCTGAAAAGGAACTCCAGAGATCGGGCAAGGTTTTCGATCTTGTGATCTACGAAGATGAGGGGCATGGTTTTCGAAAGCTAGAGAACAGAGTCGACGCCTTCAAGAAACGCGCCCAATTCCTAGACAAGTATCTGAATCCATCGTGCAGATGTGCCGCTCATTGATTGTTGAGCTAACCTCGAAGACACATGGCCACTTGACTCCGCAGCAAGATACATCGTCAGGATTATGGGCCGAGATCCGTTTCTCGTGAATTAGATAGAATTATAGACTAGCAGATACATCACTTAATGCAGGATGGCCAGCCAAAGATCGTCGGGCAATTCTTCTCGTGAGCAACCGGAATCGAGAAAACAGAACGAATCTCTCCCTTCAAGGAAATTCCTCTTCGTCTCTGACATTGGGTTGATCGGTGATCTTGCATACGCAATCAAGAATGAGGGGAATGATGTCCGGTATTACATCCGGAGCAAGACGGAGAAAGACATCTCAGATGGATTTGTTGAGAAGACTGATGACTGGGAGCCATTGAAAGGTTGGGCTGATGTCATTGTCTTCGACGACATAGGTTTCGGTGCCGCTGCTGAGCGTTTGCGGAAAGAGGGAAGAGCAGTGGTAGGTGGAACGGCTACAAGCGACCGATTAGAGCTTGATCGTGACTTCGGTCAGGAGCAGCTTAGGAAAGCAGGCATTCAAACCGTTCCGTCTTGGGAGTTCAACACCTTCGATGATGCGGTCAAATTTGTCAAGGATAATCCAGGACGATATGTCGTGAAGCCGAGCGGCAAAGCCCAAGAGGAGAAAGTACTCTCGTTCATAGGACAGGAAGAAGACGGACTTGACATACTCGCCATACTCGAACGATACAAATACACTTGGAGCTCAAAAGTCAAGAGTTTTCAGATACAGAGATTCGTGTCGGGCGTGGAAGTAGCGGTAGGGGCATTCTTCAACGGACAGGACTACATCCTCCCTGCATGCATCAATTTCGAACACAAGAAAATGTTCGACGGGGAGATTGGACCGAGCACCGGCGAGATGGGAACTCTAATGTTCTGGTCCGAGAGGAGTCGCCTCTACGAAGAGACGCTGGCGAAGTTCAAGCCGATCCTGACAGAAATCGGATATGTAGGATACTTTGACATCAACTGCATCGTCAACTCCCGAGGAATCTATCCGCTAGAGATTACGCCACGATTTGGCTATCCAACAATCAACATTCAGATGGAAGGCATCACAAGCCGGTGGG
>Ga0315306_10000718_pt1 | contig 15954 bp, 11 predicted proteins | sample TDP1_MG_FD_203803 | JGI IMG/M metagenome (GOLD analysis project Ga0315306, IMG submission 203803) | Freshwater sediment microbial communities from Lake Towuti, South Sulawesi, Indonesia - TDP1 | ecosystem: Environmental > Aquatic > Freshwater > Lake > Sediment | place: Indonesia: South Sulawesi... | reverse complement strand
TCCAGATTCTTGAAGTCCTGTATGATCTGTCCAAGGAAGCGGCTTCAACATGGGGAGTGAACAGGGACACGCTGCTGAAAGCACTGCAGGTCTCTGAAAAGGACATGGACGCAAATGTCATGTACCTTGCACAGAGGAATATGGTCGCGGTAACACAAGCTGACCGTGTGATTTGGTTCCTAGCAAGGATAACACCGTTCGGCAAGGATGTTGTTGAGAACAGGCAGCTGTATGAAAGAAGGTTCCCCTTCCTTAAGGCTGGCAAGCCTGGCCACAGGTAGTAAAGGCGAAGCATATAATCTGGTAATCTTCCTCGTTCACCACGCCATACTACTCCATCGATAGTGATCGTGGTGCCTGTGCAAGGAGGCATTCCACGAAGGTTCGGTGTCCAAGCGGCTGTTGATCCCCGACTTTTTTTCACACTGTGCGCAGAAAAAAAATTTTCCTTAAATACTTTTGAAACTTCAACGGGAAAGCCTGGAAACTTTGAAGTCAACAACCGAAGTTCTTGAGTGTTGAAGAATCCTTGGTAAACCAAGGATTTCGTTGAAGAATCCTCAGCAAACCTGCTGCGAAACCTTTGCACGGTTCGAATTGGGAGGGTACTCACCAGTTCCTGCGGAGGCTCTACTGCCACTTTTCTGCATGGTTCGCTTAGTTGAGCGTTGATTGAGACCCGAGCAATGGGCATAGGACTTACTTTTTTGAGAGACACTTCTCCTGGTTTTTTGAAAACTAGGAAACGGGAAAGAAGGTGACGTGATGCCGAGAAAATGTCTCATGTACCTTCAACTGGCCTAGACCTTAAAGCTCAGCTTGCGGATACAGCTCGCTGTAGTGAAGCCTTAAGAGCGTCAAGACTGGTTGAGGCTCTGGCGGCAAGCACTAGCAAAGTGCCAGTGCTACGGCTCATAGCGATGGATCAGGAGCTTATGAAGAGACAGGGGTGCGGGCCTAGACTGTTTGAGTTCTAATCCCCTATTCCCGCAATTTTGACCTTTAGGTGGACAAATGCCACAATCAAGCTCAATGCCAATTCCCAATCGGCCATCAGGGAAGGCCGACTAACAACAATCCGAAGATCCAGCCCAGAAGACAAGCTTCATTTCTCACAACCCCTAATATGAGAGTGCATTTCGGACTTTTTGGAAATGAAGATCAAGCTTACTTATGAAGATGTTAGCTATCTCTTGTTGTTAGTTGGAACTGGTAGTTTCGATCATCCATTCTCTCAGTAGGTCTGCGGGAAAATCGTCAGCCATCCTCTTCATGGTTTCATCGGTTAGCCGGGCGACCTCTTTTTTGCAGAATGTGCAGTAGAATTTTCCGTCCACGCTTTCCTCCGTTAACAAGGGTGTCTTGCAGTGTGGACAGATCAGTTCTCCGTCGCGGTAGATTGGGGGCTTTGGTTCCTTCAACTTGTCCACGGCTTCTTCATCCTGCTCTCTACTGCTTCTTTATAGTGGTTTAGGAGGCTTGTGAGTTTTTCGTCGTCAGCCCTTCTTTGCAGGTCTCTTTGGACTGCGAGGAACATGGATGGGTGAAGCCTTTCCACAACATGTGGCTCTGTGATGAAATCAACCTCGATATCGTAATCCTTACTATCCAGCGGAGATTTCGCACTGCGGTAGAACCTATAGGGCAGAACCTCGCCGTTCTCTGTCTTGTAGGGCTTGTATCCTCTCTTCTCGATCATGGAAACTATTGTCTCGTACACCCTTAAATCAACCAGCCTCGGATTGAGAACAAAGTCGATGTCGATTGAGCCGCAGTGTCGATCCGCCTTCCCAAACCTTTGCAGAATGAAGTACGGGGTCCAGCCGCCGCTCAATACAAGGTGATCCCTGTAACTTCCCAACGTCCGGAGAATCTCTAATAGTACAGACTTTGAAGCCTCAGTAAGCCCTTGAGAGTAGACGTTAATATTCCACACAGTCACAAGGAGCACATCCTAAAATCCTATCTCTTCTTTTCTCAGATGTTCAGCGGCCTCCCGTCCGCGGGCAGGATAATTATGAAGGTCGACGTAAAGCTGAACATTAGAAACGACTTGAACCTCTCGAACCCTCTGCACACCATAAAACACTCCCTCGTCGTAAGGTTGGACAAGAAAAACGTTTCCACCTAGCTCAGTCGGCTGCAAATCCAGACGCTCCGCCAAGCTTTCCTCTCCCCCGCCTACATAGATATGGAGGCTCGCAGGCCGAACATAAGGCGCTATCAAGGAAGCTCCCACGTGAAGAGTCAAAGCATACTTCGAAGAGTCTTCATTAGCTGAAGACAACTTTTTGAGGAGGACATCAAGCTCCCCCTCCATTGAATAGTAAGCCTTGATGTCGTTTAACAAGCTGAAGTCGTGGATGGCAGCCCACCTGCTCAATAGCTCTCCCGGATTCGCGGCCTTAACCCTGTTCGTCTCAGTCCTTCTGCATAAACCCATCTTCAACAAAGTCTTAACGAGCCTGTAGGTGTGACCGTAAGCTGTTCCAGCTTCCTCGGAAAGGTTAAGGATGCTCCACTCCTTCTCAGGACTGATCAAAAGAATCCTCACGATTCTAGTTGCCTTAGGCGAAAAGACGTTTTGAAAGTTCATACTTACGAACCACGATAAGACTATTATCCTTAGACTATATATAGTATCCCTAGAAAGGATAGCGCTCGGAATATGAAACGTCTCTATATCAGGTTATGCCCATATTCTTGGATTGAAACTGTGGGTTCTTTTCGAGATTGAAGAAAAGTTCGTTGAATGGATCAAGAAGAGCGTTGAGCTCCCGGAAAAGCGTGGGAAGAAGAAGGGCGAAATCAAAGTTATGCGGGGGACTAGCCCAAAAGACTTTTGTCGGTTGAAACAATCCCTACTGCAAAGGAAACCGTAAGAGATGCGAGTCCAAAGCTTGGATGTCCCGAAACTTCCTTCTCCGTACCTAGAGGTTCTTCAGCGCGAAGTTGGGAAACTGCAAAGACAAGATGAAGTCGTAGCCATAGGGTTGGCTGGTTCTGTGGCTAGAGGAGATTTCTGGCGAGGCTCAGATCTGGACATAGAAGTTATTCTCAAAGGAGACAGGCCTAAGAATGTTGTGTGCACCTCAGTGGTGTACTTCACGCTCTTCATGTCATCCATCCATTCTGGAAGCCTGTCCAAAGCAAGCATTTCCCAAACTTTCTCACGCGGAGCCCTAATTTCAACTGACTTTATTACCCTAGTCAAGATATCACCTCCCTCTAGGTTTATGCCTCCCGGCACCGATTCCGCCCACTTTCTTTATTGTCGATCCTTATTATCTTCTTTGGTGTTTGACACTTTTCGGGTTGCCGTACTATATACACGAAGCAACCCTCATTCTCAGTTGCTTTCTAAGAAAGAAAGCCTCGGGCGGGACTTACCCTTCAGGGTCCAAATCCCTACTTCAGCCTTTTAAACTCTCGAAAACTTCTAAGGATGTAATGAACCGCATACATGCTGCATGGAAGGCTGGAACGGTACAAGCGAATTATCTCTGAACTTGGAAACGGAGATTTAATTCTGCACTTCCTATACAGATATTAGCATCCGATCCGCATTCACAAATATTTCTTGAGTGTTCTAGTTTTGAAGTTTGTTATCGTTATGCCCACTATTTCGTCCTCTGCGATTCGGTATATGACTCCGTCTTCAACTTCAACGCTGTCTTTGGCTTCTCTAGGTTTCCCGAAGCTTATGTATAATACATCAGCTTCTTCATCGTAATCTAAATCTATCTTTTCTAGACTTACTGCTGCTTTCTCCATGTTACTTCTCCCTTAACCCTACCAACATTTGAAGTGAAGTAAGCGGTTATAATAACCTTTTCTTCGCGGGCTTTTCGGTAAATGACCACGAGATATTTCGGCCCTATACGTAGTTCCGTATAGAGCTTCAGAGCTTTGAGTTCACCCCTCAACCCTTCAATGACCAAATCTGGGTCCTGAACAGTCTCAACTATATTAGTAGTATAGGCCGCAACTTCTGGATGTCGCTTATCAATGTGCTCAAGAACCTTCTTAGAAAGCTTTATTTCCATTACTCAACTGTCCACCGTTCTGCCTAATCGCCAAGCATTTTGCATCGTATGCTTTCCAAGATTTATATATATTAATAGCCAAATCGTGTTCGCTGATTTCTAGCAAGATCTGATTAGACAACTTTCATGATTACCATAACATCGCCTCTTCACTTAACCAAATTACTTGGTAACAAAGATTACCCGTAGTCTAAATGAGGAGGAATAACAGAGATAACAGCAAGAGAACCTTCTTATTTGATTTGAGAGGCATGGTTGCTCTTTCAAGAGTAATGAAGATCATATTTGAATAAGTGGACGTCTTATTCGAAGGGATCGAAACGGAAACCTTTACTTCAACAACCGTGAACGACAAACCTACAACAAACGATACTCCGGTTGTGGAAGGGATTTGAGCCCGAGAAGGTGGAGCCTCGGGCGGGATTTGAACCCGCGACCTCCACCTTACCAAGGTGATGCCCTAACCAGCTGGGCCACCGAGGCGCACGAATCTCATACCAATAGCGCAGATTTAAGGCTTAAGGCCGCCTAGCCGTGACTTTGCCAAGTGCACGTGTAGCCGGTGATGTACCTTAAGAAACAATTAAATCCTAGTATGGAGTTATATCGCAAGCGACCGATTTGAGGTGAGCCCATGACTGTCAAGGCCTATGTACTTCTCAAGGTGAGTTCAGGCACAGAAAGAGATGTTTGCCAGAAGATAGGCGAATTTGATGAGGTTTCAGAGGCAAGCATAATCTACGGAGAATACGATATAATCGCGAAGGTCAGCGTCGACGAACTCAATTCACTTGAAGCCTTTATTTCAGAGAACATAAGGAGCATTAAAGACGCGAAAGGCGACGCCGCCGTGATGTTGACTTCAACGATGATTGTTGCCAGAGAATACAAGGGAAAAGAGAAAAGAAACCCCACTGGAACTTAGGGCAATGTCGCCGCTAATGCAAGGGCATTCGGAAAATGACTTTCAAGTCAACGGTTAAGATTGAACTGGAGCTTCTCAACGAGGAAGACATGAGAATAGGATTCGGCAGCCAAGCCATGGATGACCTCGTCGTAGCGAAGACAAGAATCCCCAAAGAAGAAAGAGGCGGCGAAGCCAGACAACTACTCGCAGCCTCACTAGCGGAATGCGCATGCTCCACCCTTCTCTTCTTGCTAAAATGGGCAAAGATAGACATCAAGGGGTTCAAAGCCACAGCAGAAGTGATCACAGACAAAGGCGGAGACGGCAGCATCTGTGTGGACAGCATCAACCTGAACATTCACGTTGACGCTCCAAAGGACGAAGAAATCCTGAAGAAGCTTGAGAGAGCCAAAGCACTGTTCAACCGAGGATGCCTCATCAGCCGAAGTCTAGCAAGGGGCATAAAGACAAGCTGGACCATACAAACCTAGCACCGGGCAGAAACTGCCAAAGGCATTTTAGGCAGAGCTTCTCACATGTAGCTGTCTCTGCGTGGGAAGCATGAGCGAACGAGGAGTCGCCGAACAGCTCGGTGAAGTGAGCAGGAAGCTTGACATCATAATGCAGAGACTCGATGTCTTGGAGATGATGGTTCTCGAGAAACCTGAGTACGCGGACATCGCAGCCTCCCTTAGGCTTCTGAGGCTAGGCGTGAGACTGTACGACGAGCCGATCAAAGTCCTTTCACGCCTGAGGCTTGCTGAACGGTACGTCAAAGAGCCTGGAATAAGCCGTGACGGGATCTCCCGTTGCACAGTGCAGTCTCTAGCGCTAAAAGGCCCACTGAACATATCAGCCATCACTCGTGAGGTCTCGGCTATGAGAGGGAAGGCATCAAGAAGGATCGTCAGAGCTAGGTTGCAGAAACTTGAGAACGAGGGAGTGGTTCGCAGGATCAAAGGGTTCGGGACAAGATACGAACTTGTCGAGTAAGTTAGGCTTCTACCGAAAGGGGGGCAAAAGGCGCTCGGTACCGGGTCGGGTTTTTCCTGAGGAAACTGGCAAGACCCTGGAACCTAGTATCTGATGGGATTGAGGAGTATGGACAAAGGAACCCTATCAAAATAACGAGGAGACCAATGGACGAAGAGAACCCAATCTGATACCGCTTCTTTCATACCGTTAGTCTTGTCAGGTGCGTCAGCCGAGCCCCGACAGAATCATTGCGCGGCTAGTACGGGAGTATCCACATGTTCTTCAAGATCAGCTCAATGGCCACGCTTATCGTTATGATTAGACCAATCCCCAGTGAGAGCCCGGCGACAACCGTGTTCTTGTATTCCTTCAAGAACGTTTGTCCCATCTTGCGTTCAATCAATTCCTTCAGGATCATTCCAATCAGAGGTGAGAAAGAATAAGGCAGAGGTTGAGTTGCACCTGCAGAAAGGGCGATAAGAGGGATGCTCACATGTGCTACTTCAGCTACCCCAAAAAGGATGACACCGATTGCGAAGGCGCCAACTACGAGGAACGGGTTGAGTAGCCCCTCTGTCCCTCTTGAGGCAAAAAGGCGAAGCCACTGCGCCTGGATGGGCCAGTATATATTTGTGCCAGGGTAGACGTTTGACGGCATGGGAGCGACGTTCCAGAAGGCGGAGACATAGACAAAGCTGACCAACCAAGCGATTGGGAAGACTAGGAAGTAGGTCATGTACATGCTCTTTGAGGTTGTGTTGCAGAGCTGACCAATCCTCATGAAGTAGCAGAAATCGGCGCCGAATGTTGTAATGATAACAGGTGCGAACCACACCTGGGTACTACTGAAGCCCGTCGCATTCATGTATGCTAGGAAGGCACCCTCCTTAAGATACGGGACATCCTGCTTGAAACCTACAATCCCATAAGACCTTGTGCCGACCAGCGTGTAGATGAAGGACCACCCGGACGAGAGAAAGAGCAAAAGCACCAGAAACATGATAGGAAGATCGGGTATCAGATAGGCGAAGAGCGCAACTGAACCAATAGTTGAACCGAAGAATAGTGCCATTAGAAGCCACAGGGGATAATTGTCAACGTCCCTACCCACCTTGATGCGGGAAAGGCTTCGGAGAGAATTGATGAAAATGTGGGGGCGCCTCAGAATCGGCAAGACACCTGCGGCTACAGCTAACCCTATGATCGGACTCACCCATAGCTCAAAGAGGGAACGTTGGTAGATGGTCATTAGGGATGAGCCGGGAGACCAGTAGCTGAACATGCCTCGAAGCATGGGCACGGGTGACTCGGAGCTTGTTAAGAAGGACCCGAAGAAGTAGAAGGCCATCCCGCTCGCGAACACGGCTATGATGACATTAGAAGGGAGGATGAAGCCCATGGCGCCGCTCATGATATCGGTCGCTATGCCGAACGATGCCCCCGGGAGGAAAGGTTCTATTCTACTCGTTAGGTCTATCCAAGGGATCGGAATAGTCGAGTACCCAAGAACCAATGCTGGGAAGTAAACGAGGGACCCATAGATGAATCCCAAGGCCGCTGCCAATGTGAACACTCGGTTTCTTCGAGCGTCTGTCCTTTCCGAAAGCGTTATGATTGCGTCAGCGCCTACCTGAGCCGTGGGAAACGGAAGATCCTCTATATCAATGAAGGTGCTTTTGGCGATGAAAGCCATCGCCATGTCAGCCAGCTTCCATAGAAGCCCGAACACGACTGTCACTAGGATAGGTGTGAGAAAATCCGGTGCAAGGAGTGTTCTGTAGATGAGCAGATTTGTGTTTGGTGCGGGAGCCCACCAGTTAGGGACGTTCAATCCGCGAGCGTGGGGACTGCTCCTGAACCAAGCCGCATATATCCATTGGATGCTGATTACTTCGAAGCAGATCTGGTGGCCTAGCATCCATATCATGAACGATTCCTGTCGACCTATTGGGCGACCAGCGAGAAAGCCAAACTCAACTGCAAACAGGAGCATTGTGTACTGGATTCCGGAGCTAAGGTTGCCGCCTGTGTAAAGTTGGTACCATATTGACGCTGGCAATAGAACGATAATGCCATACATAATGACTGAGAAGGATCTCCAGGTCAGCCCAGATCCGAATGGCAAAGCATTCGTTGAGCCTTCGCCTTCACTTGCGCGCATTGATTTCTAACCCCGCGGAGGCTTTTCCTTCGACTTACGATCTCTTTCCATGATTTCTAGTTTGTCCGCCGCGGGAAGCGTTCTCCAAATGAGGAGTTGCTTTCGTAGGCTGTCCACGAAACGGTACACTGCTTTCTGCCACATATATAGTGCGCCGGACTTTCTAACCAATTGTACAGCGTACTTGTAGTTGGCTTCGTGGATCTGCTTGTGCGCCACGACATGTACGCTTTGAGAAACCCCCATGTCAAAAGGGGGCAAAGTAGTGTCAACGATAATTTCCTTCTTGACCAGAGTGCCCTCAACACTCTCTGATGATGTCAAATAGTCCGTTCTGAACGCTCCAACCTCGGCAGTCGTGAACGCTTCGAAAAACTCAATCAGGAACAACATGACGCCGTCGGTTTCTTCAGCTGAGGAAGTGAACGGCAGCGGTATGTCCCAGTTGTCACCGTGGGGCTTCGTTCGAAGCTTCCAAACCCTTTCGACAGAGGGTGTGACAAGCCTTGAGGCCTTCACAACCGGGTAGGCTGAGGAGGCTATCGTAGTCAGCATTGATATTGAGACTGTTATGATCACAGTCATAGATGAGAAGTTAGGGTAGAAATCCGTTGGCATCAGTTTGAGCGTGTAAAGGAAGTTGGTTCCCATCAGTCCAGCTATGTACCCGAACACTGCGGCAATGACAGAGTATACGAAGGTCTCGGACAGAAAAAGCCCGGCAACGTGAAGAGGTGAAAGCCCGAGAGAACTGCACGTGCTGATCTCGCTTTTCCTTTCGTAGACACTGGCTAGCATGGCGTTGAAGATGACTAGGATAGCGATAGCAAGGGGCAGGGCAAGCTGCTCCATTCCTCTAAGAGAAAACCAAGCTTGCTGCTGGAAATCGGCTTTCCTGCCTTCGCGACCGGCATAGACAACAAATGGTAGCTTGTTCGACAAGTCCTGAGCAACGCTGAACACTCTGCTGCTGTTGCTGAACTTCGCGACTACCTGCATAGGGGGGTATCCCCACTTTTCCGCTAGAGAATATGGGACTATAAGAACTGACTGCGAGAGAATATGCTGGACACCACCCGCCCATTGGACACCCCAGTTAATCGGCGTCACCTCTTGTTGATCTAAATCCACAAGACTGTTCAAAATGGCGGAGTTGAAGACGCCCACTATCGTAAGGTTATACCCGCCCACGTAGAGAACATCGCCTATCTCCCAGCCACACCTCTCGGCTGCTTCCTGAGGTATCATGCAAGCATGTGTCCCAACGATGGCCGACATACTTCCGGTGTAGTTCGTCATGGACACTCTTTGATCGAAGATTGGGTCTTCAGGGGCCAACGCCAGTAGTGCTGAGAAGAAGTATGTTGGTTCGCCTCTGCTGTCTGCGGGTCCGATGACCTTGATTTCAGTTCCTGCTATCTGTCCTCCAAGCATCGACGCGAATCCACTTGATGTGTAGATCCAACTTCTAGGGCAGATCGTGGATTCGTTTCCGATTTCCATCTTAAGAAAGTTCTCCAGATGCAGTGGGAGATACCTGAATTCGCTTATCATAATCCCGTTGTAGTACGTTTCTCCGGGACTGGGAATGGTTCGGACAATCGAAATCGTGTATATTGAGGTCAAGGAGATGAGAGAGAACGTTATCAAAATAATCGTCGTAATGGTCAGGGCTGTCCGCAGCTTTCTCTTTCTCATGTTAGATATTCCCATTGAGAAAGACATTAGGATCGCGCTGAACCTGCTGATCTCAGCGAAGTGCTTGCCAACGATCTCTTTCCTGAAGGCCTTGATGAAATTCAGGATTCTGCCCCAAAGTATCCCAACCACCGGCATGACGAACACTATGATGGCTATGCCTACGAGCATAATGTAGATGTTTGTAGCCAGATGGAAACCTGGATGGAACAGATAGAGTAGGGACGTGAAGAACGCAAAAACCCCGCACGCATATGCTACCCTTCTCAAACCACTTTTCTGAGGAAAAGCAAACTCAACAAACAGGATTGAGAAGGGGATCAAGAGTATGAAGAAGAATAGGGTTGAGGAGATTATCTCGAATATTAGCCTCCTCGTGAACTCGTAGGCGTTTATCTCTCCCTGCCACGCGGCGTAGAAGGCGTAAATGGATCTTGTGTAGTTGAACCCTCCGTCCGCCGAAGAATATTGCGCAGCTTCGATCAGGAGACGATTTGCCATATCGGAAAACTGCAGAGCCGAGGTGCTCGTCGCCATGTATCTTGACGTAACGTCCAATCTCTGCCTGTCTAGGAGGTGGAAGTCCGTGACCAGTCCAAACGTTGTGGCGAGAACCATACGCGTCTCACCGAGATTCACAGAGAATCCATCCCCTTCCGGACGCTTGCTGCTGGCATTTGTCAAGGCTCCTTGGGGAAAAGGCATTTCTGGACTATAGATTATTACCTCGATCGGCACATTTTCGGGGACGAACACCATGTTGATGTCTTCGCCTTCGATCAGGCTGTCACGCACGTAGCCGTAAGAAGTCGGGGGAGTATGTCCGCGCGAATCAAGTATGGAAATTCCTCCCAGAGAGTTTACGGGAGGAATGAGATTGAAGAAGACTAGGGTTCCGCAGGGGAAGACTGGGAAATAGCGAGGTGCATCTGGAGATCCAATCCGTCCGCTATCAACTCTGAATGAGATTGGGTAGATGTCGGATCTTTGCTGCCACAGTTCTGGAGCGTAGACAATTTCCCCTTTTTCATCAAAGACAAACGCCTCCACAACAATATTAGGGGTGGCAACCTCTGCAACACCCACACCCAATTGATGTGCGCCAGTATAGGTTGTCTCCGAAGGCAATCCCCGCACAACAAATATGCCGTTCTCGTCTGCCCTGCACAGGGAATAGAAGCGAGGTGAATGGGAGCCGCCGATTGAGACTCCTGCGCCTGCAACCTCTGCCCCCCCAACGTGAGATGCTCGGACCGAAACGAGGGCATGAGCTACCTTCTCAAACCATCCTTTGGTGTAGTCGTATCTGACGACCTTTCCCGTTAGGGTGATAAAGCCGCCGGCATTAGGTTGCGACGCATACCTGGTTGGTCCAAGACCCCTATTCCTGAACTCTGGCCCGTTAACCAGACTCAATGTTAGAGAAGCAACGAACTTTGCCTGTTTCCTGGTGTTCTCGAACCTTTTCGGCAGGCCTAATGTGTTTTCGTAGGTTTCTGAAGGCGTAGAGGACAGGGTTCGGAAAGAATTGGTGGTGGCGACGGTTATGCCCACGCCGCCAGCTAAGACGTACGGCTCGTGATCGAAGATCAGATCTGACGGCAAGTATGTCCTCCAGACTCTTACGCGCAAGCCGTTCTCAACAGTTATCCCGATATTCAACTGCCCGAGAATATCTTGCACGTCGGATGGTGACCCGAACAACCGGTCCCTAAGCCACGTGAACCTTAACAAGGAAGCCTCAAAGTAGTAGTAGTAACCAGCAAAGAAGATCCCGACATCGCTCATGTCGGATACAAGATCAAGATTCACCCACATGCCGATCTTTCCGCTTACGTCCATGAAGTGCCTTTCCACAAACTCCCTAGCACCCTTCAGGCCACCGTAGTGAGAACCTAAAGCCAGAAACCATATTGTTCTTTCAGGAGGGTTGGCCCTGAAATAGGCGGCCAATTCCATGAGTGTCGCGATGCCTATAGCCTGGTCTGCTCCCGGCGCCCGTCCAACCACGTAGGATTGAGAATCGTAGTACGCGCTAAGAACAACGGCCTCCTCCTTCTTCCCCGGTATGACGCCTATGATATTCGAAGCTTGCTTTTCTTCCCAAGAGGCTTTTATCCTGACTCTTAACGTGACGTCCCCGCTGGACAAGAGATTGATCAGTGTCTGTGCGTCTTCTTCGGGAAGTACGAGGCGGGGTATGTTCATTGGGATGCCGAGATGGTTTGCTCCTACCCTGAACACCAGCTGGGGCGCGTCTGAAAGTCTTGAGTTCAACGAACATTGAACGCTGTCGTACTTTCTTGGTTCGATAAACACCACAGCCTTTGCCCCGAACATCACTGAGCGAATCCAGTTTCCGCTGTTCTCATAGTCCACCAGTACTATGGACCCATTGAGGTCTTTTCCGTCAAGTTCGTGGAGTGATGCCTTTCCGATGTAGACCAGTCTTCCCTCGATGCCTTCTGGAGGAGTCCTGCCTAGATTCAAGCCCATAGGATACATTGCTGAGATGTTGTCGAACGCAATCACAGTTGGAGTAAGAACTTGTATCGCTGCCTCCTGAACAATCGGGACCAGAACCGTGAAGTTCTCGAAGTAGCCATAAGAGGCAGGCTCAAGGCCATTATCTACAAAGCTTTTGTAGATGTACGAAGCCGCTTTCTGATACCCGAGATAGCCTGGGGTTCTGCACCCCAAGTCAGAAAGGTACCTGACATGGTCGCGGATTGCATCGACGTCCATGGAGTTTGCGGCTTCGGCGTAGTTAAGGGCAGCGTAGTTGAAGGTTCCTTGAGTTTCCACGATATGGGAAACGAGGATAAACTCTATTGCCGAACACAATAGGAGCGAGGTGAGAAACGCTACGGACCCCTTCCTTCTTGAGTTGGTTTGAGGTGAGGTCCTTTTCAGGAGCGAGGTCAAGTCGGTCACCTTTAGGACCACATCTCTCCTCTTTCAATTCGAGGAAAAAAAAAGAAGGGTAGTGGCGAGCTTTAGTCGGGGACCCATTGTATTCCTGCTTGCGCAAGGGGTAGGAAGACATCTGTTGCTATTTGTATGATGAATGTTCCCAAGAATATTCCCACCGCTAGTGGCAGTCCGTGGTCCTCGTAAAGTTTCGATCCTCCAATCCTGAACGTTAGGAACTTCAGAATCCACGCAACAAGGAAGTATCCCCAGAGCCAGTGAGCCGGCTGACACAGGCCTACAATCAGGCCCACCGGATTCAGCGGCAGCCAGGCCAAAGCAACCCGCGCCCACAGAAGGATTCCCGCAAGGAAGAACCCAGCAGCCCAGTTTGTGAGCGCTAGAGAGATCAGGTTTTTGTTCCAGTTGAACCATGAACACCCTTGGGACTGGTTGAACGCCGCATTGAAGATGGCCTCTTGGCTCCACCATGCTGGGCTAACCCATTGACTGTACAGCGTTCCGCCCTGCCCGAATCCCTTGTCGATTCCAATCATGTAGGTGAAGACCAACCACAGTGGAAGGCATATGATCACGGCTATTCCCATGGCTATGATAGTGGATAGGGCTATCGCCTTGTTGTGTGCTTTAACCTGCGCCCCCAGTTTGAACGCTTCTAGCTGGGCGCTCTGTGGCGTTCCTGCACCGCCCCAGTACCACGTGTAGTGACCAGTTACGACATAGCCCATGTTCCAAGCCGTGAACGCTCCTGCCCCGTGAGCTGCTTTAGAGACTTCCGGGGCTTGAGGCCCTACAAGTGCGAATAGGCCTGCCTGCGAAAGAAGCGTAGCCAGAACCTCTTGAGATTCCCATGGTATGTCTCCTTTCCCGATGCTTTCTCCCCTGATTCTTGATGTTGAAATGTATTGTAGTAGTGTGTACCCTACGATGATGCCCGCAGCCCAAACTTGGATGTTCACGACTACCATCAGTATGAGCAGCAATACTGCTGAAACAATGAATGCTATCCACAGGGTTCTGTAGGAGAAAGGCTCTTCAGATTCGTCCAGCGCTTTTGCTCCAAAGGCGTTTCTGAGTGTAGACGCCAAGTATTTTCCGGAGAATACAAGAAGCCATAGACCTAGACCAATGGTTGCCCCCCATCCAATCATTCCGCCGGAGATGGGAGCTATGCTGCCAGATGCCATGTTGTGCCAGGCACCACCGGAGCTTCCCCATGGCGCTTGGAGCTTTGCGTATCCAGTCCACACCGAAATCGCTGGGATGATGTCGGCGAAGATGAACCATGAGATCATGGCAGTGAATAGGACGTCAAGTGGCGCAAGATACCATAGCGCGAGTATAGGCGGGGACACTCCGAAGAACCATTGAGAGTTCGGAAGAGCTGTCTCTAGTTCTACAACATGAGCTGAAAGCGGAAGCGTCCAACCCTTTCCAGGCCACAGAGCATTGATAAGGCTCCCAAGCGACAACAGGAAACCCACGAGCAATCCTATCAGTATCTTTCTCACTCTTTTCTTCTCGGCTACACCAGATCCAATATTTATCAGTTCCGCCACGAGGCTAAGGTAGGGGAAAGGTAGTTTTTCGACATCTATCCATTGCTTGCGCAGTATCATGCTCATCGAGACCATGAATACGACTAGAACCAAAGTGAAGGCGATCCAGTATCCTAGGGCAGGTGCCCAAGCCCCCCAAGGAACCGGTACTCCTCCTGTGAAGGCAGCCATTGCAGCATTCTTATCCGTAACTCCGAACAGAGGGCTCATATTCAGGGCCCCTGGTATCGTAGAGACCCAGTATCCCATCCACCACCATTGCTTCTCCCAAGCAGTGTTGAATATTGATATGGAGAATGGGACGGCTGCGCTCCAAGCGAAGCCAAGGCTTGATGTAACCATGGCGAATACTATGGAATACTCTTCCGGTCTCAACCTTAGAGCCTTGATTGGATAGGCCACTATTGCCAGTATGAACAAGACTAGGAATGCCCCAGCGTTTTGACCCCAAAGCGTCAAGTTTACGTTCGTCCAGTCGATGGCGAGCTGTGCCAACATAAGTAGTATGGAGACAATTAGACCCAATATGAATGCTCTCGATGTCAAGAATGCGCCCATGCTGAATGTTGGGATTTCTTTCTCTGTCATAATTTCACCGCGAACCACAATGCGCAGGCAAGAGTATATCGTTTTTTCTATTAATGCCTTGCGGTCTTCCTACTGCTTCCATACTTTCTTAAGGTTCGAGAGGTCGAATTTCGGGGTTCCGTTAGCATAGCAGAGTCCAAAGCAGGCGTGAACTGGGCTATTCTCAGTCTGAACCTTATTGTGGTATGGGTTGTCGCGCCATTCGTAAAGATATAGACCTTTTACCCTGCCCGGATAGTCCTTGCACACTCCGCTAATCACGGACATGAACTGCACGTACACTCTCTCGAAACCTTCTGCGTCCTGTAAAGGAACTATGGTCCGTCCATCTACTGTTGTGATCGCCCTCTCCTCACGTTTGACCGCGTCCCGCGTTTCATATCCAACACCAGCGTGTAGCCCAGTTTCGCTTATGATGAGTGGTCTGTCGAACTTCTCCAGCTCCTCAAGGAGGCATCGAAGCCTATACTCAAACCTTGCAAGCCTGAGGTTGATTTCTCTCTCGTCCTGAAGGAACCTCTTGTTACGTCTGAACGTTTCGAGGGTGAACCAGTCTTCGGCCTCCAAGGGGTAGCAATTCACGGAGAAGATGTCTTCTGCTTCAACAACTGGTGCAACCCACTCCAGCATCTTGCCTTCTGTGTCTAATCCCAAACCCTCCATCGCATAGGTTACGGGTGTATCAAACCCATGCTCACGTATCAACTCCCCTGTTGCCGAAAGAAGCTTGCATAGCGCGAAGGCTATTCTGCCAGTGAACCTCCAGTTTGGCAGCGATCCTTCTTCATACTCCCTGAGTTCGTTACCTCGACATATCGCGACCAAAGGAACGCCCAGTTCATGGGTCTTCAGGATGTCATCGGATCGAAGTTGCGAACGCCAATCTCTAACTAGGTCCGAAGCGTCGAACCTCGCCCCCTTGCGAACTTCTACTCCTGCATATAAGCTCATGTTCTGTCTCTTCAGTTCCCCGGAAATCCTTTGTGAGTGCTCATAGTTGTAGGTCCTTGCCGAGGAGAATCCAACCTCGCGTGCTTTATCAAACCCGGAATTCTCGATCCTCTCCAGCCCGGAAGAGTGAAACCAAGC